>Ga0179593_1369958_pt1 | contig 14998 bp, 25 predicted proteins | sample CZODoug2_1_08_16_FD_185931 | JGI IMG/M metagenome (GOLD analysis project Ga0179593, IMG submission 185931) | Vadose zone soil fungal communities from Angelo Coast Range Reserve, California, USA - CZODoug2_1_08_16fungal (PacBio error correction) | ecosystem: Environmental > Terrestrial > Soil >... | reverse complement strand
GTCACTCAGATTGCCGTTCCTTCACGGTTTTATGTGGTCACCTTTTTTGTCAACTCCACTTTTGCTTTTTGCCCCCTTTTTGAAATCGGACCACTCCTTTATCGGGTGCTTGGCCCCCCCACATTGTGTTTGGTTTTCGTTTGTGGGTGAAACAGGTTCGCTGTCCGGTGTCTTTCCTGTCGTCTTCTCTTTTTTGCTCTCGAATTTTTTTCCCCTTCCCCCCCACGTGTGTCGTGGCTTGTTAGCGACCCTTTCGTTCTCTCGCCCACTGATCCGAGCCCCCCAAAAACTTTTGAGATCACTTCCTGCTTGGCCGGACACCGACCCCCTTTATCCGACGGTCTTGTGCCACTGGCTGTTTTCTAAAGTCTTTTCGTTCTTCTGTAACAGTGTTTCTTTTCCTTCTGGCACCGGACGGTTCCCAAGGTTTTTTTTGGTTTCCCTCTCCCGCGATGGCAAACCTAACCCCTGCGTGGATGCACACGCGGTTTTTTTTTAAGCGTTTGGTTCGGGTTTTGTCGATAGTTTTCCCTCCCCTCCCTTCGGGGGCGGCCACATCGGGGGCCCTGGGTTAACCCGGTGGTCTTCGTGTTTCTTTTTTCGTACCCACCCGTTTTCATTGCGTTCCCGATCATTCTGGCTTGTTGCTGTTTTGTCTGCTTTGTTCTTTTTTGGGGGGACATTTGGGTACCCCTCAACACTATGGATCTATGTTTTCCCGTGGCTCTCCGCGTTGTTTTTAGGGCTTGGACATTGTTCCGTTTTTTTCTTTTGCCTCCGGTTAGATATTTTAGGGCTTTTTAGCGTTCGGTGTGCTGGGTTGCTGGGTTTTTGTCATTTCGCGCTTGGTCTGTCCAGTTTTGCCTTTTTTTTTAATTTTTTTTTTGCATGACCATCATTGTAGCCAGTGTTTCTTTTTGCAGTTTTTCACGGCTACGCGGGTTTTGGCCTGGAACCCTCACTTCCCGTGCTAGGACGACACCCCCTATCAAAGTTTTTACCCCTTCTGGTTCTGGGGTTTGTTTGGGCCCACTGGCCTCCGCACGTATCTTGTGTCATCCGGTTCCGTTTTTTTTCCCCTCCAACAACCGGACCACCAATGGTCGTCCTTTTTTGCATTTTTTTTCGCGTCGTGCGGTTCCACTTCCCTCTCTCGCGTCCCTCTTGTTTTTTTTTTTTTTTCCTCTTCAGGCATGTTTTTTCTTGGGTAGGTTGTGTTTCCACAGTACCTTTGCCTTTTTTTTGCGGCACTTCGGCCTCGCCCACCTTTCTCTTTTTCCGTACCCCCCTCTTCTGTATGTGGGACCCCGCTTGTTGCTCCCCTCTTTTTTGATTCGTTTTCCTGTGTTCACCAAATTACCTCCTGACATGTTCCCCCTCCGACTTGGCTGGCGGGCTTGGGTTTGTTTTTGGGGTGTTTTCTTTTGGGCCTTTGTTTTATCGCTTTTGGCTCTTGATGGTCTCTTTGATCTTCCTTTTATTGCTGTGTTTCGCGAGCCCTTTTTTCGTTGGCCTTGTCCTGTCAGTGGTTCTTTTTTTCTTTTTTCGTAGTGGCGTGTTGATATCTTGGGTTTCGTTGATCCGTTCCCTCTGACTGCTTGCCCCTCACTGCCCCTTCGTTGTTTTTTTTCTCATTTTTGGCCCCCCATCGTGGTTTGTCTTGTGCCCGCAAAACGCTCCATTTGTACAACGGTTTTATCCAGTTGGTCACAATTTTTTTTCGCCCCCTTGCTGGTTTTGGTGCAATGTTTTCCACTATTTCCCGTGCTGACCGTGCTTCCTTGATACCTCCAGCCCCACCCTTTGATTTTCACGCAATTGAATTTCGTATTGCTTGCTTGTGTTCTTTTTTTTTTTTTTTATGGTGTTACTTCGTTTGGCGTCGTAAAGTCGTGGGTCCATTATTTCTGGCTTGTCTTTCTTTCCCTTTTTCCTATCCCTCATTCGTTTTTTTTTTTTTTTTTGATTGAGGAGCTTCCCGCTAGTAATTTTTTTTCCGCGGACCTGACGACTGTTTTTATGAGTACCACAACCATCCTGCGCTGTTCTCCCCCGGGCCCAGCACCTCGACCCCAAATTCATTTGCGTTCACTCAGGTGGTCGGTACGGTCTCTTTTTTCACCGGTCGCACCCCTGCAGTTGGGTTTTTTTTCCAGCACTGCCCGAATGCAACGGACCACTTGGTATACGACTGTCCATTAAGGAGCGTTTCGTTGCAACGGACCACGATCTTTTTTGCAACAACATTCTTCTTTAATGTCTGTTTTGACTCTCATTTTTCGTTTTCTTTTTCTCCGGAAACTGGTATCACGGACCTTCCCCCCCGCGGCCAAGTTGACCGAACAAGGCAAACTGCCTTCAGGCGCCCCGATCCTGTTTTTGTATGATGGCACTTGGCTCTTCCGCCGTTGTCCCTGATTTCTCCCACCCCACACACAGCCCCTCACAGCAGCCCTTTTGCTGTTTTTGGACGGTAACTTCCCGTTCTTCACCCATTTGTCCTGAGCTGTTTTTCTCTGCCCAGATCCTTTTTTTTACGCGGCGCGAGGTTCGCAAACCCCCTCGGAGTGCGAGGGGGATTTTCCCGTCCAACAGCAGTTGTTTTCCCTTTTTTCACTCCACCTACCCTCATTTCCATTCCTTTTCTTTTAACCACCAGACGGCCTTTGATTTGAGGTGTTCCTCCCCCTATTCTCGCGTCGCACCTCTTTTTTTGTCCCCCTTTTTCTTTGGTGTTGAGTAACGAGCTCCCCGTTAACTTTTGTGCAGTTTCAGCCTTGGCCTTTTGACGAACCCCCGCAATTGTTCTGCTGTCTCTTTGGTCCTTTTGGGAAGCCGCTTGTTCTTCCTGGCGCGTACCCGTGCCCCATGCGACACCCCCACACGGCGCCAATTGGGGCAGGTTGGCCCCCAGAACGGGCTTTTGTCTTCCACAGCTTGCGATTGCCGGCTGCCCCCCCCTCCCAGGCACAGACTTTTTTTGCTAATCCCGCTGTTTCTTAGGCAGATTTAACCTCCCAATTCCTGTCTGGCCACTACTTTGACATCTCGCGGCCCCTACCACTGTTTGGGTTGTCTTTTTTTGCATGATCCGTGTTTTACCCAGTCCATGCACCCCACAACGTGACCGAAAAACCACATAGCCCTAGTTTGCTCGTTCGCTGAACTTGGGTTGTACGAACCCCCTTCCCTCCTCCCCTTTTTGTGTCCCCCCGTCCGTTCTTCCTTTTGTTTTTTAAAACGTAGCGGACCGGCACCCCTCCTGCTTCAAACACCCACCCCCGTTTTGATTCCCCTTTCCTTTTTTCCACCAGCGGGAGTTTTTTTGTTCCATCGTTGTTATGATTCAAGCCCGGGATCCGGGTTGCTAAAGGAATGGTTCACCGTTCTCTCCCCGGTCAGCGTGCCCTGGTTCAGACCTTCCGTGATACGGTGTTACCGTGCGGCACTCCTTCGTGGCTCTCCCAGCCTTTTTTCTCGTTTTAAAGTTGCTTTTGAGCTCCGCTTCGCTCTTCAGCAGACCATTGGCCGTTTGCCAGATTTTTTTTGATCCAACAGCGACTGACACTTGTTGTTTTCCCCCGTCCGGACCAGCTTTCTTTCCACCACAGCCCTCTCTTTTTCCCAACATTTTTTTCCCCGTTTTTCTTCCTGACTTTTGAGTCGTTTGGCTCATTCCTGTTGATTCAGGCCGTTCCGGGTTGATTTTGTACCTTTGCCCTCCAGTGGAACCCTGACCACGCGATTTTCTTTTTCTAATCCGCACTGGTCACTTGTCTTTAGTCGTTGGCCCGCGTTTACATTACGTTTTTTCCCCTGGACGCCACTGCATCTTCCTTCTTCTGTGAACGTGAGTTATTGCTGTTTACAAAACCGTTCTCCTTCCCCGTCATCAGCACCCCGATACTGTATTCGTCGTTGCTCCTTCTTCTACCCCCTCTTTTTATTTTGTGTGTATTGACGCGCTTTTTTCCCCTGTCCAGCAGCTTTTTTTTTCCAACCTGGTTTTTAATTGGCGTCGTTCCACTGTCCCTTCCCCCAAGGGGGGAGGACCGGTCAAGTTGTAGCGTTTCTTCGCTTGGTACTCCCGTCGGTTGTGGGTTTGGACCCCCCCGGATCCCCCCTTATCACTTTCTCGGGTCGTGCATCGCAAACTTTTGCTCCCCCTCCGCATCCACCTCGCCCTCTGGGTTTGTGTGGTTTTTTTCTTGCCCGTTGTATAGGCGCCTTATGGCTGCCTTTTGAGGTATGTGTAGAAAGGGGTCTACGCAGTGGCGCGGCTGTACACACAGCTACCAACCACCCCTTTTTTTTTGTTATTTTGTAACCTCGCGGCCCGTTGGGTTTGGTTTTTTTCGGGTTCGTTTCCTTTCCCCTTTGCGTTTTTTTTTTTTACCCTGTTCGCGAGGGCCCAGCGGTATATGGCCGACTTCTTAAGGCGTTGTACTTTCCCTATGACATTGGCCTCTGTCTTCCTTGAAAGTAGTACCCCCTTTTCCCTAATCCCGGTATGACCCTTTTCCTTGATCTTTTTTTCCGCTTGCGCCCTGTTTGGGCGTGTCAGGGCCACCCCCCCCCCCTCGCCTGATATCCGCTTGGGTTCCTTGCTTTGTTTTTCGGTTTTGGGCGAATCCGTTTAAATGGTAGTTTTTTGTGCGTTTCCGTGGGCGCACAGTCGGTGGCCCGCAGTTTTGTCCCTGGTGCTCCCATTGCGTCGGAAATTTCGGCTTTTCTTTTCAGCGCACTTGTGGATTTCGTTTTTTCTGTCCGCGTCGTGACTTTCATTTGCCAAACCTTTTCATCGATTTATTTCCCCCACCTGCCTTTGACCCCCTGATGGCCACCCCGTGGTTGCTTGTCAGGTTCGCCTCGCCGTTGGACTGCACGAGGTCTTGTCTACCCCCCCCCTTTTGTGGTATTGATTCGTCCTATGCCACTTGCTTTGTTCAGCCCAAGTGTTCTGGGAACTTTATCTCGCTAAGTTGGCGACCGTTTTTCCCGTTTTCCCGAATTTCTTCAGGGCAGGTCTGGATTCCTTGTCATATGTTTTTCTCCCCTTGACCTGGACAACATTTCAATCATTAGCATCCCCTACCTTCCTTTTTTTTGGTGCACATTCCTTTTTCGCCCGAATCCCCGTAATGCCTTGCATTTTTATTTTTAACTTCCTTGGATTTGTTGTCCTTCTACCCACCCCACCTAAAACGTCCTTCCACAGTTCCCCGTGGACTTCAGGCCAACGGTCCCCTCCCCCCTTATTTTCTTTTGCGCGGCTTTACCTTTTTTTGGGCGCTTTGGCGCGAGATGCCCGTATTATTCGTCTTTTCTATTGTTCCTTTTTTTTTTGGTGACGCTTCATGGTGCGAAGGTTTTGAGAGCACATTTCGTGTCTTGCCCCCCAACAACGGAACTCTCTCCCACGTTGCACTCTTCCTGTTGGGGCTCGCGCTCCTTCCCGCTCTACTCCCCCTCCATAATATGGCCGCCGGATTGGTGTCCTTAACGCTGCCTTTCTGTGGTTTCCTTTTTCGGGTCCTGCTGACCTCTTTTTTACTTTTCTCCGTTTTTGTTTTTCGAGAGAGCCCGCGTGCGTCTCCTCGAAGGGGCCTGCGTTATTCCCACCTTTCCTTTGAGTCTTATTAGGTATTTTGATTGATTCCTGCAGTGCATGATGCACGCCCCAATCAGTCAAATACTTCGTGTCCCGGGGGTGATAGCCAGCTTTTCCCTGTTGGGCTGCCCCCCCTTCACTTTCATTGCTTGGCAACCTCTCCCCACCCCCGGTGTTGTTAAGTGCGTCCGTGCTCCTGCATCATCTGACCAACGGCCGACTAATTCTTGAGCTTATTTTCTTGCGCGCCTTCGCCCAAAGTTTTCATTGTTTTTTTTTGGTTACCGCTGGCGTGCAACTGGTCCCTTTAGTTTAATTTTGTTGTCCGGGGCCGTTGCTTCCCACTTCTTGACCCCACATGTTTTTAATTTTTTTTTCTTTTTTTTTGCTTAAATTTTTGTTCTTTTTCCCCCCAGCCCGGACTTGCGTAATCCTTGTTTGGTCTTTTTCCGTCTTTTGATTTCCGGTACAGATTGCATTGCCCCCCCTGAATCCTTTCTAGTTCCCGCATGTTGCTCTCTTTTTCCTTTTTGTTTTGAATTTCTTTCTTTTTCCCTGCCATTTATGCACCCCCATTTCTCGCTCCTTTTTTTCAAGTTTGGGACCCAAAGTTTCCCCGTGGACTGGCCCCCTATTGTTTCTCCCTTCAGATTTTCCCGCCATTTGCACTTTTTTCCCCCCCCCACCATTACCAGTCCCCCCCCAACATCTCCCGACGCACACCGTTCCCCCCACCCCACCCCAATAACCCCAGGGTGGGTCGATCTCCCTTACCTTCCGTGGAAAGGCCGCTCTTATGTACTTCGGGTGCTTTTTTTTTTTCCCCCCGGTTGTTGCCCCTACTTTTGCAGTTTGTCCCCTACCTCTACTTAAGTGTTTTTCCCCTCCAAGTCTCCTCTGGCCTCCCAAACCCACGCCATCCCCTTCCCGTTTTTCTTTTTTTTTGAACTAATCTTTCCCGGCGCTTGCGGGCTGTACCTGCTTTTTCCACACCCCCCTCCCCTGTCCATGGGGTTTGACTCCGACCCTTTTTCGCTCGACTGCATCGCAATCACCAAAAGCGGTATATCCGGCGATGTTGTTCTTTTTTCTTCCGCCCCAGGGTCGGCCCCCTTTAGAAAACCTGATCCTGGACGACGGGTAACAACCCTTCCTGGGAAAAGGTGTTGAACCGTGTTTTTCTCCCCCGCTTTCCCTTCTGGGGTATTTAGTCCTCCCCCGATGCTGACCCCGTTACTTTCCCCCCTTCCTCCTTTGCCTTTGAACGAGTCCTCGACCTGTCGGCCTTTTGACTCCGATACCACGTGGTTTTGAGGCCACGACACCAACCGCCCGTCTTGTTTGGGCGCAATCACCGTTCGTGTACGCTGCTTCCCTTTTTAAGACCCTTTTTCTACCCAAACCTCACGTGCTCTTAGGTTTTTTCCTCCCCCCAACCCTGCCCCCCCTGCCCCACCCAACCGGAAAACGTTGTTTGTCTGCTTTTTGCGAGGAGGGGTTTTCTTTTTTCACCTCTCCTTTTGTCACACGCGTTCCCCCCTTTAAAAGTTTTTTTCAGTCCCTTTTTTTTCCCACCCGCTTGGTTTTTCCTTTTGTCCCAGGAATTTCCTCACCTGCACCCGTCTCGGCCTGTGATTTCTCTTCCCTTGGACCTGGTTACCCCATTTCAACCGGGTTGGCAATTTTTTTTTTTGCCCCATTATGGTTTTTAACCCCCCCCCACACACTCCCATAGCCGGTTAAGCTTTCTCTTTCCTCGCCATGGTGTGGTCCTGTGCCTTTTTTTTTTTTCAACCTTCCCTTCTCCTTTTTTCCCCTTTCTCAACTTTCCCGACTTGCGAAGGTTGCGTTGCTCGGTTTCCCGAATAATTACGGTTTCTCCTTACAATCTCCTCAGCCCATTTCATCTGTTCCTTCAGGCCCCTACTCGGTTAGGTCATTCCCGTTTGATGTCCCCCCAATGGCCCTTCCCCAATTGCTCGTCACCCCCTTTGACCCCCTCTTCCCCCTCCCTCTAAGTTAATTGGGCACCCCCCTGTTTTTTGTTTTACGATCGCTGTGGGTTGAAACATTTTCGACGGTCCAGGGTCGTTTTTTCCCCCCCCTTTTTTTTTGGTTTTTTTTTTTTCGTGCGCTTCCATTCTGTGGCCCTTTTGCTGACTTAGCGACCTGAGTATTTTTCCTCTCGCCCACCAATTACCCTCTTCCTTTCCCAACTTTCTTGAGATCCTCCCTGATTTTGTTTTCGGCACCGACCCCGGTTTTACCTTAAGGTTTTTTCTTCCCCTTGATAGTCTTTTTCGTCGACTTTGTTTTCCCATCCTTGTTTTTTTTTTCCGTGGACCCCCCGGGTGGTTTTCAACTCACCTAACTTTGCCCCCCGTAAAACAAACCTCCCCGGTTTGGTGAGTAACTCCTCACTGGTTGGTTTTTCCCCCGTCTTTGGGTTTTTTTTGTTATTTCCCCTCTTAGGTTCCCACATCCAAGCGTTTTTTTGCAACATATGTTTCCCCGGTTTAGGACCCGTTTTGTATTCGTGTTTGTTTCCCTGGGTTTTCTTTTCGTCCCCGTTCAGCGGCACCCTTTCCTCTGTTCTTTGTTCGATGTTTTTCTTTTTTAGTGTCTTTTGGGGTTTTTTTTTTTTTTTTTTCTTCTCTTTTTGGCCCCTATCCCTTTCTTTCCGTGGTCCTTTCCTCTTTTTGTTTTTTAGGGGTGCGGTTTACCGGGGTCATACTTTTTTGAATGTTCGTGTTTCCACTTTCTTGCCTCCTTTGCCCTATGATAGGTGTGCTGCTTATTCTCCGCTTTCGTTTTTGCTGTTTCTGGTTTCTTTTTTTCCACCCTCCCCCTCTTTTTTTTCCTGTTCATAGCCCATGGTATTTCAGCATAATGCCTTAATTTGTCTTTTGTTTCTGTCCCTTCTTTTTTTACTTGCTTTTCTCTCCTTGACCAAGGACCCGAACTGGCGGCCCCTGTACCCCTATTCAAGCAGTTCTTGGGTAGTAATTGACCCTTTTCTGAAAGTATCGGGGTTCCCCTCTTCCTCTTTTTCATCAACCCCGTCACTTCCCCGTACCATTTCGACTCCGTTAGCGTCGGTGAGCTCTTTCCCCGAGATAGTAGTCCTCCTTGTTTTACGATCTGGCCCTGGTTCAACACTTCTCTGGGTGGATGGTTTGTTCTTGGGTGTCTTGTTTTCCCCTTGACTTTTTGTTTTGCGCGACAATGGCCGCTCGACTTTTCTGCCCCCAGTAGTTCCCGTGTTTTTTTTTTTTTTCCCACCGAGCTTCCTTACTTGCTTTATTCGGGGACTTTTTTTCTTCCTTCCTTTAAGCCGTGTCGCTGGTTTTTTTTTCGTGTCTGGGCGTGTTTTTTTTGTTTTTTTGCTTTTCCGTGTGTGGATCACCTTTCGTTAGGGATTCTTTGGCCTCCTCCGCCTCTTTTTTTTTTTTTTGGCGCGCTTTGGTTTGCCTTTTTGGTTTTTCCCCCAACGTTGGGGAGTCTTTGGTTCTGGAAGTGGCCGGATCTTTTTTTGTTTTTCCTGTATTCGCCGGATCTCCCTGCTTTGAAACGGTGCCCCTTCCTGTTTGATCTTTTTGACCGCATGTTTTCTGTTCCTGAAACGCTTCAACTCCTTACCTTTTTCTACAGTTTGTTTGGTCATTGCTTTTTTTGGTTCAGTGGCTGTTGATCAACCCTTTCAGTTTGCTGCCCCTTTATTTCATGCTCTTTCTCAAATTGTGATTTTCCTGCAATTGAATTTAGAGTGCTGCTGTTTCTTTTTTGTTTTCTGCTGTGTGGGTTTCCTTTCTTGTTTTTTCCCGTTTCTACGTTTTATGATTTTTTTCTTTGCTGCTTCTTTTCGTTTTTTTTGTTCCTCTCTGCTTCCTCCCCTCCTCTTGCTTTTTCTGCGACTTTTTCCCACGCACCGAGTACCCTTTTTTTCTATTGAGGTTTCCTTCTCACTACGCAACCTTCCCCCCTTTTTGTCACTCCGGTGGTCGGAGTTTTAGGGCTCCTTGCAGCCACTTGCAGGGTTGGGCTTCCAGCACCTGCTTTTCCCCGTGACCACCCCTTTTTATCCCGACCTTTTCCCCTCCTTTTTTGAAGGCTGTTTTTTTTTGGCAGACCCACTGATTCCGGGCAACCAACTCTCCCCCACGAAATGTGTTGGCTTTTCTCCGAGCTCGATCCACTGTCCCACCCTTTCATTTCTTCCACTCCTGTCCCCCCGCCACGTCATTTGACCGACAAGTTGCACCTCCAAGGATGGCCCGTCCCGAGGACTTGGAGGCGCTGCATTTTGGTTGCCTCGCAGCCGTTTTTTCCCCATTCTTCAACCTCCCAAACACCCAAACCACCCTCCCTCCCCGCGGCGGGGACTTGGGGCCTTGACTTTCCCCTTGCCCCCCAGGTCACGAAGCGCTTTTGTTTTTTTTTTTTATCTGCTTCCCTTTCCACCCCTTTTGGATCCTCGTTGTGCGGACCCCTGCCGTTTTATTTTTCGGTTCCTCTTGTCCGCCACCACAGCAGTGTTCCGTGGCCTTCCCCCTCCACCCTTTCCATGTTGCCCCCCTTTTTGTCTTCCCTCCGTCTCACCGACGTTGGCCTTCGCGTCCTTGCGCTTTGCCCGCACCGTTTACCCACTCCTTCGCAACATGACCAGCCATCTTCGGTTTCGTGTTGTGAAGGTACCCTTTCCAGCTCCACTCTTTTTTCCTGGCAAGGAGTCCCCCAGTTGTTGTCAGGGTTTTTTAACCATTTGCCTTTTTCAGTCTGAAGGTTGTCGCCCTGAGGGCAGTTTCTTTCCGCTAGTGGCCGTGACCCCCACATCTCCCCCCCAACGGATGAAAATTGAGTGCCTTTCTGTCCCCACCGGTTGCTCTGACCCCTACCCTTGCCCCCCACCCCCCCGCGATGCTTTCCCAGCCCTGACCTGACTTTGCTTTTTCTAGAACCTTGTTCTTCAACTTTGCCGACCCTTTCCCCCTTCTTTTTTTCCCATACGCCCCTTTCCGCGGTGGCCACGTTTTTTCCCCAAGGCACTAGATTTCCCCAGTGGTGACCCAGAAACTTGCCCCCCCCACAAACTGGTTCCTCCCCTCTCCGCCTATTTCTTTTTTTTTTCTCTTCAGCTGAACGGTTTTTTCCCCCTTTCCCCTTCCACGAATCCCACCGGTTTTCCCCCTTCCTTCTGTTGCCCCTGACGTGTGGATTGGAAAACGAGCGTTTCGCTTAACCCACCTTTTTGTGCGTTTTTGGCTCCCCCCCCCCCTGGGAGTTTCGTTCCCTTCCGTTTTTAGTCTTCACCGTTTTTTTTGGGATCCCTGCGGTCCGCAAGGAATGGGAACCGTTCGCCCCCTACCTGCTTCCCGTTTCCCCTTTGTTCAGAACCGTACGTTTCCCTTTTTTCGGTGCCGGTTCCCCATCAAGGTAGTGCTTCTCCCCAGGAAGTGGTTGGGTGCGGCGTTAATGTGGCCCTCTATTCGCCGCCTTTCGCTCCTTCAGCTCCCCTTGGCCGGCCCAGATTCGCATCTCTCACCCCCCCCCTTCAGAAAATTTTCCAACGCAGTCTCCTGCTTGTTTTCCCCCACCCTTTCATTTCTTTTTTTTTGCCCCACCCTTTGTAAGTTGCTTCTGCTTTTGCCCAGTTTTTTTGCCCGATTCCGTGGCCCTTCACGCAGCAGTGTATTTGGGCCTTGGAATTTTCCTTCCTTCATCTTTTTCCCCCCCCTTCTCTGTTTGATTTCGGGCCTCTCCTCATGACACCTGGTTTTGTTCCTGCTGGGGACGCCCTTTAATTTTTCGTGCGTTTCTTCGATTTAAGTTTCTCACCTGAGACCCCCGGTCCTTTATTTTTTTCTTCCCCAACGGAGCCCTTTTTTTCTCCGAGTTCGGGTCTCTTTCTTGAGTTCTTTTCCCCTATTGGCCTCATCGACACCCCCTTTTGTTTTTTCCCTTGGTCGGTCCAAGTTGTCCTCCTGGTGCCCTTTTCCAAATGGCCCAGCTCGGTCCAGTTGTCTTCTTTACAACTTATTCTAGGGGACCGCCGCGGTTGTGTAACCCCCCTCTTCTGGGGCTTTTTTCCTTTTCCCCGCGTTTTCGTGTCTACGACAATGTGCGCAACCGGCTTTCCCCCCCCTCCCCTCTACAGGGTTTCTTGCTTGTCCTTTTTCTTTTTGCGTGTAATAGTCGAATCGCCGTGCACTTGCCGGGTCATTTTTTTGTTGTTCGTTCCCCTTCTCTTTCCTTTCCACTGCGACACATTTTCTTGCTGCCCCCCGAATTTTGGGCCCGTCCGTGTTTTTTCTTTACCCGGAGGGATTCTCCCTTTTCCCGACCTTTGTTTCCAGTGCCCCCCTCGTTCGCCGCTTCCCACCCAAAGCTCTGTTGACCGATGTCCTGACCTGAGTCTCTAGTTGCTCGCCCTTGCCGCTGTCTCCACCCTTTTTTCCCAACACCCTTCGGCACCTTGTCCTCTCCCGTTTATTACCTGCTCGATTGATCAGGTCCCCCGGCTTGCGTTTCCCCTTTGTTGTGAGTCCCTTTTACTCGATTCTCCGTTGGGGATTCGGCGTGTCGTCTGGGGCGAATGCCCTTGGTTATCTGGCGTTTCGTCTTTTTTGCTCCTTTTTTGGTGTTACCTCCGTAATGTCTCCCCCCCAAGCTACCCTCCCTTAGTGGTTTCCCTTTTTTTTCCCACTCCGCACTTTGCTGGAGCCCGTCTTCGACCTTTCTTTCTTTTCCCCCTTTCATATCTGTAGGTTCACCCACTTGTTTTTCCCCCCCGGTTCTGGAACCCACACTCCTGCTCCCCATGCCGACCTGCCGCCTCGTTTCTCTCGCCACTTTTGGTATTTGACTCTCCTCTCTTTCAACTTTTTGCTGTCCAGTTCCCCCCCCCCCCCCCATTTGCAAGGACGGATTCTCGGGTGGCTTTTTTGCCCCTGTTTCTTTACAGTCCTTACTTCGCTTTCAGGAGGAAGTGTCCCCCCCTCGGTATGTGTCAGTTTTTTTCAGGCACCTTTTTCCATAGTCTTTTTTCTATTTGATCCTTGGTTGGGCAATACTTTTTTTCTGACCACGTCACTCTAGGACCCCACTCTTAACGTTCCCTCTGTTCTTGTTTGCACTTTCCGTTCTTAAACCCCCGACCGTTTTCACCTGGTCAGTTTCCCCCCCTCCTTACACTTTCCCCCTCCACATTTCCTTCCTGGACCGGTGCGCGCTTTAGCCCTGTTGTTCCCTCATTCTTGGCGCTCTGATCAGTCATTTTTCCTTTTTCTTTTCGTTTTGCTTGTCATCTATTCTTTTGCGGACCTTCTTCCCCGTTTCTTTTTGATGGGTTTTCTCTATCATTTCCATAGTTTACCGTGCCCACCCCTTGAACATTTTTTTGCGGATCCAACCGTCCAGGATTTTTCTGGGTGACCAACGCTGCCCGCTTTCCCCTCCCTACCTCTCTGGCGTCCGCGATTTTTTCCCAACGCTGTTGCTCGGTTTCCGCGCCGCTCAGTTCTGTGCTTCTCCCCCCGCCTTTTGTTTTTTGGTTAGCCGATCAGGTTTTTTGTGCTAACACGTGGAGCATTTTTTTTTTTTCATTTCGCTGCTTTATGTCTTTTCTTTTTTCTTGCCCTCGTTGCCTGTGCCCCCGTTTTTCTTTCATTTGTCTTGCTGTGCTCTATAGCTGATTTGAATGGTTGGTTTGCCAGACCAACCCCCTTCCAAGTTCTGCTCTGCATTCCCCCTTTCCCCCCTTCCCACACTTTTCCTGTAAGTTTCGGTCACGCACAAGTAATATTTTTGCGTTCAATCTTCCCTTGACCCAATTCCGGGTTTGTTTTTCCCCGCCGTTCACTTCCAGAGATTTTGACTTTTCCTTTTTTTCCCGTTTGCTTGAGTAACTGGGTCCTTTCCTCTTTTTTTTTTTGGTGTTATCAAATGGGTCTTCCACACAGACTTTTTCCGCTGTTTTCCTCTCTTGGGTATTCGCTTCCCCCGTGGTTTGACGTTCCCGGCATTGCCCCCCCCTTGATCTTATTTTATTTGAGTTTTCTTCGTTTTTCTTTTTCCTTTTTCCGACTGACCCACCCTTTTTTCCCTTCTTTTTTTTGCACTCTCTTTCTCCCATCCCGACCCGTTCGTGACGTTGTTCCCCCAAACCAGGACCGGTTGCCCCGGAAAATAAGTCTATCTTCTTTTTTCATTCCGTCTTTCCCCTTGTTAATTTCCCCCCATTTCGTTAATAGGAGATACCCTTACACAGTGTTGCGATTCTTCGTTGCACGGGTCATTATTTTCTGTTCCCTGGCCTGTTTGGTTGCCCCTTCCTGGTTTCTTTTTTTTTTTGACATGCCCGTTTGGTCCCTACTCTTCCTTTTTGGTTTTTCACCCCTTTTTCCCCAGTCTTTGGGCGAAAAAGAATCCCCCTCATTGCCCTATTTTGTTTTCCGCCTTTCTTTTTCGTCCCTGCTGCGGTCCCCCTTCCTTGTGTTCCCCCCCCTTGACGGCAAACCCGTTGAGAGCCCCTCACGCTTATTCGCAACCCCCTCTGCCCGGGAACGATGCCTCCCCACAATGTTTATTTTGGAATAGTTCGCTTTTCTGATGGCCCCATTCCCCCGGGTCCTCCCTTTCCCCGATTAATTGCGAGCAGTGGTCTACCTTTCTCCGGGACAAAGTTTGGACTACGTGTTTTCCCTTCGTTTACCTCCGGGCGACGGTGTAGTGCCGTCCCGAGCGCTCGTCCCCCCCTTGAAACGTCGGTCACTTTCCCTTTTTTGGCCTCGTTTTTTAGAGTTTTTAACTGGCCATTTGGGCAACTGTATTGACTCCGCATTCCTTTGCCCCACCCACCACCCGCGGGCCTAGGATTTTGTGGGTCTTTTTTTCAATGGGTTTTTCGTTTTTTGTTGTGTACCTTTTTTTTTTTCCCGTTGATGCGTGCGCCCCCCTTTTCCCCCCCCCCTAAAAGGGTCGGCTTATAGGCTCTTATACCCCCACGTTTCCGCACGTGCACTCCCTTTTTTGACCACCCGTTTGTTTCGGTGGTGGATGCGGGTGTTGTTGTGCTCCCTTCTTGATGTTTCCACCCCGCCCCGTCGGACATTTTTCCTGGTTCCCATTGGGCAACCACCTCTTTGTCTTTGGTTCCCGCCGGCCCCCCGCATTTTCGAACTTTCTCTACAAACTTTCTTTGGCCATTTTTTTTTTTTTTTTTTTCTTTTTTTTTTTTTTTTGTTTCCGGGGGCACCTTTTTCCTTTTGCATGCCCCAGTTTGGTTCCCCCGCTGCTGGCCTCCTTTTCACCCCCCTCCATATCCTGTCAAGCCGTATCCCTCTGGGGCGCCTTTTGTTTCCCCTTTTAACCCCTTTTTTCGTTGTTTTT
>Ga0179593_1369042_pt1 | contig 14998 bp, 17 predicted proteins | sample CZODoug2_1_08_16_FD_185931 | JGI IMG/M metagenome (GOLD analysis project Ga0179593, IMG submission 185931) | Vadose zone soil fungal communities from Angelo Coast Range Reserve, California, USA - CZODoug2_1_08_16fungal (PacBio error correction) | ecosystem: Environmental > Terrestrial > Soil >... | reverse complement strand
CCTGGACCTTGTGCTGCGTCGTTTCAGAAAGTCTCCTGGGGGCTTGGGACTAATCGTTCCCCACGTACAGGGCCAACAGGGCCTCTTTAGTATCCTTGGCCCAGTAGTGGCTCCGGTTCCCACCCGTATCCCCCCGGGAGCGTTGGCTCGTCGGAGGTCCCCTCGTGTACAAGTTTCACCCGCGGTCCCCGAAGGTGGCAGTTCGCCACCATACCTGCTTGGACCCGACTTGGTGATGATGCTCCCCTCTCCAGATATTCGAGATCGACTTGTATTTTATCTCTTCTAGCTGCGCCCCCACCGGCCCTTGGCAAAACTTGACTTCCGTCGTTCCGACCGCTCCTCCCCCTTCGCTCATCTCAGTACGAGATTGCAAGATAGGCAGGCCCCTGATCCCCCGTACGTCTGCCCGGGGCCCGTCCATCGTACTGCACCCGGGCCACCGGTCGGCCGATTAGATTGTGGAATCGTTACCTCAAAGCCCAGCGTCCCCCTCCCGGTTTCACTCCCGGCTGGGCGGATTTCCCTGCCGCACTGTGGCCCTGTTTTTATAACCGGATACGCCGTGTTCTTGCAGGTCTCAATTGGATGTACTTTTCCTCCGAGTTTTCCTTTTGGCCGGCATCTCATCCCAGTCGCCTGGCCCCACCACCCCCATGGTCATGGAATACGGTTCTGGCGTGCCCCTGTCTTTCCTCGAAAGAGTACTGGAGTTGGTCCTTTTTTCCAGCACGCGTATGGGCCGAACGCGTGATTTTTGGCTCCAGGTGGGGTTCCCCGTTTCCTGGGAGTTAGATTCCTGCCTACACGCAGTGGCTAAGGGTCGCATTGACGAGCGTCCACCCTTAATGTCCCGGGCTCGAACCCTATGGGCTCCCCTGATCCGGCAGGCGCATTGGATTTCCTGAGGTTTCCTGATGGTCATATGAATGCTCGTCCGGTTCCCCTGCTGGCGAGTTGGTCGACTGAGGGGCCTTGTGGTTTCAGACGCACCAACAGTCCTTCAGAGGGGACCCCCCTTTTTCTTCCTTCACACACTGGGAGCTTCCCCGATGTTAAATTGTTCTGGTCAATATACGTCGCGCCCATTCGACCCTTCCGGCCTTCTGCAATCCACCGATGTACCCCGAGAGTTTCGGAGTTTTGAGAAGCTGCGTGCCCCTTCTCGGCTTTTTTCCCCAACAACTAAGGCCGATGGCTCAACTCCACCGACTGCTTTGTAGCCATCACGTGGCGGCATCTCGTCCGCGATTTTCCCAGTTCCAGCCTGTTGGCAACGTTTGCCACGACCTTGGGGCGGAGCGTCTGACATCGGGCTTGCCTTCGGGACCTATGACTCTCGGTTCAATTATTCTCCCCTCCGGGGTTGTTTTGATCTCTATGATACTCATGACAATTTCGTAGGCTTTTCCCTCCTCCGATGCGTCCTCTTTGCCGCCCATGGCGGTCGGGTCCCACGTGCCCCTCTGGTGTGGCCAGTGTCTTTTTTCCGAGTGCCAGGAAAAACGGTCTTAGTGTATGGTATGTCTCGGTAGGTTTGTCTTTTCTCGTTCCATGCCGACCTGAGTTGTGGATCCTTGTTTGCGTTCCTGGCCGTTTGCGCCGGACGTGTTCACTAGTTTTACGGCCTTCGTCAACGTATGCGATGGCGCGTCCTTTAGTAATGTCTCCCAGCTTTTGGGCTCTGGATCGCTCCAGCGTGCGTTGGGTTATCGGCCTTGAGCCTCCTGAACGTCCTCTTCTCGGGGTTTTGACCCAGAGCTTTTTCTGAAACCACTGGCAGGCTGGCGTCTTTGACCCCTCGCGCAGCTCCCGGGGGCTGTCCCGCATTTCAGATTAGCGAGTCTTCCCCCCGGGAGGACGTACGGATCAGGGTCCTTTTTACCATTTGTCGGTGACGGGTCGTTGGATGTCGTCTTGGCTTCGTTCTTCACTCCGCGGCCCGGAGGGCGTGACCGCGGGACGAGCTAAAACATCTTCCCAGAGCTTCCCTTCGTTTCCAGGCGGTAGCGGACCTGAGTCCCGTTTCGTCGTGCAATCCAGGGCGCTCATGTTAGAGTTCACTTCAGGGGTGGTGTGTCTTTGAGATCTTATCTTTTGTAGTGCCTCACAACTTCTTTCAGTCCGTGGCACGCTTTCTTGCCCGAATCCTTACTAGGATTCCCTAAACCCGTTCGACAGTACCCTTACCAGCGGGATTGACGGCCGTTGGTCCTCCCCCCTTTGATTTTGGAGGTTTTCCCCCCCATCGACCTCCCGAGACCGGGGGCGGTATTCGATGCGGGCCCCTATACGAGGATCGGCAATTTCCAATAGTACCGGGCTGGTTTTGAGCGTGCGGTACGCGTGGGTCGCGGTCGTCTGCCGTAATTGCCCCCTTTTTAGAGGTTTTTGCGCTCGGCAGCGTTCGGCTTCTCATATACTTGATCCTCCGGTACCCAGAGGGATCTTCTTTCAAAGACCTGTCGGCAGTTTAGGTAGCCCGCCCCCGGTTTTTTTCCGCCCGGCTTGGCCCAGTTTGCCTGAAGAATCTTTCCCGGACGGTGACCCTCAAGATTCCCTTTGCTGAGGCCAGGCGTACCCGGAGCCCCGCCTCCCGCAAACTCGCCCCTGTCTTGCCTTGAGGTCTGTAGAGTTATTCCTCCTTCCCGCGGCTGGGTAGCTGGGGCCTCTCACCAGTCCTAGTTTCTTTCTCCGTTGCGCTTTGCTTATTCCTATATTGTTTCCAAGTAAATGTGTCATCCGGGAAAGGAAATGCCCCGGGACATCCATCGGACACAGGTCCTGGTCCCCCTCTGATCAGCTTTTCCCAAGAGCGGATAGCTTTTGGTCATGGGAGGTCTGTAGTGACTGGGCTCTGACCACCCGAACTCAGGACCCCCCGCGGCCTTTGGCCGAGCTGGTTCCGGGCGCGTCCCGTCAGCTTTCCGCCGAGATCAGTGTTTTTTTTATCGGTCCACCCCGTTTTTTCCCGGGGTTTTTTCCCTCGCCCTTGTTGCGCGACTAGTGTCCGATTGTATGCTGAGCGCCGTTTGGCCCCGGCAATCCTCCCCATTGCACTCTAGATTGCCCCGCCTCTTTTCCTGGTGGTTCGGTTTTGCCCTCCCCAGGTTTTTTGGCGCGCTTCTGTCCGAGGAGCGCCCGCGGATTGTGTTAGGCTCCGCAGGCGGGAACGGCGTCTCCCCCTCCGATCTAAGGTCCTCCCTGGATCGGTTCTGCTAGACACCAGCTTCACGCCTAGCTTTTTGGTGATCTTTTCCAGCTAGCTTGCTGCGAGAGCCGCGTTCTCTTATTATTTGACCCTTGTCTTTTTGGTGCCCTAGTCCCATCACTCATTTGCGTAGGCAGTATGGCGGTCCCTCGCTGTTTCTCGAGTTGGGGTCTCCTCTGTTCTTGTGCGGCGACTTCGTTATGACCCGTGATCCTCGTTGGAAGATTAAGATGCTTGTCGGTGCCGAAGGCCGCCGTTCCGCGTTGCCCCGACTTTTTCCCCCTGGTTATTGTGCATTAACGCGTGAGCGCTCGACTGGTCCGGCGGCCCGTCGCTTCCGAAACATCCCGTCCGAACACAGCAGCGGGGACCCAGCCTCCGGGTTTAGGCCTCCACGCTTGATGGGCTGTTGTTTGGTGCCGACGACCGACGCTGGCGGAAGTGAGCCCTGTCCTTGAACCCGCTACCCCCTTCGTGGCCCCTGAATTTCGTCCGTTTTTTGGTCCTTCCAGCCCCCAAAGCGTCCTCCGGCGCCTTTGTCCCCTCCGCGCAAGAAAAGCTTCCTCTCCGGGGACGGCCGCCGATGGCGTTTGTTTTCCTGTAGGGGTAGTTTACCGGTCTCTCGTCAGTGGATTGGCCTCCTGGGGTTCCCGTACATTCTATCTGCGTCACGAACGGAAAGTTTCCCCGGTAGGGATGGGACGACACCCCCCCTGTGCGTCCCGCCCATCCTATCAGAAATAGCGTTCCCGTCCTGGAAGGGTCTTCAGTTCGTTGGCACTTTCCTTTCCTCCTCTCTTGTTTTTTTTTCGATTTATTCCACGACTCTACCCCACTGGCGGGGACTGCCTTTGCCTCGTGTTGCTCGCGGTGCGCTTCACACCAATCCAATTGACCACGTCTCCTTACCGGTGTTCGCTCTCGGCCCGTTCTTAGGATCTAGTTGCCCCCCTCGCTGTCCTGCTGGACTGCATGAATACGGAAGGTACTAATCGCAGGCACCACACTCTGTCTTTGGGGTCCTTTTGCTCGGTTGAGGATGTGATGTCCACGCTGGCCCCCTGGCCCCGGCCAGGGATGCATGATTGGAGACAAGGCCCTTTTTTTTCTTCCCCTTTACAGAGACAGTGCGTGGGCCACTTTTTCGCCTCCCCTCCCGGCTTTTAGCCGTTCTGCTTTTTCGTCGCTTTGGTCGGCGAAGGGAAGGGCTTGCCGAAATACATTTTCGGCCTTCCGCTACTTCCCTTTTTGCTGTTGGCATTCCCGCTGATGTTTATGGGAATGACTGAATGTCTGCGGTCCTTTCCTTGATCCCCCACGATTTCAAGGACCAAATCGCGGTTTTCCATTTTCCTCCCGTTTGCCGATCTACGCTTGTCGCCAGCCGCTTTCGTTTCTTCACGGAGGTCTCACTGTATAAGTAGCCGCTGTCAAGAACTAAACCCCCCGCGGAGTTGAATCTCGGTCCCAGGGAGCTGGCCGGACCTTCTTCCTCTTTTGATTCCCGATTGTCTTGGATCATTGTTTTTTCCCGACTAGAATCTCGACGTCGTGTCTTCAATTTGCAAGTGTTCTTCCCGAAATCACCCTTCCGTAGGTGGAGCTTTTTATCGGACGTTCCCACCAGATCTGTTGTGATTTTTCGGCCGAGCCATTCCGCTTCGTCCGGCTGTGAAGATGGTCCACTTCTTCCTGTCGATTGCCGATCCTCTTTGACATACATTGAGGGCACTTGCCTGCACCCGTTCCGCGCACGTCGACTTGTAGCATTTGTAGGGATAAGCTGCGGCGCGGCAAGAATCTTTTCACCTCGCCGCTTCTTTCCTCGACACGATTGTGTGAGAGGCCCTGGTATTCGCTGTTTGCCGCTGAACTGTGAGTTTCCCTTTGGCCCTCGCATTTTTTTTTTTCTCCCCCCCTCGTTTTTTCTAGCGTTTTTCGGGTGCTCTCCTCACCCGGCAGACCCTCCCTTGCCCGCTGACCCCGGAACCATCTGGATTCCGGCGCGGTTTCTGCCATGGGGACCATTTCCTGTCCTCGTTGATTCGACGGGAGGCCGGAAGTGTTACCCGGAACTTGTTGCATCTGGGGACTTTTTCCCCCCGTGCTCGACCTCGATCAGAGGCCTGAAGGATTATGAGCCGGCCTCTTGCCTCGGACTTGTGTCGGTTGGCCCTCCTTTTTTTCCGTTCCCTGGTCATGCCGGGATACGCCTCCTCCTCTTCAGGTGGAGTGGGACGCATTAGGCGTCGATCCGTTTGGTTAAGTTCCAGAGCCGGCCGAGTCTTCCGGTCGGTGATCTAGTTGACACCGGTCCCCTTATGGCAGTTGCCACCCTGCGGCAACAGAAGCCTCAAGGATGTGATGCGCCTCTTTACCTGTATCTCTAGATCGTTGACCTGTCGCGACGCTGGCTGTCGCTGCCCGTTCACTCGGCGAATGCCGTGGGCTCCATGGGCCAGGTCGACAGTCACACGCGCACCCCGGCGACTCATCAGCGATCACCTTTTGCCCCGATCTTTGGGTGCCGTTGATCCGAGTTCTACGCCGGGGTTTGACCGCTCGAAGGCCGAGTTCCCTGCCGTCCCCCGGTTCCATCGAGGGGATTGGACGCGCTAAGCGTGGGTTCGCTGCGGGCCGTAAGCGCTGGGGCTGTCGTGCGGCCCCACTGCGCCGGGACGGTTTGAGAACGGAATCGAAAGTGTGATGTATTGTCGACATCTTTTACTGGTTTTGTGCTGGAGCTACCCCGTAGAAGCGCTCCCCCCCCCCCCTTTTCCTAGAGGCTTCACTTGACTCTTCTCACCTGCTGCGACCCGGCTCTGCATCCTTCCGACAGCGTCTGTTGCTTTTCCCTACGACCCCCGGACGAACTCGTGCTGATTCGGCCCGTCCGGATCGTCACCGCCGGGTTCGATTTTAATTCTGCGGTTGCGTAGGGGCTTCCTGGCTCAGCTGGCCCTTTTTAAAATAAGTACCCCGTTTCCCTGTCCCCCCGTTTTTGTACCCGAGACTCCCTTCCCTGTTTCAATGCTTAACTCCGGCGGTCGCTGGACTCCCGGGACGTGTCCGCGGGTGAGCTAGTTTTTTTCCCCCTCAGCTGGCTTTTTGGTGTGGGATTTCCCACCGCGGTGCAAAACCCGAGACCGGTCTGAGATCTCCTAAGCGTACCAGGTCCACCTGGTGCGATGTGCGCTTTTCTTTCCTCAAGGTGACTACGTATAGCCATGGACGAAAGTCTTTCAAAGCCAAGATTTTCCCTCGCGTTCTTTGAGCTTTAGCTTGCGTGTCCCCCCCCTTCTACGCCTTCCGTTCTTATCCCAAGGCCGGATGAAAACTCAGCGATGAAGATACTTTCCGGCCTTTTGAATTGTATAGGTCCCCAGGAGCACCTGGCCCCCGTGTAGCCGACATGGGGGCTGCTCGACAGCTGTGCCGGCTTAATCGATGCTTATTTTTCCCTCTTGTTTGTTGTTGAGCTATTCTCCCGAATGAATTAGTCTTCACCCCTCGTCCCCCTGCCACAGCCCGATTCGCTTGTGGCCCATGTCCCGCGACCCCGCTCTGGATTACTCGGGCGTTTCCTTTAGGAGTTTCTTGTTGCAGATCGGGTTTCGGCCATGCCGCTGAGTGGCGCATTTTTGGCTAGCTTTTTGTCCTCAGGTTTGCCATCCTCTCGAGTGGCGGATGGATCCGTGTGCGTCCACGATTTCGACCTCCTTTTAGTTCCTCGACTTGCGCCCAGACAGTGGGGATGCATCGTGGATCCCAGCGTGCGGAGTATTATCTCCGAAGGGAAGGTTAGTTTCTCGGGGTTGGCACGGTTGTTTCCTTGTCCCACGGCCTCGTCCCCTTGCCGACCTCGTTGCGCCCGCCGGTCCGTCCCGTGGTCCAGCTGAAAGATCAGGAGTATCCGATCCGGTCTCGGTCCGGATAGGGTCTGTGTACCAGCTCGTAGGACTGGCCCCCAACCCCGTGCTGGACCTGGTCTCTGGCAGGCTTTTTTTTTTCCGCCCGGCCCCCCCCGACTTTACGGGTCTCTTTTTTTCGAACGCCGGTTTCACTGCCCAGGCACAAGAAGCTTTTCGACCCGGAGTTTTTCGTGCCCAGGTGTTGTGCGTATCGGACCCGTTTTTTTCTTGACCCTTCCGGCGATCGGTCGTTTAGGCACCAGAGCTTACCTTCAGGGCAAGGGGTGGTTTGTCTACTTCGACGGCTTTCGCTGCCGTCATGCAACGCGCAGTTCCGCATGAGATTTGTTCTTTTCCGAGCTGCTTCATTATTCCTTTCTACACTCCTTGTCAGTGGTTTCCGGCCTCCGCCCCGCGGGAATTTACATTTGTTAGGGTCCCCCCCTTGCTTTGAGCTTACACATCCCTGACCTCCTCTGCCCTGTAGGCGGATGGCCTTTTTCTGGTTCTCAACCGAGGAGAGATCGTTGGATCCGGCACCAGGGCCTGGTTCTTTTCCCAACCTACCTCGTCCCGCGAGCGTGTTTGATCTGCGTGGGGTCGGGGTCGTAGCCTCGAGATCTGTCATTCCCCCACGGTCTTCGTGGTGCAGCGCCGGAATGAGACATGCGCTCTCGGCAGGGTCGATCGGCTACTCCCCGGTCTCTTTCGCTTGCCCCCCCTCCCCTTGTCGTTCAGCGGCGCAAGTTTTTCCTTACCTGCAATAACGGAGGGGAACTCCTTTTTAAAGACTACCCCGCTGAACCTGGCCTTAGTCCCCGCGCCCGGCGGTGTTCTGCGACAACGTCTCCTCGGTCATGGCGCGGTTCCGCTGCAACTCCCCGTGTCCGTGGGCGCGGTTTTTTTCGATTCCGTTGGCCCTCGGAGTAGTGGGCAAGCATCCCCCTTAAGATTCGTTTCGCCCGGGGCTCAGGTGCTCGTCCCCCGAGGAATCGTATGCGTCTCCCGCTTCAGTGAGACGGGGGGTGATACCGGGACGTTCACGCTTTTTTCCTCCCGGACTTTTCCTGGTCCTCTGCCCAGCTGGCCACCGCGCCGTGCGGGAGATTGCTGCCGTAGTTTGCTTTTGAGTCACCCGATTCCCGAACGTCCCTGCTGACCCTCCGCCTTTCTTTTGATGGCGTGGGTTCTTCTGGCCTTAATGGAAGATTTGAACCCTTGGTCATCGCCCGGCCCTGAAATAGATTATTTTCCCCATTGTGTTCTGTAGTGCGTGCGAGATCGTTAGGCTCGGTCCTCCTCTGCTGCGGAATTCTCCCTGGCCCTAGGACTTCAGACGCCCCTCTGAGCTTACGCTAGGTAAGTGAGTTCCATCGTTTTCACCCCGGAGGTCGGGGAGCGAGAGTCGGCATATCAGTCTTTGTCGAGTAGCGAAGCGACGCAGGCGGTTCCTCGTGCGGCGACGTCCTCTGTCGGCCTGGTTCCTGCCCCTTAGAAACCCTGCTCTGGCCGCACTGCCTTTTGGTGTGATGGGCGCCCCGTGGAGCTGAGGAATGTGATTCTCCTCCCCTGCGGTCGAGACTCTTTGTAGTTTCCCATTTTTCCTTTTTTTTCGCCTTATCGCCCATCACGTTTGCGTTTTAGTTTGCGTTCCTGCGTTTGTCTGAGGCCGACGCGGGCATTATTTTTCTTTCCTCGTCCGATCTCGCGGGCTGATCTCCTCATTCGCAGCGGCGGGGCCGCGCGTCGTTGCCGACGGTTTGTTTCCGAAACGACCTTTTCCGGTGAGGACCCCGGTTAAGGTGTGCTGCCCCTTGCGGACATTTCGGCGCGTCGTCAATCCTGTTCCCAGTTGCTTATTTCTCTCTTGCCTTGGGTACATTTTTTTGATGCTGGCCATTGCCCCGGCCCGTCGAGCGCCGCCCTCCAGCGCCCTGCCCCCGGGCTGACTTGTACCTGACAAGCTGCCATTTTGTTGTCGAGTTACGACAACGGTCAGCCTTTCATGCGCGCTGGAGCCGATCCTCCGCGGGTGGCTTCTTCCGCCCAGCGTTGTTTGATCTGCCTGCGGCCCTTCCCGTCACTCGGGCTGCGTGGATAAGATTCGGATTGCAGCAGCGTCAGCCTTGTCGTTCCCCGTAAACGTATGATCCGAGCCCTTGCCGATTCGTCGAACAGGTCACCGTAGGTCGTAGTGTTCTTTTTTTTGGGTGTTCTCGCAACTCCCGTGCGGCATGGGATGTCCCCCCCCATCGTCGTTGTCGTTGTTGACTCGTCGTTATTTCCTAATCGTTTTTTTTCGAGATATTTAACGACTATGACTGGGGCGTTTCGGCTCTCGGGGGCGGGTCGCTACACAATGCCCCGCCGCCTACGACCTGCTCCCTTGACTGTTCGAGCTAGGTCTCGGAGCTAGTGTGGCCTCTTTGTTGCCATCCACTGCTAGTCTGTACCGCATGGCAAACCAATTGCATCGTTTGCGCGCCTTTCCGCTCGGGCGGCTCCATCCAATCGGCGTGATTCTTTTCCCCGCCCGGTGTGATTGCTCTTCTCGGATGGCGAAAGGTTCTGTTCTAAGCATCGAGACGCTTAGGGGCTTTTTTGCGCTTGTCGCGCGTTGTTGTTGGCCCTTTCGTTTTGGTTCTTCTTCCGTCCCTGCGTCCTTTTTGTTTCGGCCCAATCGCTGCTGTCATCGTAAATTCATGGAGCAGCACGTACTTTGCCACTTGTGACGAGTGACGCCGCTTACTGTCGCGCTGCTCAACTGCCCTCTGGAACCCTCCCCTCAACATTCCCTTCTGATGGTTGCAACCTTGTGTGGATATGAAACGAGGCACCCCGCGTTAGAATCCTGAGTTCAGAACCACGTCACCCCAGCGGGCACCGAGGGCCATTTGTGGCGGCACTGCGCCACGTTGTTTCGGGTCCCATCAGGTCTTTTCTAACCTTAGGATTGTGAGGGCACCGAGTCAAGTTCTACTTTGCCTTGGATCTGACAGTTCCCAGATCCGATGCCGCCATCCCCAATGGGCTTTGGCGGAGCCCTCTTTCTGTTTGGGACCCCCATCCGGGTAGGCCGTTGATCGCGTCGTTCCGCCGTCCTCTATTCCCCTTCCTAGGGCTTCGTTGTCCGTCCGGAGTTTTGTAACGTCTGCTCTACCTCCCGACTCACTGGAGGGGCACCGCCCCTGCACTGCCAGCGTAACAGGCTCTCTAGGCTTTCAGGGCTTTTTCATTGCGCAGATTGCACTTCGCCGACCACTGCTTTCGTAGGGCCTTCGACCACGACGTTACCTTTCCTTGGATCGTTTTTTTGGGCAGGGTCCAGATGACGCAGCGGCCGAAGTCCCAGTCCGCGGCAGTGCTACTCTGGCGGTGTTCGTCCTGGTCTCTCTGCGTTGATCTTGCTTAGATGCAGTCCCTTCCGGACCGTCCCAGGCCCCCGGCGCGGATTCTTGTTTGCTTCGATTTTCATTCTGTAGCTCTTTTAGACCCTGGGCCGGTGCTCCGGAATTTGTGCCAAGCGGGACGGGGAAACATTCGCTGATCCGCCCTGCGGCGCGGCTCACCATTGCCTCTCCTTTTGGAACTGTGCTGCTTACGTCCCGAACGTTCTCCTGGTTTGCGGCTTTCATAGTTTGACAGCCTTTGCCCCAGACGCGGCGTTGTTTCCGGCCAGGCATTGACCGGATTTTTGTTTTCGTCCTGCTCATTCTCCCGGGCTGATGTTTCGTGATAGAGTGTCTGTCTTCACCTGCTCTGCCGCCGGATTGTTTTTCGCCCCCGCCGTTTTTCCCTCGACATTTGGTCTGGTGATCCTCCGCTGACCGTTATCTGACTGCGTTGACCTGTCCGCCGAGGTTTTCTGCGGTTCCGACTGTGCCGTCCGTTACTTTGGCCTTGCCGTTTCCGCCCCCTTCTGAGTACCGGCCGTCCCTCCGCCCTACGAGTCACCCTTTATCCTTCATCGCGTTTCTATTTGGTGGTGCGGCAAAGCGTATTGCCCGGCCATACTTGCTCACCTTGCCCATTCGGCTTGTGTGGACGCTCCCAGCAGTTTTGCCGCCGTTGCTCACGTTGGTTTGACGTTTTTTTCGTAACCCTTGCTTTTTTTCTTTTTTGGAGAAAATCCGACGTGAGCTTGGTGACATCTGGCAGTCCTGGATGCTTCGTGGCGGGCTTTTTATACATCCAGGGTGTACATCTCACCACCACTGTAGGGCGTGACCTGCCCGCGCTACCAGGGAGCAGCGCGACAGCGTGCCTAGGGACTCGGTCTGCTTACGCGACCCCTGGGCACGAAGACCACGATCCCTTCGCCGGCCGATTTTGTTTCGCTCATCGTCACGATTGGGTCGACGCCTCTTTGTTGTCGGCCGCGGCACGGGGCTGGACGATGTGCCTTTTCCCGCACTCCACATGTTCACGGGACCCACGTCCTACCGTGTACCTTCGACCCCTGTCGTGCGGTCTCCTCTTTCGTTATACTGGGCCTTCCCTGTCCTGCGGAACTAGCGGGACTTTTCCCGGGCGTTCGCTGCGGCGAGTTCGATTTGTTTTTTTTTGGTGTGCCTTCCACGCGGTCTTTCCCCCAGTATGAATTTTTCAGGATTATTTTTAGTTACCCTTTGAGAGACAAGCGGGAGCTTCTCCCTGTGCTCAGCCATCAGCTTTCTCTTGCGTCCGCCGCTCCATGTCTTGCGGTTCCTTCTTTTCCGCACGCCATATCCCCGCGTGTCGGCCTTTGTCGCTACACGTTACCCGCCGATCCTTTTAATCCAAACTCAGTCTTTCGGACCATGGTTCCCTTGTTCTCGCCGCGATGAAGAATCATTTCGCTGCTTTTTAGCTTGGCCACCCAGGCCAGCTTGGTGCAACTTTCGCCCACCGACATGGGAGGCACCAGCTTTTTACATCGGGCTGGTTATCTGAGTGACCTCACTTAAATCTCTTCCCCTCATCTTTTCTCCTTCTTTGTGTTTTGAATTTGATGATTGGCATGAAGTCTTTTACCTCGGCCGGCACCGTCGATCGAAGCTGCCCATGGGTTTTGTACCCTTTTCTGGGCCACTTGCTTTTTTGGCTTAGATCGGCTTCACTTTTAGTGGACCCGGTTCGTTTTTGGACTCGCGGGCATTTTTTGCGACTGTTTGGGTTTCTGCATCTCTGCGCTTCCTCGCTAGCAGGTTGCCTCCATTCCGACATCGCGTGGTTACCTCGTGGTTTGAGTCTTTTTCTTCCCCGATTTTTCCCTCACGTGCGTACGTATTCGCCTTTCCCGTTGATGATGTTTTCTTTTGCAATCGGGATCGCCCGCTGGTTCGCGGGTACTCTTAGGAAGAATCCGCCAGTTTTTCTTTTGAACGCGCGGTTCTCCTTTCTTTCCAACCACACCCTTTTTCTTACGTGCTGAGACCCCTCCGCCTCAGAACGCCGGACGCCAGTCCCGGCTGAGTTCTTCACACTCCTTTCTTGCCTTGCTTTCTCCGATCGGAACCGGCCGAAGGTTGCAGATTTCGGGCCTGGAAATGTAGTTTGGCCAGCTTTAGTCGGATACCCGTAGTCCCTTTTTGTTTTCAACTTTTCCTCATGAACCTGCGGTGCGGCCCCCACATGTGCCCCCCCTTTTCTCTTTTCGTTCGTTCCAGGTGCGTAGCGGACCAGTTCTCTTCTTTTGCTGTTTCAGGGTCTCGCTTTTATGGCCGAGGCTTCGAGGCGCTTTTTTTGGGGCTTTCGCCTTCGTGGATGTTCTTTTTTTGCCGTCCCATCAGAAGACGTGAACTTGCCGTTTTTGCTTTTTTTTTTTTTGCTAGCGGATTCCTTCCCACCTTTCTGTCAGGGTTCTGAGTCCCCACGTCTTTACTTTTCCCCTTTAGTTGTGCTTTCTGCTTCCACTCGACCTCGATTTTTTTCGTTTTTGTTTTTCACGGGTGTGGCTTCTGTTTCTTTTTGCCGCACCCCGTGAGAACCGATCGGCCCCCCAGGCCGTGATCGCCATCGGTGAACATCGTGTGCTGGTCGATGTTCGGCGTTTCTTGTGTTTCGTTTTTGGACTTCTTGGTTCATTGTCGACCCCGGGGCCGGACCGCAGGTCTTTTCGCGCTTCCGGCATACTGCCTGGAGTCCCTGGTACGCATCTCCCCTGATACTCTAGTATCGGGTGCTTTTTCCCCAGAACCTGCGGTCCTTTGCTAGCCTTTTGGTGTAGTCACCGGCATCCGGCGGGGTTTTCCAGTGGTAAAAGGTATGATCAGGCCTTCGAGCATCACTTCCGGCGCGGGATGAGCAGTCACACGTTTTTTTCTCGGTCAGCTTCGTTGTCCTGTACGCAACTCCCTTCTTTCCCGTTGTTGGTGGAGCGTTTAGCCCCTGCCGTTTTTTTTCTTTGAGGTGTTTTTTGGCCCGCCCCCCCCAGTTCCGGCTTTTGTTCTCAGGGGCTCTGTTTGCTTTTTCCGCGGCCTCGATCTCGAGTTTGTCTATCCTTTTCCGTCCTTTTTTGTACGTTTCGCCTTCTGGTCGTTTTTTTACTTGGTGACTCCCCGGCATACCGTCACTTGGTCAAGCATCGCCGCCCCTTCGTCCTTATGTTCGCGGGGTCAGCTTGCCTGATTGGCTGTAGTGCTGGGCGATTTCGGAGACTCACGCGCTGACCACATGGCTTTTGAGATTTAGACGTGCCTTCGCTCGGCCTTCGGGCCGCTTTCAACGGTCACTTCTTGACCTTTGACCTCAGCCGATAATTTTTGTCGTCTGTTTTGCTTTTTTTTGCGCACGTTTCGGAGACGGTGTGTCTGTCTGCAGTCCGCCCTTTTTCCCCCAGCCTGCCTTTCGGACTGCCCTCGTTCGCATTTCCTCTCCCCGGGGTCATGGTGCCTTTTTGTTTCCGGTCGTTGTACGGAACTTGCCTCGGTGGCAGCGTCCCGGACGTGTCCTCGTCTCCTCTTGCGAAGACGTTTACCTGCGGTGGGTTCGCTCCGGTGACGGATTTTCTTCACGGCCCCACCGAGAAATAGCCGCCTTCTTGTAGTGTGTCGGCCAGACTCCCTTGATTTTTTTTTTGAGGTTCGTTCTAGTCGATTTGATCGTGCCGTCCTTTTGACCTTGGTTTCGTGGTGCCACGACCTCTCCTCACGACCGTGGGCGGCCGTAGTGGCCGCCAGCGCGTTTTGCCCTGCTGCTCTGTGGTACCCGAATGTATGTCTTGAGCTTCTCGCCTTTTCCCTTGCCCGGTCGTGCTGGACCTTGCGGTGGTTTCTTCGTTTTTTCGTTGGCGGTCGGCGTTGAACATTTCATTTTTTTTTCTCGGGTGCTTTTTTGAAAGCGTTTATTTTTTCGACTTTTTTTTCGTCTATGCGGCTCTTTGAGTCACTCCCTTTGTTGACTGCTCCCAGTCCTTGTGTCCCCCTTCTGCAGCCGCTCCCTGTTCCCCGTCCGTTTTTCGTTTTTTCTTTATTGCTTCTTTTTTTCTTTCTGCACCTCTTGCCTCCGGGCCGACAGGTCATGACCCCCGTTTGACAAGTCGTGGCCTCGGTCTTTTTTCGCGATGATGTAATTTCCCCCCTTCCTCTCCTTATTTTCTCCTCTGGTTCGTTGGGTGGGGCTTTCGCCGCCAGAGTGTCGGCCAGTTTGCTTTTTTTAGCCGGTTTCGGCTTTTTTTTTTTTTTTTTGCGTTGTTTTCCGGCGTCGTGGAGTATGATAGTCGTTTTTGCTTTCATGCAGCTGAGGTTTTCAGTTTTTTAGCTCCGCTACCTGCCTCTTTCGTTCCGCACCTGTTCACCTCTTGCTCAGGTTTAGGTGCGGGTCCGGGTCTTGCCGCGTCCCCCCCCGCCGCCATCCACCGTTGAAGTCGGATTCCTTTCCTGGTTTTTCTCGTGTC
>Ga0179593_1596557_pt1 | contig 15000 bp, 15 predicted proteins | sample CZODoug2_1_08_16_FD_185931 | JGI IMG/M metagenome (GOLD analysis project Ga0179593, IMG submission 185931) | Vadose zone soil fungal communities from Angelo Coast Range Reserve, California, USA - CZODoug2_1_08_16fungal (PacBio error correction) | ecosystem: Environmental > Terrestrial > Soil >... | reverse complement strand
GGATTCCGTTCTCCCCTCCCTTCGCGCGTACAGCTTTTCCCCGGGCTGCCGATTTTAACTTGTTGTAAGAGCGTCGCTTTCAACAGATTCTTCCCTCACCCCCTCCTCGAGTACGGGGGCAAGTACTTCGAATCCCCCTCCCTGCGCCTTTTGGTTTTACCGCCCGATCGCCGTGGCAGCACTTTCACGTTTGGTTTCTCCCCCCTCCCCCCCTCACCCCGCTTCTTCCTTCAAGGACTCCTGATGCCCCGATTGCTTTCTCTCCTTCTGCCGCCCGGCTTCGCCCGTTGGTACAACCCCTCTTTCGGGCTAGTAGGTTTCGTGGCCCTACAAACTTTGCGGTTTTGTTCGCGGGCGAGGTATTCGCCCGTTTCCTGTCGTGGCTTTGTCCCCTTCCTGGATTTTGTCGCCGCGGGCGTTTTCGGGAGAAAGTTCGGGTCCCCCGCCGTTGAGGGCGGTACTGATTGTCTCTTTTTTTCCTCCCCCAGCCTGTTCCGTGCCCCTTTGGCTAGGTTGATTGCAACCCTTTCCCATGTTTCTGCGACCAAGTTCTTCCGTCGGATTTCCAAAGCTTCCGGGTTCTTCTGTGGATCTGACGTGAACGTTTCTTTTATGAAAAGGTTTCTGCGCGTTTGCGGTTCTCGATTTTGGCAGCGGAGGCAGTTTGGGCGTTATCGTAGAGCGACAACACCCTCCTCTTTTTTAGTTTTCCTCTGCGTCGGGGCCTGAGAGGGACGACTCCTGGTTCTTTCTGTGCGTCTTCTTTTTTTCCCTGTGAACTTTTTTAGTTTTTAAGTTTTTTTTTTACTTTGCAATTGTGCGTACGTCGGAAGGTCGTTCAGGTCCAGCGTTTCCCCTATGTTTTTTTTCCTCCTTTGGCCGAGTTTCGGGAACCTTTCCTTCCTTAGTCCTCCTTTTTACTCTTTTTGTTGTTGTGATCTGAAATTCTCTGCGAAGGCGGCTGGCTTCCCGGAAACTCGGCTTCCTTGACCCCATATGACCCCGTGCTGTCCCTCTCTGATTGCGTATTTTCCCCTGCGGTCCCTTTTTCCTTTTCCCCCCCCTTTCTTAGCTTCTTTCCCCACAGATCCGCCTTTTTTCGGTTGCCACGATGGTTTCGTCATCGCACGAACCCCGACAAGCCGCCGCCCAACGATGCTTCCTCCATCCCTTGAAACCTCGCCGGCGCCCAGTGATGCCCCTCCCGAACGCACCGGGCGTTTCTGAAGGCGGAACCTTTTCAGAACCTGCTCTTCACTTCTTCTTGACCCCTCATTCTTGTTTAACACCTCCCGTCGAAAACTTGCAAACGGTCGGCGCGTTTGGTCTCACCGGAAGACACATCTTGGGCCAGGGAGGCGGGACCTCCCCTTCTTTTTGACCGCTGGCCGGGCACTTCTTTCTTTCCTAGCTGAGTTTGTTTCGGTTTCCCCCCCTTTTTGCGGGCGCGATGGTAGTCGATTCTTTTTCCCCGCGCGCCCCAAGTTTGTGCCCAGGCCTTTTCATCGGTTCCCCCTACCCCCGCGTTTTTTTTTTTTCCGGCGGTCCGATCTCGCGGGGTCGGTTCGTCGGCATCAGGTTTCCCTGCCTTTAAAGTTTGCTTTTCTCTTGACACCTCCCCCTTCTTCGAAGACCCTTGCAGTACATTGTCCAAACTCTTTTCAACCCCACTCGTCGCGAACTTTGCAGTTCGAAGTTTTGTGCGCCCCGTCTTTCCTTGGCGTCTCTTCGTTGGCTCTTTATTTTCCCAGTCCTTCACCTAACATCGTTAACGTCTCGGTACTTTGCGATAGAGCTGTAGCTTTCTCCTCTCGTACCTTTCGATTCTCGTGGTGGCTCCCCCCTACGGGCCCCCTGTGGGTCCTTCCCCCCTCGTGTGGTTTTTTTCCAACGCCCCGAACATCAAACCTGGACTTTTCTGCTTAGAAAACGATTTCTTTCTCTTCGATTGCCCCCTTTCCGGTGCCCCGCAGTTATTGAGATTTAGCCCTTCCTTTTGTGATTTTTTTTTATTTGGCGCCCTGCACCGGAGTTTGGGTTAAAACCCGAACTGAAGATAACTCTCCCCCTTGCTTCTCGCGTCGACGGCCCTTTTTTTTTTTCCCTTTGACCTTGTCTTTTTGGCCTTCCACGTTTTCCTGCGTACGTGCACCTAAAAGCGTGGTCTGCCCCCCTCAGAAAAATCGGGTTCCTTGGTTCGGTTCTGTACCTGCGCGGCTACTTCAGTCCTGCGGGGTTCCTAACGGGTCCGAAGACTTTTTCCTCCCTGAGCGACGCTTTCCCCAGTTTTTCGATTGTCTTGAATTTTCGTCTCGGAAACTCTCGATCAATCTTTTTTTTTTTTTTTTTTTCTTGTTTCTCGTCTGGTCTGGTTTTGAAGTTGTCCCCCTTTTCTCTTCATGAGGTGGGTTCCCTTCGCGCCCCTAGTCCTTGAGACATTTCCTGGGCGGCTTTCTTCCCCTTTCTGGGGATCCTGGGGCGTGGTCCCCTTCCTCCTCAGGTCCCCCCCCAACGTGTCCTTTTTGGGGCGCGATGTAATGGCGTCCCCCTCGAGCAGGCCGTTTTTTTTGAACGAATCCTCCTCTTGCCCGACCGCTTTTTCCCCATGATTCAACCACGGGCCCACCTCCCCCTCTCTATGAGCCGGGGTCTCTCTACACCCTTAAGGTAGTTTTCCCCCTCTCGAGAGCTCCGTCCAGGATGATCCGGCGAACCGATTCCTTGCCACCTACGTACCGGTTGCATCATCCGGCTTTTCCCCTTAGGAGGTCGCTCCCTCCTTCCATGGATCGAAGCGCCCGGCCCCTCCCCCCCTTCTCTGCGTCGTTCGGCCCTGTTCCATCCCGGCACTTTCCCACCCAGCGTGCCGGTCGTCATTCCCCCCATCCCTATCCACCCCGTTAAACGGTTGATCGTCGGATTTTTTGGGTTTTTCTCGGTTCGCCTCCTCTTAGTTTGGATGCTGAGCATTCCCCCCCCTCCGACAGTGACCGGCCCCGGAAGGAGCTCACCCGTTTTCTTTTTTTCCTCGCGGTTACTTTAGAAGATCGTTGTCTTCCAACGTCGATTCCAGTCGGTGCCCGCGTCATGATCGCCCTTTTTCTGTTTTTTTTAAGTCATCTGATGCCCCACCCACGCCGGAATTTCGGGAGGAAAACTAGAAGACCATCTCACCACGTCCCTCTTTCCTGTGTGTAGTGGCTCGACCTCAATTCCCCAGAAACTCTGTTCCCCGCGGTTGGCGCACGTTTCCTCCAAACCTATTCCCTTGGTGCCCCCAAACCTGTTTCGTCGTCCGTTTTTTAACTCTTCAGCCGCTTGGCCCCCGTTGCGATTCCTTTCGACGACGGTTCCCGTGAACCACTCTGCTTGTGAGGAGCCTTCCTCCCAATGGACACTTTACCCCTTGGGTACAGACGCAGCTGTGCGCCTTGTCTTGGGTTGCTTTTCACTTGGCCGTCCGGACTTTTTTCAGCTCCCCCTCCTCCTGTTGTGTTGAGAGCTAACGGCGGCGCGTTTCGTTTCTTTTTTCTTTGAGCAACACGTCCCAGCTTTCGGACCCCCTCGGCTACCTGGTTCCTGCGAACGATGGCATTTCAACCTAGTCCGAGACCCCCACCAGGCATCGTGCTTGTTCCCCTCTTGCAGTAGAGATAGAAAACATGGGGCCCGGAGTGCTTGCCTTTTGAGCGGGGACACGCTCTGGGGAAGCCACCCTGGACCTCCGCCCCCTCCTGTTGTGGCGGCCTTGATCTTTTTTGGAGTAGTTGCGCCGACCTTTTTTTCGGATTTCTGGAAGGTTAGGTTGCTGTTCCTTTCTAATCAATTTGGGACCTTTCGAGGAGGTGTTTTTGCACCTTTGGTGTCCCGTTTTCGTTCTCGTGGTGTCCTTCCCTCTGTCCGTAGTGCGGTTTTCATCCCCTTTTTACCCTGGACAACCATTCATTCCCATCTCTGCCCCTTTTTTTTTAGCTATCTGAGACCAGGAGAAGGGTTTTTCTTTTTCAAGATCACAATGATTCTCCCCTGACTTGCGGGATAGATCCGCTGCCGTTCCCTTTTGTCTTTGCTATCCTGCACGACCCTGGTCGACCCCCCCGATCCAACGCAGGGTTTGACGTCTTTTCTTCCTTTTGGAGGCCGGGATGTCTGGGATGTCTGAGACGCACCCTTTTCTTGGCGCTTTTCCAGTCTTTGAGCTCCGGCACCGGCTATTTTTTTTTTTTTTCGGATTGGGGAAGGGAGATTGTGCAGGTTTATAGAGTTTTCCCGAACCCCCCTTAGTTTACACGGACGTCTTATCTGTGTCTCGGTCCTTACCATCTTTCCCTACGGTGCGCCCGTTGACTTGGATCTAGATAGGTTACTTCGTTGGCTGTGGGTCCTTTCCGCCGATATTCTTCTGATATTTTTTTTCCCGGCTTGCCCCGGTGCTTGGGAAATTATTGTTCGGTGTCTAATGAGTTCCTTTGTTTTAAACTGAAGCATGATCGGAGTACGCATTCGATCCCGAAAAGCACTCAAGTTTTTTTTCTTTGACCGGTTGCTTTTCCTTTCTTGTTCCACTACCGCACACTTTTTTGCTCTGCCATTGATGCGCGGACAGACTTTGGTTTCTTCCCCTGCCCCCACCTGAATGTCCGCCTCTTTAAGTTCCTGGCGTTCCTTCTTTTACGAGTTCACCGAAACGGAGTTGAGACTAGTTTACCGCGACGAACCTGTCCCCCCTCTTTTCCTCCGAATCTATTGTTCCGCTCGGTTTTGATGCGCATTCTTTGGCCCCCTCATGTCGCCTTCGTCGGGGGAGGCGACGTTGGCATCCAACTATTTGGCCCCCGGGACACTTGACTTGGAAGGGTTCGTCCCTATTGGACTCGCATTCTTTTTTCTTTCCCAGGGCGGAGTTTCATCACGACCGCTGCGGCGGGGGATTCCTTGAGACGTTCTCGGTGCAAGTTCTTTTTCTCCCGCAACCTACTAGTTCCTTGGGGAACGCATTTCCTGTTTTTCCTCCCATTCATTCAAGTCATCGACCCCCCCCACCCCCCCCCCCATTTTGTTGTTCACCCAGGGCCGCTTTTTCCCCTCTTCGGCCCTCCCTTTTGGGCCCTGAATTCTCTAAGGCCCCCCGCGCTGATCAAGGAACCTTTTTCTAATACCCAACCCCGTCTTTTAGGTGGGTCGACGGGCTAATTTTCCGACGTTTTTCCGGCCGGATGTCGCGCCGAAGGACACGGAACGTTCAGGAACGGATTGAGCCCATTTGGTCTCCCCGCTTGTTTGGCCGGCTTTTCAAAGTAAGGTGTTCGAGACCTGGCCCGTTCATCTTTCATTCCTTGTTATCTCCCACACAGCAGTTAAGAACAGGGACAACTTGGCCACATGATCGTGTTTTTCGTTCCCTTTTTCTTGACCTTCCTTTTCTTCAGTCCCGCCTTCCAGTGTTTGTCACGTTTCCCCTTCCGTCTTTCTCGAATTTCCTTTTTTTTTTGTGCATTAAACCGCTGCCCTACGTGCGGCCTCGAGCTCGGCGTTCGCCGGCCGTTTTTTCCGGCGTTTTTTTTTTTCCTCGTGCTCTTCGGTGCTTTGCCCGCACCCTTGGCGTTTTGTGTGCGTTCTCCTCTTCGCCCCTTTCATCGCGCGCCAACGGTTTGCTCCCCTCGTGTTCTCCCTCCGTTTTTAGAAGACTCGGTGCCAGCTTCGCCCTTTTTAACATGTTAACGTTTTCCGCAAGCATTGTTTTTGCAGTAATGGCCTTTCCCCCATTTTGAGTCCCCCCAACCCGGTACAACGGCTGCCGACACCGGAGCTCTCGACCGTCGTGGCGGGTTAAGTTTTCGTCCCGGACCTTCGGTGCGATCTTCGTGCTCTTTTTTCTGTCTGTCTCGTTTCCAGCCGCGGGCGGGGCGACGGCGGGGCGCGCAGAGTTTTTTTTTTTTAAGGTTTTTTGGCGGTTCGCTTAAACCATCCCCCCCCGAGGTGCCCGGTTTGAGCGTCAGGGCGTTCTTTACTACGATTTTCTCCCCGTGTTGGTCTTACGGTATGATTCTTGGATTTTTTCACTCCTTTTTTTCCTTTTGGCCACCCTTCCCTACGTGTTGTCCAGTTTTGGATGGACTAGGGGAAGTCACCCGGCCCCTTGCCCAACAAAGTCTCTTAGATATTTTCGTTGATTTGTTTTGAGAGAGATCATTTCTTTTCGCTGGAGTCCGAAACTCGGTCTTCCCGTGACTCCCCTATTCCATCGCTGGGACCCCGTTGGGCATTACCGGACTGTTTCGTCTGCCCTCCTTTTTCTTTTCCGTTCTGACCCTTTTCCAAGGCTTTGCCAACGCTCCTCCATGGCCGAGGGGCCGAGGTAGTAGTCCCACTCCGACAACGAAACCCTACCAAACACGAAAAAAGGAAACCAAAGACCAAATGTCCACAAAAAAGCCCAAAATCGACCCTGGTCATTGCCCTGAGTTACTAGGCTGCACGCCACAACGAGGCGCGACCCGTGACAATCTCCCTCTCGATTTGTGGAAGCCCCTTTATCCCACTCTCTTAGTTTCCTTTTTTTAACAGGTCCCCCCGTCTTGACTTCAGAAACGTGAAGTCTCAAAGTAGCGGCGTTCCTTTTCTCCACCCTTTGAGGGTCCCCTTCACCCCCCTTCTTTTTCCGTGTTTCCCGCATCGGCCGCGACCCGACCCCTCGGCCGCCCGCGTCTCCCCCTGCGGGTTCTGCACCTTTCGAGTTTTCCCCTCCAGTCTTTGCCCGTTTTGCGCGACCAGGTGCGGGCCGCACAGAATAGCATTTTTTTACTTTTCCACCCTGCGTTCCTCTTTCCCTTTTTCTTCACGTTTCCCTTTTCCAGGACTGTTTTAAATTTCATTTTCGATGTTTGTCCTGTCCTTGAACGTGTCCCTCGCGGCGACGGTCTTCTTTTTTTTCGGTTCCCCTGTAACCCCCTCGGTTTTTCCCAGTCTATCGGACATTGCTTGGGCTGTCGAGCCACTTCGTTGGCGGAAACACGATAGACCGACGTCGTGTTCCCACATTCCCCGACGTTCTACCAACCTAAGTTCCACGCTTCAGAGCTGTAGGCTCCTATCTCCGTGATAGTACCGTTGTAGAGGTCTAGTCCTCCCCTCAGCGGCCAGTTCGTTACCTCACAGGTTTTCTTTCATATCTTCCTTTCCGTCCCCACGCTTATTGATTTCCGGCGGCTTTTACGATGTTTCCCCCCCTCGTAGAGTTTGGATTCCCCCCCCCCCCCCATTCCCTAGATTTTTTATCGTTTTTTTATGCTGGATGGCGGCCCTCCAAAGAAATTTTTTTTCAACCCCTCCTCCTTTCTGCTGCCCCGTCTTCTTTCTCGGATTCTTAAAGTTTCCTACATGGACCCCGGTCTCCTTTGGTTGGCTTCCACGCCCGGAGGGAAGTGAAACCCCAAGGTGTTCGCACGTTCCCTCATCGGGGGACGGTAGCCCCCCGTCTTTCCCCCCTCTTTTGAATTTTTTTGCGGTATGCTAAAGTTGCCTGAGAAGAGCAACAGCCTTGAGGGAGACCAGAGACTTCTTTGTGGAATTTCCTTGTTTTGTTGCTCTTCCCCTTCTCTACCACTTCCTATTGACGTTCTCTCCTTCTTTTTCGTTTTGTGGAAAGGTTAGAGCCCGTTAAGTTTCCTTGGGCGGCAGTCACCCATAGTCCGGTTCATTCGTCCCCTGGCGTTTACCTCTTCCCTTTTGGAGTCCTTTTGGGCGTTTCCCCTGGACCTGGGTCACCTTGGGCATGGCACACCACCCCCCGTCCCTGCAGGGGCCCGCGTTGAAATGTTTTTCAGTCTTTTTCCCACCCCTTTCCGTTTTTCCCGAACCCGCCCTCGTTTTTTCCCCATGGACCCAGGGACCACCCTTTGGCACGCATCTATCACGATGATTTTCTCATTATTCCCCCCCTTCACCCTTTTTACGTCTAGCTCCGTTCCACCGCTGATTCGGTTTTTCCACCCCTGGGTCGACCCCACCAGTCCGGTAACCGGGGCGCCCCTTTTGATTTTTTTCCGACATGTTTCGTCCCGCACGGCGTACTTTTATCGAACCCCCACCCCCCCCCCCCCCACCCACCCCCCCCCCCCCCCCCACTCCCCCTCCCCCCCCCCCCCCCCCCCCCCCCCCCCCCCCGGCGCGACGCCCCCCTCCCCCCCCCACCCCCCCCCCCCCCCCCCCCCCCCCCCCCCCCCCCCCACCCCACCTTCCCCCCCCCCCCCCCCCCCCCCCCGCCCCCCCACACCCCCCCCCACCACCCCCCCCCCACCCCCCCCCCCCCCCCCCCCCCCCATCCCCCCAATTTCCTTTGTCTGGTCTTCGTTCCCCCTCCCCCTAACACGTTTTGACTCCGGGGCGTCACTCCCTCCGGCCCCCGGTTGAAAACGGTCTTCTCCGATTTTTTTCTTTTTTCCACACTTGTTTACACTTTATTTTGTCCCTCCGTGCTTGGCTTTCAGCACGGCCGCCGCCAGGCCCCCGACGGAGCGATTTTCCCTCCTGCGTGATGAGCCTTGGGGGAACTCGCTTGTAGATTCCGTTCTCCCCCCCTGCGTCAGGAGATCGAATGGCCAGTCCTTTTCGTTTCTCGACCCCAAGACCTTCGTTTCAATCACCCCACCCGGTACTTTTCCGCAACGTATTCAGGTTAGGACTGATTAGCCTCTTAGCCCCCCTTCCCCTTTTTTTTCTACCTAGCCCCTAAGGTGGTTTTTTTTTTTTTCAACCGTTTCCCTCTCCCCCCAGTTTAGTGAAACCCAAACTCGGAAGTGTCTTCGGACATGGGGGGTTCTCTCTAAAGTCACTCAGACTATTTTTTCCCGGTGAGATCCCGGTAGAAGCAGTCGACACAACTTTTTGTGTTTTCTTTTTGATCCCCTCGTTTTATCACCCAAACACACAAAAAAATTCGTCGCAAAAGCAAGAGGTTTCCTCCCCCCCCTCCTTTATTTTTCCCCTTTTTTTTTCTCAGGGCGTCCTGACGAATAGCCAGAGTCATCCCTTTTTCCCCCCCTCTCCTCCTTTTTTTTAGATGCCCGTCTCTTTTTTGACCCACAGGCGTGAGCCCCAATTACAGCTTCGCCAGGGAGGGCGGAACATTCTTCTTTCTCCTCTTATGTGATTCCCTCGTAGCGCTAACCCGCCCGCTTCCTTTTGAACACTCCCTTTTCCCTGACTCCCTCGCACCACGGGGCCGACCCAGGGCGCTTTTTGTCAATTTGGTACAACACTTTTTTGGCCCCGCCCCCTTTGGCCCGACCTCGAGTTGTCTTTTGTTTTCAATTTTTCTGTTTTTTTTTTTTTTTTTTCTGAAAGCCTGGTCCTTTTTCGTTCGGGGAAGTTTCTGATTCTTCCATTCCCGCAGGCCACTTTTCCTGTTTTTCTCTCCGGTACGGTTTTTAGCACTGTTTGGTTCGATGGTTAGTTCTGTGTTTCCCCCATTTTACGGCGTTGTTTTTTTATTTCCCGCTGCCGGCATCTTATCTATGATGATCCTTGTCGCGAAACTTTTTCTGGCCTTTTCTCTTCATTACACCCCTTCGCAGGTGTCTTCGCTCCTTTTCCCAGGGGGTTTCTTCCCGGTCTTTGTCCGCTTTACCTGATTTGTTGCCATTCCCTTTTTAACGCTCCTCCAGAGTATTGATTCAGACTGTTCGGGCTTTTGGGAGGGGCCGTTTCTTTTTGGTCGCCCTTCTTCCTTTTTTTCGCGGATTTTTTCGTTGCGACCGGTCTCCCACGCGCCCGAATCCTGCTTTGGTCGCGGGGGCCTTTCGTTTCTCAGGGTCCGAGGTCAGGGACCGCGCCACCCGCTGGTTGAGTGGCGCGGTGAACTCCTTTTGTTTTCCCCTCACCCTTTTTCCTCAGCTCTTGAGAGTTCTCTTTTCCTTACTTCGTGCTCCTTCCCCCCTTTCTCCAGGCCCTCCCTCTTCTCGTGATTCTCATCGGTTTTGGTGTTGACCGGGGTCATGAACGAGGCTTTCTCCTTCGGGTTTGATTTTTTTTTGGTCTTTTGTTAACCCGCTTTGTTAAACCTGTCTTCGTGTGGTGGGTGTTGAAAGAGTGTTGTTCCTCTGGTCCACGTCTCTCTTTATTCCCGCATCTTTTCCGCCCCGGCGCTTGCTTCCCCGGGCGATGGTGGATCTCCCGACTGGTTTAACTTCCTCTCCCCCCTTTTCCTACTCAGACCCCCTTCCCCCTCTGTTCCCAGGTTAGTTGAGCCGCTCGAGTGGTACCCTCTGAAGACAGGACTCCCCGCTAGTTATTTTTCTGAGCTCGGTTCCTTTTCCTTTTTTTGCACCTTTTTCCCACTCATTCCCCCCTCCACTTAATTCCGTTAGTCCGAAAGCGTATTTGTCCCCTTGGGGCTCCCCCTTTTAGTTCCTTTTTTTCCCCCCATTTTCCTTGCTCAGCAGGTCCCCGCGTAGTGGACCAGTTATGACAACCCCCCGGATCTTTTTCCCGGCCTTCTCTTTTTCTCCGCCCCTTTCCTCCAGGATCTCCGAGAGCTCTTATATCAGGCATTTCTGCCATGTCCCGCCCGCTCCTACCATACCCCCCCCTCCATCCTCCTCTGCTCTCCCTCCGCGTCCTCCTCGCTGATCTTCACTTATTCCCTTTTACCTTTCCTCCTCCCCTCATTCCCTCCTCCTCTTTCTAACTTTCTATCTCCAGCACCTGCCGCTCGCTCCTTCCTTTTGCACTTCTAATTTCGGACCAACCCACCCCTGCCCCTGATCCTTTTTCCATCCGCTCTTTTTTATTGGTCTTCCTCACGGTTCCGCCAGTTTCCTGCGGCTCTTCAGGCTCTTCTACGGCCACCGTTCTCGCTCATTTGTCGCAGGTTCACTCCTTTTTGCTCCTTCCCTTCACCCCTTTCCTTACCATTTCGCCACGAGACTACCTCCTCCCCACCCTATACGCCTATAACTCCTGTCCATGTCTCCGCACGTTTGTTGCGTTCATTGTGGTCTTTAATTCCACCGGTACTCTCCTCACCCTTCCCCCCATCCCTAAGCCACCCACCGTGCAAACTCCACCAATCCTCATTTCCGCTCCCCCCTGAACTATGCTTCCTTTCTCTCTGCCCCATTAGCGACTCTCTAGATCCACTATGTCCCCTGACCCCAATCGATGATCAACCCCCCCTCGTTTTGACAGTTCAAAGGGACCCTGATGGGCAAAGCGTCTCACTTTCGCAACTACCTTATCCCCCGCGAAAGGAAATGGTTACATTTTCTCCAAAGGCCGCGGATTCCCTTAACCCTTGGTCCCCTGCTCTCCCAGTTTTATTTTCTTGTTTTCTTCCCCGGGCAACCCGGAGGTTTTTTCTGCCTTTACACTTGTTTTTCCCTCTTTCCGGCGCACGACTTTTCTCCTGTTATTCCCTCTCCTTGGATCGTAGACTACCACTATACTTTAGGTCCCACCCTTTGCGGGCCTTGGTCTTTTCCCTTAACGTCCCGAGCCGCTTCTATTCTCGGCCCCTCAACACTTTCTTCTCGACTCAATAGTGTTCATACCCTCTTCATACTCGTTTTCTTTTTTGTTGAACGATTTGGTAGTGGGAAATGCCCCGGCCCGACTTTTGTTTCTCCTCTTGTTTCCCCCCCTTCTCAAGCAGTCTCTTTTCTCGCTTATTCAAGGACCCTTCCCGTTGAGCCCCGCGAGATACGGCGGCCTCTCGGAGGACTTTTTCCCTCACTTTGAGAGGTGTTTATTAGCCCTCCAGCAAAAAACACGGCGGGTGGCGCGTTGCTTATCTACTATCCCCGATACCCGGTGCCTGACAATTTCTTGCGAGGTTGTTTGGCCCTTTGCTTCCGCTTGTTCTTGGGGCCTGGGTAATAACCTAGAGTTATTGTTTTTTCCTTTTGCGCTCGGGTGCGATTCTTTCTCACCAACCTCCCCTCGACTTTTGCGCTCGATTCTGGGCGTGCCTTGTCTTCACCGACGGGTCCCTTCCTGATGTCCCGTGCTCCTCAACGAGTTGTTTGAACGGGTCTTTCAGCGCCGTGCTGCTCGCCCGCAGCTTTTTTTTTGGCCCTGGCCCGCGGTCGTGCGCGGGACACCAGCCTCCCCTTGTTTTTTCCTTGTTTGCTTCGGGTTTGTTGCGAGGGACCTACTTTCCCTAGTTTTTCCATCACTTTTGGATTTTTTTTTTTTTTTTCTCGCAGAAGTTTACCCTCCCCCTTAGTCTTGTTCTCCCCTTTGTACGGGCTCCCCTGGGAGCACCGTCGTCGCGTCGTCTTCTTGTCTGACAATATTCCCCTGTTTCCTTTCGGGAAATCCGCCTGGCTAAATGATGATCTCCTTGCAATCATAATAGTTTTTTGTACTTGCTGAGTATCATTCTTCCCGCTCCCTCTTTCGCTTTCTCCGTGGCCCCTTCCAGTTCGTCCATCTCTCTAACGACGATTACTACTTGACGTCAGGAAAGTGAAGGTGCAAGAAGTTCCAATTGCTGACAAGACCTATCGTTTTCCCCCACTTTTTTTTCCCAGATCCGCCCGACCCCTTTTTCAATAGCCCCCACCCGAACCCCTTTTTTTTGCGCGCCGCACTGCCCCAGCAGGGGCTTTGGTTACAATTGGGGACCCGTCTGGTGTTTCCCCCCCCCCCCCAATCGGGCCTGCCCCCGGATTGTCGCACCTCACCCACTTCAGTTGACAACTTCGGCTGTGAGCACTTTACGATAAAACGAGCCGTAGGGTTTCCATTTTTTCGCAAGTCGCTCCGTTTTCCTTTCACGCCCTAAGGCCCGGCCAGGCGTCTCGGTTTGGACACGGCAATGTGGATTGTCGGGACTTCCCCTCAGTTGAAGCCTGCGACATTTTTCTAATTTCAAAAATTTTTTTCCTGCACAGTGTCGATCCGTGTTCTTTCTCCTCTGACAGCTTTCCCGAATCCCTCCTTTCGTGTACCCCGGGCGACCGAGTCTCGGCGGTCTCTCTCCGATTTTTTTTCCCGTGAGTTTTAGTTACCTTGCCTTGGCTGGAAGCCTTTCCTCCGGTTCTGGTGGGACTCCGCCTCCTTCGGGTCTGTACATGTACCGACCCCAAGCTGCGAAGTGTTTTTCCCTACTTTTTCCCCCTTTCCCGTCTTCGTTTCGTTGTTTTTTTGCGCACTCCGACGTACTGCTTTTTTTGAAAAACAATCGGGCAAGTCCATGCGGGGGCCCACTTTTTGTTTTTTTTTTTGCTTTGGGGGGTTGTTTTTTGCTGTTTTTTGGTTTTTTTTTTTTGTTTTTTTTTTTTTTTTCGTTTTACCGGGTACTCGAGCTACGAGCTGTAGTGGTGTTCCAGTTTCTTATCGTTCGATTTTCTCTTGCCCCCTTTGTACGTTGACCCGGGTTTTTGGGGGAAAGCCCTTTCCCTTTCACATGGTCCTCGCTTTAGAAACAGCACTTCTGATTCTTCCGTCCATATGCTGCCCCAGGTCTTTCTCTTTTTTTTTTCCCTTTTTCTTGGGGGGTTGGGGGGGTGTGTGGGGGTCCAGCTTTTGACCCTCGGCAACGGGTATGGACATCGATTTTGCCTCTTCGGGTCTCACCCAGTCCCTTGGCGTTCCACACCCCGATTTCCTTACCGATCCCACGTCCTCTCTTGACGCCGCCCCCCTTCGGCGGATCCCCCACGGCGGAACGGTCCTCCTGGTGACCCTCTTTTGCCTCCCCACGTTCATGACTGTTTTTCTCTCTCAACTTTTGTATTTTTTGCGCCTCCGGCGAGTCGAAGATTTTTTTTGATAGTGTTTTTCATGTCTTTATCGTGACGGGTCAGCTCTTTCAAGATCTCTGCTGGAGAACAGAGATTCTCCTTGGTCCGGCCGTGTGTCGAGTTTCCCTTCTTTTAGCAGTTTTTTGGCCTTCCCTACTTTTTATCCCGGCTTTTACGGGAAGTGAGACGGCTCCAGCTTTCTGTCCGTCGCAAAATTACTCTCCCCCCTCCCTTCACCTTTGCGGGCTGGGCGCCCAAGACGGGTTACAGGGTGGTTTTGTCCCCCGTGTCTAGTGCACTTTACGTGCTTTGGATTGTACTTCGGGTTTTACTCGAGGAAGTCTTGTGCACGACTCTTTGTCCCTTGCCTTTTTCCCTCCCCCCCGGGCACAGGTGCCCCCCGGATCTTTTCTGCTTTTTTTTTTCCACGGCCCCCCAGCACGTAGTCGAAGCAGAGCTCCACCGTTCCTGATCCGGAGACTTCCTGAGTCCCAAACCCTCACGGTTTTCAATTTTTTTTCCTCCTTCCGTAGGTTCGCGATTTTCTTGCGGGATGTTCCCCCTGATCGAATCTTTTTTTCCCGAAACAACCAAGGAGGCGGTTGCTTTTACTTTTTTGTCCAGCCTACCAGCCGGCTCCTGTGAGTCAAAAATACAGGATCCCCTCCTAACGTGCTGACCCCGACTCCTGCGGACATTCTTGTCCCCTAGTAGTGCTTCCGGATTGTCTGTTCCCCGCGCAGCCCTCAGTCCTCTTTCGCCCGAGCGTCGGATTCGGTATCAGGGTTAAGATCGTTTTTCCCTTCCGTCGCTGCGTTCAGTTTTCCTTTCTACGTGTCCATTCTGGTTTTCCGGATGTCGCTGACCCCCCCAGACGTCCTCCCCGGAGGACCCGACTCGGTTGCTCCTTTTTGCACCACCCCAATCTTGTACAGTTTTTTGTCGTCGTTCCCCTGGTAATTCCCTCCTCGACCGCAACGAAAACTTCCGACTTTCTACCCCTGGCCCTTTCGTTGCAGTCTCTTCTTGCCCCCCCATTTCCTCCGTCGTTCGCTTTGGCCAGTGGTGTCTGATTCACCTAGTCTCGCCCCGCCATGCCTTGTTGCTACTGCGTCTGAATTTTTTTACAACCCTCTCTTTTCTGCCCGGTGCTTTCGGACGGAGGTCACCATTATGCACCGTCGTTTGACCAGCTTGTCGACTCCGTTTTTCCCCCGGGTCTTTGATCCACGGTCGTCACCCCTGACCTTTTCTT
>Ga0179593_1514050_pt1 | contig 15000 bp, 16 predicted proteins | sample CZODoug2_1_08_16_FD_185931 | JGI IMG/M metagenome (GOLD analysis project Ga0179593, IMG submission 185931) | Vadose zone soil fungal communities from Angelo Coast Range Reserve, California, USA - CZODoug2_1_08_16fungal (PacBio error correction) | ecosystem: Environmental > Terrestrial > Soil >... | reverse complement strand
CAAACCCACCCCCCCCTTTTTTTTGCGTTTTAGCTTCCATAGCCCCTTCGAGTGATTTTTGGGTGGCATCGGTCCGTTTTCTATCTTTCGCTCCGGTTTTGATAAAGCACTTTTTCCCTCCGGTACGCCCCTCACGTTTTTTTGCATGGTGCTTTTTTTGGCTCGTTCCCCGCCCCCCTTAGGAAGGCCGTCACCCTTTTTTTTATTACACAAGTTTGAAGTCCGCCCCATTCCCCCCCCGACCCACTGTTCAAGCCGGGGCCTGTGCAACTTTTTCCAGGACCCGTTTAAGTCTTTTTTGATTTTGGGGGGGGGTGGGGGGTGGGTGGGGGGGGGTGGGAACCCCTCCCCCCAGGGGGGGGGGGGGGGGGGTTTGGGGGGGGGGGGGGGGGTGACTCCCATGGGCACATTGGCGCGTCCCACCCTTGAGACTGCCCCCCAATATCCCTGACCTTTGCACCAACCGAAATTCAAACCCACCCCAAAACAAAAACCCCCCACCAAAAACCACAACACCCCAACCCATAACACACACAAAAAAAAAAAAAAACCAAAACACCATCAAGGTGGGTGGAAAAAACAATAAAAAACAAAAAATAACGTTTTTGAAGCATGAGGGTTGTTGGGGGGGGGGTTTTTTTGGTCCACAATGACGCTTGTTCTTCGCAATTTTCCGAGCTGCGTTTCAGCGAAGACCAGTTCGGTGGAATAGAGCGTGGTGCTCCCCGACCTGATGGGTCCCAGTCCTTTTTTCCTTTCCGTGTCGACTTGTAAGACTCCACACTTTTTTTTTTGCCACTGTCCCCCTGACCCTTTTTTTTGGTTTTGAAGAAGTGACACAGGTTGTCATATCCCCCCCCTTAAATAAGGCGCCGGATTCGTCTTAGAAGCTCCGGCCCAGACAGACGCGGTTTTCCTTTTTATACGTTTTTGGAGTCGAGGATTTTGCTTTTTTCGTCCCGCAAGGTATTCGCTGAGAAGTTCCTTCTTCCCCCAGAACTCCCGCCCCCTGTCTGCCCGTTTCCTGTTTTTTCCACTTTTTGCTACGACTGTCTACTTCCCGTGTTTTTTGCTTTTCGTCCCTTTCGCTTCAGAAGGTACTGGGAGACGAAGATTTCGCCACGTGTTTCCCCCTTTCCGCCTTGGCGAACGGGCCTTTTTTTTTAGTTTTTCCGCGAGACATCAAACTTTGCTGATTGGTCCTATCCCGGCCCGGCGCGGTTCGCCTCATCTTCCTTTTTTCCTAGAGGTTCGAACGGTTTTTTCCCGGGTTACCCTCGTTCTGCCCGGTTTTTTCTCTCAGCGCTCGACCTCTTGAAGTTGCCCGTTTTCGCGCGACTTTGTTTTTTTTGGGTGTTTTTAGGGAGGGGACTGGATTGCGACGCGATGCGCTTGGGGGTGTGGATGGGGCGGGGGAGGGGGGGTGGGGAACCAACCAAAAACAAAAACCACCAGGCGGTGGGGAAACATACGAGGGAGGGCACCCCCCCCCACCAAAACCCCACCACCCACCCCAACAAACCCCCAACCACCCCCCACACAAAAAAAAAAACCCCCAAAAAAACCCAACCCCCCCCCCCCCACCCACCCCCCCCCCCCCCCCCAAGTGGTTTTTTTTTTGGGGGGGGTTTGGCTTACCCCCTCGTTCTGATTGGTACGTATGGCTCCTGGACACCCTTGGTTTTTTCAGGAGTTTTGTTGGGGGGTGGTTTTGTTTTGTGTTTTTTTTTCTATAGTGGTGGGGGGGGGGGGCCCCCCTTGGGGGGGGGTGGGGGGTTGTTGTTTTTTTTTTTTTTTTTTGTGGTCTAGCGCCTTCTCCCGGCCTTGCCTTCTTCTTTTTTTTGGCGTGGGCACGGTCGACCAAATAAACAAATGCCGATCCTTCATAAGTTTCCTCCCCCCCCCCCCTTCAGGAAGCTTCCGTCTTTTTTTTTGACCCCTTTGTTTTGTTTGACACCTCTCTTGTTCATATTGCACTAACTCACCCGCTCTAATACTCGGCCGGTGTGACCCACCGAGTTAGCGTGCATCAGTTTTTTTTTATTCACTATTTTTCTTCCCCCTGTTTTGTTTTTTTGTTTTTGTCTGACGGGGACTGTTGGACCACCCCACAAAACCACCCCAAAAAAAACTAACCCCCCCCCCCCAAAAAAAAACAAACCCCACGGTCAAATGTTTGAGTAACCCCTTTTTTGTTAAAAAAAAAAAACACGAGTTCTCCCCATGGGGGTGGGGGGGGAAAAACAAAACAAGTGAAACCCACCGCCAATGGGGGGGAACAGACCACGAAAAAAAACCCCCAGGGTGGGGGGGGTTGGGGTTTTGGAAAATCCCCAAAAACCCCACAGGGGGGTGGGACCAAAAACCCACTGTGTGTGGCAACGTACCCCTCCCCTCCTTATTTGAGACCCTTACTCTGGCTCCGTTTTCTCCCCCGAGTACGACTTCCCTCGAGAAAAAAAAAAAAAAAAAACCAAAAAACACAAAAAAAAAAAAAAAAACAAAAACAAAAAAAAACACACAAAACAAAAAAAAAAACCAAAAACAAACACAAACAAAAAAACAAAAAACAGGTCCTTTTTGACCCCCAGAAGAAAAAACCCAACGCTATTTTCCTTGCTTCTTTTGTCTCTTCCCCCAACAGTCCAAACCCAAGGGGTTTTTTCAGTGCATCCTAAATGGACAGTCTCCTTTTGGAACCTTTCCCCCCTGCCAATCTCATATAAGTTTTTGCAAGACGTGGTTTCCCGCTTGAGACTTTTCCCTTTCGGTTTCTCTTTCCCAATGTTGATATCGATCTCCTGACTGACCTTGTCTCGTTTCCCGATGCCCCGAGAGCAAGAAGGTCTTTTTTTCTGCTTCTAAATGCGGCGTCCCGCCTTTTCTCGACGTGCTTTTAGCTTGGTCCGCTTTTCCCCCTTTTCTCCACCAACCCACTTTTACGCTGTAGAGAGTGACACCAAGCCTTGAAGGGGGGGTGGGTTAACATTTTTTTCCCTTTTTATTAGTTCCCCCCCAGTATGTTTTTTTTCGGGACCGTCCCCCCTTTCGTACTATTTGAACTACTTTTTGAAAGAGGTTTTTCCTACCCCATTCTGCGCCTTGACTCCCGATATCCATTGTTTATAGAGTTTGATTAGCTTTCTTTTCCCCTGTCTTCTCGTCCGTGACGTGTAAGAGGTTCGAACCGAAGGTTAGTCAGAGTGCCAGAAATTTTACGGCCACCATTCTGTTTTTCCCTTTCTTTTTTTAAAGACTCTCTTCCCATCCCCCCCCTTTAAGGATTAGAACATTGAGAGCTTTGGTCCAACCGCTCCTTTCCGCCGCCCTTTTTCGACAGACTTGACCCTCCCGCGCCGGTTTGTCAGACTGGTGTCGGGGTTTGTTTCTTTGGGTTTGTTCAACCCGACCAACCAAACCCAACGGGCTTGATCTTTTCGAGTGTCCCCTGTTTTTCCCCCTGACCCTCGCGTAAGTTGTTCTATTCTATATCTACCCCTGCCGACCCCCCACCCCCCCCACCCCCCACCCCCCCCAACCCACCCAACCCCCCCAACACTTGGGTTTGGTGGGGGGGTTGGGGGGACACCAAAACCCAGCACCCCGCCCCACCCACCCACACCCCCACCCCAAACTTTTTTTTTTTTTTTTTTTTCTGGGGAGTGGAAAAAAACAAACTTTTGGAGTTGCAGCTTGCTATCGGGCCTTTCGGGTGAGACTCCGAGGCGCATCTTTTTCCCTTCCCCATATTGTTGCCGCGGTCCCCAAGCGCTGCCGCAGGCTTACCCTTGTGGTTCATGGTTTTTACCTTTTTTTAAGTAAAAACCCCCGTGATCCGCGCGGGCGTCACGACCTGGCATCCCTCTATTCTTTGACCCCTCCCACCGTACGACATGGTTTCTAAGTTATGTTTTCTAACGAGACGTCCGACAATCATATAATATGTTAAGAAAAATTTCCTTTGTTTTTAGTTGGGAGAGCGCTTTTTTGTGTTTCTGAAGCCCCGTCATCGCTGAACCAAAACCCCACCGAAATTTGTTTTGGACCGAACCATCGCATCTGAAGCGGGGTCCGCGCCCCCCCAGCTACCGCGCAAACCCCCAAAAACACAACCCACAACCCAACAACCCCACCCCAGGGTTTTTGTTGTTGGGGGAGTGTGTGTTTGGGTTTTCCCCCCCCCAACCCCACCCCCCTTCCCCCCCCCACCCCCCGGGACCCCCCAAACAGGGGGGGTGGGTTGGTTTTTTTTTTCCCCCCCCCCCACCCCAAACAAAAACAAAAAAAAAACCTCGGTTTCGAATCACCAACCATCGCCCCCCCCTTGCCGTTTCCTTCCTTCCTCCCGACCCCCCTTTTTGTAGGCAATTGTTTGTTTTCAGCCCAACTCCACGTAGTTTATTTTCGGAGAAGCCCTATTCGCCTTCTCTTTTGCCCCCCCCCCCCAAAAGACACCCCCCTCCTACGTCCCACTCCGCATTGTTTCTTACGATTTAATTTGCCTTGAAGAAATTGCTCTCGACTCACCCTAAAACACAAAAACCCCCCCACACCCAAAAAACCGAAGGCAGGTAGTGCTTCCCGACGCCCTTCGACCAGTGTGAGTCGTTAGTCCTTGAAGGACCCCTCTGGGGGTTTGGTACGTGCTTTTGGACTAGTCTCGGTGACATCAACCCTTGTCCTTTGCAAGAATGTTTATCGGTTCTGTTTCCCTTTCCTGCTCCTGTGAAAATTTCTTTGGTTGACCGGAATCCTTTTCTCTTTAATCCTCCCTCCCCCCCATTCGTTGTCCGCACACCAACCCCCACCACCCCCAAAAAAGGACATTCTCGGAAGATACGCTGGACTAAATGATTCCTCGTTTGCTGAGTATTTTGCATTTTTTTTTTTGAGCCCCCATTTTACTGTTTTGCGAAGACAAGAGATGACCTGGACTGCACAACCCCCCTCGCACCCCATCGCCGTTGTTTACCCCGCCACGACCCTTTTGACCCCCTTGCTTAGCCTTTGGCTCAGATATGTTCTGTAGACCTCGAAAGCACGGAGGATCTCTCCTCTCTCGCTCCGCCCCCCCCCCCCCCTCTTTCACCCGCGCGCGCGCCGACCGCTCCGCTTTCCAACGTTTCGACTCCCACCCCATCGGGGGCAGAGAAACCGGTGGTCCCGAATAACCATCAGCACGAGACGTCAAGCGTGCTTTATATTGTATGTCCCATCTCTGTTTGCAACTTGATTTTTTTTTTTTCCCACGTTCTACTCACCCAGAAACGTAACTACAGTATAGAATCGGTCTTGTTTTGTCTTAAGAGTTGAGAACGTTTTACTATCGCTTTTTTTTCTCCGGAGTGACCTTTCGCCCCTCGTCCGCTCTTTCCCCCCTTGAATACTGAGAGCCAAGCTTCTTTTTGACGAGAATCGTACGCTGCCAAACGAGCGCCCTTCCCTTGCTCCTGTGCCTTTTCCCGCCCCCCGCGAATTACTTGGGTGGGGGAACCCCCCCCCGGCAGTCCTTGTCCCCCCCCCCCCGGACAATCCGTTGTTATTTCGTCGCCGTCCCCACTCCCCCGTTTGCCGGCGCAAAAATCTGGCATCTAAGATGTATAGTGGATTCCACCCTCCTATTCTTCCTCCCGTTTGTGTAGAGGTTTTTTGTCCCTCTCCACCCCGGTTCAGCCCTCAGACTCAGAAGAATCGAAGGCTTCAGATAAATATGCTACTTTGAGTTCATTTTTTAGACTTTTCCCCCCCCCGTACCTCTTCTAGTTTTTTGCTTGAGCGATGACTCGAAGAGATATTGAAAAAGCACCTTCTCGGTAAAACGGACGTTTCCTCCCCCGCAGCCTTTTGCTCGGGGGGGGGGAAACCCCCAGTGCCCCCCCCCCCCCACCCCAAATCCTCACTGGATTAGAGCGAACCCGGCGAGGTAAAGCCTGAGACTGCTGCCGCCCCTCCCCAACCCCTTCTTTGGGCTTTTTTTTTTTTTTTTTTACCCTTTTAGAAACCCGGACAAGCTTACTTTCCCCTTGCGCAGTCCTAAATGGGAGTGCATTGGTGCGTCGTTGCGGGTGGGGTGTTTGGGTGTTGGGTGTCGGGGGGCGGGGGGTGGGGTTTTACATTGAAGTCTGACCGGATCACGGCAATGCGGTTTCGTTCATCCCAAACAAGTGTTACACCCCCCCCCACCGTTTTTGTTTGGACAAACCACCCGGAGGCCTGGACGTCCCCCCCCTCCTTCTCGTCCATTTTTTTTTTCCCCCCCCTTTTTCGTCTCCCCCACGAAAGCATCCCGGTCCCGGCCACCCCCCTTATAGGCTCCCCTCTTTGTGCGTTTTTTGGTGTTCCCTTGAAGCCTTTCCCTTGTTTAAGGAAAATTCCTCGCGTCCGACGGCATTCCTTACAAACCGCCGCTGATAATGGCGATTTCCTCGAGGACCCAGTCCAGGAATTTTCAACGAGGAACCTTCTCGATAGTGTTCCGCAGATGGTGAAAGTCCTTTTCCTTTCCCCTATTCCCATTCGGTGGTCATGCCCGTGCGTCCGCGCCGACCCGTCGTTCCTGACCTTTGAAGCACCTTCTTGAAAACCCAACAAAAAAAAAAAAAACAACACAACAAAACAATGGGTGGGTGGGGTGGGGGTGGGTGGTTGGGGGGTGTGTGGCGACCAGTTGTTGTGTTGTTGTTTTTTTGTTTGTGGCTTTTCTGGGGGGGTGTGTTTTGGGTGGCTCTGTTTTCTCGTCCACCTTTGTCCCTGAAACCTTGTGTTTTTTTGTGGAAGTTCAGAGAGAAGACACTCTCCCTCATTATGCGCCCACCAACCTAGTCAGGTGTTGCTGCGAAACCTGGCGGGAAAGGGAGTGGACGCCGCAAACTCCGGATCTCGTACTTTCATGGGACCTATCCGGTTCTCGAGGATCCGCACGAGGGGGGGGGGAAAGTCTTCCCCGGGGGTCTCCCTGCCATTTCCTCTTCCCCGGAGGTTCTCCTTTTAAGCGTTTCCCGGCAAACCAGAGATAGTCTCTTTACGCAGAGCGTTGTGGTTGTGAGTGGATGGAGAGGGCTGGGGGGGGTGGGTGGCGTGGGGCTTTCAATTGTCAGATACCAGAACCTCAGTTTTTTCCTTTGGGGGGGTGGGGGGGGTTGGGGGGTTCTGCCATTTGTGTTGACCTGGAACTTCCCACTCCAGGATGCCCCCAACTGCAGTTATTTATACTCCCTCGAGCCTAGCTGTTTCCGTCTGAGGAGAGGAGTTTTCCCCCCCTGCTCAACCCCCCCAGCCCAGTTTTTCTCATAAGATCCTGGTCTCATCCAGACCCAAGAGGGAGTGGTAGTTACTTTTGTCAACCCCCACACCCCCCCCTGACGAGCAGCCTTCAAAAGTTTATTTACCCCCAGTTTAGACCAAACCCACCCCAAAAACACGAAACTCGCCCCCAGACATCGGGGCCTTTGGATCCCGGTACTGGCAAACCCCAAGAGTCCAGGTCGGAAGGGGGACTGCATGGCCCATCTTGGTTCCATGTGGACCTCCCTTCCCCCATCGGTCTTCCCCCCCTAACCAGGGAGTTGAAGGGGTTGCAGAATGTCCTTCCCGGACCAGTACTCAACCTGACTCCCGAGCTTTGCGGTTTTTGAAGGTACTCTCGGGGAACAAACTCGAGGGACTACTTTTTTTCGATTAGTAGTGGACTCCTTCTTTTTCCCCCCCCCCCCAACTGTGTTTTTGTGGGTTTTGGGTTTGAAGTCCTGAATCTAAGAGAAACAGTTGAACATGTTGCCGCTTGGTGGGAAGCAACACCCCAAAAACTAGGTGTATGCTGGATTTAGATCCCACTAAAAAAAAAAAAAAAAACAAACAAAACAACAACACCAAAAACCCGGGCCCAACGATTGTCCGCCGGTCCCACTTCGAGAGGAAGACTTCCATCTTTTACTTATTTATTTTCCCGTGTGTCCTGTTATTTGCGCTCTAGTCATTTGATGCAAGAAGACAACTTCCCCAAACAATCAAAACAAAACCCAGACCCCCAACTCCCGCACTGCGGAATTCGGGTCTTTTTGGGGGGGGTTTTTGGCGGGGTCAAGGCCTGGCAAGGGGTGTCCCCCCAACAAAGGGTGTTACTCTGAGAGGGTGTCGGCGGCCTGTCTGAGAGCCGCGGTTGCCCTCCCTCCTGAATTCGGTTATTTTGGAGTTTTCTACACACCCAAACCGCGAAGACGCATACCGTGCGGTATGTTATCTTAGAAAATAACTCTATCCTCGTTGGGCGGGTGCATGTGGCGGGGCGGTGTCGGGGGGCTTTGGGGTGGGGGTAAGAGGGCTTTTTCTCCTCCTCAAGTGGTACGAGTTATAGGTTTTTTCGCCCCCTTCGCCTCGACGGAGAACCAAACCCCACATCAAAAAAAACCCACCCAAAAAAACCAAATACGGTGTGGGAGGGGGTCGGGGCGGCTTGGGCGGGGCGGGGGGGTGGGACCAAAAAACAACAACCACTTGCTCAGAGAGAGAAAGCGCGTCAAAACACTCTCATCCTTTCGAGGTTGGGTGGGGTTTTTTGGTTTGGGGGATCCGCTCCCCCTTTGGTTATCTATAATCTTCGAGATATTGAGAGTTTTCACAGCGGATTGGGGGACCCCAGGAAGGGTTGAAGGCTAGGAACACCACAACCTGCACTCACTCCCCCCTGAAGACCTTGATCTAACCGAAACTCTCTTCTTGTGATGTGCGTGAGAATAAAGCGAGATGGGGCAAAAACATCCACACTTAATTTAATCACCACCACCCATCCATTCCGTCCCCTTGCTCCTCGCGGGCTGAATGACCGGAAGCCCCCTCGACTCTTTTTCTCTCCGTCCTGGTTCAGTCCGATTCCTACCAAAAGGGGCCACCACCACACCCCACTGCCAACCAAACACAACCTCACACAATACCAGGCTTGCAAACCACTTCCCCCAACACAACCTCAAACCCCCCCCCTACCACAACAGAGGTGGCGGGGTGGGTAGCGGGGGCGGAGGTGAGTGGGGCAGGGCGGGGTGGACATGATCACGAGCGAGGGAAACCCCTCGTACCCCTGTAAATGCGGGGGGGGGTCCAACAAAATGTTCTGGAATCCATTTGGTGCAAACTTTGGTTTGGGATACCAACCAATAGCGGGTGTTAGGCCCCCGGGGAAAACCAAACCAATTCCACCACCCCACCCCACACCAACCGGGGCCCAATTTTCAGAGGAAGGGACTTTTTTGAGGGACTTTTCTTTGTGGTTAAAACAAGTTGAAGAGTGAGGGGAGCGGTGGTGGGGTGTGGGGGTTTGAAACAAACCACTGAAAGGTTTTTGGAGTGGGCAGCCAAGAAAAAACCAGGTGGTTGAACACCGGGGGGGGGGCCTTTTTGATCAGACCGTGTTGGGGAAGATAGTTGCCAGCATTTCTGAAAAAGTGTTGGTTTTGTGGGTGGTTTGGTGGGGCACACCACAGCAAAAATGCGGTTTTTAAAGCAAGCACACGGTGGGGATTAACAAACCGCAAACTTTTGTTCCTTTTCCCCCATTCCTTTCACTGGGGCAGGCTTTAAGCGTTTTCGTTGGTGCTCCTTAAAATTAAGTCCCAAGGTCTGGATTTTTAATTCTCGTAAAACCAAATTTTGTAACAATGATTCTCCCCCCTTGGACAGAAAGACTTGCTTTGATCTTGTTTGTATGTCGCTTTTGCAAAATGTGCTGACCTTTAACTTAGTTCTGTGGTGGGTAAGGTGGGGTCCTCTTATGTCTCTTTTTTGGCCAAGGAAAGTCCCCCCGCCCTTTTCGTTCTTCTAAACAAGTTGTTGCGTTTTCAAATTTTTTTTACTTCCGGGGCCGGGCGTGGTTCTCGAAAAGGGTTTCTTGGTCTCCCGGCGTTCTTTTTTCACAACAAAACCGCACACACTCTGGGAAAAACCGGGCGACATGAAAAAAAACACTCAGTTGGGTAACGCCTTATGGGAGGTCAAACCCCCCGGTGCTTTGGGTGGCCCGGGGGAGCGGGGTCGTTTGGGATACGGGCCTGGCATATTTGGAAAGAGGCTGTGGTGGGAGAAAAAACCACCCAAACCAACAAGTTGGAGGTATGGTGCCGATTTACCTCAAAAACGCTAACAAAAAAAAAGAGGCGTCTGTTTTTCATGAAGTGATCCTCGGTTAACTTCAGTGGGTGACCTGGCCTAAAAGAAACAAAACTTTTTAGTGTTTTTGTTTTTTGTACCACAACCCCGAGTGAAAGGTTTTGTGAACAGGTTAACAAAGCACTAAGCATGGAAAAAAATTGTTTCGGACCCAAAAAAAATTCCCAAATTCGTTTTTGTCGGGGAAAACAAAACCCACAAAAAAAAGTTTTATGAACCACTACCCCAAGAGAAATTTTCCTAATGTCCCCCAGTGGGGGTTTCAAAAAAAAATACAATGGAGCGATCCCTTGCCTTTTTTTTGTGAACAAACGGGGAGGTTACGGGAAGATATATTGGGACCGGGACCACCAAAAACAACAAAAAAAAAACCAAACCACCGGTGAAAACAAATAGTTCAGGCCCCTGCGTGGGCAAACTGAAAAAAAAAGGAGATTCTGGTAACATAAGAGTGGGGTTTTGTCCCAGGACCTGTTAGTTTTGTTCCTGGCGACCCGCCTCAAGTTATGTTCTTGTTAGGGATTCCCTGTGTGAAAGATTGGTCTTTTGTTAAACCACTGGTGAGGGTCGGAATCAGGTGGCCACCCTGTTCCCCTACTTCTGTATGGGACTTGGGGGGGTGAAATGGTTCAAACTAATGATAGGCCTGTCTTCCTACCTGTTACCTTCAGGTTGAGGACAGAATTGTGTTGAACTTTTCGACCCCGGGGGGGGTGACCCAAACACAACCTTTTTGTTTTTTTTGTTTTAAGCTTTTGGGAACAAAAAACCAAAAAATCTCCCTGACACCCCCTACAGGAATTCCCAAATTTCCGGAGTGTTGTTTTTTGGCGAGAGTGTAAACTTTGGCCCAACAACAAAACCCCAGTGGGGGACCCCTCGAAATGGGGGTATTTTTCGTCTTTGGGAGGGTTGTTTAAAAAAACGGTGTCCTGGCGGTTAACCTTGGCAATGGGTGGGGGACACGAGGGGGGGGCCAAAACAACCCAACAGTGTGCCTTTCATTTAAGGAACCTTCCAAAACCAAACAGTGTCGGCAAAAAAATAATATATTATTTAATCCCCCCTCCATTTTTTTGTTGTGTATTTATGTTAAAGATTTGTTCCTCGGAACAAAAAAAAAGATTCCGTTCTTTTGGGTGTTTCCTGGGGCGGAAGTCACAACCCCCCTCCTACTGAAGGGGGGGTTCAGGTTGGGTCCCCCTGACCAAAAGGGTCACCAAAAAGGGGTGTGAAGGTTTTCCGGGAGGTGTTTTGTTTTAGAAGTCTTAAACACAACTAGGAAACCAAAAATGGCACAGTTTAAAAGTCATGATCCAGAGCTGGGTCTTGACCCCCCCGGCAAGGGACCAAAAAAACACCACAAACTAACCTTGTCTTCCCTTGCCCACAAAACAGCCCACGTTTCCTCCCCTTTTAAAAAGGTTTTTTCTCCGTTGGGAACATGGCCCTTAGGATCGGGAACCCTGACGACTCCTTTGAAAAGGGGAAATTCCCCCCGTAATGGTTTTGTGTTCTTCTTGAAGTCCCTAAAGACTCGGTGTTGGGGGAATGGGGGGGGGGGGTAAAGTGCGGTTGTCCTCACAAGGGAAACCCCTTTTCTTGTACTTGTTAAGCACTTTACGCACACCAAACACTGACCACTTCCAAAAGGAGGGCCGCGGCACCAGTGAAAGGGGGAACCCATCACCCTCCCCCCCCAAACTCGACCTGTCGTGGACGCTCGCGGGTCCTAAAGGAGTGGATTTTTTTTCCTCATGCCTTTTTTTTCTGTGTTGGTGAACAGTAGGACGCGTCCTGGCCAGGGGCTTTCTTCTGCGGTCCAGGGGGGGATTGGACAACACTCAAGGGAGTACCCTGGGAAGGGGGAGGTACGGGCAGTGCGGGCACGCTACTACACTCTCAGGTCAGCCAAGCCCTCCAAACAACCAACCGGCGAGAATCCCGTGGCAACATTGGGAACAATTGGCGTCGCTCGGGAAAAACCACCACAAATTAACCAAAAAAGTGATTCTGAAATTTTCATTTTATTAGGGGAAAACAAAAAAACACAAAAATCTGGAGTTCTTTTCTGTTAGGAATTTCACCCACCGGGTGGGACTCCACCCTGACGGAAAAAAAAAAAAAAAAAAACAAAAATTTACGGTTGGACCTTCCGGTGGGTGTCCCTTAAAGGTTGCGGGTCCTCTTTGGGGGTGGGGGTTTATTATGTGAGGGGGTGGTCCCCGCCGTCCTGTAAAAATCTCGGGTCATTTCCAGAACAATTATTTTCCCTGAACTTTTGGAATGGAAGGTGGGTCTGGAGACCAAAACAGGGGGATGGGGGGGGGTTCAAAACAAACAGGAATTCCAGATGATTTCACGTCCGGGGGGAACACCCCTGGGTGTGGGAACAGGGTTGGGAAAGGGTTTGACGATGGGCCAACTGCTGGGACCACCCAAGTTTGGTTTTTTTTTCAAAAAAACCGACCCCAAACCGGGGTCCCCCCCCGGGGACCCCCCAAAAACTTTTTTTAAGGGACACTCCTCTTTTTCACGTCCTTTTTTTCTGACCTCCTAAGACATAGGACCTGCTATTCGATCCAAGGGGGGATGCTCGCGCATCTTTCCACCGAATGTAGACGTCTCCTTCCCAGTCAAGACGCCTCTGGAAAAACGGCAGGACTATTCGAACTGAGAGCCCCCCAGTTGTCCCTAAAAATATACCCAAAAAAGAGCAATTTGAATATCTGCTTCCGAGACCCGTCTGCCATACGCATTCAATTCTAGAGGAAGTATTCTCCACAACCCTACTTCCATGAGTTTTATAACGTTGAGGAGTTTAGACTGAGTTCTCCCTGACTCCCGTCGGTTTTCGGGAACTGCATAACGGATCATGAGGAGTTCCGAAATGATGATGTCCCCGACTACCTAGTTTAGGGTATCTGCCGGTATTGGCGGGGATCTAGTTCCTATACCACCCCAACTACACCCCTCCTCCACTCACCCTACCCATTGAGAGTTTGCACCTTGCCTGGGTACGGGCATTTTTGTGTTGACCCCGATGTCAGGACCTACCCACGCAGGAGAAAGTTGTGTCGAGGGCCCAATCGCCAAAGATCTTAGAAAACACGTGAGGGTGGGTTTGTTGGATGGTTGTGAGTACTTTCCTTTTTGATTCCGGGGTTCATTAAACTTACAGATTTTGGCCTGGACTTACACATCTATCTGGATTATTCTCCTTTCTGAAGAGCATACCCTCGCCCTGGGTGGTTTCGAACGCACCCTGACGGTGGACCTTCGAGTAGAGAATCATCTCATTTCGAGTACCCCCTCCCCTGAGCATCTTTGCTAGAGGCAGGACGACCGCTATAAGTCCGCGCTTCGGCTCAGCTGGCCGAACGGCCATCGTGAAAACAAGCAGGTTAGCGTGACCAATTGGCCAGAATCGCCGCCGTTCTTTAACGGTGCCCAAACCAGGAGACTTCTGTTGTGGGTTGGTTTGTGTTTGGGGTGTGGTTGTGGTTGTTTTTTTTGTTTGGTTGTCTTTGTTTGGTTTGTTCTGTTTGGGGTGGGGGTGGGGGGGCCCCATCTTTTCCCCCATTTTGGATTTGATAGCTTACCCACGCGGCGCGATTAAGCAGTACATGAGTTCTCCCACAAGGGTCCACAGGTACGCAAAGAAAGATGTCTTTACGTGACAGTCTCTTTTTCCGGCCTTACATTCGGTTCAGTATTGCTCAGGGCCCCCTTCCTTAAGAAAAATCCCACAACGTTTTCCTTTAATTACGAAAGTCAGAGTTTCTGCCCCCCCCATACGCTTCGAGATTCTCCTCTTGAGTCGGGGAGTGCCCCACCAAAACACCTCCCCCCTCCCTACCCTGTTTGTAGGCCACTCTAAATTTCACGTGTGATTGAGTTGTACTTCCCACGTGAAACAGTTCTCCCCAACCCACATCAGGTCTGTCCATTTTCTTCGAGAAGCCTATGCTAATGCCCCCTGACCGAGGAATGGATGCTCCACGTTTTATTACATGAATTCCCCAACCCGCGGAAGTCAGATTGTGTGTGAATCTCTGCATAGTTCGACTCCTTAGGAATTGATTCCGAAAAGGGGTATTATTACTTTGCTTCCATGAAAATCCACAGCTTTTCAGTCTGGGCGTTTCGTTCAAACTGTGTTCGGCAATGGTGACTTCCGCGAGACAGAGACTCAATGTTGCCTAGCCGATTTGTGCAAAGTCTTTTGTCGTTTGCGAGAATCCTATACTCCTCCTCGGAAGAATCTTCTCGCTCTGGGTTTTTTTAGGTCTCAGTCCCGTGGGGGTCTCTCGGGCTGACGTTTGTATAGGGGAATTTGTACCTGTTCTTCCTTTTTTAGTTTAGGTTGATGTGTTTATTTTTTTTAGATTCCCCCATTTACACCATTATATCTCTTTTCCTCTCCTCAGTTGGGACGTCTAATTTGGTTTGTACCTAAGATTTCCTCTCTCCCCTCGGTATCTTTTTCATGTTCCTCTAGGGAACCCCTTGTTGAGGACTAGAATTACTTCGCTGCGTTTCCCCTTTTCTTTCGATTTTCTTCAGGGTTTCGTCTTCAAGTCCCCAACAGCTTGGTAGACATACGCCGGCCTGCTTAGTGCGCATTTCTGAGGGTGTGGTTCCCCCGCTAGCGCCTCGACGGCCGTCCCCCCATTATACCCCGGTTGACTTCCCACTGACAACGTACAGCCTTTTCTTGTGCAATTCCAGGGCCGTATTCGGCGCGGAAGTCTTACTTCCCATTTATAGGACCCCCTCTTGAATTTCAATCTCCTCTACAACCCCTCCATCGAGTAGTGACTTCTTTTGACTGCCGCTTGA
>Ga0179593_1624061_pt1 | contig 15001 bp, 18 predicted proteins | sample CZODoug2_1_08_16_FD_185931 | JGI IMG/M metagenome (GOLD analysis project Ga0179593, IMG submission 185931) | Vadose zone soil fungal communities from Angelo Coast Range Reserve, California, USA - CZODoug2_1_08_16fungal (PacBio error correction) | ecosystem: Environmental > Terrestrial > Soil >... | reverse complement strand
TTTACCTTTACTAATTGGTGCGACACCTCCGTTTTCCCAACGCCCTTTTCTCGTATGGACCAGTTTTTTGCATAAGACGAGGAAGTCCCCGAACTTTTTTTGCAGGCCTTCACCTTTCTTTTCTTTCTTTGGGTTTATTTTGAAGGTGTCCGTTTTTTTTTTCGCGCTCAACCAGACTTCCTCCTTTTTCCTCATAGCGGCATGCGAATATCTGAGCCCCTTCCCCCTTCGGTCCCCCCCCGACATCTTTCAGACGCGAGATCGTACTTCCTTTTTATGTCTTCAGCCACGTGCCTTAAGATTTTTTCTTTTCTAAAGTCCTGACCTCCACGGTTCGGAGACCTTCCTCCCGCGCCTCCCTTTTTCCTTGTCTTCTTTTTCAGGATTTCCCTCCTAAGATTTTTTTTTCATCTCTTCCCTTTCCGAGTACCCAAATCGTACTTACTTTCACCCAATCTGCGTATTCGCGGTCCCCATTTTGATGAACCAAGCCTTGAGCCTTGCGAGATCTTACTCACCAGAGATGACCCCCCCCTTTTCCCTCGCCCTGTTTCCTGGTTTTTTACCGATTCCTTTGGCTAGTCCGATCGCTTGACCGCTTTCCTTTTCACATTTTCAACTGCCCTCGATTCTGCGACACTTCCGATTTTATATTGGAAGCGGGTCAGTTGCAGACACCTTCCCCGCTATCCGTGCACGTTTTTCATTTCCCGACGGCTGTATGTTTTTTTTCCCATGCGATTCCCTTCGCTTCTTTTCGGCTTTTTTTTTTCCCGCTTTCCAGTCTCGGGACGATCCTCGGTTTTCCTTCCCCAACGCCCTCGCATCAGTTTGGCGCCCCCCTTTCAAAGGCGGGCAAGATGCACCTTGTGACTCTTTCTTGTGAAGGTCCGCGCTTTTTTCATCTTCCGTTTTGAATGTTCTCGCTGCTGCAAGTTTCAAGTTCTCGCCGCTTTTCCCTTTTTCCCATGCTTTTTCCCTATCCCCTCTTTGTGCTTCCCAGACGGGCATTTTGACTGATTTTTACCGTCTTATCTTCTCTAGATTCCCGGCACGGCCGTAGTTTTTTATTTTTTCAGGGTTCTTGAGACCTTTCAGCTCCCTCCCACAAACGGTACATTTATATTTTGTTTTCCCTGCCCTCGTCCACGCAGTTTTTTTTTCATTTTTCTTCATTACAGCAGCACTTCCATCCCCCTTTGCTTTTGTGGTTTGCGTTCCCCAATTTTTTTTTACCTCAGAGAGGTCCTACAAATGCTCCTTTTTCACTGGCCTCGCTTGTTCTTTTTCTCTAAATTTCCCTTGCTTGACTTTGCCTTCACGTCATGAGGGTGCGCTGGTTTTTTCCTTCACGATCACTGAGTTCCATCGTGCCGCGAGGCCCATAATTCGCTTTTGGGGAAGCTCGCCCCCTTTTTGATCCTTTTTTTCTGCTGAATTTTTTTTTTTCTGGCTTTCCCATCTTGCCCGATCCATAATATTTCTATGATTTTTTCCAATTCCCCTTTTCCTGCCGTCTGAGAGCACTACTATGCCCTATACTATCTTTGTTGTTTTTTTACTAGAGTAAATTCGTCCCCCATCTTTTCCGTTGGCGGTTTCGAGGCTTTTTAGGGTTCCTCATGATTTCTTTCTCCCCTCGGATGGGTGCAAGGAGATGGTGCTTGAGCCTTTCCCTCATTCTCCTAAGTCCTTTTCTCTTTTTTCAGTGTCGACGGGCTTCCCCACCTGTTCCCGCCCCATGATGATTTCCATCTCGACCCTTTTTGGTCCCCATCTTCTTTTTTTGATTTTTTTTCCGGGGTTTCCGAAATTTTTTCTTTCCTGGTTCCTTCCTTGGACGTGATGAAGGCCCTCAGTTCCCTCATCCCTTTCCCCCAAGGCTACACCTGGCTACCTTTCCGTTTTTTTTTTCACCCTCCCCCCTACTGGAATGGTTTCGATTGTCTCTTTCCTTCCTCCCTCAAAACTTTTGCGGTGCATTGGGTTCCCGCTCTTTGTTACACTCTATCCGGCACCTTCAACCCTAAGTTGTTTTCGGGTTTGTCGTCCTTCTTTTCCCCCCCCTCGCCACATGCTACTTTTTGACCCCCCTTTGACTTCAGCGGGTGCTCTGCTACTCCTTTCTGCAGCTTGCGTCACTATTCTGGGTTGCCCCCGCTTTTTCTGTAGTCCCGTTTTTTGCTTTGTGACGCCAATTGACGAGCTTTTCACTTTGCTGCCCTCTCCCCCAACCTTTTTTCAAAAAATTGGTGACCCACTGCTCCTCTTCCACGGATGACCGAGACTTTCCCCCCTTCCTTTTGATTGGAGTATGGTTTTTTTTTTACACTCCCGGTCTGCGCCCTGATGCTTGAACCCAGAATTTTTTACCTTTTTCCGGTTCCCACCGTTTTTCTCAGCCCCCCAGAACCCCCCCCCGAACTTTGGTTGCTTGAAAGACTTTTCTCGGACGTTTCATTTGACCGCCCTCCGTTTTTTCTTCCGACTGTCATTTCGACCTTTGTTTAGCTCCTGGCGTGCCCCCATTGCACTTTTTTTTTTTCGATTCTTCTTCAGGAGTTTTTTCTCGACTTTCTCTTTGGCGATTGAACCCATCAAACTTTGCCATTTTCGCGGGGATACGACTTCTAGCATGCTTTTTTTGTGAGTTTTTTTTGGCCCCCCGCATCTTCTGCAGAACGAACTAGTTCCCCCCATTTTTTCGGGGCTTTTGTACGATTGCCCCCTGCTTCCTCCCCATCGTGTCGGTTTTCCCCACTATTTTCCTCCTGCGTTTTGCCGAGGTTCGCAATAGATTTTCTGACCGTCCCTATCGGGCCCTCCCTCCAGGTAAGGGGGCTTTTGTATTTCTTGGTTTGCCGCCGCCCCCCTCGTCGTTCAATTTTTTTCTCCGGTTTTCTCTGGCTTTCGGTTTTGTCTCGCTTTTTCTTTTTTAGGCTCTTCTTAGATTTTTTTCGGTATTTGCTTTAAGTTTACATAATTATAAGCTGGTCATGCACTTTTTTAACCCATGATCGTTCTTTTGGACGATCCTGGCTCAATTTGTTAGCGTTACAGTGCGGCTTTCAGGTTGTCACCCTTGTGACTTTTTTGGTTGTTTAACTCACCACGGCTCACTCACTTCCCCCTGATGGCCTTTTTTGCCCAGGATCGCGAGCATCTAAGGAACTCTTCCAGGGCGCTGGTCAATGGGGCTTCCTTACCTTTCCTCTCACCGCTCCCTTCTCCTGACATAAGATTTTCCTTCCTGCAGCAAAGCCTTTGATAGGCCCTTGCAATCACTGTCTGGCGCGGCCCCCCTCCGCCAGGAAATTAGATCTTTTTTTCCGTCCTTTTTTTTTTTTTCGGACTTTCTTTTCCCTTTGCGAACTTCTCGAAGGAGCTTCGTTTAAGATTCTACAGATGTTTTCGCCCCCCCTAAATCCCTGGCAGAATTTTTCGGTATTACTTTGCGGATGTCCCCCACCCTCCTTCGACCTCTCCCATCTCCTGACATGCTCAACTTTGCAGTCTCGTGATCTCCCCCCCTCCTTGGTGAATAACTCATGCTCTTCGAGGCCTCCCTTTATTTATAAGACTGCAATCTATTCGGATATTTTTACCCGCGCAATATGATCCTTTCCGGTCACTTTATGCACCCTTCATTTTTGCTTGGTGATCGGTGAACTCCTTCACCACCTCCTTCTTCCCACTTTTGTGCTTCCTTTTTCCTTCAAGCCTGCCCAGGTAGTTGTCTACCGAACCCCCCTACCCTGCGTTTTTTTTTTTTATGTCCAGTTCCGGACCTGTCTCCGAATTGTTTCTTCTGACACTTCGTACATTCTTGCCCTTTGCCCCCTGTTACCTTGGGTCTTGCTTTCAATGAGGCTTTCCCCAGAGCCTCTTTCTAATCGAGATCTTATTTTTGGCCTTTACCCTGTTTCCCTGGGCATTGTTCGGTGTACTCCTTTATCTAGCCCCCTGAAGGTCCCTTACCGTATTTCCTGAGGGTTCCTGAAGTCCCCCCTTTTGTGTAGATTTGCCCTATCCTTTCATCCCCCTTGCTTTTTCCCCCCGTGGTAGTCAGCTTTTTCCGCGATGTCATCTCCCCCCCTTGAGGTCACTTGCATGCCCCCCTTCTTAAGTTCCTAAAGCGGGGCCCCCGTCAGTCCGAAAGTTTTTGCAGTCTTCTGCTGTGTCACCCTTGTGTTTTTCGAACCCTCTGTATTTAATAGATAGTATGGGGTATTAGCATACAATGCCGAATATTTTCCCCGGCTTTTTTGCTACACCCACGTCAACCATTTTCATGTTTCATAGACCCCCCAAGGACTCCTTTTTCGAGTTATTACCCCCCTCCTTTCTTCATATAGCTTTCTATCGCACCCCGTTATACGGTTAACTTTTCCCGGTGGCTCTTCCAAGCTTTTTTTTCTTTGGCATAGCTGTTCCCTTTCCCAATTTTGAACCCGTCGCTTTTGATCCCCCCCCACGAGTCCCTTTCCTGATGCTTTACCTATCGCTTCGGTATGCTTCGTGTTGCCTTCTTGGCGACAGTTTCACAGGATCGTACTTTCTTTATGAATTTCCCTTCCCCAAGCCGGTCCTTTTTCCCCTCCATGTTCACAGGGCGCTCCTCCACCATCTGCTTCCTGTACGGTAGCTTCCGAGTTTTTTACTTCTCTGCGGGATGTCCTCTGGCTTGCCTCATCGTACGGTTGGATTTGCCTGTAGTCGTCCTCCTCCACCCACCACGGTTGACTTTCCAGGGAGACCCCTGCGATACTTTCCCATCTCGATTGCCAATTTCAAAGACTTTTTTTCCCCTCTGTTGTTGTCTTTCGATTTCTTTATATCTGAAGCCAAGACGCTGACATCCTCCCCCCTGGCTCTGCCGTGTTTGGCCAAGACCAAACTTTGTATCTCCACGGCGTTTCCCCTTTTTTTCCCTCTGGATAATTTTTTCCCTCTCTTCTGAAGCCCTTCAAAGTAGGGGGTACCCTGTTTCTTCGTTTCCTTTACCCTCAACCCTCGGATACTTGGGCTTTTTTCTATTGACCCCTCAACAGTGGCTGACGGGTCATCTCCCGGTTACACTCTAGGAATTGGATGCTTGCTGCTGTTTCCCCCCCTGGCTTTTTCCGTGTACCTGTTCCCTCCGCCCTTCACGCCGATTGAGCGGACGAAGTCTTCTGAGCACCCTCTCTTTTTTATTCGGCAAGTAGATGGAGAAGTTTGTGCCCCCCTTGCTTACCCTCCTCTAGATGCAGACCCGACACTTTTTTTTAGGGTGGGGATAAGTAACTGACAACCTAAAGGCTGATTCACTTGGTACCGGATTACTGCAGACCCTTAGGCCCCATTTTTTGCCTTGAGCATTTTTGAATTTCGACTAAAGTTTTAATTTCCAGCATCTAGTGTATGACCCTAACCATCCTTATATTCTGGGAGATGGTCTTAGGATGTCCCCTTCGACCTTCTGATTTTACAGTCTCGAGGAAGCTCTTCTTTTTCTTCTGACAACTTTTTTCTCTTCCCGTGTTTAGGCTCCCCTTCTAAACATCGGTTCTGAGTAAATGTTCTTTAATCGCTTTTTTGGCCCCAACTCCTTCCTGTTGTTTCTTTCAGCTAGCCTGTGTGACTTTTTCCCTTTTTGTGTTATTTCTTATCTTTTCTTCTTTTTGTTTTCTTTTCTTTCCCCCATGGCCCTTAACCTTACTAGCTCTTACCCCGTCCAGGACGTTACGCAGCGCATCGCTCCCTTCTTTCCTTGTCGCTTTTTCTCATTCCCTTAGCGTAACTCCCTTTACTTCCTCCCATTCTCCATGAAAGCCCTTAGATTATTTCGCATTCCCGTTGTTCAACCTTCAGCTCGCGACCTTTAGGAGGTTTTTCTTCGACCAAAAGACAAGTCCCACCTCTTATGTTTTTTCGACCTTCCTTTCCTCGATGTTTTCTACCTGAATCGAACTCTCTTCAGAGGACTTCTCTACGATGGGGCGTACGTCCCCTTCTTTTTGACTCACCGATTTTTCCGCCTTTCACTTCCGGCTTTTGGGTGCCACCCGCGGTTGCCGGCAGCTCCGCTACCCACATGATTTGGTTGCCTCGAGTGATTCCATTTGTGTTTCCCCCCCCCACCCACTCCTCAAGTCTGTCGCTTTATCGAGTTTTGGAAGCACAGAGGTTACAAATTTTCACCCTTTTTGATGACCCCCCCCTTGGAGACAGGTTGGATCCGGGTTTACATCTACATCCCCCCCCGCCATAATGTACTTGTAACCCAGTTATGGTTCTTTGCCCCCTTCCCAACCTCCCCAAGAAGCCTTGCTGTGGGTTTCCCAAGACCCTTGATGGACCAACATGGGAAAATATTGTTCCGAACTGTTAATCAACTCCTTGTCTCTCCTACAATTCTTGAGCCTGCCTTTCCCCCCAACCTCTTATTGTACATAGAGACCCCACTTGCGTTCCTCCAAAACTGTTTCTCATTCCTTCGTCCTCCGCTCGATTCCTCCTATGCCAACTAGATGGAATTTTTCAGGAGTTTTTCTATTCCCCATTTTTGCGCGTCGGTTAGGAGTTTTTTAGGAAGATCCTAAGTCAATGACCCAGGCCTTACATTTTGGTGTACTATAAATTACCACGTCCCTCTGGGCCGAGTTTTTAACTTCTTCGTTCCGCGTTTCTTTGATCAGCATCTCACATGTTTCTCTGGGAGGTCTCAGCAATTTCCCTAGTTCCTCTAACCCAGTTTTCAAACGTGGCAGGCCGCTTGCCTGACCGGCCCTTTTCTAAGCCTTTTTTTTTCCCCTAAAGCAGTTTTACCTCCTGTTCTCAACTTTCCCCCCTCAAAAACCAATGATAATCCCGCTTTTTTTGGTTTTTCTTTTCCCGAGTTTCTTTCATACTCGGACTGTTTCGGAAGTGCAAGCTCCCTCTAAATAGAGGCTTTTATGATTCTGATTCTCACAATCCTTCCCCCTTCCCTCTCGAAATCCTTTCAAATCCCTCAAGACCCCCCCCGTTAGTCCAGGAAAGGTTTTTAAGGGCGTCCCTTCCCTATATTTTTTCCCTCGTTGTTTTTCTCGGTTAAGGGATCTATAATTTCTCGGTTCCCCTTAAGGGAAGGGTTGGGTTTTTCCTTTTAATCTCTCACTCTTTCGGGCGATGAGCTTCCCCGAATACTTCCTATTGGCTGCGGTCTTTCCCCCCGTCATTAGGATCCTCCCGAACGACGGCCACACCCCGTATTGAGGCCCTTTTCCAATGTTTTCGGGGACCCAGCCGTTAGGATAGTAACAGCTCGATCCACAGGTTTATCCTTTTCCTTTTTCCCCTGGCCCTTCGTACGTCCTGACTCTGGAGCTCTCCATGATGTACGACTCTGATTACTGACGCCCTCCATCCTCCCCCTGAGTTGTGTGAATGAATGAAGCACCGTTGCCCCTTCGTTTCTTTCAAAATCTTCTTCGTTCTTCCCTTCTTCTTGATTATGACCCTACCTCTAATCTTTTTATCCAGTTCGAGGGTTTGGGAGAACGAGAAGACTTTCCCAGCAGGGATCCAGTTAACTCCCTCCGGGAACCTTCTCTGCGGTTGGGAATTGGGAAAGACGGAAAACCTTGAGGGATTTTCTAGACGAGAGTCGGGGCGTCTTGCCAGGTTTCGCCCCCAATGCTCCCCTCTGGGTTTCCCGCCAATGCGTCCTCAAGTTTCCATCCCTGGGTGCGCTTGCGAAGATACAAGCGAACTTCAGAATCTTTTAGAGTTGAACACGTTGATTGTTTTACAAAAGAATTCAATTTTTCCAATGAAATTCCGAAAAAAATAGATACCCGTTCTTTCTTTTTTCGTTGGGTTCTCCTATACGTCTTACGCCCTGAGTGTCACAGGCCCCTTTTCCGGAATTCCGTCCTTCCTGAATTTCCCAAAGATCCATGTGTTTACATAGTTTTTTCGTACCCCTCTCCCAGCCTCGATTCTTTTTAGCTTAGTCAAGTCTTCCTAGCCCCCCCCCCTTACTTCTCCGTCTCAGTCCGTCAACTTTTTTAGTCCCTATATCGAATAGCCGCCCGTTTTCTTTTCCTTTTTCTTTCCCCCCCCCTTTTTCCGGCCTCGCCTCGCCACCCGTTTTTTCCTTTTTTTGTACCGTTCTTGTCTTGTTTTTTTCCGGCTGTACTTTTTTCCATTTCCCCCCCTAGGCCCCCTGATCCTGACAGACGTCCTTTGGATTTCTGACAGTCTAGATGAATTTTCTTCGAGTTTTGAAGTGAAAGAATCGAGTTTTTCCCCCCCCTTATATCGGCGTCTGAGTTTCGGTTCCCCCTTCCCTTCTCTGCGGCTCTAGAGATTGGGCGTTTTCGCAAAAGGTCTTAGGCAGTTTTACCTCATCTACTCCCTTTCCTCCCCACCCTGGGGTTTTCTCCCATTTCTCTTAGGATGCATGTTGGGGGGGTTGGTTTTTCTTTTTGGTCTTTTTCTTTCCCCTTTGGGTGAAAGAGGAGAGTTTTAGTTCTTTTCTCCAGGCTTCTCCTCGTTTTTTTGATCCCAGGACTTTCCCAGAACTTTATTTCACCACCAGAAAGGTCAGGTCACCTTCTTTTTTGATCCTTTTCTATCACAGTTCTTCAGACTTCTTGGAATTACCTTTTGATTTTCCGTACAGGAATAAGTACCCCTTTGAAACTCCCTTTTCACTTTTCCTCATATCTCTTCTCCCTCTGAAATGCAGAAAGGAGAAGCACCTCTCCTTAATTGCACTTCACTTCCCTGGAGTTTGCACACCCCGCGGATCAAAACTCTCTCGTGCAAAAGCATCTTCAGGCTTTTCCTTTGAGGATAAGGAGATGCCTCCAAGTCAACTGGCACTCCGGACGATCACAGAGGTTCTGATCCTAGTTTGAAGCTCCCGACCATCAAACTCAGCTCGAAACAGTGAAAAGAACGTGCAAATGTCCCAACAATAACCACAGGCGTCGCGCGCTTAGATCGAATTTGGCGCGGCGGACCCATGGCCGGTCCTTCTGGAAGACCCTCCAGGTTCGATCCAGCAGAGACAAAGACTTTCCTTTGTGTCATTTGTGAGCCCTCGAAGCAGAGGTTCCACACCTCCACAGCTAGAGCGACCCCTTTTTCTGGAGGTTAAACGGACCTGTTAAACCTTCAGACACTCCTCTTCCATGCGAACCGTAGATTTCGGGTCCCCCCTCACTCGACAACCTCGTGACACCTTTCCCCCGACTCAGGTCCTGAAGGCCCTTTCCGACCCACCCCCAAAAACCACCACCCAACCGTTTTAGGTGATGAATGAGGACCCCGAACCCAATTCTGTGAAGGGGTGAAGCATGACTAAGTTCTTTCCCTCCCCGGGCGGTGTGTCCCTTTTTATACAAGAGATTTCTCTCAGATTCCAAACGGCTGGACATTCTTCTCTTTAAGACCACCCAAGATTTGTTGCCCTTCTCACAGTTTCTTCTTTTGAAGGCTTTCGGTAAACACATTTTCTGCCTGATTAGTAAATATCTTTTCAAAGCCTTTATCGTATGGTTCAGTCCCCCCCTAGAGTTTTTATTCTGCAATACTGCTCCCATTCCCTTTTTCTCTCGTTCTCCTTAACTTTCTTTTCCCCCCCTTTTCTCTTCTGTGTGTCCTAATCGACAGTCCGTTCCCCCACCGTCCTTATTTCTCCCCCCCTCTGCGTGTTTCATTTTTCCGGTCGCTCTTTCCCGCGCAGTCAGTCACCCCCTCTTTTTGGTCTTTCTGACTTTGTTCCAACCGAGCTGTGAAATCCCACCTTTCTAAGTGTCAATTTTCAGCTTGGAGTCCTTTTCATCCTTTCCCTGTGTCTATTATTTTCTCCTCGGGGCGACCCTTTCCCCCCCCAAACCCTTTCTTAGCGTAAAATGATTGGGCAACCTGGATTGACCCCGTGTGCACTTCTCCGCCCCCGGACGCCCCAAGGGATTATCAGGACTCCAGACCCTCTTTTGCAAGAAGAAATCTTTGTTCCTTCTCAGTCTTTCCTCACTCTTTTACCTATGCCTACTCATTTCTTCTTTCCCCCTGTAGAAGCCCCCATTTTCCAGTTGTTTTTCGAGTCGGAGATATTCTCTGACAAAAACGTCTTTTAATACTCTCCTCGCCTTTCTCTCTTCCTTTCGTTCCTAGAATCTTCCAAGCCAGATTTGTCTCGGTTCTGTTTGTCCTCCTTTTCCCCCTAAACCTACAGTTCTCGTAGATTGATCTTCTGCCGCCCCACCACCCGTTCCCTCCATGTCCGCCAGATGGCAAAAACGCCTCTCATTTTCCACCCTTTCGACTTTTTTCCCCGACACCTCTATCTCTTTCCCCTGGACGGTGAAATGGCTTATCCCTTTAAGACTAAGAGGCTCTTCAGCCCATACTTTCCATTTTTTTGTTTCTATACGTTCTGTAATATGCTTTAGACTCCTGCCCCCCCTCCCTGTGTTCAATTTCAGGTTGCAGAGCCTTCTTTTTCCTTTTGACCTTCCCCCTTAAGCGGGGTTGTTCTTCTCCCGGCAGTTTGTCGCTATCCCCAAATTCCCCCTGCTCTCCTTCTTAGGTTCCCCTTCTCTTTTTGTGCAGCCTTCCGAGATTACTCATTTTTCCCTTGCTCACCCTTAATTTTCCGAATCCCCTTCTGCCTTTCCAACCCCTTTCCATGTTTCGATCTCCGTAACAAGTGTAGGCACCTTTTACACCCTTGTTCATTTTCCCGTACCCTTTTTTCCCCTTTTTCAAATCCCTGTTTACTTGCGAAAGAACGTTCTCCTTCGCCTTTTTTCGATTTCTTTTTTTCAGGTGGTTTTACCTTTCCCCCCCCCCGAAATTTTTCCCGTAACCCCCATTTCCCCAAGTCTTGTTCTTTTAGGTGTCGCCCTCTTTCTTAACCTCCCCCTTGCCTTCTTTTTTATGCCCCTCCTTTTTTGAAGTTTAGGTTACGTAGAGGCTCCTCATCACTTGGCCCTCTCCCAAACCTCCTTTCTTAATCCGGTAATGTTGCTTTGGGACTCGATCCTTCTATTACCCCGCCCTCTTTTCGATTCCTTGCTTAAGGGCAAGTGGTCTCCCCTAATGCTCTTGTTTTCTCGGCGATCTATATTTTTTTTTTTTTTACGATTGGAGTGGTGGCCCCAAGCGCAAATTCTGCAGCGAATCGCTTGTTTTTTCCTTTTTTGTACTTTTTCCGTTAAGGCCTTACCCCTATGGAAGAAAGATTAGGTGACCTAGGGCCTTCTGGGCTCCTTTAAAACTGTAATCTCCTAATTTCCGACGATTTTCCAGAAGAGTAGGCCGTCCTTTTTATGCCGCCCTCCCACGCGTGAGTTTCCTTATCTCTTTGGATTTTTTTTTTAAGGGAGTTTTAGGCAGGACGTCTGTTAGGCCCCCTCCTGGTTTTTTTTGTGACCCCGTCATTCTCAAGTCCTAAGGCTTTTCGTTTTCTTTTAGGACCTTAATGTGGCCCTTTTCGGCCTCGGAGTCAGGATTTGTTGGAAATCCTCTTTTTTTTTAGAGTTTTGACTTTGAGGGGGACCGATATATCTTTCTTTTTCTTTGCACGAGGCTCCCCCCTTAGAATTTTTCCCCCCGCAGAATCCTTCCCACCGAAATTGATACTTCCAGTCTCAGCGCATCCTCCCTTCGTTCTTAGCCACTTTCCTTGTTTCTGGCCCCCTCTTTCATTTCTCTGGAGTCTTTAAAATGGCATGGCCGATTGACGCAAGCGCTCTATTAGCCCTTTTTCCTTGGTTCAAAAAGAGACCGCCCTTTCGCGACGTGATCTCCCTAAGTGCATCACGCGTTGGTTCCTTTTTCCTTAGAACTCGGGCTGCTATCTGAAACCGAACCACGGGACTTGATTCTTCTTCCAGCGCCCCTTCCTAAGAAACTTCTCCTGGAGCCTCTATTTAAGAGTCTCCCTCCTTTGAAATCTTCTCCCCAGCAAGAGCTCAGTCTACAACTTCGGCGGCTCTTGTTTCCCACTTCTTTTCTGGTACTCGAGTAAAGGCTTGGAAAGTTCTCTTATATCTCCGAGATCCCCCCCCCCACTTTTTCCAGCCTTTTTTTTTTTTGATTTAAACCCTTTGTGTTTTAGACTTCGATCTTTAATAGAGATAGTTTTCTGATGGCTAGGCCGCTTTGTGACCCCCCTGGTCTCTAGAAGATTTCCCCCCTTTATTTTCTTCCAAGTTAGGAGTTTACTCCCCTTTCCCCTCGAACGTAAGAGTGTTCAGTAACTCTGCCTCCTCCCCCCTATTTTTGGTAGGGCTTTTTAAATAGGCTTTAAACCGACCGCCTCTTTTTTAGGACCTTTTTGTGATTTCCTCTAGTGCTTTCTTTACCCTTGTGTTAGTTTTCCACTGGAACTTCTCACCCTCTCCTCCGTCTTTTGGCTCTCTTTTTTGCTCATATTCTTTACTTTAATCCCCCCCCACTCCTCTTCCTCCCTGGAATGTCCCTCTCACTTTTTCGTAATATTGTCCCCACCTTTTTTTTTCTCCTGCTTTCTCCCCGAGTCATCTCCCCCCCCCTAGCGGCCCCCCCCTTCCCTGCCGGTACGAAACTCCCCCTGAGTTTCCTCCTCCCATCTTTTCCCCTTTTTTAATTTCTCTTTTTTCTTTTTGCAAGTTGCCATTTAGTTTCGCAGGAATATTTTCTTTTAACTTCTTTCCCTATTAACAGTTCGCTTTTTCCTCTTTCCCAGCTCCCCCGTCACTCCCCACCCCTTAAGTCTTCGATTTAATCGTCGCAGTTTTTCGCGGTAGATAGCCCCCCCCTCGTCAAGCCCCTTTTTTGCGTCCCTCTCCCCTGCGACGATATGTCCTTTTCCCCCCCTCAGTATGGTGCGTTATTCCTTTCCCTGAGGTTGCGCTTACGTTTACTTTCCTCCAGCTTCAAGGAGGAGTCCTTCATGAAGGGTGCATTCTTTCTCTTTGTGCGTTTTGCCCTGGTCGAAAGGTGTCTCCACTGATTAATAGAAGTCTTTTGGCCTGCGATACCTTCCCTCGGGTACGTTCTGACCTCTCATTCCCTCCGATCTTTAGGGTTTTTCATCCCAGCCTCTAAGCTCCTAAATAGAGTTTCTCGAAGTTGGTTGGCGAAGAAGTCCCCATCTATCCTCCTTCTTCCCCTTCTTCCCTAATCTCCCATTAGCCTCTTGCCATAATTACTAGGGACTGAACTTTAGCCTCGATATTAAACTTCTCCTCTGTTCCTCCGTTTTTTTTTTTTTCGATCTTATCCCAAACATAGGGGGACTACTTTCCTTCCTAGTAAGGCTTACGTCATTCTTGCGTTAAGTGTCGATGATCATGATGAGACTCGAGTTCCGCTTTTTTTCTCTGAGCCAGTTCATACAACTGAATTGGAAGACTCTATTGATTTAGCTTTCTCGAGGTGCCACACCCTAGTTCGAGCTCATTTATGCACCTCTCCGTCTCATCCCGCTTAGGTCCGGCCACCCCATATGCTCAGTTTTTTTTTTTTTACCTGCTACCCGGGGCGACATCTTCCTATACTTTTCCTGCTTCCTGACGTAGGAATACCCAGTTAAAGCGCTTGGATTTTCCCCGTTCTCCCCCGCGCAATCCCCCTGCCGACCCTTTCCCGCTTTCCTCCCCATGAGGAATTTTCTTACCATTCGTGAGCGTACTGAGTTCTCTCCCCAGCGCCCCTTGTTGACTTACTTTTGCCCCTTCCCTTCGTGTCCAAACTCGCAGCTTCAAATCGAACAACCTCCGGGACTTTTGGGTGTGGCGTGCTCGGACCGTGTAGTTGCTTATACCAGCCACCCCCCCTCATCCTCCGTAGATCACAGGGACCGTCCTTTTGCCTTGCGAAAGATACTTCCGTCCGATACTCATTTGCATGCCCCCTCTCCTTCCCCAAGGACCGGGGAACTCTTGGTCCTCTGTCACACGCGCTTTGGTTCTTGTAGTTTTAAAGTAGCTTGCTACTCTGTAAGCTGCCATTGACTCGCATCCCCCCACACATTTGCCAGATCCTTCCCAAGTGCGAGATTTTACCGTCAATAACAATGTCGAGTTTTTGTAGCTCCTCCGATTTTTGACAGACCCGGATTTCCGTCGCTTTTCCGCAGTATCTTTAGCTCTTTCCAGTTCTTAGGACAAAGGACCTCAAGGTAGCTGCTCCTGCCTGGCGGTCAGGTACCCAGGCAGTCCCCACCCTGTCCCCTGTTACTTCCGAGGTTTCACCGCCCTCACCCGCCGTCGCTTAGTGATCGCTGCGTGAAGCCTAAAGGACCTTTACGGCGGTAGAGGCCTTCCGCCGACTTCGCTGTCTCCCCCCCCCTCTGAGACCTGTTTGCATCCGGCTTCTTTCTTCCATTGTTTACCTTCGCTCGAACGCGATCCGAGCAGGCTTGATCGAAGTCTTCTGCAACAGGTGCCGTGGCGATCACGCTTCTCAAACCCCCCCCCCCCCCCCCCGGACCCTTTGGTTGCGCGGTGGGAAGATCGCTGAGCTTCCTACGACGGTCTCCCTTTGGGAGGGGCCCCACGCCCCGGCATCGCGCATGCCGCCTTTCGCCCGGTGGGGCGGGGCGATCTTTTGGTACGGACTGCTCCAATGCCTCGATTTCTCCAATCGTTCGTTCCTCCTAGGCCATGATTAGCGGGCTCCGAGGCCATTCGAGGAAGGCCTTTGGACCTCAGTAGCCGTGCCATTTCATGATTTCCTTTGCGCAGGTCCGGCCTTTGCGTCGGTGGTGCTGTGCGGTGGCCGTCTCCGAGTCGATGGCCACATTTCTCGACTCTCGGCTGAGCTGTTTTTTAGGGTCCCTTGTTCTCAAGGCGGGCCGCGTCGCCTCGGCGTAGTCCTGTCATTGCGTGCTCTTTTGTTCGACAAAGGTCTGCCGTGTCCGTAAACAGGATCATCAGTACGTATCTTCCAGTGCTGGCACTGGACCGTGCTCTGTTTCTGCGGCACAATCTCCTTGCGGATGATCTCCTATCCTTGCCAGACTTCGATCCTGGCT
>Ga0179593_1388639_pt1 | contig 15001 bp, 21 predicted proteins | sample CZODoug2_1_08_16_FD_185931 | JGI IMG/M metagenome (GOLD analysis project Ga0179593, IMG submission 185931) | Vadose zone soil fungal communities from Angelo Coast Range Reserve, California, USA - CZODoug2_1_08_16fungal (PacBio error correction) | ecosystem: Environmental > Terrestrial > Soil >... | reverse complement strand
GGAGTTCCTTTCTCCCCTCAGATATGCCCCCTCCCCTACTCCCACTTTTCAGCAACCTTTTTATTTGCTACCTATCGTGTGGAGTTTTTCTTCCACCATGGGGCGGGATTTGAATTTCTTAGTTTTAGACTATCAATTTAGCTTCCCTTTCCGCCCTGTCCTTCTCTTTCGGACATCGGCACAATGTCATTTGGATTTTTGTCACAACTGTTCTTTCAGCTTGTTCCCTTGGAGTATTTTTTTCGAAATTTGACGTCCATCGACAGCTGAAGACTACCGCGGGCGATCTTTCAGACCCTTTCCCCCTTCTGGGATCTTTTTTCTTGGTTTATATACTGTGCTTTCCACCCATCTTTCGTCCCTTTTTTCGCGCCCGCTGTTCCTACCTCCTTTCCCCTTCGGCTTTCTCCTCACCTGCGCTTTTTAGGAACCCCTTCCCTGGTCACACCCGATACGTACTTTGTTACGGAATGGCCATTTTTCCGCGGCACGAGTGCCAACATTCTTCTTTCAGCTTTGTCGATCTGGAGCCCCTATTCTTTTTTTCCTCACCCATGGCGCATCGCCCTCCCCCAGTTTTATCTCGGCTCGAATCCCGGCCGCCGCTCTTCTAGAGTTGTTACCAACTTCCGTCTTGCCTCATGGCTGCCCCACTATTAACCATTTTGTTTTAAGATGTTTGTTTGTTGACGATGCGAAAGCCATGCTCTCTTCCAGACTCTTGCAGCATTCAAGTGGTGTTTATTTTTTTATTCTTCTTTTTATTCCTCACCAGCCCTTTCCCCCCTCGGGATTGACTTCATGGACTGCTACACGCGCTTACAACTATCTCCCCTTAAGGCTTTGCTGACTCGTTCTCGCCACCGGCGACAACCCTTCCCCTCCCTTTTGATCTTTTCAACCCCTTCCTCCCCCGCTTGGCCCCCGTCATCATGTGACTTTTTTCGTCCCCAATTAGAGGACCCTCCTTGAATCTGGCGGATTACCGGTTCTCCTTTGCCGTTGGTGCGCTGCTCTGCGCTCGGTATCTCAGCAATGTCCGTTCCTCTCTTCCCCCCTTTCATGAAGCTCTTTGGCGCAGCGCGATGTACACCACCAGTCTTTTTTGTGCAACTTAGCCATGAGGCTTCCCATATACCTCGCGAATATCCACCTTCGCTTTTTGAGTATATAACGGAACTAATCGTCCAGCACTCCAGCGTCTTTCTCCCTGATCAGGCCGAAAGCTCTGACTTCCCTTTTTTTCTGACGAAAATCTTCGTCCCTAATAGCACTAAAACCCTTTCCTTTGCTTGCTTTTTGCGTTCGTTCGTTCTCGAGGGAGCAGACAACTCCCCTTACCACGAGCAGTCTTGTGTTTTTTTTTTGGTGGGTGGGTTTTTGTTTTTTGTGTTGCCTTTCCATACCTACTGCTCGCACCTTCCTTCGAGAGTGCGCGCCATTGTAAACGGTCAGTCCCCTCTCTTGGTTTTCCCTTTTTTTTTTTGACTGAATAATTTATCGTTTTTTTTTTTCTTAGCTCCCCCCCCGGTTTACCTTCCCCTCCTTATTCCCGTTCTCTGTTTTTCCTTTTGAGTCTGAAGCTCCTCTTCCTCCCCCCGTACGGCATTAAGTATCTGCCTTATCATCCCGGTGACGTTCCCCGGCTTTTTAAGAATACTCTTCTTCCGTTGGTTTTTTTCTGAGTTTTTTCCAGTAGAAGCCTTTAGGCAAGATCCCCTCTTAATGCCGTAAGTCTCGCCTCCCAGCTTCTCTCTAATCTCCCTTTTCCCCCCAAACCGTCGGATTTTTTCTTTCAATTCCACCCTTTTCTAAGAAAGAGATAGCCCCCCGGTGTTCTCTTTCCCAGCAGCCTTTCCCTCTCTTCCCTACTTGAATTGTTTTGTCCCTTGGTAGTTGAATCCTCGCACGGCTCTTACTTAATGGTATTGTTACCCAAGAGCCCTAGTCTCCCCCGCTCAGCGGCCGCTGATTCTCCAAGCCACCAAAAGTAGTTTCCTTCAATGAGTTCCTTCTTTTTTTGACCATCGAGATCTTCTCCCAATCGCTTCTCCCTTGATATTCATGTCTCACCTTTCGTTATCCCCCCGTTACTTTTCATTTTTCTCGATTTCCCTTCTTCCTTCCTACTAAACTTTTTTGTTATTCCCCCCCCCTGCTCCAGCCTGTTACTTCTTTTTTTTCTTTCCCCCTTTTCAGTTGACGATTAACTTCCCTGACCCCTTTTCGTTGAGTACAGAGCAGCTCCACCGTTTAGAGGCGCCTTTTTAAATGGAATTTTTTTTCCCTTTTTCTGTCCCTCCCCCCCGCCATGCTTTTTTCCCTCCAATTTTGTTGTATCAGTATAGTTTGTCCCTCAGATGAGTTTGCTCCCTGTTTCTCGAAGTTTTTCGTTCTTTCAACCCGTTTTTGGATACTCAACGGTCTTCCGGCCCCTTCCCCTTTTCTGCGCCGGTTAGCCGGGTCTTTCATCCCTGAGATGCGTTTATTCAATTTGATCCATTAGATTTAGTTTTGTCATCGGAGGTAGATTCCCTGTGAACTGCAAGTTCTTTCTTCTCTAACGATCTTTCTCGTCTCCTTCCCCCCGCTTGTCCCTCACACTGTCCATAGCTTATGCTTCCACTCGCTGGTTTTCTCCCAATATCCAAGCACTTCCATTTTCTTTTAGCTCTCCGTTCTCTAGTTGCCGTGACTTTTTCCTTTAATACCCTGTTGTCTCTCTTCCGTCATGGGCTTTCCCTTTCGTAACCCCCACTTCTGCTCAAGATTCCATCTCTTCTGTGCACTCCCGTTTTCCGTTTGGGAGACCCCAAACTTGCCCTCTCTCGTTCCTCCGTATCTGTGCTTGTTTTAGTGTTGTTGAGACCGGTCTTTTACTCCGCTTGCCATAGCTCTTTCTAGGCGTGCTTCAACCGACTGTCTTTGAGTTTTTGGCCCCCCCCTGCGATCGCGCCGGCCCACCCTCAAGCCAGCATGAAGGTTCCGTTTTTGTCTTTTTTATTCCATGTTGATCTGCTTCGATCATGTTCCCTTTCTTCTTAAGTTCACCGCTCGACCCTTTTTCATCGCCCCCAATCCAATTTTTTTTCCTTTTTTTCCGTGTGACACGTGACCATCTGCTTTACTTCCGCCTCTAGACAATTCGCCCTCCCTCCCCCCATTTTTTCCCTTGCGCCTCCTCCACCCCCCCCCTAAATCCTTCGCTTTCCGGTCGTCAAAATGACCCTGTTTGTCGGTATTACTCCGGGTTTGCGTGCACTTTGCTTGCCCATCTCATCTCGCTTCCTTTGAGAGGAGCTCAAGTGTCCGCTATGCGCAACCGGAAATTCCACCACTCTCCCTTTCATTTGTGTCTTTTGCGCGCTACCCCTTCTGATCGTGTTTTTGGAGTTAGCCTCCAAGTTTTTTTTTTTTTGCTGTTTGAATGTTCTCAGGAGACTCTCGTGTCTTTCTTCCACCACTGCGACTGACCCCCCGTTTGCCGACCTTTTGGTAGGGACCCTAGTGTGCCCCCATCCAAGTTGTATTTTTTGTTGTTTTTGTTGTACCTGATGTCCTATCTGCCCCGCTCCGAGAAAAGTTGCATTTTCCACACCGACATTTTTCACCGCACTACCGCCCTCTCCGCAGCAACAAACGCACCTTTGCTTCTGGTTATGCGTGATTTTTTCTTTGTGTTTTTTTCCCCCCCCCGTCGTCGCAATTTTTTGTTTTTGCTCAGACCGTTTCTTTCCCTTTATCTGTGTCAGCAGCTTGATCTTAGAGTCTCACCATGCCTTCCCCATACCTTTCCTAAGTTCGGCTCCGAAGGACCTTCCCCCCTTTTCATTTTTCCCTGCGGAGATTTTTTTACCTCCTTCGCCCTTACTCTTTTTGCTCGACTTTCCTTTTTTCGACCGAAGATTTCGCACGTAGCATCTCTTTCCACCCCCAACTCAAGTTTTATTTTTTTACTTGCACGCTCGAGATTCCGGCCTCCCTCTCCAATGAACTTCGGTATCTCCAACTCGAGTGAAGTCATTCTTAGACGAGTGGAACCACTGTGGTCCATCTGTTTTTTCGCCAAGCGATGATCAGGACGTCGCTTTGCTTTGGTTTTTTTATGTATTTTCTCTACTTTCACCCAAGTCCCAATTCCCTTTTTTTTTCGGATTGAAACGCCCCGATTTTTTTCCATCTCCCCACTCTCCCGAGTTGCAGCAAGATACTTCCTTTTTGAACCGTTCTCTCGCACCACTTGTTCGCAACGGCCTCCCCTTTCCCAAAGTCCCCTTCGTTTTTATGCACAGCCACACTCCTCTTGTACTCTGAGGACATTACCTCCGTTTTAAAGTTAGAGTACTTCCTTTTCCAGATGCCCAGGATGCAAAATGTCCACTTGCCGTTGAGCTGCTCGGGCTACTCTTAGTCCTAAGCTTTTTTATCAGTCGATTGAGGCGACGCTCTTCCCCACAGATCGCTACCCCAAACAGCCCGCTCCCCCTTGTTTCGCCCAACGTTGAGGACCCACCATTTCCTTCTCCTCTTACCCCCTTTCGCTTTCTTTCTCTCCTTTTTTGTTACGATCATCGCGATGGTTACTGTTGATCATCCAGTTCCCGACAAGCTCTTCTCATTCGATGCCGCCAAATTCATTTCCCCCCCCCCCCCTACTCTCTTTTTTTTTTCCTCGCGCCGGTCTTCCTCTTTCCCTTAGCTTTTTGCGCGAGTTTTCCTCCCCTCCCCTTATCACCTATCATGTAGTTCTTCAACGTAAACATTCCTTCATCTTTCTTCCCCTTCTCCCTTCTGAGGCACATGATTCCGTCTTTCTCTTGGTGTTGCTGCGTTGCTATCTCCTCTAAATAGTTTTTGTTGATTTTTTCTAACACGTTTACTCCCCCCTCCGGATGTTTTGAACTTCTATTCACCTTTCTTCTTTTTCTCGCTTCATCGTCACTTCGGTCCTTCGGCCCGGCAAGACTCCCTCCTCTTTCCCATCAGGGTTTTTTCCGGCTCCTTTTTAGCCCGTGCCGGTACTCGTTGTCTCCTCTTCTTCCTTTCCCCTATTAAGGCTTCGTACGCTCGCCCCCTCCCTCTCTAATTGCCCCCCGTCTTTTTGATCCGGATTTTCGTTTCCTTTTTTTCTCTTTAATCACCCCACCGGCTTACTTCTTCATGCTCCAAACCAATATCTTCCTGTCCCCACTGATTGCGCCTTTCCCTCTCGCTAATCCTTGTCTGGTAGTTAAGGTTCCCTCACTTTACCGTAATGCTCGTTTTTAAGGTTTATTGTTTTGCACATCTAAGCATCCCACGCCAGACGGCAAGCCGGCGCTTTCGTTCCCTCCCCCCTCCCCCCACTCGAGGTTTCTTTCACGTTTTTTGCCATAGAGATGCGGATTCCTTCCGGCTGGATCATTCGTCGATCGCGCATTCCCCAACACCCCACCCCCATTTACTCTACCCTTCCATTTAGTATCCCTACAGGATGTTCTACGTTTTCAAAAGGCATGCAAAAAGGTAGTTTTTACATCGTTGTCGGACGTCTTTCTCCTCCCCCGGACCTTTTAGGTGCATGCGCAGCCCTTTATGCGTCCTTTCCAGACCCTTCGGCCGATTTCCTTTTTTGTCCTCCTCCATGGTACATCTCTACTCCGATGCGGATCTTAGGTCCTTATCTTGGCACAAGATTTCGTTTTTTTTACTATCTGCCATTCTTGTTTTCCTCCCGACATTTTTTCTCCCTGATGCGTCAACCTTTGGCCGAGATAACGTCGTCAGCAAAGCTCTTTTGCCTTTTGGGTCGGCAGCGTTTCCTTCAATTCCGCGCTAATTTGTCTAATCCGGGCTCTCCCGACCTGTTGTCTCGTTATTTCTTTTTTTTGGTTTCGCCCATCTTCCTTTTGTCAGAACCAGTGTTTTCCCCCATCTTGCTCACTTCTCGTGGTTTCCTCTTCCATTCCCCCTCCCTCCTCATTGTCATAGTCGCGTCGCGGATTGACTTGAACTAATCTGATGTTGATATTCGCTTCCCTATTGGCGATCTTTCGGCGTTCGACCAACCTTCTCCATCATGTTTATCGTAAGATGTGTATGACCCCCCCCCCCCCCAAATTGCCGTTTTTTCAAGACTAGCGGCTTATCTGAATGAACGTTTATACTCTTTCTTTCGACCCCCAGCTGCACGGTCAAATAGTCGAGGAACTGGGCTGCCACCGAATGCCCTTTTTGTCTCCCTTTTTGCCCCAACCCCTCCCCCCCCGGCGATAAGTCCGCGTAGCCCATTTTTTTTTTCTGCCTCCTTATAGAAGTCTGTAGTTTGTTCTTCCTGGCCTATTCTTCCGTTCAATCCCCCACCGGTTTCATGTTGACTTCCCCCCCCCCCTCCCCCCTTTATTGGATGCCCCCCCTGATTTCCCACCCTTTTGCACGGTAGCTTAGCCTTTATTACCTAGATATCCGGACGTCAACCCTTACGCCTATTTCCCATTTGGCTTTTCTCAAACCTCCATACACCGAACGTTTCTCTTTCTCCTTGTACACACTTCCATTTTACAAGTGGAATTCCCGTCCCGGTTTTCTGTGCACCTGAAGCCCCATTCCCTTTGTTTTTGAGAGGATGGAGGCTTTCCCCTTTTTCTCCCGATAAAGAAACGACTTTCCCTTTCAGAGAAGTCCTTTCCGCCGGCGGCTCCCTGATTCTTTGCTTTTTTTAGCTTCGCCAATTTGGGCTGTTTGGAAGCATACTATTTCCCCTCTATACCTTTTTTCCCGTGTGCCCGTTTGCCCGTTCTTTTCGGGACCTCGTGTTTCCCTCCATTGGCTCTGCAACTTTTGAACCTTACGTTGAAACCGTCTTTCTGAAACTCACATCTACTTCATCAGTCCACATGGACCTTTTTATCCTTTTCGCGCCATCCTCATTTTCTCTTCTGTAGTCGTTTTGGCTAATTTTATTGTTTTTTGCCCTATAAGTGCCATTCTTCTTTTTTGGAGAGCCCCCTTTCTGTTGCCTCTCTCGTGACCTCCATCCAGCTTTCCTGTCCTCGTCTCACAACTGCAGGAAACCTTCCCCCCCTTAGCCGTTTGTCCAATGATGCAAAAGTGTTTGTCCCACTCTTCCCTTCTTGACCCAGTGGAATCGTCGGTTCTCCGTACTAAGATTTGTTTACGCCCTTTTTCCCTTTTTTGTCCTACCTTAATGAAGAAAACTCCTTAGTCATTAGCCAGCAGGCCGAGATCCGGCGTTCTTCCCTTTGCCCCGAAAGTTTTGTTCGTTAGCGTTTATCCACACAGCGAGTTTTTTCCGTCATCTGGCGTTGAACCCAGTCATTTTTCCCCTAGTGTTTGCTCTGCCAAGCTCGCTCAGGACGGGAATTGCATCCTTGGTCCTCTTCCATCCTGTTCTCCCCAATGCCAACCTCACCTTGAATACAGATCTACCAATGCTGCTACCGAGCGAAGAAGATCCTGTTTTCCTGAACTCCGTGCTTCCACACTGGGTCGCAATCGCTCCCCCCCCTTTCCCCCCCAAAAAATCCTGACTATTGCACATCCCCTCGCTTGCAACTACTTTCCCTCCCGATGTGCTCCGTTTGATTGTAGTTTGCTGGCGCTTCACAAGGCTCCCCCCTTCCGGTAGCTGCTCGGGATAACCGTTCCATTGACGTTCATTTTCCGTTCATGAGGAGGACGCTGCGTTCCCCGCGCCGATGATACCAACCAAGATTTTAAGAGACGCCCGTACTGGTTTTATCTTTCCTTCTCCGCTGACTATCAACTTCTGCCTCTTCAATTTTCTTTTCAACCTCAGCGAATTTTTTAGTGACCCGATCAGGGAATCCTGCCTCTCCTCCAACTCTTAAGGAACTTTCATTCCTAAACTTTACCTGCTGGGGCGGCCTTTGCCGTCTTGCGCTTGGCGTTGGATTCCATCTCTTTGCTTCCTCTTTTGCTCAGACACCTCCCAAATACAGACTGTCATTCACCCCTGTCGCTTTCCGTCGATAGTGGTCCCGGCATGCTGCTGGGCACGCTGGCTGGCTCTTGCAGGTTGATATATGACTTCATTTTTTATTTCGATCAACCAATGGATCCCTTTATAGTTTTTTCCGGGAGCTTTTCAGCTTCATGTTTTCGGCTACGGCATAGTCAAGGGATTTGTCCCTTGTGACTTTTTCCTGGCACGATTAATCTCTCCGCCTCCTTTTTTTCTTTTTTGAGAGGTAGTCTTTCCCTTGGACTTCCTTTGCCAAGCTGCCTTGAATTTTTCTCCGGCTTTTGAGCCTAATGTTCACTTAAGCCCCTTGACAAAACCGATACCGGGTTTACCAGGGTTTTCTGTAATCCCCCCCCCCCTCTTTATACCCGATTCCAATCCAGATTTTTTCACCCATTACTGCCGCCCTTCCCATCCAGCATGTCTCTTTCCTTCTCTCTACTTTTGAATTTTCTGGCGTCCGTAGGTCTTAAGGACAACTCGATGCCTTCTCGGTTAGTAATTGTGCGCACTCGTACTCCACGCAGGAAAGCCCTGGCGTCGGTCCTAGTAAAGCGGTTAGGTAATTGTCTTTCCCGCCCCCTTCCCTTTCGGCATCGATTTTTTATCGGTTACCTTCACGCGTGGATTCATTCTGATTTCACCTGTAGCCCCCCCCCCGCTGCGTCTTTCAAAAAACCGTCCCGACCCCCCGAGAATTTTTAGATTCCTTCTCTTTATTCTTCCTTCCACGCAAAACGGATATGGATACCAAATGACTCTCTCTGTTTGCTCGAGTATTCTTTCCTTCAGACGGCTTACTGATTGCCCGCAGCAATTGCTGAGTCTCCGTCTCTCCCTCGTCCGATTCCACAGGTAGTTTTCTTAAAGCCCCCATCTCCCTTTTTCTTTCTGACCCCCTTTGCCTGCCTGATAAATGTTTTTCATAGTTATCTTGGCTGAGATGCCGTTCTTTTTCTTTGCCTCACTTTTTTTTTTCAGCTTTGGGAGGATTGCTCCCCGATAGAGAGGATTTCAAGCCCTATAGGGATGCTCTGTTAATAGAGGCATTTTTTTTTTTTTTTTTTTTTGATCTTTCAACCTTCCCGCTATCCTTTTCTTTCCGATATCCCGTAACTTTCCTTGAAAGCTAACGCGTACTGTCGAGTTGCTTTAGCTCCCAACCCGTGTCAGAAACACTTTTTCCCCCTCTCTCTCAGATTTCCAGATGGTTTTCCATACACGCAATTTCGCGTTTTTTTTCTTTTCTCTCGAGCCTTTTATAATCAACAGAGCCCTCTTCCGCCGGGGCTTTACGGGCTCCCCCCCCCCCCCTTCCTTGCTCCGCCCCCGTTCCCTATCCCTCCGTTTTTTCCGCTGGTAACTGTTACTCCTTCTCCAGCCTTCTCCTCTGCCTCCTAGGTGCAGTTTGTGAGACGTTCCGATCACTGCTTGCTCCTTTTTTCCCGCCATAGCTAGTTAGCACTCCACTGCTCCCCCCCCCGCGATTCCCCCCCAGTTTTTTTTGCCTTGAGAGCCCGACCGGCTCCTCGCCGAGTAGGACAGACGAAGGGAGATGTCCGTGCGTAGGAGCGTCCCCCAACCTCGCGTAAGGCCGGGAATACCACAGCATTCCCGGTTCTTTTTTCCCGCCTCTCGTAGTCTTCCATTTTTAGCTTTTTTTGTTCTTCCGCTCTTTCCCCGATTCTTCAAAAGGGTTTTTCCTCCAACTCCAAATTTTTGACCTAGGTGACCCGTCAGTTTCCTCTTTCCCCCCTTTTTCTTACCTGATAGCGCCCCTCGACTATCCGAATCCCAACTCCCCCCCATTTGCGTTTTCACAACCCCCTCCATCCCCGACTACCCGGTTGATCGCAGCGATCCATTGTTTTGAAACGCTGTTTGCCGTGCTAGATGAGGTTTGTGGTTTTTTTTTTTTGGGGTCTCAATTGAGCTTTCTTTCTTTTCTCCCCTCCGTTTTGTTGTTTTTCTTCCATTCCTCAATGTAGCTTTTCCCCCCTGAACCTTCCACTGTATTCCATTGACCTGTACGCTTACCTACTTCTTTTATTAGGTGAAGATGCGGCTTCCCTGGTTTTTTTCCTTAATTTTTTTTTAGTCTTCCAACCTCTCCTTCATCTGACACTGCGGGACCATCGTGGTTTTTCCCCCCATTCACATTTTGGATTTGCCTTGCCCCCTAATGGATAGGTGACCCGTCTCTGAAAAGAACATGTCCTGCACGAAAGCTTCACCTTCCGCCCGTTCTTATTTTTTAATCCACCCACCCGACCCCCCCCCCATTAATCTGGTTGCGACGGCGTTCTTTATTCTTGTGCTTTTCCCCAAAAGTTCACCCCCTCCTTTTTCCCTCCCAAACGGTTTCTTTGTCTGTTCCTTTCACTCTCCTCCCTCTTGCGCCGGTTACCCCCCAGCTTTTCTTCACCCAAACGGCAGCCACCCCCGGATTTCTTCCTCTTGTCGCTCAAGTGTGTTTACCCCCCTTCTTTCACTGGTTAAATTTCGATTTCATCTTGCCCCTCTCTGCTATAAGCTTTTGTTTACGTACCGACACATGTCTGGGTATTGAATAAGCAACCCAGGGGTTATTATCCACCCTTTTCCTTTTTCTCGAGATCCCCCCTTCCGCCTCAGAAGCTTGCCTGTTCCTTCTGGTGATTTATGCAAGCCCCCCCCAGCGAGTGACGTTTTAACCCGCGAATGGCCCCACCTTGTTCCACAGAGGGTTGAAGTTCCCCTCCCCATTTCCTAGGATGCCTCCTGCTCTAGAATTTTTTCAAAGGGTTCGTTTGCATCTACGGAGATCCAAGTCCCCTCTCACTTCTTTTTTGCTTGAATCGGCCCAGCTCTTTCCGCCTACCGAGCTGAACTTCTGTCCCCCCCCCTTTTAGACTAAGGCTTTGTTGAATCCTGGTCCCCTGGTTAAGTCGCTAAACCCTTCCGTCTCACCTCCCCATTGTCTGCAAGCCATTCCATGATGCCACTAGACAATACAGGGTGTTTTTCCTTTTTTTCCCTTTTCGAGTATCTTTCAGATGGCGACTTCCATCCCGGTTTTTGGCATTCTCTTTCACTCATTCCAATGCGTTCGACCTCTTCCGATGACGTAATAGTTGCCCTCCTCCCGCGCCAAAAAAACTATCTTTTTTTCTCCCTTCTGACGTTTGACCCTTAGCCACCAACGTGCTGGAGCCCCCTACTGACTAGCGACCCCAACTGCGAAATAATTACTCTTTTGTTCCCCTTCATGCTAATCACTTTAGCAATTCCCCCTCGGCCCCCCCGATTCTGAAAGCTCGATGTGCAATCAATGTCCTCAAATCCCCCCTCCCCCCTTTTTCTGGGTCCAATAGAGGAGGGAGTGATCTTTTTTTCAGGCGTTTTTTTCCACTTTCTTGTTGACGGTGCGTCCTACCTCACAGAATTTTTTTTTTCTTTTCCCTACCCTCCGTCCCATTCCTCAGTCGGCTCCCTTCAAAGGTTCTTTGAGGGTCCGAGATTTTTTTTTTAGAGATGCTCCTCCCTTACGTAATAAATCTTTTTGCCCTGTTTACCCCATCCGGATCCCAATACCGTTTTGACATGGGAGTCTTCCCTTTTTGGTGTCTTTGAAGCTTCCTCCTCCTTTTATCTTGCCGGGAGTCAAGGGAAATTCCTACATCTCTCTCTTTACTCTTGTGTGTTGTGTCTCTCTTAGTTTGCACGTGCCGACTTCCTGAGAGATTGAATACATTGCGTTCCTCCCTTTCTAACCCCCCCCCTTCCCTTCATCTCCTTTTTTCCAAACATTACCGGGGCTCCGGATTCCCTGGTTTATTAAATAAAAAAACCCCTCTATACATTATTGTTCCAATTGATACACTCAGGCCCGGCAGCCGAATCTTTTTCCGCCTTTTTCCTTCCCCTCTCCGTGGATTTTTTTCCCCCGGAGCTTATTTCTGGATACCTCTCTATCCTTTTCAGTAAAGTGTCGACACTCGCGCACGCGAGGTACAAAGACCTTTTCCCTCCTTCCCCTCTAGGGAGCCAAAAGTTCCATCGGGCGGGCCCTTTTTCCCTTCTTTGCCTCCTCGACTGCGGGAATTCCTTCCCTGATCTTTCCGTTTCTTACATCGTGTCCGATGCGATGCGCTTCTACCACCTTCCTCTCTTTCCCCTCAAGATAGTTCTCTTTTCGTTCCCTTCTTCCTTGTTTCTTTCTCCCAACGTTGTGCACCCCCACCTTTTTTGATACCAGCCGTTTACATAGCGGAATTCCCCCATCTCCTTCATGATCCGTATGATGCACTTGCGCACTCATCTTCGTTTACGGATTTCTCCCTTATTTCACCGGCAGCCTTCTCTCCACTCGTCCTTTAGGTTTTTCTTCCTTTTCCCGAATGAGGATCACTGATTATTGTTTGGAGAAGAGATGCGATTCTTTGCTCCCCCCATACCCCTTCCCTTTGCGCCGACTGTTTTTCTCCCTTTTTTGAGTGAGCGCATTCTCCAGTCCCCACTATCTGTGCTCTCGTTCTTTGGTGGTATTGCCCTGTCTTTTCTACCTCGAGTTTCCCTTAGCTTTTTTCCCTTGGAGAGCTCCCGGTAACGACCATGACCTGCTTCTAGTGTAATCCAAGTTTCTTTTTTTTCTTCACGCTTGGGCACACTGTGGTGGTTCCTCTTGCTAATGATTCCTGGTTTTTCTTGCATACAATACCGAAGCCCTCTCCTCTTCTGGTTTCTCTTTCTTTATCTCTCTACGTGACTTTCATACATCCCGAGGGGGAGTTTTGTTTGGGTGTCTTCGTCCATGGGGCTTACTTTTCCCCCCACAACTTTGTCAGTCCGATCCCTCCACCTTTCCCCCTGCAGTTGCTCTCTGTGTCTGACCCCAAATTGCCGTGCTACTAAGGCAGGTCTACGGCTAAGGGTATCTGTCTCAGTTTTTGAGATTTTTTCTTCTTTAATGTCTGTCCAGATTTTCTAAGCGGGCTTCCCCCCCCCCCCTCGTTGCGAGTATATTTCCCCCACCCCAAATCAACTGGAGCCCTCGCACCCAGTCCTACCAACGAGCTTTGTTTGTGCGGCGAAAAGCGTTTTACAGGTTGTAAGATGTGTATGCTTTTCTTTCCCACGATATTTCCCCCCTTTTTTAAGGTGCCAGGCCCCCCAGTTGCCGTTGCCCGGGTCCCACCGCAGATGAATTGCGGTCCCCCTTCCCTTATACTTTCGACCCCCTATTCCGGCACGCTATCCGCCAATTTGGCTGCTCCCTCCCCCCCAAAAACAACATACACAGAATCATATGGCCCGCCGGTTTTCCCCCACATGGACATTGCTTCCCTGAATTGTTCCGGGGCGTTCTCTCTTAGGCTAATTGAGCCCATCTATCGTTCAGACTTCCTCCCTTTTTGGTTGAGTCCTGATGTTTTGACTCTTTCTTCATTGCAAAACGGACTCCCTCATCAATATTGACCCGCTTACTAGATTTCGGTTTTCGTTTTTTTTTTGCTCTTTTCAACTGGCGTTCAGCTTAAGTTCTTAATCCCCAACCTGCGCGTCCCCTTTTCCCTTTTCCGCCCTACAAGGGTGCGGGACCCCTTTCCCCCTCAATTTTGATGCTGTCCACCTGAAACCTGTTCTATCCCCGTCGGAGAAAAGAAACATTTATCGTTCCCTCCTAGAACCATTTTAAGTCCTACGAGGTTCTTTCGCCGCCTCCCCTTCATTCTGTTTTTTTTTCTTGGTTGAGCTGTGTGTGATTTTTTTCTTGGACATCAGCAAACGGTCGGTGGAGCGCCCGGCTGTTCCTACTCTTTTTTCGACAAGTGGTTGATCCAACCTCTTCTCAACACTTTCCTTTTACTTTCCCTTTCTGCTTCTCTTTGACGGAAATGATCTTTTGTCCATTTTGGTCTTCCCAGCGGAAAGAGTGCAAAATGCTTTCTCTGTTTCTTTTTTTTCCTCCCTTTCAACTAAGATGTTTACTCCCGTACTCCCCCCCCTTCCGATAGCCACACCCTTTTTTTTTCTCTAACCTGGATCGAGAGTACTGGTTTTTCAGACGCTTTTTAACCTTATTGCTTGTGAACCAGCGATTTCTTTATTCAGCTCTTTTTCACATTGTTTTTCATGTATGGGTTTAATGCTTCGCCCTCCCTCCCCTACGCTCATTCTCCCCTTTTCTTTCTAGGGATCAGCTCGGATTGAGCACCCCGCATCTAAACTCCGGGGATGATTACTCTCCAGTCGGCCGAAAATCCTCCCCGATCTCTGCCCCCTTGCTGATAAGTTTTTTCCTTTTTTTTCCTCCCCATCCGGCGACATTGCTCCAGCAATTGCGGATCCCCCCAACCTTGAATCTCTTTTTTTTCCCCGCCCTGGCCCCCCCTCTGTGATCCGCATGGTGGCACCTTCAAAATGGCTGGCACAAGGCGAACTTGCTAGATCTGTTTCCTTTTTTGCGCGACTCAGCGCTGTGCGCAAGTGCATCGTCTCTGCCATGCCCGGTCGCCTCAGGCTCCTGCGCGCGATTTCCAACCCAGATCCGCAGTTTTTTTCGTTTGCCCTAGCCCCACTTGAGTTTTAGCAAAATTAAAGATCATTTTTTTCCTCGCTACTAGAACGATTTTTTTTCACGGTTTTTAGCGCGAGGTAGCGTACCTCATCATCAGGACCAGCGAACGCCCTGCCGCAACCGGACGGGCCCTACTTTCAAACAAGCTTTTCATTGAGGTTCTTCCCCCCGGCCTGCGTTGCTCCCCCTCTTTTTCTTACGAGGTGAGACAAGGTCCCAAAGAGCAGCTTTAGTGCTACTTCAACTACTACTCCCCCCCTTTCGATATTCCTGAAATCTGATGGGAACTGATTCTTTGAAGGTCCCGTTCCAGCGCTTAGACTGACTATGCTTCCCTCCTTTTGATCAGAGACACCCCGTCTAACGCCAATCACCCCAGGTACTTTTTGACAAGGTCTAGCGGCGGAGGGATAGATTACGTTTCTTTTCCCCCTTTAATCTCCATCTCCCCGGTTTGA
>Ga0179593_1336697_pt1 | contig 15001 bp, 19 predicted proteins | sample CZODoug2_1_08_16_FD_185931 | JGI IMG/M metagenome (GOLD analysis project Ga0179593, IMG submission 185931) | Vadose zone soil fungal communities from Angelo Coast Range Reserve, California, USA - CZODoug2_1_08_16fungal (PacBio error correction) | ecosystem: Environmental > Terrestrial > Soil >... | reverse complement strand
TTATTTTTCTCTTTTTCTCCGCAGACGGATTTTCCCCCTTGTGAGTTTGTAGTCACCCCTCCCCCCCTGAGTAATAATCACCCGTCGCCGTTTACGGAGGGATGTTTGATGTCCTCAGGCGTTCGCGCAGTCTTTGTCCCTTTCTTAGAGGAAAAACACGGTAGTAGTCAGTATTTCCTTTCCACCCCATACCGGGCTTTTTTTTGTTGGTCCCTCGAGGGTTCCTTTTTTCTATTTGCCGGCCGTAGTTTCGTGAATGGTCGTTGGATTAAAAGCTTCTGACCGGCCTCAACCGATGTTTTGGTTCCCCTTTTCGTCGTGGTCCTGTTAGTCTTTCCCCCCCCTCACGACGTACAGCGGTACCTTACTACCATTTTTGCACCCCTTGTGTCTATTACTTCCTCGGCTTTGGTTCTCCCTTCATGAGGCCGGACGGACCCACAACCCTGTCTTTTCCTTCTTGAGTTCCCACGCGGTCTTTTTTTCGTTCGACCCGAGTTGGAGCCCCCACTTTCTGCGCAGTTTGACAAATCCCCACCCCCCCCCCAGCATTTAGTAGCAAAATTCTAGTTCCCTTGCCCGCCCCGTAGTTCTGGCGCTTTTTCCCCCCCTGCTTTTCCTGAAATTGGGGCTGCGTCTACCAGAGCCCCACCCGTCAAAATTTACACAAGTAGACTTGTTAGCGCCCGGTTTTGTTCTGCTGGACTTTTTTTCTTTCTCCGAGGTAAGGCCCTTCACCCCTTTGTATTCTTCGCCTAAGTCACCGCTAGTGAAACTCCCGATTCCAGTTTCCCCACGTCAATTGTAGCGGCCTGACCTGTGAGTCACCCCAAGGCAGTAGTAGCCCCTCCTTTTCGCATTCCTGCCCATGGCATTTTACCCTTCCCCCTAGGGCCCCCAAAGCCGCCTAGCTTTGTTTTGCTTTTTTCTGACTCCCCCTGCTTCCAGTGTTCCTTTCGGTCCCCCCCCCCCCCTCAGAAACCCCCGGGGGAGATGGAACGCCCCCCGCCCCTTCCCCCCCCTCCCGGTATCCCCCCACCCCCCCATTCCAACTGTCGTTTCCCGAGAGACGGGTCCTGTCTTCAGTTTTTACAAACCCCTCCCACCCAGAACACCTAGCGTTTTTTTACTCTTCCCCGCGTTAATTTAGACTTTTTCTGGTTCCCCGTTCGCACCCCCTCATCCTTCAAGTCCCTTCCCCGGAATTTCAACACGGTTTGGTTCAACGGGTGCTTCCGTTCATGTCCCTCCTTTGAATTTTCCCCTCCACGAAGTTTTTCTTCGCTTTCAGCGCTCCCCTGTGGTGTGCCCCTTCCCATGCTTCCGACTATTTTCTCGCTTTTTGAGATGCCTGATTATCTTTGCCTTTTTTTATCCACCGAACCTGCTTCCCCCCTCTTCGCGTTACCGCCCTGTGGCAGACTCTGTCCTTTTTCTTTGATTTAAAATCCCTTTCCCCAAGATGCGTTGGTCCCCTGTTTCCACTTCGGCATGTCGGAGTTCTTAAGTCTTTTGACATTCTCACCTCCCTCCCGTTTTGACTGACCTTTCCGTGATTTCGTTTTTTGGTCGCAGTCTTGTTCTGCGCCTGGGTTTTCTATAGCTTTGGGGACGGGGTCATTTTTTACCCGTTGCAGGCCCCTGGCCCCCATTTTTCCCATCTCTCTTTTCCCTCCGTTGTTTTGAAGAGCTTTTGTGGCCGTGGGCCTGTTTCCCCCGCGTTTCCAGATGTGAGTGTTTGACTCCTTTACTTTTTTTTTTTCCCCAACTCCCCAGGCGTGCCCAGCTCCTGCCCTCCCGTTTGCGGCGTTGTTTTTTTTTTTTTTTGAGGAGCTCTCGGAGTTCCGTGGCGCACGGCTTCCTGCTCTGAGCGCCCGCAGAGCCGCGTTTTCCCTCTTTTGGGGTAAGAAAGTTCCCCTGTTTGCCCCGTTCGGGCACCCCCGGGACCCTTTTTTCCCCCCAGAACTGCAGGCGGTCGTTGGGCTTTCCCTGTCGACTCCTTTTGTCCCACTGGGCCCAGAGAGCGGATTTTTGGTTTTTGCAAAACGTGGTTTTTTTGGCGTTTTTTTTTTCCGCAATCTTTTTTTTTTTTTTTCTGGGGCGACGTTTCCCCTTTTCGATTTTCACGGAGGTTTGTTTTCGCAGTTCGACCCCACCCCGGCAACTTCTTCTCCGCTTCGATTGTTTTGTGGTGTTTCTCAGTGGCCTCACTTCTTGCTTCCCCCCACCCCCCTTGTACCGAGGTTTTTGTCTGTGGGCTCCACCTAGGCCTTAGGTTTTCTTTTTTGGGGATTTTTTTTCCGTGGCGGGCGCGTTCTTTCATTGGAGGTGGTCTCTTTTTTCCCCCAGCGTTCGCGCCTCTCCGCCTCTTGCGGTGTTTGGTTTTTTGTGCACAGTCTGCTTCGGAGATTCTTCCACCTGCAGTGCTGACTGTCCGAGGCGATTTTGTCTGACGTGCGCATTGTCCTCCAAGAGCTCCCCCGTTTTGCGGCGGAGTCCGGCCTTTCGGTCGCGCAGGTTGCGGCTATCTGCACTCCCGTTGCTGCCAGTGATTTTGCCCGGTCCTCCCCGCCCAGGTTTTCGGTTCTGATCCTTGAAGGAGGCTGTTTCCCTCGGTGGCGCGCCGGTCTTTTGTTTGTTTTTTTTGGGTGCCGGTTTTCCCTCTCTCTTGCGACCCACGGCTTTTTCTTGGTTTTTTAGTTTTTTTGGTTATGCGGCGGGCCTTCTCTTGCGGACAGTTGCACCTCTTTTGAGTTGGCCTGTCGGCTCCGACTTTTGTGTGGCCCCTGATCTGTGTGTTTCTCCTAAAGCTTGCCTGTCGGACGGTGTTGGACCTCGGCTTTGGACTCCCCCCGCACCACTGGCTGGTCCTCCTGAGACGTCTTGGCCCCCTCGTTCCGGAGCAATTAGGTGTAGATAGTCCCCTTATGCTGCTTTAATTGGCTGATTTATTCTGGGGTAGAGTTTTAATTTCGTGGCCAGCTTCGTTTCCCGCATTTTCAGAAACTCCTCCCCCCTTCCTTCCCCTCATACCTCCTTGTTCCTTCCTTCGTATTTGGTCTTTAAAATTTCCTGTGTTGTAGCCCTCTCCCCCCTGACCCCCCAGCGGCCGCGTTTCACCTTCCTCACGGTTCCAGCGTTGAGCAGAGCGTCTGAAGTCGGTGCAGTTTCGGCGCTCGGTTCACTTTTAGGCGTTTCCCCGGCTCTCATTAGTTGTAAGACTCCTTGTTTGTTTTTTTCGAGAGCCCACAGTTTTTCCCGAGTTTCCCCTCCCCCGTACTCGTGCGCAAAACGCACCCATCCGGTTATCACCTCCGCCTTCTTAGGTTTTTTTCGATGTGTTCCCCCAGTCGCCGCTGCGCTGTCCTTCTTACCTTTCACTGGTGCTTAGTCCAGTTTTATTCAGGTCAACCCTCTTTTTTTTTTTCCTTTTTTGGGTTGCACGCGGAGTTGTAGAGTGCCCTTTTTGACTGAGGGTCAGTAGTCGGGGGTCTTTTTTAGGGCACGGAACCGGACCTTCAACTGTGCACGATGTTGGAGAACCATTTCCAGCGTGGTCATCCCTGGTCCTCCCCCCTGGCTCCCTCAGAAGGAAGACGAAAACTCACTCCGATTACCCTTCTCCCCTTTAAGTCTTTTTTTTGGTAGGAGAAGTCATAACATTCCCCCCCCCCCCCCGTCAGCTGTGGTGAGTCACGATTTTTTGGATCCCAACCGTATCCTGTTCCCCCACAGTTCGATTGCCTCCCGCCCGTTTTCCAAGTTTTTAATACCCCTTTATTTCAAGGATTCGCCGTTTCGGCACTCTCTCCCGCCTTTACCCTCCGACCGGTAGAACTAAGTTCTACGAAATTAAAAAGTCCCCTTTTCCACCTCGTTGGACGGTCTCCCTTGTGCGGATGGGATGACCCCCCTCCCTGATGGTCGTCGTCCTAAAGCACGTCTCCCCTTTGTCCGTTTACCACTTTTTTCCCTTCAGTCCTTTCCCCCACCTCCCCGTTTGAAGCCTTCACCTTGGGAACGCGGACCTGCCCCCCCCCGCCGTCACTGAACTTTTACTTCTTAGGCCGTTCCCTGGTTGCACGCCATTTTTTTTTTCGCCAATAGTCCCCAGTTGGAACGTTGCTCCCGGTTTTGAGGGACTGCTTTTATACTCCTTCGGCGGCCCCCCCCCGCCATTTTTCCCCCTTGGATTGATCAAGGCCCAGACTTTTTTTTCGAATCCTGGGCTTTTTTTTTAGGGACCCCCCCCCCGACGTTCTGGAAACCCCCCTTCTGGAATGAGCACGTCCCTTAAGGTCTATTGCCGATGATTGAGTTTTTTGCGCCCCCCCACCCCCACACGCAACCCCACTGCCATTTTTGTTTTTTTTTTCCTTTCGTTTTCCAGTCCTGCAGGAATCCATTTTTTTCCCGAGAATTGAGGATCTGCCTTATAGAAGTCCATTCGAAGAAGGGGACGGCCCTTTTGGTTTTTTTCACGTTCCCCCTTCCCTCCGGTCCCGGCCGGGTCCCCCTCCGAACTCAGTCCGGCCCAGAAAATACAACTTTTTTTTCGGATGCATAAGTCGGTCGTTGATATTCCCGACTGCGCCCCCCCTCTAGATCCAGTGATGAGCTTGGTTCGTGCTTTTTCGTACCCGCCCGTCCTTCCAACGAAGTACGTCTTGTTTTCCCTCCGTTTCTAGTGATGTTCGTGTCGTTTTTGGTTTGCACAAGGCGACTCTGCCTTGTTTTTTTTTTGCTAGTTTTTTGCAGTCCCCCTTTCTCGGCCCTCTTCTCCTGACGCATCCCCTCCGTACGACGACGCGCCCGTGTAAGGCCTTTCTTTTTTTTCATGGCCGTTCGTTTTTGGTCCAGGCCTTGGCCACGGCTCTTTTTTGCAGATCGCCCGTCCTCTTCCCGGTCCCCTCTCCTCCCCGGTTCCTCCTTCCCCCTCATCTCTTTCCTCCCTCCTTTTTTTTTTTTTTTTGTTGAGTTTTACGACCTTTTTTTTGGGATTGTGGGCGTGGGGCGTTGACCGTCGGTAGTTTTTTTTTTTTTTCGAAGGGCGTTAGGGGCCGTTCGCTCCTTTTTTTTTTTGTTGCCCCCCCCCTCCCTCCCCCTGTGGTCTCCCTTCGTTGTGGGGTTTTTTGTCTTTTTTTTTTTGGTGCTGTTCTGTTTTTTCGGCTCCCCCGTTTTTTTTTCTTTAGCACTGATACGTTCTGGCCGTACGGTCCAGCGTCGCCTTTTTTTGGTTGCCCCCCCCCACGATTCACGGACCTGTGCCCTTTCAGGTTCCGTTCGGCGCGTTAGTGGACTTCAACGATTCACCCCCTTTTCAAGCCCTTCCCACTGGTTCCCCTTTTTCCGTTGGTCTCGACGACTTCCTCCGCAAACATGGAGTGGCTTCCGCTCCTTTTGCCCCTTTGTTTGTTTTTTCACGATTCCCCAGGTTTTTCCGATAGTTGGCCTTTTTTTTTCCCCGTGCGCCGTCCCCCAGGCGTTCAACCCACCCCCTTTGCCTTCCCCTTCTTCCTGAATTGGCTATCCCTTGTTCAGTGTCTTTTTTTTTCCACCTGGGATTTTTCCCCTGGAACGAGGTATTTTTCTTGGTTTGCTTCCCCCAACCGCCCTTCCCCTTTTTTCGCCCCTTCCTTTCTGCGACGTCGTTGCGTGCTCCGAGCCAATTCCCGCAGAGGGCTCTCAGGAGGGAATTTCGACAAAGATGGTGAGTCGCCACATGCTTTTGATTCGGGTCTCCCCCGTTCTCCTGTCCCGCAGTGGTCTTTTTGCGCTCCCGCCCACTTTTTTGCCTTTTGGTTTACTTTTTTGGCGCGAATACGCGTTTTTTTTTTTTTATCTTCGTATTTCCGGTTCTATCTGGCGCGTTGAGATCCTCCGGAGGACATCCTTTTTGTAGTTGTTTTTTTTTCCGGATCTTAGGATCGTGCACACTTCCTTGCCCTGTCCTCCCTGGTAAGGTTGGCTGCGGAGTTGGTTTGGGAACCGCGCCAGGGTATTTTTCGGGCTCCTTTTTAGGCTTGGCCATTTTTGCTGGGCGTCTTGGTACTATTTTTTGCTGCTGGTGCCTGGGTCTTCTTCCCCCTCTGGCGACGCTTTTAGAGGTTTTTTTTTGATTTCCGCGTTCCCCTCTTGCGACTTGGTGGTAGTATGCTTCCTTTTCCTGGGTGCTGGTCCGTGCGCGAATTTTTTTTTTTTGGGAGATTCGGGGTATTGGTCCACAAACGAAGCTGCCTGCATTCCCCCGCAACCCTTTGCGCCTCTTTCTTGCGAAACGACTTTGGTCTTCCCTGACGGCTTGGTTAACTCGGTTTAGTTCAAGGGGCGCTTCCCCTTCGTCGTCTCCCTTCCTACCCCCCGCGTAACCTGTTTTCCCTCCCTCATCGTTTTTTTGACTTTTGTCTGGCCGTTTTCTCCCGCGCCCAAGAAGAATTCATCAGCCACTCAACACCCCTCCGCGGCCCCCCCCGCCCCCCGGTTTCTGTATTCTCCCCAGGCGTGGTTTTTTTCCCGATAGTTTTCCCGCGCGATTTTTTTAACTGGTGCCCTTTTTTTAGCCGAAGCGATGGTTTCTGGATTTTTGGTCCCTCTTGGATTTCTCATGCCAGTCTTTCCGTTCAAGGCGTGACTCTCCTTTCTTTTCTGTTGTAGAGACTTTTTTCTTTGCCTTCCCTTCACCAGCTACTCCCTGAGGTTTTCCGTTCTCTCAGCTTTTTTGCATCCTTCTTCTTGCGGCCCCTATATGGGTAATTCTCCCCTTTTCGGTTCTAGATGTGATTTTGACTCCCCCCGTTCAGTGTTTTTCTTCCCCAAGTTTCCTTTTTTGGTCCGTCGGCCTTTTCCCTTTAGGGGTGGTGGTCTTTTTTTTTTAGTCTTTCTTTTTTTTTTGTTCTTTTTGTGTTGCGGGTCGTTTATTCCCAATTCCACATGGACACGCGCATTTTTTTTCGGAGGCAATAAGCGACCTCCCGGAGACCTAGTGAAGTCTGCTCCTCCCCCCCCCCCCCCTACGGGTTCCCCCACCCTACAGCCTACTTTTTTTCGGTTGGGTGGTGGGGGTCCGACTGGTCATGTGCCCGCACTTCACACCCCACCCTTCTTGGGAGGGTTGTTTTTGACCCAACTTTTTTTTTGCCCCCGTCTTGTTGTACCCTTTATCTCGCCTCCCTCCCCTTTTCTCCCCAAGTGACAGGGACTCATGTTTCTCTCGCCGTTCTTTTTGGCAATCGACCCCCCCTTTTCCAGCCCCCGCTACAAACTCCGTCGCCAGCCTCTCTTTGGTTCCCCCTGTCACAAAGTCGGGCACCCATCTTTCGGTCTTTTTTAAGGCGTTTGCTGTGAGGTTTTTTTTGAACCAGGCATAGTAGAAGGAACCTCTAACGTTCTCCCCTTTGGGTCTTTCTTCTAACCCAGACCCGAAAATTTGACCAACCGTATTGTTTCCCCCTTCCCTGTTCTTCTTCGCAGATGATTCCAGTACCGCCGCCCACCCCCTTTATTTTTGCTTTCGACTAGGGTGCCCCTCCCCCTTCAGTCCATTTTTTTTCTCAGGTTCATTTCGAGTTCGTCCTCTTTTTAAAGATTGGCCGTCTCGTGGCCTTGCACACAGCAGATGTGTTTCCACCCCATGTACGCAACGTTCGACTAGATTGATCGAGCTTTTGGCTGCCCCCGTTTATTTTTAGCCCCCCAACATCGGTGCCTTTTCGCAACTCTGACCCATCGATGACTCACGTTTCTTTCCCTTTTTTCCCTTTTTTTTCCCACCAAAAAAGCCTCAGGAAGCTTTTTGGATCTCCCCCTCCCTCTCTTTTTTTTCCTTCATCGGCTTCTATAAGAGAACCCCCCACCCAGTTTCTTTTTTTTTTTCCTGTTTGCCTGAATTACACGGCATAGTAGACTCCGGCCCTAATTTTTTTTTGCCCATTGTTGTTTCCTAGTCGCCGCCCACCAAACTCCCTTTTTCTTTTTTCGGAGAGCAGCTTTTCCGTTTTTTTATTTGAGCTGAAACTTGCCCTGGTCGGATCCAGTGATGAGTTTTCTTGATCTTCCTTTGCCACTCAAGTTCCCCTCCTCCCGCTGGTTTGGTGTTGACGACTTGTTTTCCTTTGCCTCCATTCCCATTAGGCGACCCTGCTTCCCCTCGGTCGGACCCTGGCCCCGTTTTGAAGTGAGAGAAATTCTTTCAGCCACGCCCCTCCTTCTGACGCCCCCTTTAGGGCGAGCTCTGGCAGGCTTTTCCCCTCTCCCAGCAGTCAATTCCCTGTCCCCCCTCTCTCCCCGATGTGTGCATTCAGGCCAGGCCCCAGTTCCCCTCTTCCTTCTTTTTCTTTCCTCCCGCCCTTTTTTTGGATATGATGGCTTTTTCCCCCTTGCTGTAACCTTTAGTGGCTGTTGCATTGTTTTCTTGATGAGACTGACAAATCCCTGTTCACCCCCTGGCGCAGGGCTCGCCTTCCCCTTTTTTTTGGTCTCTTCTTTTTTCTGTTATTGGCGTGCGCTCCTACGTCGCAACTGTGGTCTCTTCGGCCCCTGCCCTGACGAGTAGTAGATTTGGTGTGTGTTTTTTTGGGTCACCGACCTCTCAAGTTTCTCCACCCCCTTCCGTCCACAGGTACCTGCGGTTTTTGTCTGCTTTTTTCTCGACAGATCCACGGCACAAGTTTCTTTCACGGGCCAAATCCACCCCCTCCCCCTCCGTTGCGTCCCTGCACAAAGTGCGGCCTACCCCACTGGTTTCGGTTTTCCTTTGTGGCTGAATTAATGGTTCAGAGGGAAAGGGAGGTCTAGTTTCCGATTACACCACTTTTCCCTGACCTTCTTTCTGCTTGCCCCCTTTTTTGGAAGGGCGGCCCTGTCACCCCTCTGGACCCCAAGAAGGGGTTTCTTTTTTTGTCTGGGGTTCTCCCAACGACTTAATTTGGGAAGTTTTGTCCCTCCCCTTTGGCCCTCCCCCCTCTATGGCAGATTAGCAGCTCCGGTTCCCAGCTTATGAGCTTTGGCCGCGGTGATCCCTCAACCTATGAGGGCAGTTCACGTCCCATTTTTTTCTGTTTGGGATTTAGTTGACTACCGCTCCCTTTGGGGTCCTCCCTGTGCCGCTGTCCCCCGTGCGGACGTATCGGGGCCGGTACCAAGGGCCGTTCCTGCTTTTCCGGGGGCGCGCAATTTGGGGTTTTTTGAAGTTGCCCTTTTTGCACCGGGCCTTGATTTTGTGTTGTTTTACTTGGAGTGCTCCCCCTATTAGGGTCTCGGACGATCGATGGTGAAGCTTTCTCTGATTAGGGCTTCTCAGGTTTTACCTAATCTGGAGCGGTACTCCAGTTTTCCGGGGGTATCTATCCTCGTTCCGTCCTCGTGATCCTGGCGTTGGGAATGGGACGGATGATGCCCTTTTTTTGGAGTTCTTGGTCCCGTTGCTCGTAAGGCGTGGGCCCGAGTCGGGTGGTTCCACTACTTCCTTTGACGAGGCCCCTGAGCTCCCTGTTCTTCTTGTGCCTTCGTTCGCATTTTCGACTCTAAAAAGACACGTCCTTTTTGACCGGCGGAGGTTTAAGGGGGCGTCAGGACCTTGGGAAGGGCCCCGCAGGTCCTGCTTGGTGGCGAATCCCCTTTTTTTCTTGCCGCGTTACACGCTTTTTTTAGCCGTTGTCCTTCTACCGACCGCCTTCCCATCCGCCCTCACCTCCCCTTGCTCCCCCCCCGCCGTCCCACGTGTTTCTTTTTGGGTGCAAGTAACACTTTTATGGTGGTGGTTTTCCGCGACCCATAGCGTGCGTTTTTTTTTGGGTACTTTCTTGTCCCCCCTCCTGTCCTCCGCATTTCGAGGTTGATTATTAGGCGGTGCGTTCGCGGTTTGACAGGTGCTTCGGAGGGTGTCTCCCTTTCCTCTCCTCCTTTTCTGGTTTTGCTGTGCTCTGACATCGGCCGAACAGCCGTATGATCGCTTACCGCACCCCCCTACTCCCCCGTCGCGTAGGGCGGTTTTGTTCTTTTTCCCCGTCAGACGTTTCCGCTGCTTTTTGCTTTTTCCTTTTGTTGTTTTTTCTCCCCCCCCCCCGTCTTTTTAAGTTTTCATCCCCAGTTACGTTTTTTTTTGGCCGCGGAGGTCTTTCCTTGGGCTGAGGAGCGGTGTATTCATGGGGGTGCGTCCTTCCCCCCTCTCCCTTCGTTCCCTTTTGAAGTCAGTTTTTTGCCCCCTGGCGGTAGGCGCCACTTCCGCTCAAGCGGCGACTTGTGCCCTGCTCCTTGCCGTATTTTTTTTTTCCCAAAATTTCCCCCAATCCCTGTTCTTTTCTTCTTTTCCTTTCAGTTTGGAGGGTGCCCCCGACGGGCGCCGTTTCCCACCACGTCCTGTTTTCGCTGTCTCTTTCTTTTGCCGATTTTTGTTTTAACTCCTTTTTTCCCCTACTTGCTGCCCACGAATAAGAATTATTTCAGCTCAGTTTTTTCTTTTCATTTCCCCCGCCCAGAGAGCCTTACTGGCTTTCCCCGACCCAAGCACTCCCTCCTGCCGCGTCAATTTTTTTTCGACCAGATCCTCGCATTATCCCAGTTAGAAAGTGCTTTAACGTTCTGCGGGTGCTCTGCCTTAATCCAGTCTCTCCTTGTTCTTTTTGAGTTTTGACCGCAATTTTTTGACATGGGAAACAACTTTTTGCCTGGTGGTTCGCACAGCGCGCCATTTTTTTTACAAAAGGTGAACCCAAGCCCTTCTCCCCCGCCCATTGCCGCTTGACTGATCTACCCGCCAGGAACCCCCCAGGCCAGGCCGTATTTTTTTTTTCATGTTGGCCTTCCTTCTCCCCCCGCTTAGGAAGTAAAAGCCGAGCCCCCCCTTGCCGACGAGCTTTGCGGTTCTTTTGTCCCTTTCTCGTCAGAAGTTTATTTTCCTTTTCCCCACCCCCAACGTGCAAAGGGTCCCTCCCGCTTGCTGTTTTTTTTCGCTTCAGTGTCCCCCAGATCTATCTCCCCACCATAAGGTGACCCCTGAACTTCGCGATTTTTCTCGGGAATGCTGACACTGGTCTTTTTTTTGGCGCCCCCCACAAGAAACAGTTTTACCGCTTTCTTTCCTGTGCTTTTTTAGTAGGTTTGGCACTCTCCCTTCTTCCCTGACTGTCTAGAAGGCAGAGACGCCGGTCGGCCCCGGGGTTTCTGGCGTTTCCCCCTTGTGCACCGTCTTCTGTCGTCTCCCCAGTCAAACTCCCTTCTTTCTTGAGATGCAGACCGCACCCTTATGCCCCCGCGGCCGTTCCCAGGCGAATCCTTTTTTGTTGGATTGGTTTGGGACCCTTATCCTTTCCTCCGGGTACCTCCATCAGCCAAGTTAGTTTTGTCCGTGCCTTTTCAGAGATTTCGTTTTTCTCTGCCCACGTTTTTTTCCTTTTTCCTTGCGTCGGGTTGGCTCACTGAGCTCTCTTCCTCGCTATGACAGTGATGAGAACCGACCGAAGGCGTTGCCCTGAACGTTTTCCGTCTGTGCGTGTACCCAGGCAGCCCGGGCTGCCGTCTGTCCCCCCTCGATCGGCCTTTCTGCAGGCCCCCGGGCCAGCCCTTTCCTCATCCTTCCCTTTGTTGGTTTCTCTTTTTCCCTCTTGGTCGTTTTTTTTTTTTGGGGCCGCGCGGTTCTATTTTCCTTTTTTCCGGGACCCACGTTCTTGCCTTTCCCCATTTAGTTTAGGGGTTGTTTTTTTTGGGCTTCGTCCGGCTGGTTTTCGGTTTCTCCTTTTTTTTTTCCCTTGTTGCTCGGCTTCTTCGACGGCAGTAATGTTTTCCAATACCCGTCCCTTACCTTGCCCGGCGTGGCCAGAGTTGACGAGGCAGGGGTGGCGGTGTGCGTTGTCGTTCTTGTTCCGTTTGGGAAAGCTAAGGGAACCCCCCTCCTATCGATTGTCTTTTTTCGCCTTTTCTTGGGGGCCTTTTTGGCGCCCGAACAGCCCCACCCCCCCCCCCACACCCCACCCCCACAACCCCCACCCCCCCCCCCCCCCCCCCGTGCTGGTTCCTAAGAAGGGAGGGCACGGCGGCGTTCGGAAGACGATTTTTCAACCCCCCTTCCCGTCACCGCGTTCCCTTACGTGTTTCCCGGTTGGGATCCTCCTGGGTTTTGATCACACTTTGAGCCTGTTCAAATTAACCGGTTAGGGTGGGATTTTACGCCCAACGACGCAGGTTCCCCCCTCTTTCTGAGGACCCCCCCCTCCTGGTAGATTTCGGGTTGAGAGGTCTTTCTTTTTCTCTTGGTTTTTTCGATTTCTGGGGGACTGCCGATAGAAGCCAGTCTGTGGGCTGGTTTTCTGGTTCCTATGAGTAGTTTTTCGGTGACTGACTTCAATCATTTTGGGCTTCAGAGGTCATTTCGACGGACTGAGTTGGCAGTGACGGGCTCCCCCCCCCCCCTTTTTGGCGTCTCAGAATTCCAGGTGGATCTGAGTTGCTTCGGCTTTTTTCTTCCATTTCTACTGTAAGGGGGACAGCGGGGGAATTAGGTGTGCTGTGCGCTGGCGATTGACCCATTTTTTTTTTTCCCTTTAGGACTCATAGTTCCGGGACCAAATTTTCCTGCCCCCTTCTTTCTGACTTTATTGCGGTTTTTGGTGAAACGGTGGCTTCCTGCTTGGGCTTCTAAGGTTGTACGGTTGGCAGTCTTTCAGCGTGCGGGCGCCTGAGTAGAGGGGCGCTTTCCTTTCTGGGCCTCCCCTCTTTCTTGATCCTTTTCCTGGGGGTGAAGGGCTTTTGCGAACTTTTTGTTCCCGCTTACCCAACGTTTTTACGTTTGCAGCGCAGCTGATGAAGGGTTGGACTTGTTCCCTCCCTCGGCTTCCCCCCCCTGAATCGTTCCTAAGGTACGGGAAGTTTTTCCTTTTCGTTTCTGTTTTTCTTCCCCCCTTTCTTTCTTTTCGTATTTTTGGGGCATGAGCATTCGCGCTTCCGGAGTTGGTTTTCCATTCCTTTTCGTTTTCCTTTCGCGTTTTTCCCAGACACGATTTCTACTCCCCCTCAATTTTTTTCCTCCCCCTCCGTTTTTGCCCATACTTTTTCTTTTTCCCCCTTGCAGGATACAAAGAAAACTAGCAGGTCGTATTTAAAGGTTCCTCGCGTTCCCCCCTCGCCTGTGGACCCCCACTTTCCCTCCCTACGATTTTGCGTTGAGATGTCCATTGCTTTTCCCTCGCTCCCCTTTTTTCGTCTGTGTCTTAGAGGGAGTGATCTATTTGACTACTAATAAGTTGTTTTTGGAGATCTTCCCCCGCCCTGATCTTCCTCCCTTTTCTTTTCGCGAATTCACCCCCTCTTCTTCACCCCCCCCCTTTCCCCCGTTATTATTCTTGAGGGCGATTAAAAGTACGACCGTCCTCTCCCGTTGTTCCTTAACTCCTTTGACCCCCCACCGTCATCTTTCCTCCTCAATAATACCCCTGCAGGCTTTTTTTCCCCCCCCCACTACGTAGTAGTTTTAGGGAGACTGTCGGGTTTCGTCTTCCTTATTTTCCTCGGCCCGATTTTTCCCCCCAACCCAAAAATTGTCTCCTCTCAACCCTCCGTTGGAGTTGACCCGCAAGAGCGACTGGGCTCCCCCCGGGGTCTCCCTCTGCTGCTCCCCAACTTTACCCCAGATCAAAGCTCCTTAACGGGTGCGGTTCTTTTTGTGTTCCTCCTTCCCCCAAGTTTATGCCTCGTAAAACACATCGGCGAGGGGGCGCGCACGCGTTCGTTTCTCCCTACCCCCCCCCCTCCTTTTCCCCTCCTTCGGTGTGTGGCCGTGATGACCCTTCCTCTTCCCCCCCTCATCGTCGCCCCCCCTTGGCGACTTCAGGAGAGACAGGCCGTCCGCGCCTCCCCCATTGCCCTTCCACTAGAAAACTCTTTCTCCCCCCTGTCCCTGGGTCCCGCCCCCCAGTTTCAAGCTCCTTCGACCAGAAAAAACGTCGCAAGTGCCCGGACGCCCTGCCTTTCCTGGTTTCCTTCAAAGAGACTCGTTTCATTCCCCCGATTTCCCCCCTGCCTGAACGTGCCCCCTGGTGGTAGTAGAGGAGTCAGCCTTTCAGACCTTCCGGGAACTTACCACTAGGGCCCGTGTCTCCTGAGGAATTCTCAAATAACTCCTCAAAAGGAGGATCAGTCTTTTTTCCCCTTTTGTCCCGCCAGGCCTTCTGCCCTCCCTGTCCGTAAGCCCCCTCCCTTACTGAGTTTTTCTCTCACACCCTCCAGCAAGACCGTTGTTTCGCACCCCCCTTTTTGTCCCTGCTCCCCTGTTCGGTTCAAGAGGGCTCCCCCCCGGATTTTCAGAAAACCATAAATCTTCCATTAGAAGTTCTTTTTTACCAGTTACGACTGCTCTGAAAGTGATTTCCTTTTACCCCCTTCCACGTATGTTGGAGAAAAAACCGCCATGGGGGGCCCTTCCAGCCTTTCTTTTTGCTCCGAGCAAGGTGTTTGAAGCAGACGGGATCTGATCTCCCCCAAGCCTCAAACCCGCCGGGAAGCCTGGCCCGGGGAAACCCTTTGATTTCCCCTTGATTGCCCGCGCCGCCGTTGGTCTGGCTGCATTTGTTCATCGTTCGCCCCCTGCACCCGTGACCGTTTGTAGGTTGCAGCCCGCGCTTTTCTAGTGCGCGCCTTGTTCCCCCCCGTTGTCTACGCGTTGGGTTCCCTTGATGAGCTTTGCCGTTTGAACGTTTCTGATTCCGCCCACGAAGCGCCTTCAGATGGTGCCGCCTTTTTTCCCTGATTGATTTTTTCCCTTTCCCCCAAACCTGACGAGTCACGATTTGCTCGGCTTTCGGCGGGCAAGCTCGTGCGTTTGTCGCCTGATCGCCCATTCGCCCCCCCAAGCCCCCGAACGCCGTCAGAAGATTCCCTTTTTCTTCTGCCCTGGGCAGTGCGTTGGTCCCTTCGAAAGAAATTTTTGATCGCCGATCCGTAACCCCCCCCCCCCCCCCCCCCCCCCTTAGCTGTTCCCCCCTGACCGCGGTTACCCCATGCACGGCCAGCC
>Ga0179593_1271086_pt1 | contig 15001 bp, 6 predicted proteins | sample CZODoug2_1_08_16_FD_185931 | JGI IMG/M metagenome (GOLD analysis project Ga0179593, IMG submission 185931) | Vadose zone soil fungal communities from Angelo Coast Range Reserve, California, USA - CZODoug2_1_08_16fungal (PacBio error correction) | ecosystem: Environmental > Terrestrial > Soil >... | reverse complement strand
TTGTTTTTTTTCGCTGTTATCTTCCGCAAAAAGGGAAATCTCGCTTGGAGGTCCCTCGCCGCTTCCGCTCCCCTTCTGGGCCTTTTCCTTCTTCCGCCGCGCTAGCTACTGTAGATAGAGGAAAGTGCGTCTCTTCCCTCCCTGATTCTTTCCTTTCCCCCTCTGAAGGGAGTCGACGGACCCCCTTTCGGAGGATTACGAAGGGGCATCTTTGGATTCCTTTTTTTCTTCCCTTCTTGAACGCCTCCCCCCCTCCTTCGCGATCGCTCCTTCGTTCGGTGCCTTCCCCTTTTCTTAGAAGTAGTACTAGACTGCTTCCCCCTCTTTTTCCTCTCAGATTGCCAGAAGTCAGCCCGAGGACATAGTAGGAAAGTCAGAATCGCGTCTCGTTTCTCTACGTCGAAGAAGGCGCGAAGTCGGCGCGCCTTCCAGTCTCTCTCTTTCTTCTCCGAGCTCCCCACTGTTCTTCCTTTTTCTTTTAGGTTGATTTTCGTGAGCGGGAAGTCAGGGTGCTGTTACTAAAAGGGAGCACTAAGACTTACTTTTTTCCTGATGGCCGGAGCACCGTGATCGGGGGACCCTCTTTTCTCAGTTTCTTTTGCCCCCCTCTGCTTAGATTACAGTCCCGGTCACGTCCTAAGGAAAGTGAATCGAACTTCTACTAGAGAAGAAGTTCCGTAACCTGACCCCCTCTGGAAGGATCTCGGCGGGTCCGCGGTCTTTGTGATTATCTATCCCTGCCCCTCGTAAGCATCGCGGCCCGGAAGTTTTCGAGTCCTGAACTCCTCTGTATTTTTCTCAGTGGAGAAGCATACCCTTTGGTCTTCTCTTACGCGCTTCTCTCTCTGCCTCCGCCTCCTCTTTTTTTCGCCCAGTAACCGGCCGCGCTTTCCCCGTATCGTGCTGACCACGTCTTTACAAAGCCCGATGTAAGGCAGCCCCCCCCCTAGCCGGCCCGTTCTTTCCGCACTTGAGTGTTTTCTATTGACAACGAGAGAAGGCGTGATTCTGGGCCCCTTTATTTGGCCTGGGTCCCTCTCTCCCTTGGTTGACTCTTTCTCTGAGTCTCCGTGGTCCCCCCTCAGAGATTTTCAGGAGACCCCCCACGCTTTCTATTGGGCGGCGAGGATTTCTTTCGAGGAGTGCTTTTCTTTTTTCTTTTTACCTTGTGCGATCCTCGTCTGCCATGTTTATCGCTTTTCCCCAGAGGTGACGAATGGAGAGTTCACTGGTCTCCTTTCCCTTGACGCTTCGCCGCGCGACACTCGATTTTTTCTCTGGAGAGGAAACCTCTTCTTTTCCCTCACTATACTGTTACCCAAAGGCCCGAGCGAGTGAGTTCTCCCCTGATTCTTTCCAGCGCGCTTGTCTTTGACGACAGTCGAAGGACTCATTTCCCATTTTTTGGAGAGTGCCCAATCCTTTAGACGGATGCCAGTGACGTTTTTTTCCAACCAGGTTTCGATTCTTCCTCTTTCTTGAGCACGCGCGCCCTGGAGTAACCCCCCCTGCCACCCCTGTCTTTTAGCAGCCCGATCGACCTGTTATCACCTCCTCTAGAGCGTTCTTAAGATCTGCCTCCTTTCTAAAGATTCTTTTGACAAGGGCCACAGACCCTCGTGTGACACATCATCACCTTTCCCCTCTGTCGCTCTGTTCCTTCCACTCTCGTATCATTCCCGTATAAAGGCGCCGTTACACCGCAGCACGTCCCGCGGAGAGAGATTACACACCACCTAGGTTGTCTGACCTTGAGCCGGAACCACCACCCTAATAAGAGTTCTTCCCCCCGACCCCGTCGCCCCTCTTTCTACGGGCTCCGACGCTTCTCCCTTTCCGATGAGCCTCGGCATGTGTCTCTCCTTTCTCCATTCTTGTGTTTTGTTCCCTCGCCCTCCTCTTTTCCCCTCGTCGCCCACCACTCGATAGATTTAAAGGATTGGTTCGTCTGGCCTACCGAAGAATCCCCTTTCCTGCCCGGCGCTGTCCTACCACCTTTGTTTGTCTAGCTATGATAATTTCCCCCCCAGTCTTCCCTACGCCGCCGCCCACCTTACTGAACTAGAAGCAGAAGGCCGGTTCGTTGCGTTGAATAATACCCCGGTTCCCCTTTTCCCCCTCTGACAATGTGCTTGGCGCTCCTGGCGTCAGGCGTCTTCTTTCTTTTTTAAGGCCCCCAGATCTACCTATCACTGACCTGGTCAAGTAAGTTTTCCTAGAAGAGGAGTATTTTTCCTGCTATCCCGCGGCCGTCGAAGGGTGAGATTGATTTTTGTTAGTTTCCAGCAGGGCCTTGTTTTCCTGCTACCGTCGAGAATCTCCTTGTTGAGCGTTTTCCTCTGAATTCCCCTGTCGCTCGGCCAGTGCGTCTAGATGCTAAGCTGGACTTCCCTTTTTTGAGGAAGTGCTTTTTTTTTTTTCTTTTGATCGCCCTGGGTAGCCCTAGTTCCTTCTCTCTTTAGTCTATGCCCTTCACGCCATCTATATTTTCCATCCTTCTGTTTTAGAGGACGATCGGACAGTCTTAATTGTGTGCTTCCTCCGATTAGAAGCCTGTTTCTTACGCGGCTTACAGCGAATGTAACCCCCTCCCCTTTTTTCCCCCCCTTTGTATATAGGGCTTAGCCCGGAACAGGCCCCTCTCCATTCGTTTCCGCTTCCAACGAGTGGCGTGGACTTCTCTTCGGTTACGAAGCTCCCCTCTACCTTTCTGCCCCTCTTGATCGAAAAGGGACGGTCCGAGCTTCTCCCTCTAAGTCATCTTTTCCTTTCCCAGCTCCTACCATCCTTTCTTTGTTTAAGGACCGAGTTGAAAGAAGTTGTTCTTTTTCAGTCTCGCTAATTCTATATACGTTGCCCCCTTCAGACCGATCGGCACGCCCGCTTCCTAGCACCTTTCTCATTGAGAGGTCCGAATAGGAGGCACCAGAGTTCCTCTCAGGAGGCCCCAGATTTTGCCTCTTTATATAGTCCTTCTCGAGCGCTTGCTCCCCTGATTTTTTTATAACCCCCTTTCTTTTTTACAAGTCCCGGACGTGCTTCAAGGAAGGCTTTTCCCTATGTTTTCATGAGCAGGTCTCCCCCCAAGCCGTGGCCCTTAGGTTTTTTCTTTGTGTTAGCGACTTTGCCTCTTGTGCCTGCGCCCTAGCGCCCTCACGTCCTTCGACGTTTCGTCCGGGCTCAGGGTTAGTTTATCCATCCCTTTTTCTGTGAGCCCCCGTCGAGGGTCGACTTCAAGGTCGATGGGGGTTCTTTTTGGCTCGTCCGCTCGGGTCACGACTCTGGTGGGTGTTGAGGTCGTTCGTTTTATCTTCTCTCCCTCGGGACGAGTACTTCTTCTTTTTCTCACTGTCTGCCCTTGAGACTGCTTAGTGTAGACGAGGAGGGCCAGGCGTCAAGAGCGAGAACAACTCGGTTCCCCCGAGGGCTCTGATGTGTCCACCTTTGTATAGTGCTCTTTGGAGAATTTTCCTCCCTCCCAATGCCGTCCCTCTCGGACTCGCGGCTCGTTCTTGTCATGTAGATATTGATTATAAGTTTCTTTCTTCTTCTCGCTCATTCGCTCGTGTTTTAGATTGGTCTGCACGCTCCACCTCTTTTTCGAACTTCCATCATACGAGAACTAACCAGCGTTGAACGAGTGAGGTGGTACCGTTTTTTTGTTTCTTGCACCTTTCTCTGCGATCACGATGCGCTTCCCTTCTTTTGACATCCCCTACTCATTTTCTAAGGTGTTCCTTTTTTGAACCTTCTCCTGATAGGTTTTAAAGATCTTTTTCCCCCTCTCTTTTTGTCTCCCCGTCGACGCGTCGGTGGTACGGTAATTTTCCTCTCCTGCCTTCCACGTAGTACTCGTCTAAGAGTGAGTGGAAGTTGGCGAATCCCCTTTCTATAGTCAAAGTCTCTCCGATTTGACACTTTACTACTTCCCTCGACGTAATCGCCCAGCCCTAATGAACCCCTACTCGTCCATCCCCTCAACCTAGCGCTCATTTGCCAACAATTCTCCCCTAGCCCCCCGTTCTGACTTCGTTTGCCCCCCCCAATCAGCACGGCCCTTTCCCCTCAGCTTCGACTCCTTTTTGCCTCAGATCGTGCGGGATTCCTCCTTCCCTTCGATTTTCGGCTTCAGAATTCTCGCGTTTCGGTCTCTCCCGATCGCGCTCGTTCCCGCCGGGTCTCGGTTTTCGCCACGGAGATCCCCCCTTCCGACGCTGCTTCCTTTTTGTTTTTAAGTTCTCCGTTTGTCATGTCTTCGCCACGGAGGCGAAGCGTTTAGGATCCTGAGGGCGTGATACCACGTCGCGGTTGAATGCTGGCGGAGTAGCCTGACGGCCCTTTATTTTCGGATTCTCCTCCTCCCTCCCCCCTCCCTTGGAGTTTGGGTAAGATTTCCTTCGACCCTTGTGCTAGTTTCTATCTTTTCCTTCGTTCCGTGTTGCCGACCTCGGCGTTGTACGTGACGATCTGCTGGCCTTCGGGGAGTCCCGACAGGGGTAGGATCTTCGTGTGTCCCCTCGGCCCTCGTCAAGGCGGTCGTCGTCGCCTTTGATACCGCCCCCACGGGACCCCCGCCCTCCCCGCGAATTTTTTTCGCAAGGTTCTTCGTCTGCGGCCGGACTGCGCGTTTCCCTGGTCGCCTCTGGTGATCCTTTCTTCTCCTTCGATGCGAGCTTTTTTCTCGGGCGACTATTTCTTCCTAGCTTCTCTTATCCAGACTTTTTCCAAGCTTCTGTCGGCCGCTCGAGCGTTCTGACGCGCTCGCCTCCGATTTTCCCCCCATACGAAGTCCCAGAGTTGAGCGAGGAGGGGGGAGGGGCTTTACTGCTCTGTGTCCTTCTTTTCATCACCATTTCCCCTCCCTATGCGCCCTTTCGACCTTGTACGCATTCGAAGTTTTGAGGCGGAGAATGCCTTCTGGCCGCGACGTCCTTCCCGAGAGCGACGTTCCGGCGGCACCCGACGGTTTGGCTCTGCCCCTTTTCGTCTCTTTTTCTTAGTCATCCTCATGCGGTGTTGCTTCGATACATGCGACGTTTATCTTTACTAATAGTTTTTTTTTTTTCTTTATGATCCGTTTTTTTCGCAGGGATATCGACGCAACCCCCGACCTCCTTGAGGAGGACTACCCTCTTTCCCCTCGTCCCTTCCGCCCCCAGACTTTTTCCTCCCGCCGCGCTCGTAGACGCGCGCAGTTCCCTCGTTGCCCCCCTACCAGGACGGCGGCAGCCTATTGCGGACAACTTTTTACTAAAACCCCGGGGGGGGACTTCCCGTCCTGCGACCGAAGAACGGAGCCTTATCCGCGCGGACCAGCCCACTCAATACACCATCCTTGTTTATTCGTAGTTCCTGGGAGTAGTCGTCGGTCGTCCTCTGCTCGAGTTATACTTCCTGACCTCGCCCTTCTGAGTCCCTCTTGCTTTCCATCCACGCGCGCGTTTCTTGCGCCGAGATTTTTTTCCAAGGATCCTAAGGTCTAATCTTTTGCGGCGCTGCTCCTCGTTGTCGGGGCCGTCTGGCCCCCTTTGCGGAATAAGTAGGTGAGGATTTTTCGCCATTTTTGCGATTCCGTCAGGGTGGAAGGTGTTTTTTTTTTTTTTTTTTCTCACCTGTGCGAGAGATTGACCGAGGCCGCGAGCCGTCTTTATAGTTTGTCTACATTTTCTGGTTTTTTCTGAGTAAAGAAGTAGAGCACCGGTCTCCGTAACTAGTATATTCCCTTACCCCCTTCTGGAAGTTAATCGACGCCTCCGAGTCTGAATTCTCCAGACCCCAAACTGCCCAACCTACTGGAAGCTATGTATCTGAGTCGTCTTCTTTCCCCCTTTGGGGCTAGCCCTACTAACCTTCCCCGACCCCTAAGGATCGATCCTTTCTTTCCATAGCCCTCTCTAGTGGAAGCCTGTCGCCGTCGCGCCTTCCATCTTTCTGGCCCTCTCTCCCCTCAACTTGTTGTGCTTCTCCGTGGTCGAAACGCTTCCCAGCGATCAGGATATTTCCTTCCCGGCCCGCGATGAAGGTTGGCGCAAATCCTGGCTCCGCCGGCTGCGCTCGCTTCCACCCTCCGGCGCCAGAGGCGAAGGCCTCAGGACTTGCCCTAGGGTAATTTGACTTTTCTGAGTCGGAGAGTCGTCGTTCCCTCTAGAGAATTTTTCTTCCTTGCTCTCCCCTTCTCTGAGTGTCTTTGCTTCGGATCTTCCTGGGAGTGCTGTACCTTTTCCTTCTGTACTTTGTAGATCGACGGCTCTCCGTACACGAACCGAACTATTTATAGCTCGCCCCCGCCCGGTGTGCGGGTTCTTTTTCAAGTTTCCAATTTCCCTGTACGTACGACTCGTCGCGAACACCTCATTCGGCCGGGTTCTTTCCGCGCGTTCTGCGCACAGCTCCGCCGAAACTTGGCTTCCCTAGGCTTATCTTGTCGGCTTTCAACGCGGGGCATTTTTGACTTGAATTTTTCCCTTTTCCTCGAGCCCGCCCCTTTTTTGCCTCTTTGAACTCTAGGTCGTCCTGAAGTGGAACCGGTTCGTTTCTTTCCCTCCCTGATCCCGCGCTGCGGTTGAAAACATGTTACCCCAGTTCCTTCCGCCATATCCTGCTACCGGGCACTCAGAGATCTCCTTTCCGTCCGAGGAGCATATGGTTGACGAGATTCTCACCCCCCTCTTCACCAGAGTTTTCCATCCCGTGAACCAGGTGTAATCTGTGAGTTCTCATTTCTCTTTTTTTTTTTCCCCTCGTTCCATACCGTATACCCAACGGCGCAGTTCCACCGCATGCCGTTCCTCGAGAGATTTCCTCTATAACCCCCCCCCTCGCGGTTCGGCCGGCTGCCGCGGAACCAAAGCGTGTCTCTCCCCCTTCTTTTTTCTTCTTCCCGGGCTCCGATCGAGGCGACCTTTCCCGTAGTTTAGCCTCGGAATGGCAGTCATCTTCTTTAGTCCCTGAGGTCTGCTAGGGACGCTTCACGAGAGGCACCTCGCCCCACTCTCGCTCCCTGTTTTTTTTCCTCGCGAGTGTCTTACGAAGACTGCCGTCCTTAAGCCCGGTGCCTTGACACGGTCCGTTTGTTGTCTCTCCCCGAAATCATAAGCCCCTCTCCAGACGCAGCCTTCGACCTCGACCTCCGAACTATGAAGTCGGGCCTCAATCACGGTTTGCTAATGCTCTTTCACCTTCTGGGTGCGCTCTTTGCGTCATTGTATCCGTCGTCTCCGAGACCTTTTCAACGGCTTCTTTCTTTTCACTGGGGTCTTTTGACAAATCGCGGACGTTCCCGCTCGGAGATAGAGGTCGCTCTCCTCTGCAGATAGGGATTTGGAACCGTCTTCGCGCGACCTTCTAGAAGATTTTCCTTCGTCCTTTCCTTATTCCAGCCCTCGTTGGACGTGAGAAGGAGATTTTAATTGGATAGCGGTCCCTCTTCTTTCGGAGGACCTGGCGTGAGGAGCTCCCTTTTCGCCCCTTAAGAGGGCCTCAAGAGGGATGCGAGTAGGTTTTTAAAATTCAGGTCCTAGATCTATATGATTTCCCCTTCCACTTCGTTGTTGTTTTTTCAGTCGTAGGACTTGCTTGACTCCTTACGAGTAGAAACCCCCCCCCCGAAGTCCCTCGTCTTTCCGGAGCCTTATCCACAGATCAAGGGCCCCCCGAGAGAAGCTCCCCCCTTCCTCTCCCTCGTAAAGACGACACGAGGGCTACATATTAGTCGATCCGATTTTTTTCCTCCCTCTTTGCCTACCCGACTGCTTGACCCTCCCATGCAGCCCCTTTCGTTCGGCCTCGCCCTATCTGGGAACGTATAGCCTCTGCAGACGGGCCGAGACGTGCGCTTTGGTGTTCTAGGTCCGGGCTCCCTGCAGAGATAGAATTCTTTAAGCCCTCTCGCTGTTCGGAGAAGGATTCTCGTCCTCACTCCTGGGCGGCACCAGCGCCCCGCATCGTCAGTTCTTTCTTTTGTAGTCTGTTCTTTCGTACCATGTTCCGTATGAGTTCTTTGCTCTTCACCCTTCTCTTTTCAAGAAGGGCTTCAACGACGGCTTATTCGGGTTCCAACTATCCCAATTCCGGCATTTCTTCTCCTTTTTTTCGACGAACTTCGTGATGAGGCCCTTCTGCCCTAAAGCGATCCGTTTTCTACATGGAACGGGGTCGCGCGAGGTCACCTCGCGTCGGAGGTCTCTTTCCTGAGTCTCTTCTTATGACTTTGGGGTTCCTTCTCAGGTCAGCGCAAGAAACGATAGTCTTTTTTTCGGCGAACTCTCTGTGGGTTACGGTTACTCGGTGGTGGCGCCGAGACGGGGCATTGGATTTCCTGGGATTTTTTTTGCAATCGGAACGAGCGCACATCTGACACAGAGGGATCTCGTTCAATTTCCTTTTCACCCCCTGTTCATGTGTTTAGCTTCACATATCTTCCCTTCGATTTCGCGCTCTACGTGCCCTTACTGATTTTTCTCCGGCTAAGGTTGATGGTAGCTTGGTTTCGCCTCAGTCGCGCGTTTGTCCTCTCTTTTTCTTAGACCACTGTGGTAGAACTTCATTCCACACCACCTATTTGCGTTCACGCGCTGCGTTTTTTTTCGAGTATTCCGTCCCTGAGACTCCGGGCCTGCGTCGCGTTGAGGCCCCTCTCTTCTCCGTCGAAGTGTATTTGAGAGGGAGAAGCCGCTAGGTCCGGCTCTCTTTTTCCCCCAGTATTGTTCGCCCGCGTCCTCGCCGACGGTCGTCCCCTCTCCCTCGCAGTATTGGCACGAGAACCTTGGTGTCTCCGGATAACTAGGCGATAGTTCAATACTAGTAACCGAACAATTACCCAGAAAATCCCCTCTGCTATCGTAATTAGTCAGAAGCCCTCACTAGCCCCGTCCGCCATACCCGCCTTTAAGACACCCGGTAGCGGGGCCCCCAGACTTTTCTAGGACTTTTTACATCGAGCGAACTCCCTCGTTGGCACAAAAGAGGCCCTCCGCTTCGCCGTGGTTCTCTCTCGCTTTTTATTACCAGAAGGGCCGCTTGTGGAGACGCCTTCCGCGGGGGCCGGGGTCTTTTTTTTTGGCCTCTCCCGTCCTGAGGAAAAGGGGAGCGGTTCGATCGAACCGGACGAGGAGCCGCTGGAGGCAGAGCGTTTTCCCCAGAGGAGCAGGGGAAGGTCTCCGAGACCGTTCAAGGCTCGTAGCGGTTTATTTTCGAGAGGCGCACGTCGTCGGTCGCGAGGGATAGATCCTTCCCTTCCAATTGTGCTGTCGTTGACCCGGCCTCCACCTCTTCCTTTCTTTGTCAAATTTTTTCCCTGCGCGAGTTCCGATTCCACTTCTCCCCTACTACTTGCAGACATCTGACCCTTTTTTACGTCGACCCCCCTTCTGCTTCTTAGGCCTCCTTGGTACGCGCCCCCGCATTTTGAGCGGTCGAACGGGTTGCTCGCGGCATCACTGTTTTTCGTCTTTTTCAGACCTGGGAATCCACCGGCGGCCCTCTTTTCCTCTCCTCCGACGACTCCTTAAATTTTCAAGGTCGGAGCGGCCACGGGGAATGCTGGGACTTCTCCCTCTCCTTAGCGACCTTTTTTTCTTCTCATTAAGCTCCTAGGACTTTTTTTTTTCGTGCGCTTTTCGGACGAGTCTCCTAGGTATAGGAGAACGATCGCGTTGCAATTCGAGGACTCAGATCAGTCCCCGCTCTTTCTATCCCTTGAAAGGGCACAGACGACTTTCTTGTCTCGGATTAGTGGTTTCTGTTCCAAGGAAGCGGTCCGAGCCTTTAGGTTCCCCTCTTCTGCCAGATTTTTTCGTGAGAACAGGTTGTCTTCGCCGAGTTCCTTCTCCCCCGTACTTGAGCCGGAGCGACCTGAATTTTCCGAGAGCGCCCGAGAGGTTCGGGCCCGAAGGTTGCGCGGCATCGTGCGGTTATGAGACTTTCACATACTACCAGTGGGGCCGGTTTCCGTCGCTATCCATGGCGCAAATTTTTCTATCTCTTTTCCTCCCCTCATCAAGTGGTGGTTTTTTTTGTTGTCTACGTTTGCGTACACGAGCACGCCGTGAGGGTCCCTCCAACTCCTTTCTAGAACGATTCCGCGCGCCTTCTGGGCTTATTATTCTCCGAAGCTCTTTCGTTCTCTCCTTTCTTCTCTTTACCGTCTGAGGAAGCTCCCTCTTCTGCGGAACCCTCCGAAGAACGACCGGCGGGCGCGTAAATCCTGGTCGATAGAAGCTCGTTCCAAGCTCTGTTTACACCCTCCAATCGCCTCGGAATTTCCTTCCCCTTTCTGATCTTTCTTATCCTTCTTTTGCTTCCTGAGCGGGCCTCGAAGATGCACCGATCGTCGCCCAAGATCGTGACTTTCTTATACGAAGCCGTTCGCGAGGATAGAGAAGCGTTCGACGTTAGCTTCCCTCCCGGAGATCATTCACTCTTCGCATTCAGCTCTCATCGAGCCATTGCGAAGCCTTCTCTTCGCTGCACGGGGAGGGAAGTCAGTGGCCGCTCACTACAGCCTCCCTCGCAAGCCCTTTAAGAGGGCTCCTATTGTCTCTCCCTCGGGCCGCCCCTTTGACTTGAATCTTAGAGATTAGAATAATCGTCGAGTTTCCCCCGTCCTCAATTTTTCTAAAGGTTTCTATTACTCCCGTCGTCCAAGCACTGACACCTCCCTACCTGAGTTATCGGCCGGGCATTTTCTCGGGGCCGTTGGGCCAATCCCCCCTTCTCCCGACCCGCTCGCCGTTTTGGCTGCCGCCCTCGGTCCTTGAACGCCGGTTCGTTTTGTTGCAGAAGACTTAAAAGCAGCTCCGCGGACGCGCTTCATCGTCGCTGGGTGCTTTCCTTCCCCAGGGTTTCCGTCCCCGCCGTTTTAGGCGATCTTCGACCGGCACAGAGAGTCAATTCAGAGGACCCCCCCCTTGGGCTTGGATCGCCCGTGTCTCGATTTCTTACCCTCCTTGGTACTTCTTTTGGTTCGCCTCGGAGTGGAGTGGTCACCTGCGCTCTATTTGTAGTATATTATTAGCAGGCTCGTGGTACTTGCAGCGTTTATGCGCCCCTTTTCGGGAGATTGATTTAGTTTATTACGGCGGCGGAGTGTCTTTCCTAGAGCTTGAGACGATCGCCGGCTCGCGAATGCCCCTCCCTCTTTCTCTGTTGAACGTAAAGTTGCCGCCTTTGCGGGCCGTACCGTCACTGCTGCTTCGCCGACCCACTCGAGGTTCGATGGTCTTTCATAGCAGGTGGCCTTTTTTCCCTAGACGACACCTCGCTGGGGCGACCGCTTTCTCTTCCCCACGTTCTTCCTTTATCGATTTTGACGGACGGAGATTTTACGATAGGCGTCGAGAATGCGTGCTACCAGTCTCTTGCTCTAAAACCTCAGGTAGCCCAGCGACTATGACGCGATAATGCACCAGCTTCGAGAGAACAGAGGATGCTATAAACCCACGTTCCTTCGATAGTCCACTATCTTGGACTTTGGCTTGATTCGACCCCAGTCACCCCTATTGGTCAAGAGGTTCCCTAGTCGGACCCGGTGTCCCGTGCGCTCTTTTTACTTTTATTTTCCAGTCCTCTCCCACTCCCCGTTTCATGCAAGTTCCACGCGCCCTCCTTCGAGCTCGAAGCACGAGGTCTCCAGAGCAGAGCTTTCCCTTCTTCTCAGGAACCCCCCATCGCTTTTCGCCTCGCTTCTCGAAGGAAACGTCATAGAGTGTCCTTTCCTTCGCATCGGCCTTTTTCCTCTGTCTCCGCGTAGGCTTAGTGTTTATCATTTGTCCTGCATGCAACTATCGGGTTTTATTCCTGACCAAGCCGATCCTCGCCTTTTTCTCCGCCGGTTGAAGACCTCCCCTCAGAATCTCTTAGGCGGTTCCTGCAGTCCGGGAGAGCCCGACTCGAACCCGGAACTCTCTCTTTCACGACCTACCCGCTCTACCTCTCCTCACAATCAGTTCTAAGAACTTGTCCCCCGTTTCCCGCCAGCCTCGGTTTCCTTTTCGACTGTTTCGCTTTTTCCTCCGAGCGGTCTTCCCGGCTGAATAGTTTTTCGAGGCACCTCTCGATGTTCCCGATTCCCCTTCTGTCCAAGCTCTTTTGAGTGCCCGAAGAGGAGATCTGCCCTTCTTTATTTTTCTAGGAAGATCTTGGCGTTCCCGTCGTCGCGCGGAAGTTTCTGAAGATTGCAGGTCTCCTTGCCCTCGACGGAATATGCGCCCCTCGTGTTCCCTTTGAATAAGTTCGCTGTGCCGTGGGGCGCTCTAGGAGTTTTCAATCGTGGCTGCTTATTTCCAGTCGATGATCCGCGGTAGAGAGTGGATTATTCCTTCTCGTTTCGTCACCCCGTTTCCTTCTTATATATATATTCCCTACCCTGTGTTTTTTGTCTAGCATATCTTCTTGCTTCTTAGCGAAGATATCTTCGCTTGTCGGGATCCCCCTCGACTCTATCCCCCACCGCTCCCCATGCTGCTTTTTTTTTTCCCTCGACTCATAGAGAAACACGGACCTTTTCCCTTCTTTAACACGTACGCGGGAATAGTCTTCTATCCAGAGGACATTCAAGCCCGTTTTCCCCCTCGCGAAGGACGTCGCCTCCGAGCTTCGAATTCCGTCTTTCCGGCCGCTCACTCTCTGCTAGTTCCAGTACTTCCTTTTCAAGCGTTTTAGGCGCTTCCTCGGATTGTCACGTTTCTTCTCAGAATTTTCTCTCTCCTGTTCACCCTGACGCCGCGCCCAGACCCTTTTATCCGAACTTCTGCGAGCGACGTGAGTCTGGGAGGAGAACATCTTTTTGGGTTCCTGGACTCGGAGGCTAGTGTTATTTTCGCTGCCCCTCCCCCTTCCGTCTTTGCTCTTTTGCCGTCTTGTGTTTCAAAAAAGGAATTTGCTTTCCCTCCGTGCTTAAGTTCCCGCTTTTTCTATCGGTATTAACGCCGGTTCCGTTTCCATCCGTTCATTTCGCGGTGCTACTTGGTGGGCGACGAGGTTTTCTCGTTCTTTCCGGTCCCTCGAGAGAATAAATGGTCACTTTCCCCTTCCTGTCCTGTTTCAGGCCTCTTTTTTCTGTCTGTTCTTCGACCTAGTATTCGGTAGCCAGAGAGTTTCTTCCCTTAAGCACCGCGAGGATGTGGTTGGTTCTCGTAGCATGTTAACGATTCTTTCTCCCCGCCGATTTTTTGTTGTGATCACTCTAGCTAGATTTGGGTCGTTGAATTCCAGGTGGTGGTCCCCTTTCTGGAGAGCTTGTTGGACGAGGGGAGTGGAGGACCCCTCTTCCCCCAGATTCCCTTTCACCCATAGGTGACTCTTTGTAACATATCCCCCTCTTGAAATCTGTGTCATTCAGCCAATGAGCGTCACACTCTCGGACTTTGCATTCGCTCTTTCGGCCAAGCCCGCTCTATTCGAGAGAGGTTTTCTTTTTCGATTTCCCGGTGCGACGGTTTTTCCTCCGTTTGAGACAGACTACTCTCGACCAGTTTTTTTTCCCACTTATTCGTACGAACTTTTCATCTGAGCGATCGTCGCGTATTAGAATCTCTCGAGTACCGATCCATCCGCCGTTGAAATAGATCTCAATATTTACTGTTTTATTCTCATCTTTTATCATTGCTAGGTTCTCTTCCGATATCGGCAGTGGTAGAGCGTCTAAGCCGTCAATTCCGTGACGGCTCCGTTCGAAAGAGAACTTATCCTTTCCTTTGAACTCTAGCAGCGTTAGTTCGTTTCCCCTTCCGGATACTCATACGGCGACAGACTCCTTTCGATCGGTCCACGTCCAAGGAAGGAACTCATCTCGCCCGACCGTCCTCGTGCCCTAAATCCCCTCCCCACTCGAGGCCTCCTCCAAGTATTTTCTCGTAGGACACCTCTCTCCTACTACGAACCCTTATAATGACCAGCGATAGGAGACACGCGGGACCAAACCCTCCGAGGAATCCTTTAAGTCTTATCCTTCGTTTTTCATAGTCGAGCGAGTGATCTCCTCCTTCAAGGGGTCTCTTCGCAGCGCTCTTTTTCTCGGCATGGTGGAAGTGGGTTGGGTAGCGTAGATTTTCTCTCTCTCGGCCTGTTATCCTGTGACCCGGAAGACTAAACAGCTGCGCGCTTCCTCTGGCAGAGAGTAAGTTAGCCGCGGGTGAGTCTTCTCACCTGGATTCCACCCAGTCAAGTAAGCGAGTTCTGTGCTAGTCTGAAGCTCTCTTTCCTTTTTTTCCACCGTTCGGCGAGGGGGATGATTAGCTTCTGAAAAGCTGAGAAAGTTTGTCGTAAATGGACTCCCCCTTTCTTCATTTTTTTTTGTTTTTGCCTCGACTTTCGCGGAGGATAGTAGAGTCCATTGCGACTTCGACGTGGATCCCACCCTCTCTTCTGTGAACTTACTAGATTCTCGGTTCTCTCCCTCTTTCTAGTCCCCTATCCCTGTGGCTTCTCGGCCCTACAAATTACCCGGGCTTTTCTCTTTTATTTCACACCGTCCCCCTTTCCTCTCTGAAAAGTGGAAGATAATCGCATCATTGATTCCTCCATGGCCTTGGATGCGGTCCTCCTGCGGAGAAGGATAAGCAGATTCGCGCCTTTTACTTTCTATTCCTCTCCTTCGCACGCTTTTTAGACTCTTTCGTTTTTTTCAGAGAGTTGGAATCGAGATTTTCTTCTCCTCTCTTTTTCCCTCTTTCTTACCGCTCTCGTATGAGAGAGGACCTCTCGCCCGACTACGTTCCCCTGCCCTCTCCTTCCCCTCGAGCGTCTGTGTGGGGGGCGGGGACGTTCCCGTTTTCCCCCTCCGCTTCTCTTAACTTGCCCCGCCGTCGCGTCGTTTTGCGTGTCCTCTTACGAAGATTCTAGGCGCCTTTTCGCTTCCTTACCTTCCGTCCAGATAGCGACAACTGATCCTTCTTCTCCTACGAAGTTAACCCTCATTCTTCTTGTTTTGTTGCTCTTTATTCTGTTTTTGATCCCTACTCCCGGAGGCCTGGTTCTTCTATATCCCCTTTTCTGCCAAACA
>Ga0179593_1659360_pt1 | contig 15002 bp, 14 predicted proteins | sample CZODoug2_1_08_16_FD_185931 | JGI IMG/M metagenome (GOLD analysis project Ga0179593, IMG submission 185931) | Vadose zone soil fungal communities from Angelo Coast Range Reserve, California, USA - CZODoug2_1_08_16fungal (PacBio error correction) | ecosystem: Environmental > Terrestrial > Soil >... | reverse complement strand
ACCCCCCCCCGAGGCGCAATCGCCCGCGCCCTCGCCCCCCTAGTTTCCCTTAAACTGCCCTTCATTCTGACTTCCCCTTCGGCGTTGGTGGTATGAGCCGATCTCTTTTGGTGTTGTTGCCAGGTGGACTTGGTCTACTCTGTCGCCCAAACCCCCCCCCCGTCCACAACTTCTACTGCGACAGGTCCTTGCCGTCCCCCGAGCGAGCCCGCTTTTCCTCTTTCCCGCAATAAGAGCAACGGCCCCGATGACTTCCCTCTCAAGATACCATGTGAAACCCCCCTTCTTTGCGACCTGCTCCTTATTATGGCACGGGTTTTTAGGCCCCGGAACTCGAATATTGGTGTATTGGGATACGCGTCCCCATTTCGTCTCCCCCCTTCGTCTTCGAGTTAGTCTCTGTCTCCTCAGAGCGGTTTTTCGGCACTATTTGGTTCCCCTACTAGGCCTGTCTCCTTCAGTTCTCGTGTGGAGTTCTGTCTCTTGGTTCCTGCGAAAGTTAGAGGCAACTCCGTCGTGCCAGGTTGACCTCTTGTTTCTGTCTTCGGTGCTGCTCCGTTCTCTCGAATTCCACTGTCCCGAGTTTCCGATGCCCTTTAGATATCGGGCGCTCCCGGGTGATGAGGCGAGGCTGCGTCTCTCCTCACGCGACTCTGTGCTTTTTCTGATCTGTTCCTCGTATATTTCGGCGAGGTGCGACTTATGGTCCCCCCCCCTGCATATTTTTGGACTCCGCGGACATTCGCCGGCCAGCAGTATTCCTTCCTTGTTTTGGCAGTGCTCTTGTTCTCGTGAGCGCTTTTTCGAAGACCAGCCGCTTCCGCCTGTCTGTTGTTCGGGAGATCGACCCCGTTTCCGGTGTCAAGTTTCTGGTTCCACGTTTTTCGCTTTGTCTTTTCCCTCTCCTTTCGTCACGTTTTTCGGTACCGTTATCGGGCCCCCCTTCCGGCAGTCGCAGCTTCACCGAACTTATTTGGCAATTCATGCGGCCTCGGTCGCGGCAATTTTCTCGGCTGTTTTTCGCGGATAGTTGTCGGCAGGGCTTCTTCGTCGATGGTCTCAAGAATGCGGACACTCGGCCGCTTCTCGACCGAGCCAGGGCCATTTTCTTCCTCGATATTTTCGGGTCACTTCTTCATTGTGTGATTGCGATCATGTAGTAGATTCAGCCCCCCCCCCCCCCTTTCGTTCTCACGACTCTGCATCGGGCTGCAATTTGCCCCGATGCCCTGAGAGGTGTTACTTCCTGAGACCATCTCCTGGCATGCGAGGTGGTCACCCCTTAATTGCCCATTTCGCGGCTCTTTTCCGCTCGCTTGCGGCGGCGGGCCGTGTTGTTCGGTAGTGCGAGCTAGCATACTATATCTTTCCCGGCGAGTCGATCCCCCGCCGGGCCTGGCGTCCCTTTCACATCCCCCGTGTCCCATTTGAGCGGGCGAGAGCTCCCTCTGGAGTTCATTTAGCAGCAGGGTCGCGCTTGCATTAGAAGCTTCATTTACTCTCTCCCATCGCCCCTGCGCTTCGGCTGCTCTCTTTTCTTTTGGGCGGTGTCTTTCCATTTCCGTATCAGCAAGTTCCAATCATTCTTTTTTCCTGGTACGCTTCCCCTAAGGCAGAACCGTCACGCCTGTGGATCTTTGCTACTCATTGTCGGTGCCTGTGACTTTTCCTGAGTCCGCGACTCCCTGCCGCGTCATTTCGGACGGCCATATCCCTTCCCATCTTCTCCCATATTGCAATTGTCGTTGCCAGTCCCGCCGGGCCCGTTCGGCCCTCCGGCTTTTCTCTCCCCCCTATGGAAGGTCGTCGTTTACAGCCCCTAGAACGTGGGGGGTTGCCTTTTTTGTTTTTGTGGACAAGACTTGCGATTTGATCTCCCCATCCGATACCCCTTGTTCTCGTTGTTCGACTTTTGTGCCCTTTTGTCCACGGGGTTAGAGAAATAAGGGCAGGTACGTCGGTACGTTAAACGTTTTCCCTCGGCCGCCCACCCGGCGATCGACTTGGTGTTTACTGTTTTGGCGTGGCTCCCTTTCCCTCATGACCAGTAGAAAAAGCCCTTCGGCCGTTTTCTGAAAAAGCGCCGCCACTTCGGTTTTCTGCCCTAGGATCTTTTTTTTTTTTTAAGGCTGATTTCCCCCCTCTCCTCAACGTTTTTGAGCTCTCTAATTTATTTTTCGATCTGGGTTATCGGCAGACGTGGCCGGCCTTGCTTTTGCTCAGCGCCGAGGGGCTGTGGGGGGTTCATGCCGGTGATCAAAGTGCGCACAGCGAATCAGCGTCCCACTGGTGTTTCGCCCTCGGCATACTGCCCTTCAGGTCAGAACGACCTGCCGTGGGCCTTGCGGTTAAATATGGTTCGAGGATTCCCCCGCGGCCCATACGGTAGGTGTGAGATTCCTTCCACATGAGTTTTTTCCGATGGCCTGTCTTCCAGTCCGCTGGGCGGCTCCTTTTTGATGCGTTCTTTTCCCTCTTTTGTCCTAAAGAAATGGCAATTGTCCCTATGCGGATATGGCCGATATCCGTTTTTCCACAATGCCCGCGGCTTTGCGACTCGACGTTGCGTTTCTCGCGTTCGGCAATTCTGGCAGTGAAGACCACCCGTCTTCCGTTTCATTCTCCGAGGATAAAAGGCCCGACCCACCCCATTTTCTTCTATTTTTACGACTTTGCCTTTTTTTGCACTTCCTCCTAACGCTTTTCCCCATCTCGTCCCGAATGTCGCCGGGGCTTCATCTTTCTTGATGCTCGACGTCCGCTAGACCTGCTTTCGAGTTTCGCCCGCTCCAAGAAGGTAGATTAGCCTCATCTCCCGCTTTTTCCCTGTGAGAGTCCCTGGAGCATGTGGCGCCAGGCCCTGCGTTTCTCCGATTGAACTATCTCTTGTGCTGCCCTCGCTTACCCCTTTCGTGATGCGGCTGCTCCCGCCGGCCTTCGTTTTTTTCTTTGAGGATTGTACGCATTCCGTGTGCAGTACCTCGAGGCTTCTCTGAGGAGGGCGCAGGCCGTCCGCAGTTTGTTTTTCTTCGTTCTCCACCCTAGGCGTTTGTGGTCCCCGCCCGTGCGGTTCTACTTGCTCGCGCTCGCTCCCCACTTAAGCCGTTTTGTCGAGACATCAGATCTGTTCCCTCTTTTTGCTGACCTTTTTTTCGAGGTCTGTTTCTGATGATGGGTCGTCTTCGTCCCTTGGTGATCACGACTAACGACTCCTGCCGCTCGTGCGCGACATTGCTCCCTCAGGAAAGGACTTTTTTTCTCCGGAGGAGACCACGGTCGCTCGTTTCGTTGCGTTTCCCGGGCTGCAGGACTGCCCTTACTAGTACCCCTTTACATTCAACCTTTGAACCCCGAAACTTTCCGGTCCTGCTTCGTCTTCCCGTTGCCGTCCCGGCGTGTCTGGCGTTAACCCCCTCGCTCGCTGGCCCTGATCGCCTGCCCCAGACGACGACGTTCCAGTCTGTTTCACTCTGTCTGCGATGTAGGCCTTGATTCAATCTTTGCACTTTTGGTCCGCACCACTTTCCTCAGTTATTCCGAAGTGGCCGTTGGTTGGGCGGTCTATCGGGCATTGCCATCATCGGTCTTTTCCCCTTCTTTGACGCGCCGATCCTTACTTTTTTTGCGTCTTTCCACGTTGCACGTTTCCTTTAGTCGATGCTTTTTTTCAAGCCCTATGGGGCCGGCCAGCCATCCCTCCCCCCCGTCCACCCTGCGGACACGAGTTTCTACATTTCGGCCTGCCTCCTCTCTTTGTTCACGTTCTGGACCTGCATTCTCAGCCTCGACCCTGCTCTCTCCCCCCCACAACCCCCCATCCGCTCAGAAGCTGCTTGCCGCTGCCGAACTGACGATGGCCGACGACAGTACGCTCTAAGAAGGTTTTGTCCCTCCGAACGGGGAGGGAGGTCCAATCCCCTCTTATTCGAATTTGGTTGCTTCTCGGTGCCATCAGTTGATCGCAACTTTTTTTGGGGAGTTTTACAGTTTCTTCCCTCGTGTGTGTAGTGTGCGTGTTCGGTAGCGGCAAGATCTCGTCCTTCTTGTTACTCGCAAGTGGCCTTCACACGGCGGGGTCCCTTTCCCGAGTTCTTCCGTTCGGGCGCACACGTCCATTCAGATCTCTTCTCTCCACTGCTCCGTCAGCGGTTGAATCGTGGAATGAGGACCGGTCCTCCGGTCGAGGGCGATTCGCCCTGTTCGTTTTCCTCCTCCTGTTAGGTTACATTGCGATCAACTTTCGACATGCGGTTTCCCGTATGAGGAACGGCTTGCCCCCTTCCCTGGGTGTGTCTTCTTCCCTTGCTTGGAGTTGTCGGGATTCCCAGGACTTTTCTTTTTTCCCTTTGACGCCCTCTTTGACACTGCCCGAAGCACCCTCCTCCGTGCCGCGCATTACCAGACCTGAAGGCAGCATTATGATCCTGTGCATATCTTCTCTTCCCCATTTGGAACTTTTGAAATTTCCCCTGATCTCTCTTTTTGCAGTTTTTAAGGCAAGTGCACCAATCCCGTCTTGTTTTCTTTCCGTTCTTTTCTTTTTCCTTATTCGTTCCGAGCTTTTTTCGTCGTCGTGGCAGCAGGATCTTATTGTTTCCCTGGTTTTCGCCCTCGAGCGGGTCCAATTTTCTGATTCTCCTCGTTTCCCTGTTTCTTATGGGCAAGTCTTTTTTTCGCATAAGTTCTGACCCGGGGTGGCTTGCGGGTCACGTCGGCGGGCAATAGTTATCAGTTTTTTTTATCTCCTTTCCCGGTCGAGTGCATTGCTTGCCTCCGCGCCCTTATCTTTGCTTTCCGTTTTGTGGTGGGCTTTTGCCCACGGTTCGTCTCCTCCCGTCCGGGTTCGCTTCCGGTTCCCTTTGAAGTTTTCGAGTCTTTCGACGTTCGAGTTTAGGGTGTCGCCGCCCCACCTGTCATTGACTCCCCCCGCGTTGTGCCAGTCGACCTTTACTTTTCGTTTTCTTTCTCTCCCGGTCCCTTCTTCTAGTAGTAGAGAATGGTTCGTGCGGACGCCCCTCTCTTCCTCCGTAGATGCGCGTGGTGGTTTTCTGATGTTCGGGTACACGTTTTGTAAGTGCCCTTCTCTGTTTTGTCAGATTATTTTTCGTCACCGTTTTCTTTGCCTTCGATATTTGGCCCCGAACGCCCCCGCAGCCGTCAATTTTTTACGTTTAAGGCGGCCCTCCTTTCTTTAGGTTCGCTCCCTGTGAGTTGCCTCGGGATCTCGAGCGACTGCCCTCTTGTTGAGATGAACAGCAGGGCCCTTCTTCCGTCCTTACTCCTTTTTCTTCATTTGGATCGGAATATTTCATTCGTTCTTCAGAGGATTTTTTTCTCGAAGGTAGAAGATTCCGTCACACCTGGCGATCTAAGACTGACGGAAGCTTTCGTCTTTTTTTTTCTTTTTTAAAATTCATGACTTCGGATTTTTGAACGGTTCCCCCCTCAGGAGAAAACCTTTTCCTCCCTGTTTCCGCTGGAGGTTACAACTTGCCCTTCCTTGGCGGGCCAGGCCCGCCTCATGCCAGGGGCTAGGGCCCCGCAGGTTACTTGATTAAGAGTTCATCCCAGTCTCCTCCTTCGTTCTTTTTCCCGAGACCCCTGTTGCTGATATGCGCCTTTATTGCTCCCAGTGCCAACCTATATGTCGACCTTGTCGCGCGCCCCCTTCTTCTAAGTACGAGAGGACCGAAGCCTCAAGATTGTCCAGTTTCGCGATCCGTTGTGTCCTTTTTGGCTTTGCCCTTTGGTGTGGGGATGGCGGTCGTCCATTCCCTTTCGTTTTACAAAGAGACTGATACCGCCCATGATTTTTGTAACATTTGCAGTTTCCGCAGTGCGGTGCTCGGCCCCATTCCTCCGTTCCGGAACGTTGAACGCTCCCCATTCCGTGCGGCTTCTTCGATCTCCCGCCCAGCCGCCGCGTTCATTTCTTTCGGGCCTTTAATTCCCCCCCCTATTGCCTAATTTGGCCCTCGGCGCCATTCCCCGGGGGGCGCGCCCAGTGATTCGAGGAATGGAGCGGTGTCCGGTCAAGCGACCCCCTCTATCGCGATGATCTATTTCACCCCCTCGTGCCGATCCAGCTCGGTTTTTTCCCCGAATATACAAGATGTGTCCCTTTTCCCCTTCAGGTCGGGCGAGCCTTACTTCATGGGAGTTTCGTTCGGTTTTTTGGGGTCTTACGCTTGTCGCCCCTTTTTGTGAATGATTGTATCCCTTGTGTTCCCCCCCCGCCACCTCCCTCGGCGTCCCTTCTCTCCCCAGCAGCATAGGCGCGATTTCCGATCGCGGCGTGTTCTGGTGATCTCTCTGCTTTGTTTTAAGAGATTTTCATTTTTTTAAAGCAGGCTCCGGCTCTCGTCTCCTCCGAACGGCCAGAACCCGTTCGCGGTGTTTCCCCTGCGCGCTGTTCTTTTTTTAGCTTTTTTCAAATCGATCAAGGCAGAGACCCTTCCTCCCCTCTTTCCCTTCTGTGTGGCTTCTTTGAATTTTTGCCCTCTTTTCTTCTTAAGATGAATAGACGATGGTACAGATTTCCTTCGAGGTTTCCCGCCCCCTGTTTGGCGCCAAAATTACCCCCGAGTGGACCCCGTTCTCCCCCCTATCCCACTAGGATACTATTTCTTCCCGATACTTTCTTGCGGTACTTTTTTCGCTCCGTCCTTCACGCCTTCTTGCGACTTCCTCACTGCACGATGGCGTTAGATGTTATTGAATCCCCACTGGCCCCCCCCCCTAACTCTTCTGAGGGGCGTTCCTTTCTACGCCGATAGTCGTCAGTTCCTGCGGCACAGTTTTTATTGGAATCCCGTTTTTCCCTTGATTGTTAAGCCCTCCACATAATGTGGCCTGTCCCCGTTGTAACCGCCCGCACAGCCAAAACCCCGTTCAAGCCGACGCATTTAAGTGCCTCCTCGGTGAGGCGAGCTGTCAATCTTGATTTCCGCTCCTACTTCTTGATGCCCGGTGACAAGAAGGTTTCTCTTCGATGGGGTTGAGGCCCCCTGGCGCATTTGCCTCCTTCACGCGGCTCCTCGAAACTAGCTCTTAGTTTTTTCGGGTGCCTACCTACTTTGACCCGAGACGTCTAGTCTCGGGGGAAAAGGAGATTTCGACTTTGCCTGTTGTTGCTCCCTTTGAGTGAGGCGGGTTGAGAATGTTTACTTACCGCTCGTGGCAAAGATCTCTCGAGGGAGGCTCTTTTTTTGCTCTGAGACTTCTCTCCTCCATGATCGATTCTCTTGAAGAAGAATTCTTTCCCGCTACATCATGATTCACTTCAGGTCTTGGCGATTGCGTCCGTTCTTTGGGTCCTAAATAGCTGTCAGTCTTCCTCTCTGCGTACTCCACTTTCGCTCCGTTCCGGCCTTTTTGTTCGTTCCGATTGCCCGTGTCGAGTTGCCAGCCAGCGCTGGACATTTGCGTCCCTTCCTCTCAAGGTGACGGCCTCATATTTTTCCCATATCCTGAAACTTGCCCCCTTTGGAAAATTCCCGTCACCACGCGCAGTCAGGCTGATGGAAGCGCTCTCGCCTGCACTCTGAGATGCCCTCTTTGGCCGATAGCTTTTCCCCCGACGCCGAACCCTGTCCTTTCCGAAACTGCGGAGACGTATTGACCCTCCCCTTAGTCACTCTTTCGTTTTCGTGCTCCTTCTTTCGCGCCCCCTCCATCTTTGACGATGCCCTTGTGAACCTGTCTTTGGGCGATTTTAGACTGGCCATTTTTATTTCCATCACAGAAGTGGACTGCCTAGCGAAATTTTCAGCCTTGCACCTAGCCTATTCGTAGCCCCAAGACCCTAGAGGCACGTGCGCCCGTCCTCCCCGCCCGGGGCACGACGCCTTTCTCGCCTTCCGGCCTGCCCGCTATCCTTTCTGACGCATTTCCTTCTCCCCGCTCGTTCAGCCCCTGTTCCGACCTCCCGGAAATTGCGACGACCCCGCTTCCTCAGAACAGCTACGCTCTCCTAATTTGTCCTCTGCGCTTTCCTCAACACAAAGCTTCTGCTTTTTTTTTTCCTTTCCATTCCAGGTGCAATAATCAGGCTCACGATCGCCCCCGTTTCCCTGGTGGCTCTTCTGGACAGAGATGTCCGTTTTTTTGTTCTTCCGGTATTCGCTCATGTTTCTTGCACTGCCTGGATGGAATTCAAGACGGTGTTTTTCACAGATTTCTCTTTTTTTTCCGGTCCCTGCCGGGCTGACACCGCCCTCACTCTACGACTCCACCCCTCGGGGCCAGGTCCCTGAAGCCAATTTCTTCCCTTCCCCCGTCTCCTGTTCGAGGTCTGTTCTCTGTTGTTTATCTCCTCCTCCTCCGTTGAGACTGACTCTACCTAACATCGGCACACATAGCCCTCGACTTTTCCTTGAGGTTTACCTGTTTTCTTGTCCGGCCTTCGTTGGTGGGGTGCAAGATCGGTTGGATTCTGTCTCCCGTTTGACCGGCTATTTTCTTTTGCTCCTCTTCTTGAATGCCGAAGGCCCTTTCCGAAGTCCTGCGCCGATATCTTGCTTCAACTCTCAGCACGACTTGCCTCGATGAGCAAAGTTACGCGCCTCCTCCCCTTTTGAAATTGCTCCCATCGGCGTTCTTTTTTTTATGGAATGTGTGGGCACGTCAACACCTTTTTTCTTTGGGGTGTAAGTTCCCCCTTCTCTGACCCCTCCTTGAGGCGTTTTTCGTCGTTGTCCTCTGCAGTGTTTTCTCTTGACGGTATATGCTCTGTGCCTTAGGGTCTTCAGTTAACTCGTGCGATAGTCGAGTCTTTCCCTTCGCCTTTTTCGTTCAAGCCTCCTTTTACTGTTTCACGTTTCACGTCGTTTCCATCGGCTGATTTTCCTTCATTTCACGGCAACCCTTTCGCGGCGGGGCTGGTTCCGCCTCGCACTTTCGATCTCAGGCCTCTGCTTACCTTCTTTTATTTTGCGATTGGCTGATCAGCTTCCTTTCCATTGCTTCGGTTAGAGATTCTCCTTTTTGTGCGGAGGCGCTACGCCAAAGGCACGAGCTTTTCGAGATTCCGATACTCTCCGTTCTGCCTTGTCTCCCTTTTATTGTTGTGACTCCATCTCGTTCGCTAGTGGTTCGGTTCCAAAAGCGGCGTCCCTTGCTCCGTGATTTCTGCGTCTGTTTACGACGCTTCCTTTTCTGGAATTTTCTTTTCGTTTTTTGACTTTGTCTGGGACTTATTCTCGTGGCCCCTCGTTTCGGAACATTTTACGCCCCTATCTCCCCTTGAAGACTCTAGGATCTTACTGCCGGGACTTTGCAATTTTCAGGCCCCTTTCGCGGAAAGGGCGGCTCGTCGGAACTTTTTTTTTTTTCCCAGTTGAGTGCCGCCCTTTCCTTTTGCCCGAGGCGATGCCCCCATTCGGGACAGCAACCCGGCCGCTTCTTGACTCGAAAGACAAGGCCCCGCTTCTCTTCTCCCTGCACTCTGCTGTCCGTAGGCTTGGCGGCCAGGTGCTTACCCCCACGGCGCGTATGACTAAGACTTCGGTCTCCCCCCTGCTCTGAAATCTTCCCTCGAGAGTTTCAGTTCGCACTCTCGCCTTGCGGCTAAATAATTCATTCGTCTGCCTCGGCCGTCGGATCATCTGGCTGTCCGGCGTTCATCGATACTTGATTGACGTATGCAAGCCGCCATCAGCGATGTCCTTTTCGAGACTGAGCAGACGCGCATTCCCCCTTCCTAAGTAATGGTGACCCGGCCCCCCCCCCCCCTCGATGCATACTTCTCCGCTAGGTGCAGGTGAGCTTTCCTCAGCCTAACGATTTGAATGACCCTCGCCCCTTCCTCTCTCCTTGGAGCGAATGACGCTTCGCTTTTTTCTGGTCCTTTAGTTTTTCAATCGGTTATTTGATTACAATGTCTTCTTCCATCTCAACTGTTCAAGGTGGGCCTTTGAATTCTTCACAGGACTTGACGGGGTCCGGCCCCTTTCCCTCTCCAGGCCTTTGCGGCAGGACGTTTCGCAAAGCGGGGTGGGCCTCCGCAATATCTGCCGATTCTGCAATGATGTCCTCGCAAAGGAGGACCACTGTTCCCTCGGCTCCGGTCCCTCGCCTGATTGGAGGTCGTCCCTTTCTCATTTCCCCCCCATCGCTCAGAGATGTTGTATATCTCCCAACTCGTTCCTCTCCCTGGATGGCGGGTTTCGGTTGACGTTTTTTCACACAGCGGTGATTCCCACTTGCTTTCGTTCAGTTCGCATACCCAGTAGGTCCCGCAGGTCGTCCTCATTGGAGAGACTCCTTTGTTCTCTACGGTGTCCTGCCGTTTGGGCCATCGGTATTTCCCTTCCTCCCCACCTCGGAGGGAGCGTCCCAAGCGTCCGCCGGGCGTCTTCTCTGGCGCGTCTTAGCGTTCTTGGGTCTGTTTGAATGAGATGATATTCTTTCTTCTTTTTTTTTTAGCTTTCCCAGTTCCACCCTTCGCTCGGCGATCTCTGCCCGGCCCTCCGTTGGCTGTGGCAGAAGCTGCTTTGGCGGATTTTCATGCAGGTGATCAAGACGCTCTTTTTTCCCAACGTATACCTACCACACCGTTCCGGTTCTTCGATGTAAATCCTTCCTTGTCATGTCCTTAGCCCGTCCCACATTGTTCGAATTCTTCGAACAAGAGGCCCGCCCCTACCTTACCCTTCCCTATTTTGTGAAGTTCGCGCCCATCTCTTGCTATTATGGCAGTCCAAAGCCTCCCCCCACCTTTTCCATTGAGAGATCTTTCGAGAAAGGGCCTTTGTCTCCGGCTTACGTGGAATAATTTCCCCTGGCTGATGTGATGATATCCTTTACAATGGGCAAGGTATCCTTATTCGACCTTACGAAGCTTACTTTTTCTCAGGGAGAAGTGCCTTTATGGAAGCGATCACATCGGCCTCTCCCCTATTGGTTTTTTTTTTTTTTTTTTTTTTTTTTTTTTTTTTTTTTTTTTTTTTATTTTTTTTTTTTTTTTTCGGGATAAGGCGACCATGTTTTTCTTCTTCCTCTTTCCCTAAGATACACATGTAACCCAGCACACCCCACCAAGCGTCTGTCTGATCCTCCGGACCCTATTCCTCTTCTTGTTCGTTCAATCCTATGCTAGTCACTCCTGAAATGTGTCCTTGGGCTCTTCCCAGAAGCTTTCTGCTCCGCATCTGTGGTGACATGGTCGACACCTTTTTTTTCGTGTTTGCTTGCCTCAATCTTGTCCGTCCTCTTTTTGCGTTTGATAGATTACGCGCTCCTGCTTGCTTTCGACGCCGCCGCGGCGCTTAGCCTATTTCCCCCCTTAGCTGCTCGACCCTTGCCATTCAGTTGCGCCCCTTCTCTGAATTTTCTAGTTTTCTATTGGCCCCTTTCCTCGCTCCCCTTCCCAGGATTTTTTTTCCTCCTTTTGCAGGTTTTTTTAGTCGTTTGCGCCGCGCTGTTTTAATTTTGAGCTCGCCGCTACGTCCTTAATTATGCCTTCCCACCGCCCCCCCCCCCCTGCAGTTTTGTCCTCTCGAGCCTCTTCCCTCTTTTTGACTCCGCTTCTCCCTTCCCTTTCATTCTTCTGGCCGCCCGGGCCTGAATAACAGAGGAATCGCCGCCGCTTCTTCCCTTGGCCGCTTCTTTCCCTTCTTATCTGCCCGTCCCCCCCTGTGTTAGGTCCCGAGCGCGCCTTCTTCCCTCCTCTTCGGACCCACCCCAGCAACTGTTCCTTCATATGTCACGAAGTCCACATCAGCCCCCTTTCCCCTCAACCGTGTCCCCCCGGAACCCGTGGTTTTACAGACACTGCGTCCGTATTCAGTCTGCTGGAAGCGCTGGTCCTTTCGGGCCCCCCCTTCTTCCTTAGCCCGATTTTGGTTCTTTCCCCACCTGCCCTCCCCTGATCCCTCTCTGCGGCTTAGGATCGTGCCTTAGCGGTTAAATCTCGTGAGTGGCGTTGGCTACAGACTTCCTCCCGCTTTTCCTCTCCCGATCGCTTTCTTCCCCTTCCGCGTCAAGTGCGGCGCTCTTCCCTCGCTTAAACAGCTGGCCGCTCTCTCCGCACGATGCGCGCTCTTTACTTTAAGTTTTTATTCTTCTCAACTTGACCTATGTATGCCCCGCCCGTGCCCTCCTACCTTGGTGGCAAGAGAGTTCTCCTCCCATTCGGCCTTCCCTTTCCCTGATCTTCTTTGTCCCTTTTTTTAATTCATCCTCTTGGACCCGCCTCCTCTCCTCCTTCCCGCTCTGTCTGCAAGATTGCCGTCTCAGCGGGCTGCGACAGGCAGACGAACCTTCGCCTTCCTCCCTTTTCTCCGACCCGGTTCTTTTTCACTACTTCTCTCTTGTTGCCTCAGTACTTGGTGCATATTTTAGGCTTTCCTGATCTCTGCGTTGAGCATTTTCACACTGGGCATTCAATTTATTCCCTTTTTAGTTCCCTGCTGCTTCCCTTCGTGGGAATCTAATAGCCGTGTGCATTTTCCCTTTCACTGTTCCTTACAGTCTTGTGCGCACTATGCGCCCTCCGTCTAGGTCCCCCCCCCCCCCCTTTTATAGGGCTTTCCCATCTATCTCTGCTCCTCCCACCCGCGGGCAGCGGTCTTTTTCATTTTTCTGACTTAGAAGTAGGCGAGGTGATAGCCCTTTGGTATCTATCTCCTTCCCCCCTTCTTTGTTGTCGCTCTATATAAATACCCACTTCTCTTCCCCCTCTCTTTAGCTGCTGGCCGGTCCGCCACTGGCGTCCTTATTTCCTTTCCTTTCCCCTTGTTTCTTTTTAGTGTCTTCGCGTTGTCTTCTTGGCTGGTGTCGCCGGCTGGCCGTCACTTCTGTGTTTTGCCCCTTGTCCCCAACTCCCTTCTTGTTTTTCCGGCCTTGCTTTGACCTTCACCATGAGCGACGGGTTCTTGATCGACTCCCCTGCAGCTCCCCCGTTCCCCGCACGATGATCCTACCGCGATAAGCACCCTTTTGAAATGACAACGTTTGCGATCGGTAGTGATTGGCACTCTTTTTTGACTCCCCCTCCCCAGGCGGAGCTGGCTCATGAGTCGGCTGAACCTTCCCTTTTTCCCGGCGGTTCGTCGGGCTCGTTCGTCGCCCTCTTGTCCCTTTCTGATATTTCCTTTCTGCCTTGAATATGGTGGTATGCGAGGTCATGGCCTGCGGTTTCCCCGTTTTGTTCCCAATATCGTCGAGGTGGGAGGCGAAATGTTCCGCTTCCGACTTTTCCCCCAGGTGAACGTGCCGGTCTTCCCGGCGCGCCCCGTTCCCCTACTTTTTTTCCTAGCCCAAAGGGTTCCCCTGCGAGGCCGAGGCCCTTTCGATCTCTTTTTTTCCGATAGGCGATGATCCCTTTTTTCGATCGCCTAGCTAGTTTTTTCGTCCCCCCGCCCGATCAGATTCTTCGCTAGGTCGGCGGGGCGCGAAGCTATCCTCTCGAGCTCTTGGGTGCCCACCTTCTCGTCAAGTTTCTCTTTTTTTTGATGACGGCGTGGCAGGAGGGCAGATCGTCGTCCTCTCTATGGGTTGCTCTTTCCAGATCTCTCTTTCTGCTTTGGTGGGTTATTCGGTCTTTTTTTTTTTTCCTGTTTGTCGTTTTTATGGGACATAATTCGGGCCCCGTCTTTTTCTTCTTGCAAATTAGGTCGACCTCGCCGTCCTTTTGCAGCTAGTTTCCCGTACCTTTTTTGCAGGCCTCTTTCCCTCCTGGCCATCGTCGGAGCGTGTCTTTTCGGAATCTGTTCCCTGTTCTCGCGTGCTGTGGATCCTCTCCTCCCCAGCCTTACCTTTTTTTCTGAACTGAAGCACTGCATGGGATCGACTGATAGTATCGGCATCATTCCCCCCCCTTTCTTTTTCCGTATCTTCTTTCCCCTCTTACGTCCCCCTTGCGTCGCCCTGACGAAGGACGCTTTGCTCGCTTTACCCCCTTCCGAGCTTTGCAGCCGCTGCGACGGTCAGGCGCACGTTCTTTCTACCCCTCGGGCTTCTCCCCTCTTGCCAGTGGCCCCCCCTCTTTTCACTGTATCGGAAGGCGCGGCTCGTGCTACTCTTATTGATTTAATCGAGCCCCAGGCCATTCGAGAGTCTTCAAGAGTTCCCTTTCTCTCAGTTTTTTTTGCCTGATCCAGTTAATGTTGTCCACCTTGCCTTTTTTTTCTGAGTGCGACTCTTTTCTCGCGCCCGGGTCCTGAAGGTGAGTTTACCTTAGAAGTCCCTCTTCCCTTCTCCTAGTCGCTATCCCTGGGGACGCGGCGCTTTCCGTATGAGGCGGTGGGGCTGGGAGTTTTTCGACTGTCATCCTCCCCTCCCCTGCCTTTTTCCCCCGGATCTCTTTCAGCCTTCTTTTTCGCCCTCTGCACATCAGTCCCTTGTGCCGGCGCCCGGTGACGCGCCAGTCCACTTCGGAGTTTTATTTTCCTCCAAGCTTAGTTTGCCAGTCCTCCCGTTGCTCCGCCTTTTCCCTCTTCTGGTCAATTCAGACTCAGTCGGGCGGCGCGCTAGCCCTAGACCCTTGCATGCATTTTCTTTAGAGTCCTTTCCCCGCAGTCCATCTTTTTCGCTGCTTTTTACACATCGTGCCGATAACGTTTTATCCCTGCCTCCCCCCCTTTTGTATCGACTCGAACAATTAGGTGCCTACTGGTCATGCCACGGCAGTGCGAGCAGGACTGAATGTTCTGACTTTTCCTTCCAGAGGTTCTCCGTCCTTGAGCTGACTTGGCGTCGACTTGCTGACGTTTTTTCCGTTCATGCTGATCACCGGGCCACACCTCCCAAAAGCACCCCCCTGCTTTCGTCCCCGCGCAGATGGTTGTCGGGCTTGTTCGCTTGATCTCCGATCCGTTCGTTTACTCTCTTCTCCTCTTTCCTCCCTTTTGTTTTTGTTTATCATCGTCTTTCCGAGACCCACGCCTCCATCGCGACGCGCATCTGCCTTTCCCCATTGGCGGTTGTCTCTCCTGCCGCCTACTTTTTGTTGCGGTCTCAAGCCCTTTTGCCAACCGCGGACACCCGCCGCCCACGCGTCG
>Ga0179593_1547125_pt1 | contig 15002 bp, 14 predicted proteins | sample CZODoug2_1_08_16_FD_185931 | JGI IMG/M metagenome (GOLD analysis project Ga0179593, IMG submission 185931) | Vadose zone soil fungal communities from Angelo Coast Range Reserve, California, USA - CZODoug2_1_08_16fungal (PacBio error correction) | ecosystem: Environmental > Terrestrial > Soil >... | reverse complement strand
CTCTATTTTTTCCTCTGATTCCAAACTTCCCCCAGCTACTTCCTCTTTTTCCTGCGCTCTTTATTTTGGTCTTACCAAGTAGCCCCAGTGGTAACATTGATTTGAAGAACGGTCCCCCCCCCCCCCCTTCAACACCATCTGCTCTTGTTCCCCCTCCCCTTTTTCCGCATTTTGTGAACACTCGTAGAAGTCTTTTTCCTGTACATCAGTTAGGTCCTGATTTTTGGCAGTCTATTTGACCTAAGCGACCCCTCCCGCCCCCTCCCCCTGGGTCCTATCATGTCCCTCCTGCCCAGTTTTCTTGCACTTTTCTCAAACGCTTTTCCCAAATTCCCTCTACTGACAGGCGGATACCAACGTCCTGATGGACCACCTTTTTTTTCCCGTTGATGAGGGTCCTCCTGCCTTCCCCTTCCAATCCTTTTTTTGAAGACCGTCTCTCCTAGATGCTTTTCCTCCTCAATTCTTTCCTTTTTTTGCGACTTATTTTGGAAACAAAATGTTCCCTTTGGTTTTCTTTGACTCTTCTTTTAATCTCCCCCTCTCATCCAGTTCAGCGGTTTCTGAGGATTGCCCTACTTTTTTTCTTGAAGGCCGTTAGTTTGCGAAAGATCCCATTCCCCATTAATTTTCCCCTTCCCCCCTCCTACCCCCTTCAGATTGCCTTTTTTCCCCGGTCACTTGGCGATCTTTCCATCAGTTTTTTTCTTCTTGCACCTGCCTGGTTCGTCAGAAATAGTTCCCCCCCCCGTCGCATTTTTTTACCCTTCTTCCCCAGTCCCTGCGATTCTTTTCAAAGGTCCTAATTGAGCGCAGAGACTTCCAAGTAGATAGCCCCCCGTGACCTTTCGGTTTTTTTATCCCTTTTTTTCCCTGAACCCTCTCTTGTTCTGTATTGAACTTTTCACGTATTCTTATAAGCATTTTTCTTTCCCTGAGAACCTCGGAACATTTAGAAAAACTAGTCTTCCCTGGTCTCTTTTTCTTCCCCACCTTCTTCCATCCTCCTTTACCCTTAGTTCTTTCCGAGGCCTCCCCTTCCTGGTTGGATGTCTTTTTTTTTTTGCCAGGAACTGATTACTTTTTCCCCCCCAAGAATAGTTGTTTAGGGGGGTTTTGTTCTGACATTTCCTTCTTCGTTTTCGTACCTGCGCTTCTCCCAACTTTAGCTTTTCTTGTCATGCCGTCGAACTTGCCTTTTCTTTGTCTACCGCTCCGTATTGGTGAGCTGGTAGTTTTCGCTTCACCCTTTTCTGGTATTTGAAATCGTCGTAGCACTCTGCATGGTAGGAGAGGTAGGTATTGGGTTTTTCCTTTTCCTTTGACCCTTCTCCGAATCCGGAAGCCTTCCAGCCAGGATCCGCAAGTTTTGATTGGCCAGCAGTACTTTTTGAATTTCATATTTTCTTCTAAATGAATATATGGGTCTCTTTGAGAGCCTTAATAAGTCCCTCCGCGTATTAGAACTCGAATCACTTCGAATTTTTTCTGCTATTAGCATTCCCCTCTCCGAGTTTTCAAGACTTTTGGTAGAATTTTTTTCCCCCGGAGATAGACCTTACCTCTCAATCCTACCAATTCCTAGTAGGTTTGTTTTGGGCTTATTCCCTATTTCCGAATTTGTATTTCTCGTGGGGGCGAAGAATCCAGAGCCAGCCCCCCCTTCTCAAACTCCCCGTCCTGGTTCCCAACGAAGTTATGTTCTTCATAGAAAGCCGTTTGTTTTTTCGAGTTTGATCTCTTTGCTCCCCTTTCCCGTTTTCCAACTATCAATGGCCTTTCTAACAAACCCTGCCGAAACCGCCGGTGCTGACAGTACTACGGCTTCATGGCCCCCATAGCATTCTTTTCCCCTCCTTTGATTGCTTCCTCGTACGGTTTCCTTTTTTTTCCCCTATCCCGTTGTAATGATGACGGTTCCCTGGGTTATCCGTTTAATAGGCAGCCTTCAACACGGCGTCCTCCAGTCTTCGGTCTCCCCCTGAAGGTCCCTTTCAGGCTTCTTTCAAGGGGTCCTACTCCCCATCGACGCTGCACTGCATATAGATTTTATTGCAGACGGTCCCCCACACCGCATTCCCCTTTTCGCCCTAATTTTTTAGTTTCGTTCTGTAAGGTTTCGGCGATTTCTCCTCCCCTTTCACTGGCAGATGATCTTCCCCCTTTCTTGATTAAAGAGATTCCCCAACTTCTTTAGCTCAACTCTCATCTCTTTTTTTTTAAGAGTTCCCCCCTCCGGCCGGGAGAGATTTTTGTCAGAAGGAACCCCCTTTCAGGCATTTTCCAACTCTTCCGGGACCTGCTTGTATTGTTTTCAGCTGACCCTTGTTTATTTTTCCCCTTTTCCCAGCAGGATTTCCCCTTCATCGCTTCGGCAGTACCTCTCTATCTTTCCTACACTACGGTCTTCCCTTCCTGACCTAGCGCCATGGTGTTTTTTCCCCGGACTTACCCCGACCCCTTCCACGGTTTTTTCCGACTTCTAGACGCTTTTCTTGCTCTGATTCCCTTTTTAGACGAGTTTTTGCGCCTTTGCCGGCTTTTTCCTATTTCCCCTTCTTTTCTTTTTTTGTGACTTCTCCTAGATTTTCTCTGACAACTTCCGGGACATAACTGCTTAAGACCTCCTTTTCTACTCGCACTGTTAAACCCCCCCCTGCTGTCTTCTGTTCCTCCTCTTTTTAAGCTTTTGCCGTTCCCTGGTATACTCCTTCCTCCCGAAACCCCCCCCTCAAACTTATACGATTGACATATGGTAGAGGAGAAGGGCCCTTTTTTCCCTAGAAGGGTTCTCCCTTTTAGCCTCCCTTCCCCATTAGAGACTTCCCGGATTGCATTTTTCAATACTTCCATTTCGTTGAGAATTTTTTCTGAGATAATTTTAAGTAGGTATACGTCTTTTTTTCAGACTTCTATTTTTTTTTGATTCTTCCATTTTTTCCCCCCCTTTTTATCGTCCCCATCAATTTCTTTTTCTAGCAAAAAAACCCTTCTTCCCCTTCCCTGACCCGGTCCCCCTCCTATCCCCCTTGGATTTTTTTCTTTTTTTCCCTTTTCTTTCAGACCCTCTCAATTTTCACGGTGATAATCTTCATTCATTTTCTCCTTTTAGGACCCCTGTTGTTTTTTTCTCGCACAACTCCTGCCCTTTCTTATGAGATGCTACATTGCGATTCACTCCGTTCCCAGCTTCCCTTTCTAAGGATCTTTTTAGGGTAGTTGAATTTTTTCCGTCGTTCGGTAGGCGAGTGATCTCTTGGGATCCCTCCCTTTTATCATGGTAATTTTTTTATGTCTTTCTTTCCAGCCAAGCTTCACTCTATCGTCGGGAGTACTTCCTATCTGAGTCCCAAGAACTGATCACTACAAAGGATTTTTCCTCTTTTTCTGCTTTTTCGCCATGTTCAAGATTTTTTTTCCTAACGTTGAAGTTTTTCATCCGGTCGAAGTGTACGGGCAACCCCCATTTATTGCAACTTAAACCTTCTCACATCCCCCAGATTTGATTAAGTTGATTCTTTTTTTGGATTTTGGACTTAAGAAGTTTCCCCTCGTAACCTTTTTGATTTTGCTAAGGAACCCCCCACTTCCAACCCCCTTTTTTTGTATTTGATCTTCACAGCTTTGTGACCTTTTTTCTCGAAGGCTTCGGCAAGACTTTTTCTTGATGTTCCTAGTTCATCTTTCAGTTCCTTTTTATCCCTCTTCTTTATGAATTTTTTTTTTTCAAGTTTTTCGTTCCTTTCAAAACCCCCCCTCATGGAGCCCCCTTCCGAAGAGAAGCAACTTCTGGCTAGAACCTTTTTTTTTTATACGGCCCCCCTACTCTTCGTGATGATGGTGTTTCGTGCTCCAAGGAAGTTTATTCCACCAGGCAATCCCGGAAGTCGCCTTCAGCTCCCCCCTCTAGGCCTTTCTTCGGGTTTAGTACCGCCTCCTCCTCAGCCCGATTCTGCGCAATAGTTTGTGGTGATTTTCGAAAAACCTTTTCTTTCCTTCCTGAGACGTTACATGTCAGAGACACCTTTTATCCCAGAAGCCAGGTGGAGGCCCCTCAGAGGTTCCGGTCCTTTGAAGACTGTGCCCTTCCTTAGTTCTCCCCTCTCCCCTTTGGCAGGTCATCTTTCCGATCAAACTTTCAAGTCCCCCCCCCTGATTCTTTTTGAGCGTTGGCGTCCCGGTCCTCCTGATCCCCAGGGAATTGCACCCTGGCCTTCTTCTCCCTCTCCCCCTTACAGTCCCGCCCCCCGGGGGTTCCCTTTATGAGGGGGTGTTGGCTGGGCACCCCCCCCACCCCCACAATTTTGATGCAGTTTTTCCCCCACGTCCTTTTCAAGGACCTCTCTAATACGTCTATTGTCACAGCATGGGCGAGACGACTGTATCTTTGTCTTCCCTCCCCCTTTCTGTCCTTCCTTTCTTTTTTTTCCCTCCCGTGTTTTTTTAGGACTTTTTTTAAAACCCCTTTCTTTCCTATCAAACACCTCTTTTCCCGTGGGACCTTGAAAAAAACTCGTCCCAGTGGGTAAAGACCTGGATCCCTCTCACGTGGGGGCTGCGGCTGCTTGTCAAGGAGGATAAGAAACTTTTTTTTTGTTTTAACTTTTGCGTGACCTCCCTTCGATTTTTCCTCTGCGGGTTCTTCAATGACTTCCCTTTCCGATTTTTTCTTCGATTCCCTAATTGAGTAGGCTTGTTCTTGTCGCAGGCTCCTCTTTGGTCTTCGAGGTTTTTTCAAAAACACTTTTCCGCAATGGAGTTGTACATTTAAGTTAGAATATGCTTGGTGGCTTTTTCTGTTTCTTGAGCCTCCGGTTCTACTTCCCTTTCCACCCGGCAATTTTTTTTCTGTCCAGAAGGATTTCGAATGATTCCGTCGCCCGCAGCATTCTCCTTATATATTTTATGCTAACTTTTTCTTTCCCCCCCTCCTTTGTTGTTGTTTCTTTACGACCCCTTAGCCTCCGGCCAGAGCACGCTATCAGGTCCCCCGGAGAATGGCGGATCATTTCTTTTTCTCCTGCTGTGAACCCAGCGAAGCTGCGGTTTTTTTAAGATTCCCTTACTTCCTTTTCGAACATGCCCTTGCGCTTACTGGAAAATCGAGATAGTTTTTCCTTGAGAAGACCCCTCCCTCAGTCAAATACAACCCCCAACCCGCCCTCCCCCCTGGTCGCAATCAAAGCCCCGGACGGCTCGAACCTGAAAGCTCCACGAGCTTTTCCTCAATTTTCCTTAGAACCCCTTCCCTTTGCGGCCCAGCCTACCTCTCCTGCAAAATTCCTTCACCCAACCTCTACACGCCGTCCCCAGTAACTACCGGTGCTTCCAACACCTCTCATGGATTTCTTTCTTCCCCCAAGTTTCATGGGTGTTCTTCCCAGTGACCCTGCGTTATGGAATTTCCCCCTCCCTTTTTTAAATGGGTTTATACTTTCCATTGAGAATTCACTGTCTCGGCCCTACAGACTTTCCTTCCTTAGGAAAGCCCTTTTGACCGTGGAAGGTCTTTTTCATCAGAGACTTGCATGTCACCGCTCCCTACTCGGCGGATTTGCTCCGGTGTCTCCACCTCTCTTTATTTGAGCTGAATGGTTTTGGGGTCCGGCTATTTCTTCCCTTAAAATGTGCGCTGCTGGCAATCCTCCCCCAACCCTTCTCTGACACCTTCCAACGGCACTCGATTGGATTTTCTTTCTTTTTATTCCCCCCTTTTGCATCAATTCCTTTTTTAGGTCCCTTCCGTTTTTCTTTTCCGGCACCCCCCCCCCAGTGTCCACCGGATGCCCTGGGCTCCGTATGTTGTTCTCCCCTTTCCCTGATGCTCGGCTCTGCTTAGTTTGTCATGTCCAACGGCCTTTTCGCCTCCCTAGTCTCCAATTAGTAGCTTTTTTTTTTTTCCAGGAGTCCTTTTGTTTTGCCTTGTTTTACACCCCCTGGGAGTTCATGTTTCAACCGTCCCCCCCTGACATCCCAACTCCCCCGAGCTTGTGCAGATAGTTGAGCATTTTTTTCTTCCCTGAGACTTGCGCCCCTTTTTTTTCGAATTTTCAGGGTTCGAGGGAACCCGTTCCCCCCCCTGTGGTCATATCCTCCAGTATCCTTCCCGTATCTTGAACGGATGACCTCTCCAAACAGCCACCTTCCCCTAAAGGGATGCTGACCTAATTCTAGCAGCCCATTTACCGAGTTTAGCTTCTCCTGATGTTTTAAGGTTTTGGCCATGTCTTAACTTCAGGTAAATGGTACTATTCCTCCCCCCCCTTTTAAAATAAACCCTATCTTATCCGGAAATCGGAGAGGAGGTGAGTATTGGAAGTTTGTCAGTCTTTGAACTTTTTTTTCAGAAGCAGGATCACTCGGTCTCCCCTAATCCCCAAGTCACCCCAAGGAACCCTTAGTCTTGAGCTCCTTAGGGCTCCAGTAGTTTAGGGCTTTTTTTTCTAAAGAATTTTCCTTAGTAGGGTCTGCTCCTTATTTTGTTAACCGAACCCTTTCTTTTTGGACCCTGACATCCCTTTTTTCGTCGCCCCGTACGAAAACCTCCTCCCCTCACCCCTGGAACGCCCCCTAGTTCACACTAAAGAAAGGGATACTTTCTCAAACAGTTCCTATTTTATTTCCGTAATTCTCCCGTATCACTCCTTTGTTCCCCAGAATGGACTTTTTCTCTCTTTTCAATCCCCGTTTTTATCTGATTCGCTAGTACACGCGCCCCACTGATTCTGGAAGGGACCCTTTTGAGGGATATACAGACCTTTCAGATCTAATTTTGACGTTTTTTTGATATTTCCCTTTTCTCTTTCTCTTCTGGGATATCTTGGGGTTTCCTGAATCCCCCCCCGGGGATTTCAGGCGGATTTTCGCACCTCCCTCCCCACTGTAGGGCTAAGAAGAGTTTTCCCAAGACGTACTGCTGAGCCGAACCCTTCCCACCGATTGCATTTTTTCAAAGACTTTCCTGCGCCATGTTTTATTGCCCTTAGTCTTTCCGGACCCTTTGTAGATTTCCCCACAGTCCAAAGTATCAAATCAGCCCAGATTTTAATTCCAGCGTTGCTTTTTTTTTTTGCGGTTTGGCTGTCTTATAAACGGACTTTTGAACCTTCCCCCCCCAGGCACCCCCACCGAGACGATGAGCAAATGGAATCGAAAGTCTTTTTTCTTTGAACCTGAACCTTATCAGTCTTCAGAAGTACGTGTCTCCAAAGTGCCCCTACTCCGGTCCTTGTGGCTGGCATTGAATGCTTCACGAAAAAGACGAAGAATTTCGGGCGCATTGAGTCTTCCCGTATTTGGCCCAGTCGTGGAATGCCCCTTTCCACCCTCGGAGCTTTTCCGGTTTCCCCTTAGTAAACGGATGTCCGTAAAACTTCTCCTTATTTTCCGGTTTTTTAGCCGGCGGGAATTTCGGCCAACCCTCCAAGCGTCGCTCCTCCACTTCCCTTCTTTTCGTTCGACGATTCTATCTTACCTCCGCCGCAGCCGCTCTCTCGCTCCCGCACCCTTCTTCTTGCGGAAACCCAAACACAACAACCCCCCCACAACACCCAACACACAAAACAACCCCCCCCCCCCCCCCCCACCCAACACCAACCCCCAACCCCACCACCCCCCCCCACCCCCACAAAAACCAAAACCCCCCACCCCCCCCCCCCCCCCACAAACACCCAACCCCAACACAAACAACCCAAACCCCCCCCCCCCCCCCAACCAACCACCAAAAAATGGAAAGATTTTTACCCCTGGCGTGGCCTGACCTCTTTTTAACACTTGCAGGCCGTTCCCTTGCCGGCCCCAGCGTTCTGCGTTTTTTCCCCCTCTTGCGTAACCATCAGACCCTCCAGGCGAGTGAATTTTCCTTCCCACCAATTTCAATTCAGCCCTTGTCCTCTTTATATCCTTCTCCCCTGGTTTTCAATAGCCTTTTCCTCCCTAACCCCGGACAGTCCCCCCCTTTCTGGCGGTTGTTGAGGTTTCAGGCGAAGGTCGCCGCTTCTTTCCGCCTCCAATTTCAGAACATTTTAGAAGCCCTTAAGCCTTTTTTTTCCCCGAGCTGTTGCCCCCCCCCCCTCTTCTGACCCCGTTTAGTGACTTTCCGACTCGGGCTTTGCCGTGGATTGGTAAGGTTATTTAACCACGGGCCTTCCTTGGTCCCCTCGACTCTGTCCAGAGGGAAGTGACCACCACAGGCCACCTCACGCTAAGTTCCCTCTGAGAGTTTTTTTCTTACAGGTGCCAGAAACCTCTCAAGCAACAGCCCTTCTTTTTCCTGGGTTTCCTCGATGGCCTTTTTTTACAGAAGGTCCGAAATGGAGTCCCTTCGAGGAGCCTGGATGTTTTGATTCCGTCGAACTTCCTAGTTGAGGTCGCGGGTGTCAAATGGTTCTGTTGATTTTTTGACGTTTCCCCCTCCAGAACCCCGCTATTGGTAAAAGACCTTGCGGTACAGAGAAGTTTCCCTTCTTCCCCCATTTTCCTCCTTAGGTTTTTTGGTTTTTCCTTCCTTTGAAATGAGGTTGCGCCTATTGGATGAGTAAACGCCAGTCGCTCTCCCCCCGGCGACGTCGCCCCTTAGACCGTACGAGTTTTTTATTGCCCCCCCTTTTTTAATTTTCCTCTTTTTTTTTTTTGTGGAGAAGAATAACGTACTTTATTTTCAAGATCCCCATGCTCTGATTAGCCTCCCCCGGCTTTTTGCTTCGCCTTTCCCTCCCCCAAGCGCAGGCGGTCCGCTAAAGCCTGCCTGCCCGCCTTTGCAAAGCCCTACCCTCCCCCCGACCATTCCTTCCCTTCGCTGTAAACTCCCATTTGGTGTAACCCGATTTTTTTTTTTTTGCGGCGACATCCCCGGCACTAAATCCTCGACCCCCCTCTTACTGGCAAGGTAGGACTGAATTTAGAAAGAATCCTTTTTGCAGCGAAGTCGCGTCGGAAACTTTTCCGAACCTCCCCCATAATCCCTCACCTCCCTGAAAAGAGGTGCTGCACCCGGTTCCTAAGGAAGTAATGGCCCCCCCCACTAGACGCGCCCACCCCCCCTAGGCGGCCTTCGTGACTTGTTTCCTTTCACAGCGTTACTCCTTCCTTTTGGAAAGGGTTACCTTCTCGTGGAAGGGTCAGGGACGATGTTTTTTTTTTTCCCCTCTTTTGAAAGTAGGTCCCATACCGGAGCCGTGTCCTCGGACCCTTCCCCCTTCTCGCCAGATTGGTACTGTCCCCCGATAGCTTGGACAGGACTTTTCTTTTCCCCCACCCGCTGTCTTGCCTTGAAACCCCAGAGATTTCTCCCCCCTTTGAGATCTTGCTGTAAGTTGTAGACGATTTCCTCCTAAATGACATGAGATGATCGGAACCCCCCTGATTTACCGAGAAGCCAAACTTGCCCCTTTGTACTTTTCCTCCGGCTTTTTCTTTTTGAAGAAGATTGAACCGCCCGGCAAGGGACTAAGTCTGATCAGTCAAACGACGTTTCCCCCGAGACGGTCAAGGACCCCCTTTCCCTTGGAGCCCCGGCCTTGTTGTACAAATTGTTGTACCCGTTTCAATTGAAGCCCCTTTCCTTTCAGCTCAGTTTCCCCCCCGTTCTTCCATAGAGGTCCGAGGCCCAGGTACCCCCCCCTTTTTCGAATTTTACTTAGGGTCCAGGGCGTACCCCCGCGTGGCCCTGGGACTAAACCTCCTCCATCCCCGGGCCCTTAAGAGTGGACGTCCTGAAGTTTTTCGGTAGTCCGGATCCCCATAGCGCCGAGGGTTTGGGCCTTGCTGCCCAGGATTTCACAGACTGTGCCGATCTCCTTGCGCCCCTTCGGCGGGTGTTGTCGATTCTCGAGGCCCCCGCCGGCCAGACCGGGTGACGTTACCGTCACTTAGAAGAAGTTACCCCTTGCACCCTCGAAGTTTTTGCTGGCTTTCTTTCCGTTTTTTTTTTTGGTTTGATTCACGCAGGTGACCTTTGTTTTCTCCCCCCCTTTCCCCCTTTTTCGTTTTTCTTTAGCTCCTTGTTCCCTTTTTCTTTCCTCTCTTCCTTCTTCTTTTACCCCCTATCCCCCCCTCCACCCCTCTTCCGTTTCCCGTCCCTACCTACAGCACCCCTCTCCCATCTCTCTCCCTCCCCCTCTCCTACCTCCCGGTCATTCTTTTTTCCTTCTTCACTGGTACACCTTTTTGCCCCCCTCTTCTTCGTCTCCTTCTCCTTCTTTTCCTCTTCCCTCTTATTTTACCCCCTCTATTCCCTCACTCCCACTTTTTTTCGTTCCCCTGTATCTTTTCTTCCCCTTTCCACTTTCTCTCTCCTCTTTTTCTCTTCCTCTCTTATTTTTCCTTTCCCCTCTTCATGATCCTCTCTTTCCCCTTTTTTTTCTCCTCTCTTCCCCCTATGAACTCTCCCTCCCTAACAACCACTCACCGTATAGGACTAAGGAAAATATGTTTTTTTAGATTTTAGTCCGGACCCTGTTTCTCTCCCCAGTAACCCTTTTTCCCGAGCGACTCATTTCCCTTATTGAACACCTTTTTAAGAACACTCCCATGCTCCTTCCGGATCGATTTTTCATACGATTCTGTTTTTATTCCCGATCATCTTTGAGTCTTTTTTGGATTCTTCGAACCCCCCAGGTTGCTTTACCCTGTGACTTTATTTTCACTTCAGAAGCCTCTGAACTTCCCCCCCTGCCCAGGGATACCTCATCAATTTCAGTAGATATGAAGGACCTTTCTCCCGCAATTTCCTGGATTTCGTTCATTTTCTCTTTTAGCCCTCTATCTTCCCCCTTTTTTTTTTTCAGAGCTCTCGCCAGCGTATCAAGGAACTTTCCTTTCTTAGTATTGGCATTTCCTCCTTTTCTACTCGGGTGATCCCATTGGATCTCTGCAGGTGTTTCCTGGATGGGTCTTTCTTCTTTTGTTTTGAGAGCATCACACCAAGAAACTTTTTGATCCAGGGTAAAAGGAAAACTGGTGACCTCAGGTCCCTGAATCCCCCTCAACTACTCCATAGGGGGGAAAGATGATATTAAATTCAGAATCCTTTTCCTCTAATTGTTCTTTGGTCGTCCCTGGGAAAGCAGTTAATGTTTCAGACCCCCTTTCCCGTCTGGAATCCTGTTTTACGGAAGATCTGGGAACAACCTTTCTTGAACACCCTTCCCCTTATACAACAGTTCCCCTCTTACTGCTCCCTCTTACGTTGATTTGGGTTTTTTTCTGAATTCTAAAATGCTTTTTTCGCCCCGGACAACCCCCTTGCCCAAACAAGATGTCTGGCACGGTTCACTTTTGAGCGCCATTGATAAACCCTTCGAACCTTTCCCCTTCCCGCAAGGCTGGCAGGCCCATTGGTCCAGTACTTGTAAGAGTGTCATGCCCCCCCCCTAACTCCCCGCTTCCTGACTGTTTACCGTTTCCTTTTCCCGGTCTTTCCAAACCCGCTGCGACAAATTGGTCTATCATCCCCTGCGGCTCCAAATTCGGCACAACAGGTCTCTCGGGTTCCTGGTTATTTTTGGTACTTTGTTCTTTATCCCACCGTTTTTTTTCACACAATTTTCCTTCCCTTAGAGTGCAGACAGAAGTATACAGGAGACGATATTAGTCACTTCCTCCATTCGCATGATCCTTGGAATTTTTCCCCCCTTAACTCCCTCCCTCGGCGCGACGGTACTCCGACCCTCTGAACATCACCTTGGTCCCATTTCCTTTGGTCACTTAGATAGTGACCTCCCCTTTTCCGCCATCTCCGTAGGTCACCCCCTCCCCCCCTCTTGAGATTTCCCCCTTTTCCTGGTACACTTTTTAAATTTGCTCTTTTTCGGCCTCGTTATTCTCTTGATTTTTGCCCCCGAATCTCCTCCCAAGTCAGCACGGCGAACGTCGGCGAGTGAGATTGTGTTTCGGATGTCGGCTTCACCCCCCTGGACTTATCTTCCCAGGAGATCGAGTAGGGCCATTTTTGACCTTACTAACCCGGTAAAAGCCGGTTGGTTTTTTTTCAGAGCCTGTTTATTTTTGTGAACCTTCCAGAATCATACTTTAAGCTCCCACGCCCATCCTTTTCAGTCCCCCGTTTAGTCACCGGTACCGTAGGTACGCTACCCCCTCCTCTGCCCTAGTCCCCAATTTTTTTACGACCCCCGAAGGTTGGGATCCTTCGAGTGGTTGGAACGGACCCACTTTTCAGTTCCCTTTCCTCGCACCTTTTAGTGTTGATCCCACTGAGCCGTTTCACTCAGGGCGCCTACATTGACTAAATGAGATTTTCCAGCACATGAGATGGCTGTCCCCCCCCTCCCCTGTCTCCTGTAGCCCCCCGTGTGCCTTTTGAGATCCTTTTTCTTTGACACACTTCTTTTTTTACCAAGCAACTGGCTCAGCTACGTCTTGATCGGAATGGTAGTCGTCCTTGGTATGTGAGCCCCCCGTGTAATTTCCGTCGACTCGGCTTCCCGAGTTTTTTTCAGAAAGTTTTTCAGAAGACACTTTTCTCCTTTTTGGACGCTCAGTGCCGATCCCTTTTGCGGATGCTAAATTCTTTTATATATCTCTTTTCATCCCTTGTTGTGGATCTATAATCCCCGAGCTCCTTCGTCCTCCGAAGGGCCAACTGCGGGGAGAGTCTTTTCTCCGTGCGCACGCAGGAGGGACGCATCCCCTGGCCATGAACCCCAGAGCATTCGTCCCATAGAAGAAGCCATGAGAGGAGATAGTACCCCGACTTTCCCCCCGCACCATTTTTTACCATATTTTTCCTTCACTAACATTTCCCCCCCCCCTTTTCAGTAGAAGGCGCCTTTTCCCCGCTCGGCAAGGTGCCCGGAATCAGAAAGTCCCCTCGACTTTTCTTCTCAGAGGGCAGTCGGCGACTCTTACTTTTCAGGCTTTATCATCCCCCCCCAAGACTACACGAAGGTGATGCAACTACAGGTGTTCCTGGACAAACCCAAAAGAGACTTCAACCCGAGTGAATTCGGCTTTTGTCAAAAAACGTTGGAAGGGAACGTTTTGAATGATAAGAGGGACAGAGTGGCTGAGCGAAAGGTTTAGGTTAATTGATCAGATCCGTTCACGTGCACGTGTTTGGGTATCCTAAAGGAGAATTTTTTCCGCCAATGGTACAGAAAGCCGCTCGCCCTCAAGCGTTCCCGGCCCCATATGTCCGGGACCCTAAGCGCACGATGTCATCCATATTTTCCCCCGAAGGGGCTCTATTAGTCATCTCTCCAGATGTCCTTGCGCAGATCCTCGCCTCGCTTTCTTTGCCTGCTGTCTTTCCGGACTTCCCCCCAACTTCATTTTCCCGAAACCTCTTCTTTTTAAACGAGCGCAAAAACACTTATTCCTCTTGTCCCTTTGCTAAACTTAACTTTATTTTGGGCCTCCTCCCTTTCAAGCCCTCATGGCTCGCGGAGGACCTAATCAGCCCCTACTCCCTTAATGAACTTTTCCCTGCAAAAAGTACTGTTTTGCTAACAGTTTTGTCGATAATGCCGCCGCCCGTGGACCCCTCAGGTGTAGTCCCTAGATTTTCCCCCTGGATTCTTCGGAGGTACTCTTTGTCGCACATCCCTTTTCGTCACCTTTCGACGGCCGATGGGCTTTTGGCCTCGTCGCTTTTCCCCTGACCCCCTTCCCTTGCCCGCTTCCCCCCCTTTTTTGTGCCGATACGTTTGCTGATCTCCGTCTTCGGCGCCACATTGGTAGGCGAGGGGCCCCCGCCGGTGCCTCTTCTTTTCCCTGCCCGTCGTAGTTCCCCGGTTTTGTCCTTTCACGCTGCCGCTCTTGGTCGACTTCCTTGCCCAACCCCCTTGACCTGTCCTTCCTTCCCGAGTTGACAGGCCGGCGTAGTGTTTTAATTTTTTTTCGGTTCCACTCCCCTTTCCTATTATAGCCCCCCAAATCACCTTCCTCGCCGAAGGACATCGTTCTGCTTTGAGTCCTTGAAGGTGTAAAGAGCGTAGTCTAACCGAGATGGAGGAAAGACGTCAAGGCCGACGCAGCCGTGACTTCCTTTTTCTAATCGTTCCTTTTACTAGTGTCTTTGTTTGCCGCCCTTCCTTTTTTCGTCGGGCTTTGACTCTTGCCAATTTCCCATGGCGTTCTTAGTCCCCCGATCCTCCCAGCAGCCCCTACCTTCACCGAGCAAAAATCAGACCGGCAATTCCCCTGTCCCCTCTCGATCTTGAGGTCCGTTAAGGCCATGACGTGCCCTTCTATTCCCCCGTTGGTTTTCTTTCTAGACTTGCGCCAATGTTTATCAACGCAACGTCTTTCGAGAGGGCCGGACATTGCGCGGAGCAGTCCGCCTTCAGGCTTTTTCTTTCTTTGAACGTTTGGTCCTTTTCTGTTAGGAGGTTTTTATTGGCGAATACCCCTCCTTGGTTCAAAGTCCCTTTTAGCAGGACCGAAGACCCTTCCCTCCCCATAGACTTCCTTGTTTTCCTTTTTTTTTAAACGTTTCTTTCCTCCTTCTCGATAAACCACCTTATCCAGGCTCCCTCGAAACTGGATCACGCGGATTTGGTCATTTGCCGGTAGGGGAATCTTGAAGATGTTTTAAGTTCCCTTTTCCCGTAGTCCTAAAACGATGCCCCCCCCCCCACCTTCCCCTCCATCCTCAATGTGAGTTGGTATGGTTCTCCCTCAGGATCTCCCCTGTCCCCTGTGACCTTGGCCGGCCAAAAAAACAGGCCCCCCCCCAACCATCTGAGTCAGGCTGCGTTGAGCCTTGCGGGGTTTTCCCCCCCAATTTGCTTTTTTCGAAGGAGGGAGGTAATTTTGTTCGGGACAGTTTGTTGCCCTTTTTTCCTACCGTCTTTTTTTCTGGAGCTTTTTTCCCGTGATCTGAACCGTATTTGAAACCTTGTCCTCCCTGCGCACCCTCCGGCGCCCTTTCGAATTTGCTAGCCTCGGCTTCGGGCGTTTTCGCGTTATGATGTCAGGGGTCTGGTTCTCCCCCCTTTTCGGCCGAGGCAACCAGTTCCCGTCTAGTTTCCTTTGTCGACGAC
>Ga0179593_1494903_pt1 | contig 15002 bp, 12 predicted proteins | sample CZODoug2_1_08_16_FD_185931 | JGI IMG/M metagenome (GOLD analysis project Ga0179593, IMG submission 185931) | Vadose zone soil fungal communities from Angelo Coast Range Reserve, California, USA - CZODoug2_1_08_16fungal (PacBio error correction) | ecosystem: Environmental > Terrestrial > Soil >... | reverse complement strand
ATCAAGAATTCCAAACCCGAGACCAAAGGGAAACGGCCTTACCTTCGCCGCTCCTTTACCATTTCCCTCCCGCCAGCATCCGTCAGTTTTTTTTTGAAGGATAGTTTTTCCCTCAAGTACAGCCATTGGAAGGGGCATGATGTGTGCTCTCCAAGACTCCCCCCTTCCTCTTCTCACCTTTACAGTGTGTCCTTCAACCCCCCCCCCCTTTCTAATATTCCGATCTTTTCCTTCCGTGATGTTCTCCTTGATGTTCAATAAGATTTCTTCCCGATGGATTGCAATGTACTGTGAGTGAATGTCCCAGTCACAATTAACGACAGTTGGAATGGGTTGACAGGCTTTATACGGTACCAGCGCCCTTTATTGAAGTTGTTCCTTGCAGATAACCCCCTTTAATTAGACCTGTTCTTCGGGCCTAACGGTAGTATTCCCTCATGCAAGCTCTGATTTCTAAAGCCAAGCTAATCCCCTTCCCGTAAGACCCAGCCGTTTCTACCCCCCCTGCTTTTCCATTGCGCGTTCCCCTCCACTCCCTTCCCCTTGTTTCTTCTTCCCCTATAATAAAAAGGCGCTTTCGAACCCTTAGCTATTCTGGAGCAGCCCTTCCCCCTTCAGCACAATTAATTCCCTCGAGCGCGTTTTATTTCCCTTACATAATGGACCTGGGCTGGACGGATTGTTGGGCGGAGTTTCGTCGGATGATGATTCCAAGGTCCTTTAAATTGCTTATGGTCCGTCATCATGGCTGGTTGCCACCCTTTCCGCTTTCTTTTTTTTTTTGGAGGTAGAGACAGCGTTCCCCCTATCATGTGCCTCGGAGTTAGACCGATAAGGGATTTACAACCCTTTCACCCCATATTCGTATAAGCCTAGAAGCAAAAGGTTTTCTTCGGCTTGGCAGCCCCCGGTCGTTCCTGCGGCCCTCTCGCGGAAATTTGTTGTACCCATTTTCTCAGCCAGAAACTTCTCTGTTCCCGGGATTTTTCGTTTCACCTCACCCCAAGCTTGACGAACTCGGTACGATCCTCACAATGGATGAGGGTTCTCTTCCTGCTGCCTTCTTTTTGCCCCTGGCAAATCCTCCTCAGACTTCTCAGTCTTTTGTTCACCCTCTGCTTCATCGCTTTTTGATCGTCCAGTAGCCAGCACCACCTCCCTCAAGGCCGTACGTTTCTTCCTCCTCCCCCCCGCAAAAAGTTCACGCGGTGTGTTCCTGGAGTAAGTTTTGAATCTAGCCATTCCGAGGGGCCCCCCCCTTGGCTAACGTCTGAACTTCCTTTCCCCTTTCCGGCTTCGTGCTCAATACTGCGTTTCTCCACCAGCGGATAATATTACTGCAGGCTCCAGTTTCTCCCGTGCGCCGCGCAGAATTATGTCCTTTTAGTTCTCCTCTTTGGACGCTGTTAGAGTTTCGATACCCTGTTTAAGTTATGACCCCGTGCGTCCCCAAAAAGCCTTCCATCCTCCCCCCTTGTTGGGTGACCCACTTCGTGTCCGGGCCCCCCCCCCCCTAAACGTCGCCAGATATGTGAGTCTACTTTCACAGTACTCAAGAGGTCACGGACTCCCCCTCTAGCGGCAAGTGGCCCTCCTCAATTTACGGCTTTCCCCCCCCCCGTGCTGAACAGTAAAGAAATAGTAGCGAACATTAAAAAGTATCTGCCGGTCGCGCCCAGTCCTCAGAGCCTCGGTCCCTCGATTCGTTCCCCCCACCACGAAGATTTTTCCTTGTAGGTGGTTAGCCCACAAGATAGTTACTTAGTTTTGTGGAGTTGTGGTGATGATATAAGGCGAGCTACGGCCCCCAGTCTCGGTCCCTCTCTATCATAATACCTTGTGGTTATCTTCTCCGATAGTTTAAAGATGATAGTGTTAGACAATCATCACCACCGCAACCTGAGCGATTTTTTTTTGGAGACCCCCTAAAAATAAAATAGAGTTGAGTCCCGATCAACGCGATTCCTGGCTCGCCCCCCCTGGACCACTATCTTGTTGAGGTCCTCTTTTTACATTTTTTCTTCCCGGGAAAGGTTGTACGCGTCCCGTTTCTTGCTTCCCCTTCCCCGATCTCGTCCCTTTTTCTCTCCATGTCTGTCGAGCGCAATCCTCCCCTGGCTTGCGGCGTCCGATTTTTGTATGTTGGTTCTACCTTGTCCTGCACGACGAACATTCCAAGTTTTGGCATGGGTTTATCCCATTTTCCAGCGGCCGCCCGCCGCTCACGCTCCAAGGACGCAGTAACATTTAACTGCAGGTTGGCCCCCAGGCGTTGATCTATTCCTTAAGGTATCGCTAACTTTCCTGTTGCTTCTTGATGTTTCCCGAAGTTATTTTTTTTAATGATGTCGTCTTTGGGGCCACTCGATCATTACAAGAGGGAATGTAAGCATAACCGGCGCCGTATTCCCCCCTTGTGGCTCGGCTTTTTGTAACTCGTGTCTTCGTGTGTTTTTTTTCTTTCTCAAGCAGTACTCGACCCTTCTTTCTATCAGCGTTGAACACTAGGAGGTCCCGATTTTCTGCTGGACACGCCCCCACCTGCTTATGGTAGACCGCCGGCCGTCCCCTCATTGTTTTGTTCTCGTCACAAGAATTGTCATGCCCCTGCAGATCGCGAGCAAGCAATGCGTATAGTTCTGTTCTTTAGTTATTCATGGTCTTCAATCCGTAATTTATAGATTGCTCTTCCGAAGCTGCCGACATACCCTGGGTTTTCTCGGATAGGGTGCTGTTTTGGGGCGTTGGACTCCCTTTGGATCTTCCCTTTCCCCCGAAGCCCCATGATGCTCGATGCTGCGATCCAACTCTTTACGTGAATGATGAATATCCAATTACCCCTCCCCCTGAACTCTTCCGGCTCCTGACCTCTTGCCGCACCAACCACTTCCATCTTAACCATCCATTCGCTCCTTAAATAGAGGTGGAGTTCCTGTTCTGATCACGTCTCACCGGTCATCTCAAGGCGACGCCGCGACTTTTTATTATCTTACTTCTCTTTACCCACCCCCCCCGTTCTGCCAGGACGGAGGGTCTCGATTTCCCTTGTTATGTCAGGTCTTTCACATTGGGTCTTTTTTACTGATTGATACTCCCCTGTTTGTGGGCAACCTCCCAGACGCGCTTCATTCGCATCGACGTTTTTTTTCGCAGGACCAGGCCCCTTGAGGACAGGTAATTTGCCGACCTTTAGACATTTCTCCCCCCCACTCCGACCCGGGGCTCGGTCGTGCTGGTGCTCAAAAAAACCCCCTTTTTTAACCCTGCTGTCTTCAAGGCGTTCCTGTACCTAACAAGACTTAAAGACTTAACTGACGTCTCCCACTCCAGTATAACCATATCAGCTCTATCTTGAAGCGCATAGTTTACTACCCACGATTTTCGACTCCCCCGGCCCTTACCCCCATCTTTGCCTCATGCCTTCTGGTATCTTAATTCCTGAGGACACAGGTGGAGGAGATTTGGTCGCTGCATCCCCTTCCCCCCCCATTCAGTTATACGCTGGTCTAGTTTCCCCTTTTTGGGAGCTTTTTCAAAAGCGTTCACCCAGGTACACTTTCTTTCCTTGAACTACTTCTCGAACGCCCGTTGACCCTTTGACCCCACGCGACGTGCCAGATCGAGGGCATTTCGCCGGAGGTTCTATTAGGCGATTCCCGGACCCATCTTCCTGTTCTGTTCCTCCATCGGCTTTATAACCCCTTTTTCCCTTCAATCTTTATACTGAGAGAATGCACATGCGGCCGTTTGTTTTGCATACCCTTCCCCCCCCTCTTTTCTTTTCAGGCAGTCCCCAAGCGTCGCCGTGACACTTAGTTAGTTGTGAATTCAGGTGGATCAATTCCTCACTTCATGGCTGATTCTGTCCCCCCCCCACGCCTTCTGATTTTTTCCTTCTCCTGGGGTGAAACATTGCCATACCCTGGGAACAAGACTGCACCTCCCCAACTGCCTCTTATCTCGCCCGCACTATGGCCATTTCTTTTTGTTTAATTTTCTTCCTTAATACCAAACCCACCTTTTTCCTGGTCCAATTCGCTGCAGGTGAGACCTTCTTGAAGATACCGTATTGTCACAATACCCCTCTCTACTGCCGGCGGTTTCCATCATTTTCCTCTTGCTGTTCTTCTGTGACTCGTAGGTAGCTTAGATGTCCCATACGTTAAATGGCTAGTCAGCAGTTGGCTTTGACCGGTTCGACCCTCTGAAGTTTAGAAGGTGCTGTGACCAGATTTCACTTGATTCCCCGGACCCATCATACCTCCTCTCCGACCCCATTAACCGTCTTACGGAGCGCCCCCACGATTAGGTCTTTTTCTCGTTTCCTGATATGAGTATTCGACCCATGATCTTCACAGCCCCACGCCCCCCTCCTCATTTTGATGCCTGCGTTAGTACAATTTTTTCTCCCTTCACCCTAAAACCCAACAAGGTTTGGGTTTGACGGATACCGCCCCACTTTTGGGAATTTTGAACCGCCTTCTCTACTTTTTTTTTGTTGTGGAAATAACCTTAGAATTTCACCTACTCAGTGTAAAGGCTTTCTGTCTTCTTCTGGCCTTCTTACTCACAAACGCCCCTCCATTTCGGCTCTACAGTATTTGTCCAGAGCCAATCTCCTTGTAGCTGAGTCATGAATTCCCAATCGCCCGTCGCTTCACTTCTCCAGCCATGAAAGAGGCTTAGGGGAACTTTTTCCCCTCGGTGATGGCATTACCTCACGCTCTCCCTCTGCCGCGCTGCCCACATCCCTTGATTTCTTTAGTTTTCCGTGCGTCGTGAGTGGTTAATCCTTTTAATTCTAAGCAGGCCCATAACCTCTTCCCACTAGCATGCTTCCTTTCATATAAAGTAAACTTGACCATCCAACGCGCGCATCCTTTGTCATTGATATGACCGACCCGCACTAAAGACGTCACCAGCCTTTTCTTTCAAGCCAATAGGTCCTAGTAACCGGGAAATGACATCCCCACCTTCCTTCCCTTTCAAAAAGATATTTTCCAGGCGCTTTTGCCAGACTCCTAGCACGTTCAATGTCGTGTTCTCCCAACCAAACGATATGCGGCTGGGTTACAGACCGTCTCGCCTTGATGCTGGTGGTATTTTTTCTCCTCGATTTTTTCCAGACCGGATCTTCTACTTTCAATAATAAACCGGGTTTGTGAGATTTCCTGATATGGCCTGCCCGACGCTTTCGACCTCCCCCCTAACTCTCAATTCCTGTTACTACACCCCTCCCAAGCGTGTTGGTTGAACTACCTCGGAGGTTGACGTTTTATCGCGGAGATGTTTAGACCCTTTCTACCACACTTTAAGAAGAGTGTGTATTTTGACTTGTCCTGAGCGTTGTGTCCGACAGAGTTTTTTTTCTTTAATGGCTAAAGTACCCCCCTTATTCCACGTAGTGTACTTAGAGTCGACCTCACATGAACCAGGTTGCAGCTTGTTTGTGGCTGTGTTTTACACCTCGACATGGTTAACGCATGCGCCCCCGCTGGTCGTGCATGAGGTTTTTTCCTGCGTTCCCAGTACTACGATACCCTCCCTCCAGCACCGGTCATTTTCATCAGTCGGTTCTGTGGAGAATCTCACGGGAGCTCTTGCTCAGGTATATTCGACCCCCGCTGTTCCAGTCCCCGCTTTCTCCCGAGCTTGCTGTCATCCGGACGTGTAGTAGTCCAGGGGCTCTCGGGGAGGAATTCCCTTCGCATTTACGAATACCCCGCTCCATTTTAGACAGGATTGTTTCCCCTGATAACTGAGTCGTGCGTGGAATGCCTACTAAGAGCCGCAGACTCTCCACGCGTGCATGTTTGATTCCCCCCCCCTTCTTCGGAGGATTTGTTCTTCCTCAACCGCGTAACTTTTGATTCTGGCCCGGTCTGTCCATTTGACGGTTCAAGCTTTTTCTCTACTTTTTTTGACCCACGCTCAGTAAAGTTTCATCTTAGAGCGAGCTGACTTGGGTATTTCCAATGACCTTAATTGCTATCTATACCGTTACATCGACCCTTTGATCTTCTGTTTATCTGATGGGACCCTTGGTGACAATCCCTGAGTCCAAAGCTTCCTTACTCTGAATAGCCCTGCTCTATCCCACTAAAGGCCCCACTCCTTCGGACCGTCCCCAAGCCACGTGTAAATATAGCCCCTAAGGGAAACCCCAACTCCTCCAGCAGTTTCCCATTTTTCTCCTAAAGTCGAGAAGAGGTTTTCTTATTTTTCATTTATCTGAAGAAAGTACCAAGTCTCCAGCTTGAGTAACTATTTTATTAGATCTCCCCGGAGAAATAGTTGAAGGCGTGCGGTCTGCCCTTAGTCCTGTTTTAGAACTGCCTTTGTTTCTTCTGGGTACCGGCCGTGTTTTTCTTCTTTTTCTGTTTTTTCCCCTCTCCTTTCAGTTGGAAGACCCCTAACTTTGAATTCATTTGGCTTCCCGCGGTCTCAGTGAAAAGTCCGCCGGGTTGGCTTGTCATCCTTAGACTTTACTTTTTTTTTCTTTTTTTTTTTGAGCTGTACTTCAACCAGAAAGACAACCTGGGAGCCTTTAAAGATAACCACCCCTAGTCTCTCTCGAAAGCGGTTCAGACAGTTCAAGAACCATTGTGAAGATGTTAGTGATATACAAAAATAACTTCTACTGATAGGATATGATAGAGGACTGGTCACTTGTAGTTTGATTAATGGTCAGCTTTAAATAAAGGTACGAATTTTTTGAGTGTTTGTGTTTGTCTGGTTGAGTGGGTTGCGGGTGTGTTTTTTTTTTTTTTTGTTTTTTTCCTTTTTTTTTTTTTTTGTTCTTACCTCTTCAATTCTAGTTGTTTTTTTTAGGGGCAGCGGTACGACCACGTTATTAACATTCTTTTTTTTTTTTTTTTTTTTTGCGCGAAGCAGATCTTTCCCCCAAATTGAGCTTACCCCTCCTGCAGTTAGTTTGGAAGCCCCCGGCAGTTTCTTTTATGAAATAGCTTGCCAACCTTTCTGTTTCATTGCTTATCTTTATGTATCCTTTCCCTTTTTAGAAGGCTACGTCCATGGGGCGTTGTGACTGTCCCCCCTAATTTATGTTCAGGTTGACCGCCAGAGTTTGCCCGGCAATGCCACGTTTTGCCGGCCCTCTTACCACTGCATTTCATCTGATGTTGGTTCCACGTACTCCCCATCTACTAGCCTCTCCTTTTTGCCCCACCCATTAATCCGGTGGTCTACCTTTCCGACCACGCGTTTCTACCATGACGATCCGAATTATGAAATGTTCTTTCTAGGTCTCCTACCCAATCTCCCCCGTCGTTCCGCCCCCGTGAGTCCCTCGGCTTTTTCCTCCTTTCTGTCAAAACTGAGCGTCCCTTCGGCATTGACTGCTGTTGATTTTTTCCATCGTTCCCCCTTATCCGGATATTGTCCCCCTCGGTTTGCGTTTAAATCTTATTCCGCTCTGGCGGTTGTGAAGTTCCAGACTTTTCAGACCAGAGCAGTAAGTTTGTTCTAGGCGTTTCGCGCTATTTTCCCGGTTTTTCCCCCCCTCATCATCTATAAAAAAGGTATTCTGTCCCCGCTAGTCCTTGGTGTTACTCCGGAGGTGCGATCTTTGAGACCAAGGATTTCTTGTCCCCCCTTCCTCAGACATACCTTCTTTAAGGCTCAGGAGTTGCCACTCGTACACTCTTTTTACAAACTGCGGTTCTCTAATTCACCAGCATCTGACCGCTTGTAGCCTTCTTTAATGCGAGGTTTGGACCCTCTCGCACCAAATACTCGCCTCCTGTGTGTTTTGAACATGAGAGAGTCCCTTATCAGGTGTCTTCCTGCACCCCTATCCACCCCCCCTCAATAACTTCCTGATATTTCGGACCCCCAGGTAGCTACCATCCCTAATCGAGTTTGAGTCTCCTTCTCGCCTTCCCTAACGTTTCCCTTTCGCCCTTGCTATAAGTTCTCAAGTTTCCATTATCCTGTGTTCGTTCAGCAAACCAGCGTGCGTCTCTTATCCTGACGCGCAAGCCCACGGTAGCTAAAATTCAGTCCCTTCTGTGTTTTCAGTTGTCGAGACGTTTGATAGGGCGCGCATTGACGACGAGGGACTGTCAAACAACTGGCCTTCCAAAAGTCAATTCCCCCCCATTCAGCGAGCTTAGGCAGGGTGCCAGCCTTTCTTTTAAAACAACCAAGAAACACCTAGAAAGCCGCGCACTGATTTTGTTACATAGCACCAATGACATAACGGTCAACGGCATCATATTCAATCCGGGAAGCCTACTTAAGCTTTTACCCGCCCTACTAATAACCCCTGACGCGACCAGCACCATATGTTTTTGCGCCAACATCTCATACCCGAGAAAAGGACACCTAACACGCCCGGATGTGTTTAGTTCACCCCTTTTTGAGAAGTATCTCCGAGGGTCGGTGTTGATTTTTTTTGGATCCCGCGCCCCCTGCCGCCACGGCATCTCTTTTTCCTTTTTTCACCCCTCGTGGTTTAGTAGTTTATTATTTTCTGGCCGCGCGAGTAGCTTCCATACACCCCCTCCCCCTCGCGTCTTCTTTTGCTCCCCACCGAAACCCTTCCAAGCTGCTTTTTTTTTTCAACGAGATTAGTTTACCATGACGCGGCTCTCCGCGCCTTCCCGACGTGGTGGGAACGGAATGCTTTCCTATGAGAACGGTAAGTTCGTATGTTTTCTTACAGTCTAGGCCCCTTCGTTAGCGCGTAGACCTTAGGCTAGCGGACCTACTAATGCCCCCGTTGTGCTCTTTTTTTGTTGGTCCCGAATTTCCGCCTTTCCCTCAACAGTTGGCCTACTGTGTGCCTTTTTAGGTATAGGACGAGTGCAAAAGAGATCCCACCCCTAAGAAAGGTACTCCTCACATCGCACCTCGTGATTTTGCTCTGGGTAAGTTTGTCTAGTTACCCCGGAATACCTATGCTGATCTTTTGACCTCGCCCTTCCTTTCATTCTGGTCGACTTTTTCTGGCCCGTTGTCGTTCATTCCTTTTTCTGATTGGATCCTCAAGTTAGCGTCCTTGAGGGTTTTTTCGAGTCAGTCTTATCGATCGCGGCTTAGCGTGTTTTTTCTCCCGCCCACGACGACTGATGCCTTCGTTCAAAAGGAGCTCTGATCGGCCTTGTCCAAGGAATATTAGACCTCCCGCGACCCCTTTTTTAATGATGCCTTTTTTTCTAGGTCCTATTCTTTGAGTCATTTTGAATACGCCGGCATTCCCTCAGGTTTTTCTTTTTGGAAGATAATTGGGGACCCCCCCCTACGTTTTATTTGGAGTTGACATCTACCTTCCTAGAAGGGAAACCTTTTTATCTGATCGGTCGGTGTGCTCTTATGATTTTTCCTTGTGGACAATCCTTTTTTTTTCTTCCCCAAATCGATTTTAGATAGCGCGCTATCAAACTAACTTACCAGCTGACCCGCTTTACCCTCCTTTCCCCTTTTTTCCCCTAGAAGCAAACATGACCTGTACCCTCCTCTTCCGTTTTTTTCCCTATCTCCCACTTTTTCATAGGGACGTTTTGTCACTCCCAGTTTCTTTTAACCGTCCTTTTTTTTCAAGGGTGATTTGTGCGACCGCATCCCCTTTTTATATTTTTTGGAACATTAAGAACACCACCCGGTGAAAAGCTTGGGTACGCCCTATCCCCAGTAGGCATTGTATTGATTGATGATGTAAATGGGTAAGGCGTTCACTTCTTGGTATGTTGGAAAGACCCTACCTCCTCAGACATTTCGGAATAGCTTAGTGTTAAGCCCTTAATTCAATTTGATCTTTTTTGTTACCCTCCTTGGAGCTGGTCTAAGATGGTCGTCTCTGCCGCGCATTTCCCTTTAATCCCCCCGACCTTACCTTTTGGCGCGGGATTAACCCGGAGAACTATCCTGCGCTCCTCTCTTTCTCATCGGTCTTCTCTCTTTTCTCATTAAAGGCATCTGTCTGCATGCATAATAATCCCTAGGATATTCCCCCCTGACCCCTTTGTACACTTTCTTTTCAGTCTGTATCTGCCCCGGTTCCCGAAGTCAAAGTGGGACGCTTTGTATTCTCTTACTTATCCCAGTGTGTTTTTCTATCCGGCCCCAAGGTCTCTGATTGAACTGATGCTCTAAAGGAAGCATGGTTGACCCCGACTTGAGATGCTTCTTTAATGAGGAAGGATTTTGTTTAGTCACCCCCTCGCCAGTTTCATGATTCATCCCCCGGATTCCCCAATTTCAGTTATGAGATTTGGACGGAGTCTACCGGACTTTGCCTGCGCGCCCCCTTTTCGTTGACTTCTTTTCCCTGAGTTCTATCCTCGTATTTTTTTACAGAGTCGCTCGATGATCAGACCGATGCCCCCTCGGCGTGGTATCATATTTTTCCCATCGACCCTGTTTTAGTGGCCCCCCATTTGCCCCTCAATGCCCCTGGAGGCCATCCCCCCCCGCCGATCCATCCTTACCCAGCAGAAAAAGGTTTTCCTCCGCCATTTTCAATGGTTTTTACTGTATTACGTCCTATATCCTGTCCAACTTCACTTGCGTTCCCCCTTTATCCTTGCGGCTTCATAACGTTAGCCTTCCTGAAGCGGCTCTTCACCTGGTATGTGATCTTTGGAGTTAATTTCGTTCGTGCGGAGCCTTGTTTTTCAATTTCTTTTATTCCTGCGCCACCATGGTTTATTGAAGCATATCCTTTCGCATGGAGGTATCTGCCTCTTCCCCTCTGGTCCACTCATCACCTCTATATACGCCTATACAGACCCCAACGGGTATTACCAGGTCCCCTCGTAGTGATCGAGGAGTCCTTCCTATTCCCAATTGGTCACCCTTTTACCGCCTACACCTTTCTTCTGATGCTGACGAATCCCTAAAACTGTTCTGGACGATACACAGGTGCCGAAAGCCTATGTTATCCTCTTAGCATGGAGTCACCTTCCCCCTAGCCCCCTCATAGTCCGCTGTGTCCCTTTCTTCGGTTTTCCGTTTCGGTCTCAGCACACCCCACCGTAAAGCATTCCTCGTCCCTAGTCTTTAACGCCGACTTCATACGACCAGAGCCGAGTGTTAAGTTCCGCATGCCCAAAGATGAAAAAACAATTGCAACTTTCTACCAGCTTCAACTCCCCCCGTTAGTTAGAAATTAGACCCCCCTTGGGATGTTCGATTGCCCCCATTTTTTCAGTTCCAGACTATCCCCCTTCGATACTCTAACCAGTTTATCTCTTATTAAGCGCGATGATTTCTCCTTACTGGTGTATAGAATCCAGGTCCCCCAACCCTTCGGCACCCCCCTAATACACGAATCAAGTAGTGATTAAAGTGAATTTTTTTTTTAAACAAAACAAGACATTAGCCTTTCACAGTTTCGTACAGTGTGTCTTTGGTGGTCTACAATAACATGGACTCCGCCCACGCCCCCAGATGTTTACTGAGGACTCGCTGACCCCTACTCACTGCAATATCTTCCAGACCAACCCCACCCCCCCCCCCCCCCACCCCCCCACCATAGTATAGCAAAGAAAGCTCGTCTTTTGATCTCAAAACAGAATTTACTTTCACACGCGTATCACCCCCAGCTTCAGGGATTTTAGTTTCTAGCTTCCTTTTTGTTTTTTTAGGGGGATGAGAGAATCCATCGTTAGCTTAAACAGGTTTTCCGTAGTTAATAATAAGTTTTTGTCTTGATGTCAGGATTCTTTTCCCCCGCGATAGAGTCGTTTCCCACAAGACCCCCCTCGCTCCTGTCCCACCCGACATCCCCACTACATCGTGTTTGTTAACGTTTGACTCCCGCCGTGTTGTTTCTGTGACTCTTTGATGATGGTCCTCGCTGCGATTTTTTGGCTGCAAAGCTGTATGAAGGGAATTTCCGTTTGACGTTTCGAGTTTCGAGTGGAGAGTTAAAGACGTGACACTTCATTGCGAGTCTTTTTTTTTCGCGAACCTTGGATTTAGTTCCCCTCGTCGACCCACATGGCGTTTGGCTGGTGATGTTGTTGGTACAACGGGAACTACTTCATTTTCCTGACATCTTTGCGAGTTTCGCTTTTGTGCCATGAGTCGTTTGAAGGCGTCGCCTACCCGCTCCCATCCCTCTGCCCGGCATCTTGTTTTAAATCGAAACCCGGCTGCCCCCCTTCTGGGATTCTTCAGGGAGCCTTTCATCCAGGTATCCCTCCTGCGGTGGTTCGAAGATTTTCCCGAATTCCCGCCCTTTATTCTGGTGCTGTCTTCTGAAAGTTGTCTCTTTGAGAGCTAAGGTCTCATTTCCATTACGTCCCCAAGAGAGGTTCGTTTTTTTTGCCTTAGCGTTCTTTAGAGCCAATGCGTGGTTTTTTTTTTATCCGAAGTTTTTAATTCCGATGACCAGATTTACCAATTGTGGCACTTTTGGTTGAGGATTTTTCCCCCACGGAGATTTCGACAGAACCCCCTTCCTTTTTTCATGAGACCTGGGGCTCCTAGTTTCTCAGACTGTCTATCCCCCTCGGTCTACATTCTGGCGTTCCTTTCCTTGCATTGGACTCATGCGCATGTCCGTAGATTTTCCCCTTTCCGCCGTCTGCCTTTGCCCGACGAACTTTTGATCTTCTTTCGCTAGGCTGACTGCCGTGGACATAAGCTGAGCCTCCCCTCCTTTCGCACCCTTTAACTTTTTTCAACCCTTTCTGATTGACTAATCCTTTTTCAGCCACCCCAGTTCCCTTCAGATCGAACGTCCCGAAAAATAAATCAGAAACCATGATTATACATTCTCGTAATCGATGTTTTTTTTTTGGGGGGGGGTTTGTTTTTTTTTTTTTTTGGGGGTTTTAAATTTTGTCTCCGGACGCCAATCAATGAAGCCCTTTGCCCCGACGGACTGAATTTTTTTACTTATAAATTTTTCTACACCTTCCAACCCACCCCGTTCAATGGAGGTTGCCCAGACTGATTATGTTAGAACTCTTGGTCTCAGGTACCGTGTGATCCCGGCTGTGTTGGAGCAACGAGATTCTGCGCATTCGTGACGTTGACGAAGCCCCCTCATTGACCTGTCCAAGCAGGAATGGCCATAAGTTTCAGCTCCCCCATGCTTGAGGCGCGAGGCGTATAAGATTTGCCTGCGCCACTCTCCCGGGGAAATGCTTCATTAAAACCGACCGACAGCTTTTTTTTGATTCATTCATAAGACCACTGTCGAAACTCCCAGCGAAGATTTACCAGGCCCCCTCCCCAGGAAGAGGTTATCCAGATAGGACATCTTCTCTCAACACTGAAGATATGCCCGATAAACCTCAGGATATGATCGGGCCTTTTAATACTTCACATGGTGACTTGAGACGACTGGCAGATGACATCTACCAGTTCCCTGTTTGACTATGGTCCATTATTTTATACTAAACCTTGGTGTGTTTTATGATGCAGTAGTACAGCGTTCAAGTAAAAGGATATGCCTTGTGGGTTCTCAGGAATCTCCCCTTTTTCCACCCTGCGCTTTCCCCCTATTGATGGTCTAGGATGATGTGATGGATGACTCGGCCGTACTGGATGATGGTGCAACTTGCGTCCCGTTTCTGATCTAGGTCATGATGTTTCTGTTTGATCGCCCGACTCATTGCGTGTAGGTCTTTGAATACTTTCCTGAGGACCACTTACCAGCGTTATCCCGCCCCCATTATGCCCGGTGTTGGAGATGCTTTGCCTGCCCTTCCTTCCATTTCAGGCCTTGTTGTCTTGTCCCCCCCTAGTATCATGCGACATTAGCCCCTCCGAGTGCTACCAGACTACCCTACCAGGTAACCGCAATTACCCACATCTTTCTAACCTGCCTTCCTTCATGACAGTGCCTTGGCACGTTTTCTTCGTATCACCCAAAAGGAGGTGAGCTGCACTTGATTGACGTTCTTTACTGAGGAAGATTCACTTCTTCTCAACCGATTCCGTCAGTCGGATCATTTTTCTGTTATGGCTGGATTGTTCCGCTTGTAGTTTCTTTTTAAGCATGAAAGGCCCTGCCTTTTTTCGTCAAGGCCTCATGGCTGTTTTTTCTCGGGAGTTTCCTCAACTGACGAGTCTTGCGGTCCGGTCTTTTCTCGCTCCTTTATTTTCCCACCGGCCCCAAATTCCCTCCCCTCTCCCCGATCAGAACCCAGTCTTTTTTTCTGCGGCGGCTGGCGTGGGGAAACTGTAGCGGCACGGTTTCCTGTTACCCTAGATCCCCAGAAACTCTCGTAAGGTAATTGTACAGGGCGACCCCCAGAACTACCGGGGGAACTTTCTTTACGCCCCCACTGGTGACTGAAGATGAGGAGCCCCCCTCTGCGTGTTGAAGGAACCTAATAATTCCACTAGGCATGTGTTCTATTGTGTTTGACACATAAGGTTTTCGATCAGCTTTTGCCCCGGCGGGAGGACCCAGCAAGTTCCCCCCGGACCGTCTTTGCGTAGATAGACCACCTTTTCCCCTAACCACCCGCTCGTAAGGCTTCCGTGCCTCTCATTAATACTTTCACTTATAGAAACCTGTGAGCTAACGTCTTTCCCATCCTAACATGCCTTTTTGTGAACACTCACGCGACCCCCCATTCGTTTCTCGCCGATACCCCTCTCCTCACGCCTTTTTCTCTGCGCCGCTTTCTTCCAATCCTTCCTGCTGTTAGGTCCGGTGGCGAGTTTCGGTTCCTCCTCGTCTTATTGTAGACCCCAGGCATTTCAAAAACGCCTGCCCCCGCCAGCATGTCGGTTCTGCAGTGTCCAAGTTTTGTACCACAACCCCTCCCCTTCGCGCCGCCCTTCCCTGGAGCCCCTGACCCCGAAATACCCCCATCAAGCTTCCCCCCAGCCCCGCATGTCGTGACCCGCTTGGAAGCAAGACCTGTACGTCCCCCTTTCCCGTCGAAAGCATACACTTCGTCCGGAAATCCATTTGCCCGGCTCGCCAGCCTCCCCCGTCCCGCCCGCGCTCCACCCTCCCCGCGGATTGTGTGCGAAGACGAGTCGTGGTGTTCTTCGTCAGACCTTGCTTAACG
>Ga0179593_1623435_pt1 | contig 15003 bp, 8 predicted proteins | sample CZODoug2_1_08_16_FD_185931 | JGI IMG/M metagenome (GOLD analysis project Ga0179593, IMG submission 185931) | Vadose zone soil fungal communities from Angelo Coast Range Reserve, California, USA - CZODoug2_1_08_16fungal (PacBio error correction) | ecosystem: Environmental > Terrestrial > Soil >... | reverse complement strand
GAAACCTCTCCCTTTCTCTGGTTTCTTCCTTTTCATGATTTGAGTCCTCCCTTGGGTTTGAACCCCGTTCAGAGATGATAATAGTCATTGCAGCTTACTGTCACTCTCTCGACATCTTGAAGTCCCCTCTTCCCCAATTTTTTTTTTACTAGCGGGGTCCGTGTTGTCCCGTTCCCTATGGGTAAAGAGCCTCTTGACGATCCTGGACCGCTTTCTATCAGGGGCCTCACGTCGTCATAGACCCCTTTTTGGTCAGTTTCTTTTCTTATCCGAGCCAAGACCCGCCTCCAGTTTTTTCGACCCGGGCGGTGACTCTATTTTTAGGTTTCGGCTCCTCTGCCTGCCCGGTTTCGTTCGCCTCTTATTGTGTGCTTCTCTCACTCTGGACCTTATTTTTTTCTCTCTCCCTTCTCGGTCGCCCCTTCCCTGGGGTAGCCACTTTCCCGAGCCGTGCGCGAAGAAATGGTTTCTCCCTTCCTTCCGCCCGTCGTTATCCCTGCGCGTAGTAACCCTCCCCTTAGTTTTCTTTTATACCGTGAATATATGATGTTCTGTTTGGGCCGATTTGACTCGTGGGATTCTGTATCTTTTCTGCCTCGTCCGCGCAAGAGGGCCTTCTCACCGTTTCCTTCTCATAATCTTTTTTTCCTATTTCGTCTATTGGGAGAAAGAGACTTCCCGGCCCGGCGTTTTAGCGGTAAATCTCCTCCTCTTCTTCCTTCCTCAGATAGAGTTCCGTTTATTTTTTTCGTTTTTTTTTTTGCCCCTTTGATGATGATCTTTGAAATGGCAGGCTTTTTTCCCCCGGCCGAACGTGCATCCGACAGGCTCGAGATCGGCTTCCTAGCCCCTTTTGGCCGGGCTTGAGAACACAACTATTTTCCCTCTTTTCTTCTACCCGTCCTGTTTGAGCCTTTCTTTTCGTGAAAATTGCAAGGCGCCTTTCTTCGCCTCCTCTTATTTCTCTAAACTGAACTCCAGACGGTTGCAGACGCCTCCTCCCCCTTCCGAGACCGTTTCACAGCCTTTTCCGTTGATTCACGCGCGGCTGATCCTGCGAAGCCGTTTTTTTATTTCGATCTAGAAAGCTGAATCTGATCCAGGTACCTTGAGACGAAAGAGTTTTTATTTCCCTTTCGAGCGGCTTCTACGCTGCGTGTACTTGTGCTTTTCTTTTTGTGCTCCCCTTCCTTTTTTTTTTTCGATATTTGAAAGAAATTTGAGCGACGGATGGTCTCTTTCGCTTACTTCGGTAGCTCCAGCCAGCTTCCTTATCTTTATAGAAATCATCCTTTCACTTCTTTTTTGAGAGTAGTTTTTCCCCTTCCCCCCTCCTCTTGATCTTGATTTGAAGAAGAACTCTTTTTTTTCCGAGGCCGGTGTCTTTCATTGTCCCATGTCGAGGAAGCCGGATAGAGCCTTTTTCGTTTTCCCTTTTTCCGGACTAAGAAGTAGTTCACTACACCACTCCCGTTCCTTCAACTGCTCATCCCGTCCCCCCCTCTTTCCTTTTCCTAAACTTTTCGTTTTAGTCTGCAAGGACCCCTTAATTTTCTCCGCATAGCTTCCCAGAAGTGATAACTTTGGCTTTCTTTACGCCGGTTTGAGACATGGAAAGGGTTTCCCTCTCTGTTCATTTCCCTTCTCCAGAAATTTTTTTGAGCATGATTCTTTTTTCTCACCATTTCGTTTTTTTTTCGGCCAGCCTTAGCGCAGAGATAGGATAAATTTCCTGGAGGCCTCCTTTTAGCTCTCCCGCTTCTATCCGGTGTTTCCTTTTTCGCCAGCCCCTGTCGTGACAGTCTTTAGGTAAGATCCGCTTTTTTTTCCCCTCCCGAACGCCAGATTTTCAGCCCCCGGCTGCATTCGGACGTAGGCATTTTTCCGATCCGCAGGACCTTCCCTTCTCCCCCCCGTTTTTCAGGTTCGATTCCCTCTTTTAGCCTCTAGAGATATTCCTCCTCCCCCCCTTACCTTCCTCTGGAGTGGTCCGTACCCAATCGAGAAGTTCTCTTTTTCCGTACTTCTTCTTCTCGCCCTTCGGTTTCAGACGGGAGGCGATCCCCACCCCAGTATCTCCCCTCTCTTGGACATCGTTTCTTTTCCAGCCTCCTTTACATGAATCCTTCCTCCTTCTTTCTTCCTGCACTTTCTTTTTTGGAGGGTTGGCCAGTCCCTCTCCCCTTGCGCCGTGAAGATTTGCCTTCCCCCCCACGTTTTTTTAGGTACCAGGAAGCGCCGGCGCCGCGCGACCCCGAGCCTTTCTCTCCTGAGTCTTTCTTTTCCCCACCCCTCCACTTTACGAAAGAACGCCCTGACTCTAAACTCTGAGCGTCAAAAGCAAGTTCGGCTTTTTAGTTTTTTCTTTGGTTCTGATCCTCCCAATGTACGTTCCTGATTTCTAGGATCTCTTTCCTACTCGGATAGTAGGAGGTCGCTTTTTTCCCCAGGTTCCGTTTGGCCTTCTTATTTTCCGTAGAAAGGATCCTTTTCGGCCTTCTTTGACCCCCCTTAGTTAGCTCCGGTCCCAGTCTTTCGCAGGCCCCTTAGGGCCCACACAAGAGTGTAGGGCCGCGATCGTTTTTCTATCGACGTTTGGGTGCAGAAGACAAACAACGATAGTTTTCCTGCGGTTGTTCTTTCCGTCCTCCGCGACGCCTCACTTAAATTCTTCGACTCCTCCGTTTACGCAAAGCTGATTTTCTCTTCTTGGTTTTCCGATGTTTTATAATAATACACTCCCGACTCCCCGCAAGGTAAGGAAGAAGCTCCGTCCGAGTCTTACCCAGGAATAATTAAGTCCTCCGAGGATAGTTAGATCAAGTTCCACTTCCTTCCGACATCATTTGAAGGACTCCGATCAGTTACTTTTTTCCTTACGACGTTCCCCTTTTTTTCCCGTCCCTTAACGCCCGGGAGGGCTTGCCTCCTTCCGGGATATAGATGTTAATGGTTTTTGGTCTCCCCCGGCCCCCGGCGGCTTGCTACCGACGCCTTCATTCCTCCCTTCCTTTTTTTTAGTCTTCTTCTACCGCCGAAGAGATCCCTCGCCTAACGATCCAGTGTTTGACTTCTCCCGATCCTCCCCGTCCGCGGTAATTCTCTTGGACGATCTCTTCTTTTCTCCTCTGTTTGCGATTAAAGTGGATTGAGTTACGTGGATGAAAAATCCTTCAACCGTCGTATCAAGAACAGTCTTAGTCCGGAAGGATTTCCCTTTCCCGTTCTCAGAGCTCTTTGTCGGTCTTTAATTGATTACTTTGAGAGGTGTCGGAGAAATTTTCCCCCACACCCTTGGATAATGTCAAGCTGGCGCCGTCTCCCCTCGCTTTCGAGCTTGTTCTGGGTCTTCCCTGGACGATCCTTCTCGCCTTTCCCTGTGTCCTGCCTCTTTTGGTAGTTTTTCCCCTAAAGTTTTAACGGTCTTCAGTAACCTCATGCCGCAAATAGTGAGGCCCGATGTCGTCTTTTGACCTCCTGTTCCCCTTACCGTTCCTCTGATGCCTTTAAACCCCTTCTTTTCGAGTTTTCTTTTTTCTTCCCACCTTTTTTTTTTCGACTGGGGAAAGAGTACCACCTTTTTCCGGCCACCCGATCGGCCCATGGGTCGAGGCTTCTTTTTAGCTCTCCTTGTGCCGTCAGAAATTACGTTTTTGACCGCTCTTGGGCTTACTTTATGTAGCCTTAAGTCAGACGCTCCCGTCCCTTCCTGTCGTCGAATTCGGGATGCCCTGGAACGTGCCTCCCTTCTGTCTATAGGCCGGTAGCTCTCCAGATCAGCCCTAGAATAGATTATTTCCTCCTCCGTTTTTGGCCTAGCTTTTCATTCTGCTTTTCGCTTTAGAACGGCGCTTTTCTTTGTTCAAGGGCGAGAATAACCGACTTCGTCCTCCTTCCCTGGTCGCTCCCTCCGTTAGCGCTTTTCTCGGTCATTTCCACTTTTGTACGGGTCTAGCCCTCTTTTACGTTCTTGCAATCCTACTAGCTCGAACCTTCTTTTCCCTGACCAGACCCCGTTGACCCTTTCTCTCCCTCTCTCTTTTTTTTTCGTCCTTCGTTTTTTTACTGAAGAGACGCCATTGATGTAGTGACGTCGTGCGCCCCAAGTGAACCATGTGTAGTATACCCCCCCTTTCCCCAAATCCCCCTCTGTTTTACTGGTAAGTGCATGGAGTCCCCCGGGACTGATAATATCCCAGCAATCCCCCCCCTTTCCTCAACCTGCTCTATGAGAGATGAGATGACCCCTTTCTCTTGCCCTTTTTTTAAACGTTTCCGAAATCCGCGTCGCCTCTCACCTTGGTACAATCCCACCCTCTTTGGGGGAGTCGTTCCACATATATCTTTCCCCCTTCATAAACCCCCCCTCTAAAGGCGCTGAGAATCTAAATCCCTTTACTTTTTTTCGATTTTCGTTTTATGTGTCTCGTCCCCGGGTCTCCCCCCTCTTCCGCGTCCACGCTCCTGATTTCCAGTCTTCGTGGAAATTTCCATCGACTCTCCAGTTTTTCCCTTTCCTTTCCCGCTTGGTAAACGAGGGGTCCCCCCTTGCGTCCGGCGCCGGCCTTTTTGACTGTAGTAGTTCGTTCCCCCGAGCACACGAGTGAGTCCTTTTTTCCCCCCAGGTCGGCCGTGAATCGGCGTAGTGTATGCCGCGTCGGCCCTACCGTCCGTTGTCGGACCGTGTTTCATGGAAATCGGAGCCCCAGCTTCCTCTTCTTCCCTTCCTAATGTGAGATTCTTAACTGCAGTTCGCCCTCTAAGACCGGATCGTCCCTTCCCCTGCTTTGCCGTTCCGTTCTTCTATCTCCAATGATAAGCCTCCCTTTCCCTTTTTGCTGTTCTTTTTTTGAATGAGGCCCCCGTCTTCCAGTTTTGTAGTGACCCGCCGGTCCGTCCTAGTCTGTTTCTTCTATAACTTTTCCCTCTTCCCGATGTCTGGTCTTTTCAGATCGGACGCCTTTCTCCTTTCAGCCGGTAGCTTGCTAGGCGTGCGTCGGCCTTGTTCCTTCCACCGGCGCCCGACTCCTTGTTTTGTATTTTTTGACCTTTCCAGATTTTTTCCTCCCCCGTTCTAATGATACAGAGTTTGTAGGTGTGATGCCCCGTCCCCTCTGCTCCTCGTCCTCGCGACCAGATAATTCTTAATCTCTTCCTAGATTAATCGACGCCCACGACAATGCTCTCGTGCGTGAAGGATGTCCTTACCCCGGGGTCACGCGCTCATTTCCCTGACTTTACTCTGGCTACTCCCGTTTTTTTCCTCCCTATCTTCTAGTACATTTTGAGGGCAGATGACTTTTCAGTTTTCGACGTTAACGGACCGTACTGAAACCGGTCTTTCGACTCCTATGTGTTGCGGAGGGAAAAGCGTCGTTTCTTTTCAGTTTGGTGGCCTTGAAGAGACCCAGAATTCGTCCGGACGTTTCTGAGAATAGAAGGTAGCCGTTGCTGCCCGGTCCCCCATGGTCTCCCTATTAGGCCCTGCCCCTAAAATTGAAGCCTGCGAGCATGGCTGCTCTCCCCTTTCCCGCGCCCGAGTCCTCTTCCTCTTTTTCCAGCCGGTTCCTGGCAGATGATATTCTGCCTGTTTAGCTTTAAGTCAGGAGATTTACTCTTTTTTTTGACTGCTTATGCTCGCCTCCGGGAGAAGTTTATGCCTTTCCTCCTCTTCTCCCCCCGTTTACTCTAGTATCGATTTCTTTTTTTTCGGACACGTTCAAAGTAGGCGCTTCCCTCTTTTCGTTTATCATTAGCTCTAGTATATCCCCTTCCGCTAATTTCATGATCCGGGATCTCTCCGTCGGCTATTTCCTGTAGAGGTACTTCTCCGCGCCCCACTTTGCCGACGTTCTTCTCCCGTGAGGCGGCTCGGTCTTTCTGGCTGGGGATCTTCCCACTCTGATCTGCCTCCACATTGTCGAGCGAGGAGACCCCGCCGTCACACCTGCGAAGACATGTCCTATGATATCCGACTCTTGCTGTAAACTTACCGTATCGCTTCGTCGGCTGCCGCCGCGCGTGACCAGCAGGTCCCCCCCTTGATCGGGCCTTTATTTTTCTCCCCCGTCTGGGCGTGGAGTTGAGCGATAGGGTGCCCTCCTTCCTTTTTACTTTCCTTTGTGCTAATCGCCAATGCGTTTCTCCCTTTTCGCTCTCCTAAACTTTTACGTGACGAACTACGCGGGACACTTTTTCCCCTCCCCCCTCTGCGTGGTTGCCGACGTACTGTTAGGACGTGGTCTGTTTTCCCGATGATTACATGGTTCCCCTTCCTCAGGAAGCTCCAGCCTTCTCTTTTTCGAAATTCATCTCACTCCTCTCTTTTCCCCCCCCACGGATACTTCTTCCTTGGCCCATACATGTTGTTTTGAGTCTGAAAAGACTTTCCTCCCTATATTCGTGAGATTAGGAATGTCGGGGCGAAAGCTCCGTTCCGCTCGGCTGTTCTCCCTATTCTGGAGGACTGCCGTCCGTGTAATCCGTTTCCCCCCCCCTTACCTGGTCAAGAATGATATATCTACGAACCAAGCGAGGTCCGGGTTGAACTCCCTTTCTCGTAGGCAATTGGGAAATAAACTACAGCAGGTTCACGAAGCCGTCTTCCATCCCCTTGATCCCGACTCCCGTCCCTTCCCCCCTATTCCTTTCCCTTTCCTTTTCGATCGTCCCCCATGCTTTTCTCGTTCCCCCGTTTAGGCGATAAGCTTCCGTGATCCCCTTTCCTGCTGGGTTGGTATCTTCGCTGCTCCTCCCGCCCCCCGCCGATAGGTTTTCCAGGGCTTTGGGAATCCCCTCCCTGAGCTTCCTGACTGCTTTCTTCCGGTGACATGTTCCCCCTGGTTCCCTCGTCGCGTTCTCAATCCCCCGTTTCCTTACTGTTTTCTAACGGGGGTTTCGACCCGTCGTGGGAAGCGGGCCAAGACGGCCCTGATCCGGTTATCACAGGCGTCCCATTTTCCTATCCCCCTCTTCAGGCTTTCCAGAAGATTCACGTCCTTGAGTCCGAGAGCTCGTAGGTCCCCCCGACGCTATGATCTCTACTTCCACCCTATTGAGCAAACATTCCGATAGCGTCTCCCCCTCCTCATAGGTACCTCGGACATTTTATGAGGATACTCCTGCCCTCCCGAGAGGAGCCCGCTTAGCCCCTCTCCCCAAAGATCCTTCTTTCCCCTCTCAAGGTTCCCGAGAGGAGAAGGCCGTCGCCGGTGTCCAGATTTACCGGCGTTTGCCTTGCCGAAGGCGTTTGAGATTGGCCAGGGAGCTCCCCAGATTCCTGCTTGCCCGCCGGGGTCCCGTCTGCGAACAGGAGTCCCCTCCTTCCCCTTTCGGGGCGAGAGCGCCCCCTGAAGAATCTTTCGTCCTCCTAGCTCCCATCAGCTAAACTCCCGCAGCCCGGCGCTCCCCCCCTTTTCAAGTTAAAAAGAGTTTCCTTCCCCTTTTTAACTATTTTTTGAGGTGATCGAGTCTTCCCCCCCCTTGTACCCTTTTAGTATCTTTTCTTTTTAGGAGATTATACCTATCGTCAGGATGAGCGGTCCTCCATTCCACACCCAGCTGACATCGCTCCCTTAAAGCCTACTATTTCTTTTTTAGCACGTCACTAGGCTTCCCCGATATGCAGTGAAGTTAGAGAGCCCGATGATTGCGGTAATGCCGTCGAGCCTTCCACCTCTTCTCTCGGTAAGAACCCCTTCAGTCTTCCCAATGCTTAGAGGGTCCCCCCTCCCCCGCCATCCGATGAAGGTGGTCATTCGTTGCAAGACTTGCCGTTAGCACGCTCCCCCCCCTCTCCTCCAGCCCCCTTTAGCAGCCGCGTGCGATCCCCCGAGTCTGGCCTGTCCGATATTTCGAGAGACGAGTCATCCCCGTATGCGTAACGACGACGTGAACGAAGCGCGAAGACGCTTCCGAGCAATCGGCCTTCCCTGAGAGGAATTCCCCACCAATGTAGCCTGAATCCTTCTTGATTCTACTCCTTCAGGCGTAGAGTGCACTAATTTCCCCCTCCTTACCCCCGCTACGTGATCGCGAAGTCAGAGCAGTCAGGATTGTCCATGGTGGCATATCCACCCCCTTACTTTCCCTTTTTTTGCGTACCAGGCGAAGATCACCCCGGAATCCTTTCCCGACTTTTCTCTGAGCTCTTAGCGCTCGTCAGTAGAGTCCTTCCCCGGCGACTTCCTCCAACTTTTTTTTTCATTTACGAGCACAAGACCTCGGTGAGCCGAGCTCCCTTTATTTTTCACGAGATTAAATAGCTGCGCGCGTGTTCCTCCGTCTGTGTACTGTTGAGGAAGATTTTACCCATTCAGGTAATTTTCCAAGTTTTCAGATGACGAGAATTTGAGGAACTGTAAGGTCTAGCATGGCTTTTTAAGTTAGTAGATTCTTCGATATATTTGCGCCCTTGTACATAACCCCCCCCCTGTGGTCTTCTTTCCGAATCAGAAGGAATCTAGGAGAAGATGTCTCTCTTTCATATTCTTTCAGGGCCATATGACTATAAGATCTAATATGGCTTTAATTTCTGCTGTTCATGTTACTTCGGTTGGATAACGGGTACCCCGGACATGAAGGATTTCCAGGACTGAACCTCTTTCTTGACATATTCTGGTAACGACCTTTTTTCCCTTGCCTTCTCGCTCTGCCGGAAACCATCTCCTTTACGGTTTTTTTTTGTGCAAGGCCCGAGAGTTCTTTCGAATTTTATCTGGTATTCGTTACAGGACCAAGGACACGCTAGCCTTAATTTTTCCCCGAACCGGCGGAGCTGTAGTTTCTTATACGAGGTTCACGTCGCCTTCTCTCTTTACACTCTTCCTTCAGACCTTGTCTTGCCATCTCTTTTTTGCCGGCTCGCCTCGGGAACGATTCTTTGTTCCCTGGACGCGACGTCGGCCATTTCTTTCTATCTCGATGCGTTTCGAAGTGACTCGTGTCTCCTGCTCTTCCCAGCTCTTTTAATCCCTCTTTTGTTGATGTAAGGCTGCGGCTGACGCTCTGTTCTCACGTCCTCTTTCCCTCTAGATGGCAGGCACTTCTCCATACCGCTCATACGCATGCGCGCTTGTTTTTTTCTCACGGCGTCCCCCCCTTTTTTAGACGTTGTCGGTCTGACAGTCTACGGGCGACGGCTGCAATCCTCACTACGGATTTCTACGCTTCTGCAGACGTGACCAGCTACTTCCTTACGCAATAGCTCCGTCGAAGCGACCAAGACTCTTATCCCCCCCGACTCGAAGACGATGGTGCCTTTTCAGGATATACAGTAAAGGGGAACAATTGTCTTACCCCACATATTCTCACGAGGTTAGTCCTTTCCATCTTCGAAGACCTTCAGTTATCCCCTCCCAGCCTCCCTCTCGCGCTAAGTGCATGCTGGATTCTTTGTTTTTTAATCGTCGGAAAGGTGTCAAATGTAACTCTGACCTCTTAGAAGAAAGAGGGACCCAGGGAGTCATCTTTTAACTGACCCACCCCTGGAGCAGTTCGACCTCACCCCCATATAAGGAGAATAGAATACAACATCGACCCCCGGCCCTCTCAAGAAAGCTTCTCAGCTCTTTCGTCTCTTTCCGTCGCCGTTTGATGTTATCGTCCTCACCGGGATCTGGCGTATTCTCGGCTGTCCGTCCTATTCGTGGACGCGAGATCGGGATCGGCTCTGCGGCCCCTTTCCCAGTAGGGCCCAAAGGGGGGTAGTAGCGGCCTTATGGGCCCCCTGTCTCTAAATAGAGCTCAAGAGCACTCCCGAGATTGACGGCTTTTGACTTCTTCGTGTACTCGCGTCGTCGTTCCCCTCTCTTGCGGAACCGGCCCCCATGGCACTTGTACCATCGAAGAGATCGTAGGCCTCGACTCCCTTGGGTGCGAGTGTGACCCCGTAAGGCGCCCTTTTTTCTCCACCCTAGAGTCCCTGAAAATGGTTTCTTGTTCATTGATACCCACTGATCGCGCAGGCAGCGAGGGCTTTCTGCCCTTACGATTTATTCTACGTTCGTTCGTCTTAGGTTTTCCCCACTGGGTATAGAGGGGCTTTGAGTAAGTAAATAATAGTCAAGGAAATAGCCCACCTCCCTCTGGTCTACGATCAGCGGCTGCCTTTGTTGCTTCGGTGAAGCTGCTCTTTAGCGTAGGCATTCTTGTCCCCCACACCCGGGCGAAGATCCGCTTGTTATTAGGCGACCCCATCGTCGCGATCTGGTTATTCTTGCGGCCTACTTTGATCCTTTTTTGATTTGATGAAAAGTCCCCCTTCGCCAGTTATCGTTGATAAGGGGCCGCTCCCCCCTGCTCCTAACGAGGACGGCTTGTTACATGTTTACTGGTTGCGACGGCAGGACCCCCCTTGTTAAAGCCGCTAATTCCGACCCCTCTCCTATCATGGCTCCTAATCAGGGGGATCCTCGGTCCTAGCAAGGAGTCAGAGGCCGATAAGCGTGAATCCGCGACAAACCTCTCAAGGTCAGGCAACCTTTGTTTCCCCTCTATTAGGAAGGCAGTTTTTGGGTTCGTCAGACGATGCTGGAGGTGGTGTCAGCATCTTTTCCACTGAATTTGAAATAGCGGGATATTGTTTATCCCCCGTCGTAGGAGCCCTTTTTCCAGGTCTCTACATGATAGTGTACCTCCTCAGCAGATCGAGTCATTTTTGCTGACTAACCTGGCATCGCACGCGCTCCAGTTTTTTTGCGTAGTAAACTCAGTTAAGGCTCTTCCGGAGAAGCTCCTGCTATGTTCTCTGTTAGACCGCGAGGAAGTGATGTTTCTTTTTTTGCGGGAGATCTCGAACTACCGGCAGTCCAGAAGGGACTGGGATGGAAGATCACTAATCTGGTCCGAGGCCTGAATCCCGATGTCTTCCCGATGGCCACCAACCTCGGCAGGTTTCGTTAGTTGGCGCGGTTAATCTCCTGCTGGTGCGCCTCGCGATGATCGAGTCCTTCTCTTTCGCAGCCCAAGCTTCCGTTCTTGTCCCTGGACGGATATCCAAATGGCGGCCGACGTTGCGCCCTCCAGTTCCTTCTCTAGATTTTTCGTGGCAGTCGCTTCTTTCGACTCGCTGGGCCGGGATCGAAAAAAGCGGTTTTTTCACGACACTTCACGAAATGGACTCTCTTCTTGCCTCCGGCACCTCCGAAGAACTTATGATACTACGAGGTTTTAAAGCCTACGACCGATCTCAGGCGCTATTCTTTTGACTCCGCCGACAAGATCGACCAGTTAAGCACCTTTTTCCGAGAACTTCAGGATGTCGAAGATTTTTTTGATCGAAATCCTCTCAGTTCTGAAACGATCGGACCTCTTTTCCCTTTGGCTTGGACGGAATCCCAGCGTCGTGCCCCGTTTTTCTTATCCCGGCTTCCACAATGCTGGAGGGTGACCCCCCCTTTTAACGACGCTCTTTTCCCACGCACCTGAGTGGTTGCGCTCCTAGACCCCTTTTCAGTGCCCCCGGTAGTGACGCCCGCCTTCTAGTCCCCAGGTAAGGTCCTCCAGATCCGGACCCATCCCCCCTCTCTCTTTTTTTTCGGACATTCATCTATCTCACTTCACCGTCCGAGATCGTCGTAGAAGTCCCTCCTCCGTTGTTTCTCGAGATTGGCACCCCTGATTACGACGGTCTCTCCTGAGGTTTGAATCGATACTTTTCGATGCGAAGCTCGAGAAGCTGGTCTCTTTCCCTCCCCTGTCCTACTCATAAGGTTCTCACTAACATTAGCACACATACCAGGTTCAGACCCTTATGGGGTGAGCCCTATTGAACGGAGTGGCAAGCCGTCCCGACGTGCTCGATAAGCCGTCTCTTTTTCCGCTTTTTGCCATTCCAGTATCAAGGGGCCTGATTTTAATTAATCTAGTCCCACTGCGCTTCCTGGACACTCCATCCTTCTCCTAGGATAACGATGTTTTAGCTTTCCCCGGCGCGAGCTTGACATTTCATAGTTTTTTAAGCAAGGGTGATCTCTTGTTAACGTCGAATTCACTGGATGCTCTTATACGGTCTCTATTGTGCGCACCTCCCTTTTCCCGAGACTTAGTGAAGTATCTTTGATTTTTTTATCTTCCTCGGTTCCGAGACATTTAGACAGAGTATAGCGATCTACGTCAACGAAGAGAGAGGCCGTTAGTTCTTCCCTTTTCCTTCCAAACAGTGGTTAGGGTTGCCCCCCCCCCTCTCAAGGGAAAGAGCCCGATATACCCCCTGCTTTCACTTGGACGCGAGCTTTTTCTTCCTCCCCGCCGACGAGAGTTTACCCCTCTCCAAAGCGCCTCTTGGAGGTTAATTATTTTGCCAATTGAAGTCATGGTATAGTTTTGATCTTCAGAACTTCGGCCGCGGCCTAGATCTATTTTCCACCCCTCTTTTCCTCGTGCTGAAAAGCGATGAGCTTTTCTGAGTTTATGAAGAGGAATACCTTCTTCTTCAGACTTTCTTTTTTTCAATATGGAAGATGTCCCAGCCCTCTCGATACTTCTTTTAGAAGGGGACATTTTTTCTTTCTTCTGGATATACTAGCCCTCGGACATTAATTTTCCCCCCCTGCTTCTCCCGACCGAGCCGACCCCTTTCTCTTTATTCGGCGCACCCACCAATCCTACTGAATCCTCAATGCGCGTGCGTCCCATCCTTCTGCTCTGACTCCGGGTCCCTTCTTGGGTTGCTCGACCGCTGATCGGCTCTGCTCCCTTTCGACTGCCATATAGGAGCCATCGTCAAGGATTTGATCTTTTTTTCATTTTTCATTCCCTCCCTCAAGTACCCAGATACTCTGGAGTCCGTCGACTGCCCAAGCTAGGGCAGTCCGTATTCTGGCTCGGAGAAGCGCGGTACGGGGAAGTGTTCTTCCCCCCCCAGATTCTTGTCCGAACTCAGGCCGGCAATACCGAGGCCGAGTTTTGCCTCCAGAACCCCCGATAGTCGCGCAGGTGGTTCCCAGGCTCTCCCCTCCTGACCCGAGCACCCTCCAACTAATGAACCCCCCGCCGTCTATTGCTGTCCTATCCCCGAGTGATTTTTTGCAGCTCCCTGGGTGCCCTGAAGACGAGCATCCCCCCCACTCCTCTCTTTCTTTGACCTTAGATTGTCCCTCGCACCTGCATTCTCAGCCCCGAGGTCCCAGCTACGAGACCTCCCTCGCAAATAAAACCCCCCCCCCCCCAACCCCAACCCCCCCCCCCCCCCCGCATCAAGGGTTACCCTCCCTAAATTTCTTCGACCGCACCTTGTCCCCTTTGCCTCATGAGTAGATTTGCACCGTTTTCCCTACGTACGATATCTCACTAGGTTTTTATTACCGACCATTAATCCAGTCCGTATCCTTTCTGTTTGGCACGGTCCCTCACCGTTTTTACTTCTGCGGTCCTCCGCGTCCCCCACAGTCGATAACTTCTCCCTGTACCCTGAAGTCGTATTTGTGAGTTTCGATCGCGAGCTGCTATTTTTTTTTCTCCAGACCGGCGCCTAAGACCGTTTGAACTTTTAAATAAATGAAAAATGCTTAAGCCATGCCCCGTAAATGTAGCGCACCCCTCTTGTAAAACCTCGGCCCCTTTTCTCGCACGTGTATCCTTTAGTCTTGATCCAGGTGAGACTGTCCAACCCCGACGCCCACAGGCTCAGCGTCGCTTCGGTCCTCGTATTCTATCGTCCCTTCATGGCGCAGTTCCGGCCTATCGTGTAGGAGCCACCAACAACCCCGGGGAGGGAATCATAATACTTTGCTTGGCATCTTACGGCCGATTCGGCCCTTCTTAAGTCCCCAATTCCTTTCCCCCCCCCTTTTTTTCCCCCCAGTCAAGGGCTTGGAAACCTATGTCCCCTCTCCGATCTCATTCAGTTGCGCGGGTTTTGGACGGCTTTCTCCCTTCCCCCCTGACCTAACATTCGTCCTTGACCAGGCCGTCATCGTGAGGACTGTCTGAGACGACGCCTTCCTGGTGAGAGCATTTTATTCGTACCAGATCCCGCCATCCTTCTCTCGGGAGAATGCTTCGCGGTTCTTCTCGAAGGTCGCGGAGCCGGGCTCGCGTCTCAATATTCTGGCCCCTTCGCAAAGGTTACGCTTCTATTTCTTATCTGGTGCACGGTAGGCACGTCTGAGAGGTCTAACAGTAAAGATTGTACTTCTGCCGTCCTCCCTACGACGCGGACGCGGACTAGCTTGGTATTAGGCGACCTGGAGTGGTCGGACCCTGCTTCATAGCACGTCTTGGGGAGACTCTTCCCCTCGCAGCTAATTCTCTTCATCCCTGTTGTTTTTGAGTTCAGTGATGCTTCGGGCCATCTTTTCCCTTCCCTCGAACGGCCTCCTTCTGTTTGAAGATGGTTCCGACGTCCCGTACAGGTCTTTAGATCTCTCTTCCGCGCCTGGTCAGGTATTCAGCCCGGTTCTACGTGATCCCTTCCCGGTTCCTGGACGACTACGGGCGTGACGTGCACCTAGCAACTCTCCTTTATGACCGTGCCCCGCATTCTCTTCCCGAAGTCGCTGGCCCCCTGCTCCGCGCGAACTTCCTATACCCACCGCGAATCCACTAGCCGAAGAGGCTGCTGGCGATGGAAGAAGGATTCTCCCCTTCGTCAACTTCCCCTCGTATCCCCACCCTGCACGACATATATATCCGAGTTTCTGAGTGGCGTTGCATTGTGACAAGGACCGGCACCTGTCAAGCAGTCACAGCCACCTCGGACCCCTTTCTTCCGCCAGTAGAGAGGAGAGAATCTTCGTCCCTCTTACAGCCCTCGCTCGTTTTCCCTTCCTCCCGTACCCCAGAGGCCGCGCCAGGCGTCTCCAGCTTTGTGGGGTAGTTCAAGGTGCAGAACTCTCTTTTTTCTAAATTGACTATTCGCCCAGGCTCTGCGATATCCGGAACCTTCTTCTATTCCTGGCGCTCTGTGGGAGAAGTTCCTGTCTTTTTTCTTTTTTGGACCGAACTTTACCAGGATCTCTCCTATCGTCTCGGGACAATCGCTCTATTTCTACTCGGCGTTTT
>Ga0179593_1469312_pt1:5000-15003 | contig 15003 bp, 13 predicted proteins | sample CZODoug2_1_08_16_FD_185931 | JGI IMG/M metagenome (GOLD analysis project Ga0179593, IMG submission 185931) | Vadose zone soil fungal communities from Angelo Coast Range Reserve, California, USA - CZODoug2_1_08_16fungal (PacBio error correction) | ecosystem: Environmental > Terrestrial... | reverse complement strand
CTCTATTGTTCCGATTAAAAATTCTCCCCCCCTCCTCGATCTTTCATTTTTACCCCCCATAAGGAGGGCCCTCCTTTCTTTCTTGAATCAATGATACCCCCTGTAATATTGCTGAGTGAACTTTCCTCAAGATCTTTCTTGATATTACATGTCGCGGACCCTAATCTACGTCTTTCCCAACCCATCTCCCGGTACGTGTCCCTTTGACACCACATATTATGTACCTTAAGTACGAATCCCATCAAGCGGTTTGACCAATTTTCCAGAGACTTTCCTTCAAAAAGGTTTCCGTCCTCCCATGTTTATCCCCCGTTTCAGGCTTCCCTGCACCACAGTGATTCGGGCCCCCTATAACCATCCTTGGTATGACCAATGTACTGTTCCCAGCTCTTCGGTCAGCGTGTCATCCCGAAGCTTTTTTGACCCTAATATCGATTCCTCCAGTTCGTCGACGTTGTTCCCCCGTCCCTCCTAAACCAGGATGTGGTAAGACCCCTTGTTTTTTCTTCATGGTTTCGCGTCGCGATAACGATCCAGGCTCATGAGCGAGATTTCCCTTTCCATTTTCCAAAGAAATTCCCTATCAAAGACTACTCTCTTTTCGCTTTGTGATCTTCCTTCGTTCATATGGTTCCCGTAGGTTAACCACAGAGATTGGGTCTGGCTAGTATCCCTAACCCCCTTTAGTTCCCCTCCTACGACTGCCGAGACTCTTCTTTTTCTGACTTTCTTCCCCTTACGACCCTTTTCCTCGAGGGGTTTCTTTAGTTTATGTACACTCACGATCGGCTGTTCGCCTCCCTCTCTTGGTTTCCCTTGTTCCCCTTTCATCGCTCGATGGTCTTCGGAACTTCCTACCTCTCCTCTATTTGAATTTTCCCATACTTGTGTCCCCTTTCCGTTTCTCCTTTTTCCCTGGCGATTTCATCTTCTCTCCTTGGATCCTTCCACGTCAAGGAGGAGGCGCTTTCGATGCCGTTGGGACTCCCTCCCTAGGTCGTTTATGCCGGTATCCCACTCCACTGGATCCTCAGAGTTCCCCTGTTTGCCCCCTTTTTCCTTTCTGTCGGCATGGTGTCCAGTGTTTGATTCCCCCCGATGTCCCTTCTCTCAACAACCCCCAATGCGGGCTTTCTCAACTATAGAACTCTTAGTCCCAGCTGTCTGGCGCTTCCCCCAACTATTTGTATTCTGATTCCGAAAACTGATCCCCGAGATCGTGCCTTTTCACAGAGCGAGAGCTCTCAATTAACTGAAAGTCACCCCCTGGTCCCCTCCCTTTGGTTTTTTTCTTAGTGTTTCTCCTCCCCAGTCTTTCTCCCGGTTGCCCGCAAAACCACCAAGCTATAGCCCCCTGTTTCCCCTCTTTCTGGTAAAAACTTTGTTCTCTCTGTCTTCAAGTTCACCTCCCCTCCCGTATTTCCAGGTATTCAGAGACGTTGACGCATGTAAGAAGATCTAGTGATACCCCCTACGCAGTTTGCCCCCCCATCTCCATTCGAAAGGCCCTCTATTTTGTATGACCGATCGTGCACGTTGCTGACTTCCCCCCTGCGTAGCGATCCCCCACACGCAGTTATTTGTTTCCCCCTCCCCAAACTCCACCCCCCCAAAACTTTTCTCTGGATTCCTTTTGTCTGTCATCCCCCCCACCTTGATTCCATTTTGACCCCTTCTTCTATATGGCCACACCTTTTCCTCCTTTCTAGGACCCTTTTACTCCCGACTGAACGACTTTTAAAGAAAATGAGTTTTTTCCCTAGCCTCCCTTTTTTGACCCCCTTTTCCATCCTCTTTTGATCATAATGGTATGTCGAAAAATACCTTCGAAGGATGATTAGAGTCTTCTCAATTCACTTCTATGACCTCTCGAGTCCCGTCTGACCGAACGGATCAGCATTAAGTTGTCCCTCTGGCTTCTTTTTTTGCGACCCTTCCTAGCATACTGCAGTCCCTAAGTTGCTCTTTTTCTTTATTGATTCTTCTTGAATTGCGACTGTCCGTTATCCAAATCTGAGAGACCCTCCCGACCTGGAAGGTTCCCCAAGGCCTTTTCTCTCATCAACCACCCTTGTTGGCCCCCAGCTTGACCGCATTGGAGATTTCAGATGCTCCGGGGATTTTCTGATATTATTGTCCAGTGCCTACCTCTTTCCTTTCTGTCCTTTTTTTCTCATTCCCATCCCCCCTTCCTCTCACTGAATTCACAGTTTTCCAACTTAGTTACTCACATCCCTAGAGTTCCCCTTTCCCTCTAGATTTCCCCCCTTGAGGTTAGGAGACAGGCTTCTTTCTATTTCTCTTAGGGCTTGAAATCTTCCAGTTTACCCGTTCGCCTGCGCGTCTTAATCTCATTGAACTCCCATATAGTGAATGACCTGTTTTACCTTTAGCCCCCCCCCCATCTTGATTCTTTCCCCCTAAAATGTATTCCCCTTTTGTTTTTCTCCCCTTTTCTATCGAGTGATTTTCCACAATAATGAGATGGGCTTCCCCGTCTCCTCCCTGGATTGCTCCCTTCCTTTACGTAGCAATGGTCATAAATCCCCATCTCCCCTCTTCGGGCGGAAATCTGTTCGCTCCGTTGAATAATCCTCAGGAGTTTTGCCGGCCTTTTAGCTTCGAGAAATCGCGGCTCCGAATTCCCCCCACCGCCCCCCTACCTTTGTCTAACCGCCCCTTGATGAAGCTGTATGCCTGCACGCGTGTTGCCCTCTCCTTCGCCCATCTCGGGTGAACAGCCTTTCCAGAAACCCTCACGCTTTTGAGCTCTTCCCCTTTTGTTTTTGTTATCCCCTCCTTCAGCGGTTTTGAAAGTGAAGATGAGACCGTCTATGTTTTTTTTTTCTTCCCCCTCTCCTACCACATCTTGGCTCACCTTGGTTTCTGTCGATTCTTCTCTTCTCGGTTGATTTCGGGAGCGCTATGGCGGAGTAGCGCCAATTCTTCACCCTTTTCCTGCGTCTATCTCCTCAGATGCTTCTCTCCGAACACAAGTTGATCGATGTCGACCCCTCGATTCTTGGCGATGTCGGTTTAAGGGCGGCTCTTCCCCGTAGCCCTACCCAACAAAGGCATTATTGGATTCTCTCACTGCTTTTTATCTGAGGGAGCCCCCACAGATCCTTCTTTCCTTTAGATCTAATTAGTTGGCTCCCCCAGCTCCTCTCTTGTTGAGTTAATCTTACCCCCCCAATGCTTCACCGCATTTTTTTTTTTGTCGGACCGTTGGCACTCGATCTCTTCCCCCCCTTGCCCCGCTTTCGCCTCTCCCCCCCTCCCTGCCTCATTTCTTCTCCTTAAGGGATTCCGAAACCGGTCCGGACTACTTTCTTTGAATGTCTCGGACCTTCTAGTGTCATTATTTAATCTCCCCCCCGGCCTTTAATCCACTCGGTAAGGTCCGCCAAGACGCCCTCTTTATTTCCTTTTTAATAGCCCCCTCGGCGTGCTTTACACCATTCGATCTTTAACCAACTACTTTATATCAGGGGTTCCACACGCTTGATTTAAAAGGAGTTGTACGCCGTTCTTTTTTTTAGTCCAGGACCCAGTGTCGACTGGACTAACCCTTTTCTCCAAGATGGTAAGTTAGCACCACCCTGACCAGCGTGGAGGATTTCTCTCGCGGTCATCCTCCAACCATTTCGTCGAAGCTCTGCAGTTATCTCTGCCCTCTCTACGTTCACTGACTTGAAAGATTTCTTCCTTTTTCCCCCTCTTCTGGTTCTTGTATCCCCTTTTCTCTTTCATTAAAACCTTTCTCAGGTCCTCCCCCTTCCCACTCGGGAACGACATTTATCGTGCCTCATTTTCTAGTTTTTTCTACCCTTCCGTTCCTAAGGCCGATTCTACTTTTCCTTTCTTCCGTTTTTTCCATTTTCCATTCCGTTTTTCACACGAAACTTAGCGCCCATGTAGAAAATTCCTTTTCGTGGGTGGACCCCCCCCCCGCGTGTGTTTTTTCGCGACTTTGGCTTCTTGTTAGAAGACCGTGTCCTATTCCAATAGAATAGAGAGTACTTCTGAATATCTTCTGCCTGATCTCCCCAGCGATTTATTCCTTGAGGCCTCTCACCCCGTTATATGACTAGTGATTCTATTCTTCCATTGCACCGTCTTTTCCCTCCCCTTTTTCAAACCCTTTGCCCCAATACGGCCTTGTCCTTTCCCAACATTTTTTGTCGCCATCGATTGGTTGTTTTGCTGGTGAGTGCCCCCATTAGTCCGCCCTTTTCGGCCTAAGCACGACGTACCATTCCCCCCCCTTCTTACTTTTTGATTAACCGCGGTCTCATGGGTGCTCGCCTTTTTCTCGCTTCCGTTGATGCCTGTTGTTTCATTTTTTTTCGTCCCAATTAACCCGATTTTCAGCGCGCACCGCTTGTACCACGAATTGCTCCCTGCGCATTTCTTAGTTTATGACCAAATTCTCACAAAAGCCCTTTCTTAACCCGAGGACCCTTCAACACTGACTGCCCCTGCCCCCTTTTCGGTCTTCCCCTGAACCGTGCTTCTTCGTTTCTTTTTGTCTTTTTTGCAGAACCCCGCAGGAAAAATTTAAGTGGTGACCCCCCTCTTATCAAAAGAGCCCCTCCCCTTCTCAAGTGCAGCCACATGCCCCGTGCCACCCCCCCCCCCCCCCACCCCCCCCACAACCCCCCCCCCCCCTATCAGTCTTTGGCGGCAAGCCTGGACCATCCGACAGTCCTAAACCCCTCATCCGTGAATTCAAACTAAGGCAATCTTTTTTTTATCTCTCCGGTGTCCTTCCCCTCAGACATCTTCACGGGGCATTCCCAACCTCTGCTTTTTTCATGATTCGGCGAACAGTCTTTTCAGATACTTGCAGTGCACAACTCTAGTGAACCTTTGTCGATTCCTCTTTTTCTCGCTTGACGGGCACCCCTCTTCCTCACCCTGAGTTTGCTATCCTGCAGAATATACAGCGCTTCCATCAGGCTGTCCAACTCTTTTTTTTGATCTCCCCCTGCTCCTTTCTAAGGACGACACCTTTGCTGCGATTCCGACTTGAAAGGCCCTCCTTGTTTGATCTCTCTGGTATGGGCAATATGATGCTGTTGCAATAACCTTCACACCTTCTGTGCAACTCCTGCGTCTCCCTTCCTAAAACTAGTATAATACCTTCCTCTACACTGTGAGCTGAGGCTTTTTCAAGGATGTACGCTATATGAGAACAGCTTATGTTCACCACCGTCTGTCCCTCCCTGTTTCTCCTACTTTCTCCTGTCCAGTCTTGCGCTCACACTCATTTGTTATGTGCGTATTCATTCAGCATTCCTGAAGACATTCCCCTGTCCTTCATTTAAATCTTGGAAATGACGGAGTTTCCCCATTCCTATTTTTTTCTCCCCTGGTCGGAAAATGATGAACTGGCCAAACTCCTTCCCGCTTCCCCATGAATCCCGCACAGGACAGAAGTAAATCCAGGGCCAGTCCGTAAAGATAGTGTACTTTTTTCTTCGTCCCCCCCTTTTAGTGGCCCCAGACTTCTATCCACGCTTTGTTTCCTTTTCCCTCTCAAGCATTCCGTGGGGCGCCTTGAATTGGTCCGTCGACATCCTTGGCCCCTTCATCGATTCTTCTTTGGTCCTTTTCTTTCTTACCTCCTTTCTCCCCTATTTACCTCTATTTTTTTTTCGCTATCTCGATAATAGTCTTTAACAAAATGCTCCCAAGATTAGGTGACCTGGACTTTGCCCCTCCCTTCCTCGCTTCCCTTCCCTGCTTCTGTTGACTCTTTTGCAAGTGTCGCACTCTCGATCTGGTATCTTTTAGGTTTTCCTCATGTGCCCTGACCTTCAGTCAACTCCTCGTTCGGTCCTTCCCTTCTCCATCCCCCTCTCCCTTGTCCCTTTTGACGTACTGCGACGTCCCAGGTTTTGTCGGGAGAACCCTGAATGGAGTCCTCCAAATTAGAATTTTTACCCATTTTTTTTCTTTCAAATCTTTTCGACCGACCTCCTCAGAGCGGCAAAAAGTGAAAACGAAAATAACCATGTAGTTCAATTCTACCCCGTCATGTTATAGCTTTAACTTTCTCCTCTTATGACTTGTCACCCATTTCTTGATGCTCCGCGTTAGGTTATCAATTTCCAGTCACCTTCCGTAAACCCCCTGTTGGTAGACGGACACGTGTCTTTCTCCCCGATTGTTGTTTGGTTCTCGTCTTAGCCTCTTTTGATTGCAAGCGGTCCCTTCCCCTATATTTGCCACTAACAACCTCTGCAGAAGCACCGCTCCTTGACTGTACCGCCCACGATAGACTACATTTTCCGTGCACCCCTTCGCAATGAAGGGATTTCCTTTTTTTCCAAGCTCTGAAGTCGCTCGCGTCTTGTCAGTCGAGCACACTTCAGCAAGAGCCAAGTTTGGCTTCACCGATTCTATTTTTGATGCAATCCCTTCTCTTCCCCGGAATCGTGTCCCCTCGCTTTACACTACTGCTGTTCGCCACCCTAATTCCCCATTGGTTTCCCTTGGTCACTCTGCGGTATCCTCCTTGTTTAGATGCTAAGCTCTAATCTCTCCCCCCCTTCTGGGCTTTACCTGATTCGCTGCGTGTGTCTATGTGCCAGCTCGGAGTAGTCAAATCACATTTTTCTCCCGCATTTCGCTGGCGTTGCCATGCCTTTCCTTCTGACGCTCAAGACATAACGTTCCGTCTTTTTTCTCCTGCCAGGAACCTCTTCCCTCTCGTTTACCTTGGTTTTCTTTCACCTCTGTTCCTTCCCTCCAATGGGGTTGAGTCGATAGGGCATCTTTGTCAAACCTAATGCGGATTCTCAATACTGAGAGTTCGACTTAGTGTCGCCTCCAAGAGGTTTTCAGGCCTCTATTGGTTTTTAGGTGAAATCTACCCGATGACCAACCTTTCATCACTGAGCGCGCTGAGTTCCTCTGCCCTAGCCACCTTTCGATCCAGATCATGTCAAGTCTAAACCCTCCCACCTGAGCCTGTCTGTTGGGTCAAGTCGTGCTCGTTTCCAATTTCTCATAGATACACACCATCAACAACCAAACCCCGAGGGCTCCCCCCACTTGTTTGACCCTAACTTGATACAATGGTTGTTCTAGGGATAAACGTGAATGAATCGCTTCAGGGCTTCGATACATTTCGACCCTATCCCCCCCGTAAGATATTTCTTTTCCCTCCTTTCTTGACTCCTAACCTCTCGCTTTTTCCGACTGCGCCTACTTCGATTTCGATTTCACTGTGGATGGGTTACCGAGCTTTGTTTGGTCTCCTGAAAACACCGTTTCTCTCGTCTCCCAATACGGGTTTTGTTCCTCCATCAAAATTTTCTCTAAATGGGCGGAGACAGTTAGAGTATTCCCCCCCCAAAGCGTTGCTTGCCCCTTGTTCTTTTTAGACACTTCTTGAACCGTCTCTCTGACTCTGGGAATTCCTTTATAGGAGCTCCTTTACAGGCCCTTTCCCGATACCTGTTTTTTCCCCTCTCAATTTGATCCCCCCGGCCTCTTTTTAATCCCTATTTTAATTCCCCTTCCTTTTCTTTCCTCTGACTTCTCTGCAGTCCTGTTATCCTATTTCCATGTCTATGTGAGCTTAACCTACTGAAATCTTAAGCTTGAAGATCTTGGTCTTATACGATCCCTTCGCTTGCCGCTGATGATCTTTTTAGATACTGACCCCTCGCCCAGGGTATGCATTTGTTCCTTCCTCTTTCCTGAAGATAATGAAATTCGAGAGCTCTTAAACTCCCTTCTCTGCACTTTCCTTTCCCAGACGGCCTCTTCACCAAGCCCGTGTGGTCTCCCCCGACCAGTGCTTTCTTTGACTTGCGATTTTCAGCGCGACTCTCTTTTTTGTCCCCGAGTATCATTTGTCCACACATGTTTATTTCCTTCCCCCTTTTGCTTTTTTTTCTTTTTTTTTCGGACCACTTTTACTGTAGCTCCTTTCTCCCATGCCAAAAGTCTTCCCCTTGTCTCCGTTCTCCCCGCTCGCCACCTTGATTCGCGCACAGTATTTCTCGCTCGAAAGTAGGCTGCGGGGATAGCTCCTCCCAGTAAAGGTTTTTGCTTATTTTCATGATAATCATTCCCCGCCCCCCTTTTGAGATTTTTTGTGGGCTCCCCTGCGGACGGTCCAATCTTCTAGTTTTTCCTCCTTTCTACCCTCGTGATAGGGCTTTTAGACCCTTTTTTTTACTTTAGGTCATCTTTCTTTCTGCAGCGAGCAAGACCCCCATCTCCCCATCCTCCAATTTACCCACTCTTTCGAGTGCTGCAGGAATCGATGAGCGAAGACAATCCCCTCCTTTAAGGAAGTCCTTCCCAGCCAATCTCCGATCCCGAATCACAACCGTCACGCGAACGCTCTACCTCCAACCCCCCCCCTCCCCCCTGTTTGAAGCTTAGGGGCAGGCTGCAGCGGTCATACGTCACTGTCCCTAGTCCTCCTCTTTATCCCTCTTATTTATACATAACTCCTTTGTTATATCTCCTTACCTAGCTTTTTTAACTAATCGTCTGAACCAGGGGCGTCCATTCACCCCCTTCGTATGCAAGATTTCGGAAAATAAGTCACCTTGGAGGGATTCTCTCCTTCCGTTTCTGCGTTTCTCCTGAGGTGTTCTTCTCTCCGAGGCGTGTCCTTTTCCCCCTTTCCTTACTTTAATGCTATCCCTTTCCTTTTTTCCATCTAGTCAAGACCTACGTTCCGCACACGTTTCATCTAATGTATCGAGTGGTCAGTAAATTAGGCTACTCTTCTTAACTTCCGTACAAAGCTGCATATTTGAGATCCCCCCCCCCCCCCCCCCCCCCCCCCCCCCCAAAGTCTGGTTTAAATTCGCTCCAGCATCACCTTCCTTGTTTTAACCTTTATAAAGCTGTCTGTGCGCCCAGGTAGCTTTCTGAGGGTTCTGTCAATGATCTAAGTTGAATCCTCATTCTAACCCCTTTTTACTATCCCTTCTCTATCCACCCTTTTAAAATTCATCCACCTTTCACTTTATCGGACCTTTTTCTGTACGGGGACCCTCCTCTTGTACTCGCGCCGTTGATGTATGTAGCCTGAACGGATCGGATTTACTTACTCTTCAAATTTCCGAACGGTAAGGTCAAGTTCCCTCGCCTTCTTCATTCTCAATCTTGAGTGTTTTTTCACGCATCAACTAGACACTTATCGACACCTGCTTTAAGCCCGAATACCCTGGGTTCCCAACCTTCTTTTGTTTTTTTAGTCCTCCTTCCCCTTGGTTGACCTCCTTTTGCTTTCTTCTTCTCTTTCCCTCTTTTTAAAGGTCCCATCTTCGCAAATTTCCGTGGAACCTTTTCCCTTAAATGCCCCCCCTCTCTGGTAGTTTCGGCCTCTCGAATGCCGATCTCATCTTTTATTCCCCTATTCCTTATCGCTTCGTTTAGCTTCTCCATCTTTTCTTCTGCGGCAAAGATTCTTATTACTGCAGACCTCGACTCTTTTATTTGAGGATGCCTTTCTGGATAAAAAAAATATAAGTTACTTACTATCCTTGTTAATTTGCATCCTCCCCCTTTTATGTCCATGTCCCTCTTTCCCCTCTTTCTTCATTGCTAATGAGGGACGTGGTGATTCGCTGCCAATCTTTTCAAAAATTCGGCCATCCCTTTTTGTGATCAACCCAGCTTCCTGATGTCTCTCCCCCCTGGGAATCTCTGTTTCTTCCCGTGCTTTTTTTCTTTCCTTCGGTGCGCTATCGTTTAACCTCCCTACAAAATCCCCTGTAAATTGCTCTCTCTTTCCATTTTCCCTATTTTCCCTCGAGGTCCTTTAGTAATAGACCAGGGAGGCTCACATGAGGAAAACTTTGACGACCATTTATCTATCGGAGACCCATAGCGATGTCACTCCTCCCCAAACCCCCAATTTTTTTACAAACTTCCGTTCTTGTCAAAACACTTTTCTTTGTGCGGGTTTTCTCCCATTATAATTTTCCGTGCGTTTTCCTCCATGCATACTTACCTAACAACGATG
>Ga0179593_1469312_pt1:0-2500 | contig 15003 bp, 13 predicted proteins | sample CZODoug2_1_08_16_FD_185931 | JGI IMG/M metagenome (GOLD analysis project Ga0179593, IMG submission 185931) | Vadose zone soil fungal communities from Angelo Coast Range Reserve, California, USA - CZODoug2_1_08_16fungal (PacBio error correction) | ecosystem: Environmental > Terrestrial >... | reverse complement strand
TTGAACGTCCCCTTCTTATGCCTTGCTTCCCTCTCCCGATCACTTTCAGTTTTGTCAGAGTGATGGCGACTACCACTAGGTTTTCGACCCGTCTGATCAGTTTTCTATTGCTTGATTCCAAGGAAACACTCCGGCACCCCCAACAAAAAAAAACAGCACCCCCCAATTGCTTTGAGATGCACTGTCACTGCCCAATGTCTTTTCCTTGGTCGACCGCAGTTGACTACGTCCCCTTTTGATCCTCCCTTGAGACGAGGTTGGTTTTTTTAATCACTCCCCCTACTAACCTTTTTTTTTTAATCTTCCTTTATGCTCTTTTGCTTTTTCTAGCTGCTACATCAACGCACGATGCTCCATCTTAGAGATCTGCAAACATCCTCCCCAATCTTCTCTCCCACGCTGATCCGATCTCCTCCTTTTACGATCCCCTTTTCTTTTCTTGATCTTTTACCTTGAGGACAACCCTTCTGCTCGTTCTGCTGAGAACCTTTAGTGCTGTGCTTGTAGCTCTGCAGGGATTCAATTCCGTTAAACTTTTTTTACTCGGGTTCGGCAGTACTTTTCCATCTTTACCCCAACATAGGGATGTTTAGTCACCCCTACTTTCCTTTTTTCTGATGACCTCTGTCTTCTCTGTTTCCGGTAGTGAAAAGAAGCCCATTACTTAACTGTTTGACGCTCGTGGAGGTCGGTTCCCGCCCTTATTTTTTTTTCTGGAATCACAGCTTGCCCCAGTACCTTCTCCTTCCTGCCACGGAGACTTTTGTACGATGCACTGCAGAATTGATAGTTGGGTTCGCCAAGTACCAAGTCCTGTTTTTTTTCTCCCTCCCCCTTACAATAAGAGATCGGGTTGAAATTTTTTGCTCCTTTGTTTTTCGCCTGGGTGGCCTTCAGTTTGAGCCTCTAATTTTGTTTTTCTAAACTCCGCGTTATTTTAACACTAAGCCATTATCCCTTTTCTTCTTTCTAGACCCTGCGTTGAGTTTCGATTGCCCCCCCACCTCCCTTTATGTTGGTCGGGCCTTCCTCATGACCTAAAACGGCATCACTAGCTCCTTCTGCGTGACAGCTTCGTTCTTGAGAACACATGAGCCTAGATCCTGACTCCACTTCGCATGTGGTCGGTGACGTCGTAGCTTTAACCAAAGTCGAGGTTTTTGCTCAACTCACCCACCAAAGATCTCAAGACCCCCCTCTCCTTCAAAGTCCCTGGTCCCCCTTTGGTAAATTTCTTGAGCGGTTTAACGGTGAAGAGAGGTTTATCATCTCCCTCTTTAAGAACTTGAAGCAGTAGAAGACCCTCAAACTCGCTGTACCCTGATACTGCGACTTCTCTTCTGATGTATTGGGAATGAGATCGTGAACTTTCTTCCGTTTTTTGTTTGACCCCCCTTCCTTTGTGTCCCCACCCCCCCATTTCACAAATTCTAGACATGGGTTCGCCCTTTTGAATTACCCAAACTGGATTGTCCACTTTGACAGCGACGCGATTTCCTATTTCCGCCCGAGGGCCCCTCATTCCTGTATCCTCCCTCCTACTGCACTCCCCTTCTTCACGATTTCGGGGTCCGCCTCTTTAACTATTTGATAATGCCTACGTGCGAAACCCACCTGACCTCGATGCGCTGTCGGCGCACCCTCTCTTTTTTTTTTTTTTCCGTGTTCGTCGACCCCCCCCGACCCCCTCTCTCCCAGAGAGTGGGATCCCGGACATTGTTTGCGGCTCGAAGTCCCGATATACCCTGGCCTCCAGTGTTAGCATTTGTGCTACTTTCCCCGACGTACCTCCGAGCATTCTGATCCGTTCTCCCTCCCTCAAAGGGTACCGACGGGGCGGCTTCAAAACTTTTGTGAACCCTAAAGTTCTTTAGTACCCGTTTTGGTGATTTTTGATATCTTTTCCTTTTTTCCCAAGAGCGATATTTTGACCTGAGTGCGTTTGCGGAACCCGTTGATTCCTTTTTCGCCCACTCTTCCCTTCCGTGCCCCGTCCCTTTTTTCTCTAAAAGTTGTAGATCAGTTCTTGTCCCCTTCGACTCCTGGACGACAGATGGTTCTTTCGCAGACGACAAGGTTAGGCCTTTTCTACCGTCAAGATTTGGAAAGTCTTTTAGTTGTCAGGCCTTTTTCATTGATCCCTATACCTCTCTTGCAGCTCGGGCTACCCGATGACAACTACCTGTTGCGTAGTGACCCGATTACGATGGTGATTGCTGCCGCCTTTCGAGGACCGATAGGAACCATTGTGTTACCTAAAGGGATTGTTGAGCTCTACGCTTAACCTTCCGCTTTTATCGATATCGACCCCCCGATCCCTAATTGCGATTTTCCCTGATGGCTACTCTTAATTCACGCGACTTCATGATTTTCAGTGACTTCCAGCTTTTTTCTAACACAAAACGCGACTCCATGTCCTTTCTTGACGGTGAGCTTTCTTTTCCCAGCTGCACGCCAGGACGAAACTGCCGCCCAGGCTCGTGCGTACCCCTCTAAAGGT
>Ga0179593_1452059_pt1 | contig 15003 bp, 22 predicted proteins | sample CZODoug2_1_08_16_FD_185931 | JGI IMG/M metagenome (GOLD analysis project Ga0179593, IMG submission 185931) | Vadose zone soil fungal communities from Angelo Coast Range Reserve, California, USA - CZODoug2_1_08_16fungal (PacBio error correction) | ecosystem: Environmental > Terrestrial > Soil >... | reverse complement strand
ACCTGCTCTCCTTCCCCCCCCCCCCCCATTTTTTCCCCTTTTTCAATCATTGGCAACCTCTTGCCCCGCGTGTCGAACCCTCTTTTTCGCGCTGTTTTTTCGATTCTGTGTCTTTAATCTGAATAGTAGGCCGGGGTCCGTTCCTTCAGTTTGATCGAATTTTCAAGTGCGCCGGTCCCTTCTCCTTGATCTTCTGTGCGGTTGCCAACGATGTTTCCTCCCTCTTGGTGCTTGAACCTTTTCCACTGGTTTCTGGTCATCGTATCTTTCTCGAGAAGCTAGATCTTTTTTCTGCTTTTGAGGAACCTGCTTTCTATTTCCCCGTTCTTTGCGACCACCAGCCCATCACGAACGACCTCTTTCCTTTTTGAGCGAGCTCTTTCCCTTGTTTTTTTCTCCATATGCGCATCTTTTGCGCCTGATAATTTCTTTTAGCCCCATTTTTTGAGGCCGGCCACCTTCCTATCCTTTTTAGTCCGGCTATGGATTTGCTCTTGGCCGGGGTTTGCCCGATTTCATTGATGCTGTTCGTTCCCTCACCATCGATTTAAACCCGCTCTTTGTCCCGTATTCCTTGTTCACCCTTGCTTTCCCGCGATCTTTCCGATTAGCCGTTCCTTTTTTGGGCACCAACACCACCCACATCGCCTTCTGTCAACTTTTCTTGATTCGAGGCCGGATTTTCCTTTCGCCTTCTTTTTTTCTTTTTTTGTCAAAGGAAAGGCGCGCTTGCCACCTTATCCTCTCCCTTCATTTTTTTTCCGGGTAAGTTTTTTTCCTTTGACCCTGCTTGGTTTTGAGCCGGGGGGGTGTTGGGGGTAGCTCTATTTCCGCTCTGCACCCACTTTCGCCCATGCATCCTATCTGGCCCTTGGTGTATTTGCGCCCCCTCCGCACTTCCTTTGATTCTTTTTTTTTTTGGACGAACCAATCCTCATTATTTCCCCCAACACTCCATTTGTTTGAGACTTCGGTTGCAAACTTGAGTTTTCCCCCAGCTCTTTCGTTTCCTTGGCGCCCCCAGTAAAATTGGCTTTGTCTTCGTTTCGATAAGCCCGCAGAGCGGCGATGCTCTTCAATGCGCATCTCTTTTGCTTTCCCGCCGCCGTTCCCCCCCCCCAATTCCAGTTCTAATGATCACCCCGATGTCTTTGTATCTGCCGATCCATGATTGGCTTGCGTGCGTACGGAACCCCACTCGTTTTCCCCCGTTACGTGCAGCGTACCAGTTTCCCTCGTTAGCTTCGGCCGTCGTGACCAAACTGATATTGATCTGCTCCAGAGGCCGTAAGCCGAATACTCAGACCTGACCCCAATAATCCCCACGCGGTTGGTCTGCTTCCAAAGCCCCTCCAGTTGATTGCCTCCCCTTTCTCTTTTTAATGGACCTTAAATTTCCCCCCCCCCCGGCTTCTCCTCGAAAGTCCAGCTTCCCCGTATTCCTTTTAGGTTTTCCAGTATTGCGCGACTCTCCGTATGTTCCTTGGCCGCCAGTTGTAGCACGTAGAGTTCAGGAATGCCGCCCAGAATACTCCGCCTCATTTTTTTCAAGACCACGGCGTAGCGGAACGAACCTCCTCTTCGCGATCCCTTGAACCGTTCCCCTTTGCTTGTTTCAGGGTTTCGCAACTTACTAAATTCAGGGCTCATCGTTTTTAGCCTCGCACACAGCCCCACCCCCTTTGTGCGCACAAGTTAGCTATTCTCGGCCGCCGCCGAGCTTCGTACGAATCCCCCTTTTTCTCTCGCGATAATCTTCTTCGCCAACGAAAACCCGGTCCCGATGCACCGGTTTAACGCTTATCATTTTGCATAGTTTTTTTGCAGCTGGGCCCCTCACAAAAGGTTCTCGTTGTTCCGTCCATTTCACAGCAGCTTTTTCTGTTTTTCCGTTCCATCATGAGCCTCTCTCTTAACGAGCACTGGATATTTCTTTGGTTTTTGTTTGGTTCAATTGCTTGCTGGGGTGATGTTCCGGTTTCTGGGGTTTGTTCCTCGTTGTCCCTTTATGTAGAGCTGTGCGTCGCCACATAATTTTTTTGACACCCGCTTTCTGTACAGGTCGTTACCAGTCCAGCTGCCTCTCTACGGATCGTGGACGTCTCTCTCCCCCCACCCTCATTCCCTCCCGACACACCTTGACGACCAGGCCCCTTTTTTCTGTAATGGCTGACTTCTGTTGTTTCGCAGATTCCAACGCCCATGCCCCCCCCTCCCGACTTTGCCTTCCCGCCCTCCCTGTGAGTACCACCCCCTCCAGACTCTCTCGTTTGCTTCCGTGTTGTTGTTTGAGATTCTCGTGATTGCCCCCACAACGGGATTTTCGTTGCCTTTATTTGTTTTTTTTTCACCTTTTGGCTTTTGTACTCTCGACACTCCGTTTTTCGACTTTCCCCTGGCGACGGCATCAATTTTTATCTGCTTGATCCTCTCGTTTCCACGCCGTCTTCGGCTCGCGTTGTGATTTTTTCGCTACCCGTCCATCCGTGTCTTGTTGTTTTCTGCTCTATAACATTTTTCACGATACGCACCCCAAACTGGGACTTTGACCATCACTTCACTTTCCCCTCCCAGCATGTTCTTTTCGGCCATTTTTCCTCTCTCTTGTTGATGGTCGCTGCTAGGTCTGATATTGATTTCTGTTCCCTGGTTTTGGCGTTTTTTTTCCATTTTTTGATGGCGAAGCTGGCTCCTTCTCGTGTGGGTTGTCCGTCCATTTTTCTTTTTTGGACCGTTCTGGGTTCAATGCAGCTGTTTTTTTTTTTCTTTTAGATACACTTCGAAGTAGCTCATTTAGTTTCCTTTTTTCTTGTAGTGAGCCCGCTCGCCCGCTGACTTTTTACCGAGCTAACTTTCTTCTGTCGTGTTTTCCCTTGAAGCGACTGAAAAGGCTTTGCCGTGCCCCTCTGCTTTTCGCTTCCTGTTTTTTTGGAAGGAACTCGGTTTTTTTTCTTGAAGATCTGCAAATCCTCTGCGTTCGTTTTTTCTTGTTCCTACTGCGTCTTGTCTCCCCCTTCGGCGACCCCTATGGCTTTTCTAACTTGAAATTTCTCAGGTTAGGTGGACACGTTCCCTTTAGCTCTCGATTTTTTTGTTTTTAAGGTCATTTGTTAGTGTTTTTTTGATGGGTTTTGGGGGTTTTTTTTCCCCAACACGCATCTACTCCCTTCTCATATGGTGGTAGGCTCTATGCATATTTTGTTCTCCGTCTTTTTTTCGTCCAGCTAACTGATTACCTTGTGTCAGCGTTATACTGCCCACAATTGTACGCTTCAACCGGTTCTCCATGCAAAGAGTTTTCGTCGCTCCTTCTCATATTGTTTCCGATCTTACTTTTTTTTTTGTTTCTCCTCATCTACGTTGGACCGGATTCGGCATCCTTATCTTCTTAGACACATCATCTCCAGATCTCCGTTGCTATCGGAGCGACGTTTCTGTATGTGCTCCAGACACATTGCCCCTTTTGAGGCCTTTGAATGTCTCGCGAGCGCCTCATTGCCGTAATTTTCCCCCCAGTTTTTGGTTTTAACTATTGAACTTTTTTGGTTAGCGCCCCCCATTTCTTCAAACTTTTTTTTTTTCACCTGCTGGTTCCGGCAATCCCATGCTGTTTCGGCTTGTCGACCTTGGTCGTTTTGCAATGACCGCAGGGATCGAGCGCCGCCTTGACCTTTCCCTTCTCTACTAGTTCCCTTCGTCTCGTCCTTGCGCGAGAATCTTCGCGCCTTTTGACCGCCTGTTCCCGTCCTCCGCTTTGCCAATTCCTGTTTTTGCTATCGCGTTGTTTCCCTGTGGCCGCTGCAAGGTGTTTCTCCCCCCCACATGTATTTATGTTTCCGGTTCCGAATCTCGGAAGCGTTGCTCCTCCGGGGAAATGTAGCGTTCCCGAAAAGGCTTTTTTGACAGCTTTTTGGTTCTAACCTGGCGGTTTTTTTGTTTTTTAACCTCGGGGCACCACCTGTTTCTCATTATCTCCTAGTCCAAGTCGGCTTTTTTATTTAGTTTTTTCTTTGCTTCATTTGCCTTCTTTTTTCGCGCTCGATATTACCGCAGCCCGCCCCGTACTAACGCATTTCCTCCTACTTTGTTTTGATCTTGTGCTCGTCGATACGGGCCAGGCGTGTTTTTTTTGATCGGCCGAGCCCCTCGTGGCGCGAAGAGCCTGTTCTCCCCCCCCTCATTATGTTTTTTTTTATCTTTGCTCTCTAGCTTCTCGTATTCCCCCCCCGGGGTTGCCGTTTTTTTGTGGATTCAACGATTTTTCAACCGCCTTTTGCCAACATCGCTCGTAACACCAGTTTTCCTCTTTTTGTACCTTTGACCTCGTCCTGTCAATCGGAACCGCCTTTTAGTGTATTCTCTCCTCACTGCACCCTCCAGTGGATAGAACTCGTTTAGTCCGCGCCGAGTTTAGCGGCTGTTCGTCTCCGCGGATTTACCCAACGTTTTTTATAATACTTCCGCTTCGGGTCACCCACGCTTTTTTTTCACCGCGCCGACAGGGTTACCTTTTTCTACCTGTGCGGCGCTTGTTCATTTGTCTGAGCAGGCTTAGTGGTTTTCCATGCCCTTTTTTTTGCATGCATCCGCTGTTGGTCTGCCATGCAATGTCCCCCCCTTTTTTTCTTCTGTTTTCTCTTACCCTTTTTTTATGAATTACTCCCAACACGCATTTTGATCTTTTTGGTTGAAAACCCTTTGAGTTCTACTCGTGCCGGGAGCCTCCGCGTTTTTTTTCCCCTTGGTTTTGATGTCCATACCCATGTTTTCCCCCCCAGCCCTTTCATTTTCTTCTGTTCTTGACAACCTCCCGTTGTTCCCCAGTTCAAGTGTCCCCCACCCCCTGATTCATATTTTCCAAGGAGATCCGAACCTGACGGATGTAGCCCCGATCAAAGATTGTGTTTTTGATTTTTTTCGTTGCCTCCCCACCGAGTTTGCTTCGACCACTTTTTTAATCCCAGGGAGTTCCCGGGTTAGGCGATTTAACCATGGACTCTCCTGCCCACACCCTTCTTGTAAGCGGCCGTCTCTTTGAATCAGACCTCTTTTTGACCCCCGCTGCTGTTTTTTTCACCCGCCCCCGTATTCCGTCTTGAGGACGTTTTTTTATGGACCCCGCAATTCGACGCCTGGATAAAGTCCATTTTTCTTCTTTCCCCCCAGTCTCGCGAAAGATGGATCGAGGTCATGGTTGCCCGGCCCTCCCCCCGATGCATCGCCGAGTTCTCAATGAGTCGTTGACCCTTCTTGCCCAGCAGATCGGGTCATTCCTGGCGTCGTTCAGACCACCTCTTCCAGGTATTTTCCCCTCTGGAGCGCGCGGCTTTGAGGGCCCCAACTGCCCCCCTTGTATCGTGCCCTCCTTGTCGTAACGCCCACCGTACTTTTTTCTCAGGTTTCTTTGGTAAGTTCCCTCGAGCGGAGCACCCTGAAGCGTCAACAAGCTCGTTGCTGTCAAATCCCCCTGTTTGATTTTTCAGAGACAGTTCGGAGTTGATCAAAACGTCCTTGGGACCAGCCCCCTAGACTTGATGTTTTCCGGCTTTTCGCGAAATCTCCTATTTTGCCAGGCAGCCGGGCCCATCACACCCTTTTTCTTTGTCTGTCCTCAAGGGGTCGCTCTCCGATTCCTGACATCTCTCAATGAGCACCTTTTTTTTAACTCATTCAACCGGACTCAGTGACAAGTGTTGAGCCATTGTCGTGATGTTGATTTTTTGTTACTCGTCGGACCTGTACAGAGGGGTTGTGTTTTTTTTTTTTTGGTGTTTGGTTCTTTCGGTCGGATTTTTATTGCGGCATGCCCCCAGAAACCGCCGTAAAAGCCAGACTTTCCTCCAAGTTAGGCGACTTCCGACCCGCCCGAGACTCCTTCCAATTCGTTTCTTAGCTGAATCACTCGAGGCGACCCTTCTCAGTCGATTCGGTTCGCGTAATGTGGCCCGTCTCCCCCGTCTGTGAGTATCCCCAAACGCCCAGCACAAAGCATTAAAAAGTCACGGACAACGTGCCTGCTTTTTTTTTTGTCTCTTTTTTTTTCCTCTTTTTTGAGGAGATTCTTCCGCTTTTCGTGCCTCTTTCTTGTTGTGTCTGTTGTATCTCTACAACTAGGTTCTGATTCGCCCTTTCGCCTCCGGTCCTTTCTCTCGTGCACATTTCTCTTTTCGTTACTATTTTGCTCGTTTTTTTGGGTACCCTTCTCCTCCTTTTGATTCGGTTTTGTGCGGTGTTTCTTCCGCTCTGCTTTTACCCTCGACTCTACACACCCCCTCCACTGGTTCCCTTCGCCTCTCCCCTTCCCCCTCAATGCCCCCACCCCATTCGTTTTTTTCTTGCTTTGATCGCTCTTCTTTGAGTGTTGGCGGACTGACCTTCCCTTCGGTTTAGAATGGATTCCCATTTGGTGTTGGCCTTTTGGCATCAGCGTATTGGTTTTTTCCTTTTTTGTATTTGGTTGGTCTGGGGTTCAATCAGCCCTCTTATATTTGCTTCCCTCATCTTTTGAAACCTTTTTTTTTATGGAACGGCTGCCGCTCTTGGATGATTTTTTTTTTTCCGCCTTTTTTAGCTCTTCGTTGTATTTGCGTTGTGACATACACTTGCTCTCTCGCATTTTCTCCTTCTGTTTGAGTAGGGGGTGCGTCTCTGGGTGTTGGGTCTTGTTCGGCCAACATTGACACGCTTCTTTCTGGTTCGGTCTCTACCTTGTGCCCTCGGTGTTGTTTCATTCACGACCGGGTCCCCTTCTTTTCTTTGCGTATATCACCCTTGTTGCATAATCTAGGCACGGTTGTTCGTTATGCCTGCCGGCCATTTTTGGCTGATCTTGGTTTTTACTTGCTGTTCCCAACTCCATCGATCAAACGTCTTGTTTTTTGCATTTTTTCCGTCTTTGTCGGTAACGGATATCCTTTTCGTTCTCCTGCTCCCGTGGTCATCACACTGGGAACACGTTGGTCTCCTTTATTTTTTTTTTTCCCTGCGCTCCCACAATAGTCTCCCGACATCTTCTATCTTCGGTTTTCCTTTGTTTGTCCCAGATAGTAGCCCCTCGGGAGTTGATCTTTGTTTTTAACAGAATCGCCAGGTGTTTCCTCTTGGTTTTGACCCAAACCAATGACCCCCTGTCTTCGAGATCTCTCTCTAATCCCATTTTTTTTCCCCATACTTTCTACCCTGGTGTTTTTTTGTCTTCTATCGGGCCGACCGGTCTTTCAGCGCCCCAATTAGTTACCGCCGGTATTTTCGCGAGTTCCGCCTACACTTTTTCGTAGAGTTGGCGTAACGTTTTTACCCTCCGGATCTACAAGCATTCCAAGCCTAACCAATGCTTTTTTTACTCACCACTTTTGTTTCATGCTTGAAGCTGTCGCCCGCCTTCTCTTAATTTCCCTCCGGTGTTCCGCCATAGGTGCTACCTCGCCTTTTATCTAACCTCTTTCACTCTTGTCTTTTTCATTAGGTTATGACATGGATCTGGGTCTCTGTTTTGGTCAACAATTTGGCACGAATTGGTTACTCTCTCTGTGAGTGTTTTATTTTTTTTGGTTCCGTTTATCGTTTGTCTATCATTGTGGGACGTGCCCTTGGTACCATATCGGTCTCCTTTCGGCAGGCTCGGATTCTCGCGGCCTCTTCAGCCTCGGTCCTGACGGGTAGACTTCGTTTTCGCGATCTCCCCATGAACGATCAAAATCTTCTTTTCCTTTTTTTTGTTTCCGAATTTCTCGTTCGATTACTGCTTTCGTGTTGCCACTCTCGATAGTTCAGAATTGAATCTACCGTTCCCCCCCCCCTCATTCTTGAGGCCCGCGGACACCCCGAGACTCAGTTTTCGGCGATATGTTGAACCTCATTTTTGGCACCCTTTTGTTTGCCCTCTTTTCCCCGTCTCCGCCTTGTCCCACCCGCGATCGATTGCCCCGTCTCCCCATTTGGATCCCTATTCATCACCCCGCCGATCTTCGTATTTTGCCATACTCCTGCGGACCTCATACCTAATGCAAGATCCCCCCCCTAGGTTGTTCGCGCAGGTGCTAAGAGGCTTGTATTCCTTTTTCCAAGATTCTTCACCGCTTTTACTTATAAAGTTTACTTTTAGCTGATGCCTCTCGCCCTTCCCGCACGGGATTTTCTTCCTTTCTGTTGGTTACGGTTCGAGCCCGGCTTAGCGTCCTGCGGGTTAATGGCCCCAGCATATTCGCCAGGATTGCCCGGCGGTGTATTTCCATCAGCCCCTTCCACTTTTTGGATCTTGGTGCTTTTTCCACCACCAATTCGGCCCGCTTTAATCCAACCCACCTGAGACTTTGTGTTTTTGTCCCAAACATTGGTCGCGATCTTAGTTGTCGGGTCATTGTCGGATTGAAATTACCACACGTCGCTCCACTACTTTTTTTTTTGTCACCGTTTGCTCGATATTGTTACCAAGTGAGTCCTCCGGTCTGGCGACTAATCCTTTTCCCCCCCTCATGTCCCTGAAAGGATCACCAGCGAACGCCCCCGAGGACTGGAAAAAATCACTCTTGTGCGCGCGGACCCAGTTTGCCCGGAGACCCTTTTTCCCTTTGCTCGTTTTTGGGGCGGAATCCGAGTCGACCCTGTATCGCGGATATCCGTCCCAAATGACCTTCCTTTTTACGCTATGAGAATCCCGAATCCCCCCTGCGGTTGTGATCCCTGCGTTGTTTTCAACCCCTACACGTATTTACAGCAGAAAGGGTTGAACGTCCACCCCCGGCTTACTTTCGCATCTCCAGTGTTCCATCTATCTCCTGCTAATGGGTTGGTCATTTCTGCTTCCTTGAATGCTTTATGTAAGTAGCCGCCCCCCGATTTTTTCTTCGTTTTCAAGTAAGGGCAGAGAAGCTACCCCAGCCGCGCGCCTTCGTTTTTTTTTTCAGACTCCGTATTCCCGGGATTGCTGGTTTTTCCCTCCCCCCCCTGCCAGCTATCCCTGGGAGGTAGGGGCACGGCCATTATTCCTGCCTTAGTCGAGGCCCACGCTCTGCGTCTTTTTGGGTAAAAGTCTCCCCAACACCAAGAGGTTCTCGCGCATAAATTCATTGTCACCCCTCTCGTCGTATCCAGAGCGGTTCCCGGTTTTCCCAAAACCTTTGATGTTGTTGCCACTCACGATCTTGCACCCCTAACCTTTCGATGCAAGGCAGCTACGCCCGCAGCTTTTTTGCGTTGCAGTTGCCCTCACCCATTATCCGGATGCATGTCCGTTGCCTATTGAATATCGCTCCCCCATCCGGCTTTCCCAATGCCTTCCGTACTCTTACCCCCACCGTGCTTGGGGTGTTGGCCGAATGGTTTTCTTTTTTTTGCTGGTCGTTGCTACCTTTGTCTGGTTGGTTCGTTGTTCTATCCGGTTCTGGTCTTCGCCCCCAAACTCCGTCCCGAAACCGGTACAACGGTTTTTCTTGTCTCCCGAAGCTGCGTCGCCCTCAGGAATGTTGAAAGAGAGGCCTTTTTCAAGCCTTTTTTTGATTGCCTCCTGTTCGCGTCATGACCGCGTGTCCCTCCCCAACGCCCTTCCAAAAGGCAACCATAGTGGACCCCCAGTGTCAAACTATGTGAGCATCACGGATCTCTTTTTTCTCCTTGTTTTTAGCTATCATCTGATTCAGTGATTCTTGCCTGGTATTTGTTGTTTTTTTTGAGTTGTTACTCCTAACTACTTGTCCATTTCTCTGCACCTTGGCATTCGGCACTGCACTAAATCTTTTTTTCAGTTTCTTCCTTGTCTTTCGCTTCTTTCGTGGGAAATCCCTTTTTTTTGGCCTTCCCTTCCGTGTTTGATTCCTTTTTGTTTGTTACCTCGCTATGCCCCCACAAGTCTTTTCCGTTACCCAACTCCCATGGCCCGTCCCCACATCTTTTCACTTACACCCCCCAGCATTCTTTCTTCTCTTTTTCTCTTTTTTTTTTTTATTTTTTTTTTTTTTTTTTTTTTTTTTTTTTTTTTTAGGTATTTTTTTTATTATGATTCCGATTGCTCTTGATTTGAGCTTTTTTTCTCTGGATCCTGGTTCACGAGCAGGTTCTTTTTGTGAGCGAGTTTGGGCCCACATATTTCGTTGTTGGGCTTTTCGTTTTACGTTCATTTCTGGCCACCTTGTTTTCTGCATTTGCTTACTCCTCTCCTCTGGTTCCTGTTTATTTGCTTTTTCTGGAAACCTCTCTGATGGTCCTTCTTTGTGCTCGGCAGCCTTTTTGCTGATGCCCCCGACTCTTTACGCCCTATATTATTTTGTTAAGACTCTGGGCCTTTTTTCTTTTGTGTCCCCTTCCCCCTTGGCCTCCTGCGCCGAGTGGTTTTTTATATTTCTATGTTGGGCTTGATTTCCGCATCCCTTCTTTTTTCTGGCTTTCTGTACGTTGCTAGGTGCTCTTGTTCGCCGTTCCTTCGGCACCCCATGCGTTTAAGACTCATTTTTTTCCACCACCCTTTTCCGCAGGTCATCATGGACCTTTATCTTGATTTTGTCTGTGTTTGACCTGCTTTCTTTTTCTGATAGCCGTACGTTTGCTTTGGTTTTTAAAACCTCACCTGGGGTTTCTTCCTCTGCTAGCGTGTTCCGTGCGATTTACTTTTTGGCCGTTCATATGGTTTCGCTCGAGCCCCCCGCTTTCTGTGGTCTTGAACTTTCCAAACGAGTTTTTTTTCTGCAGCCAATCTTGGGTCGAGTCCTCTTTTTTTTTGTATCTTTTATGTCATTTGTTTTTTTTTTTTTTTTCGGACACGTGATTGAGAAGGGAGTCCTTTGTTACCCTATCGCCTATATCCTTTTTTTGACTGGCCGTCCTTGCCCTTCAAGCCCACTCCCGTATTTTTTCCTTTGGCCGAGCGCGTTACCCTCCCCCCCTGTTTTTGCCCCTCCTTCTCCCTGGTTTTCTGCTAATATGCTTCGGTTTAGAGCCGCCCAAACGTCAACTGTTTGTTTTTTTTATACCATCTTGGTTTCTCTGACATTTATCTTTTCCATTCACCCAGTCTCCTCGCTAAGCTCTCTACGTAACCATGGGCACAATTGCACCGTCCCTGCTGCTGCGCTTGATAGTGGCGCTCAGTTTTCCTCGTTCCCTTTCCCATCATAGTCCCCCCGGTTCATATCTTTTGACAAAGGACTCATTTTACATCTCCGCGTTCCCTAACCTACTCTTTGTTTGTATTTTTTATTTTTTTTAACCTTCTGCTATGGTCCTCTGGTTTCCCTCTTCTAACTCTCGCGTTGATCTGAATTCCCCCACAAGATGCTCCCGGAAAGCGTTCTCTGCTTGAGTTTAACTTTCTTTCTACTTACCCCTTGGGTCCCAACACGGTTTGGGACCTCTCGCGTTCTCTTAGGAATTACGTGTATGCTTGAGGCTATGAGCTTTTCTTTTTTTCCCCCTGAGGTCGCGCGCTTTATTGCTCCTCCACTCTTCTCAATTCCCATCCTTGTCCTTTGTTGTGGTTTAGTCCTCTTGCTCGTAACCTGTTTTTTTTCCATATCCCCTGGCGACCTCTTTTCGCTCTTCCCTAACAGTTTCCCTTGTCTCGGTTTCTGCCTTCTGCTTATACCTGGACTTTGTAGAGTTGTTGCCCACGAGTTTTCGATTCCTTTGATTGAATTCGTGCAGGCGTTTTCCAACCCTGCTTCGCGCATCATTTCCTTCATTGTATCTTTTCTTCCTGATAATCTCCCCCTTTCAATCCTTCCCCCTTTTTTGAGTACCACTAATGCCCACCACTTTTAACATAGGTTTTTTTTTTCGCCAGGATTGGTCCTTTTTCCCCTCTGGATTCCTAACTTTAGGAACAGGTTTTTGTTTGAGCGTTCTCCTCATTTCGCTGATCAGCTCCGTCCTTGTACGGGGGTTATTTTTTGGTCTTCGTAGGTTCGCGTCAGGTGTTAATTGCGCCATGTCAGACTTCCCGTTTTTTTCTTTCCCCCGCTTTTCCTCGGTCCCTTGGTCTCTGGTGCATGTTTTTACCACTTTTGCTCCAACACATTTGGAGCCCAAACCTGATCGTCGCTCATTTTGCTTGCGTAGTACCGAGGTCATATCCCTCCCCCCCCCGTTCTCAGCATGCACCACCTGCGTCCTTTGTTGCCCGTCTTCTACGATCTTTTCCAAATGCTTCCAGTACGGCCTAATTAGTCCTCCCTCCGCCGATACCCCTCTTTTTTTCTGTTTGAACCCACTCGTTTTGTTAGACAACTCTTTATGAAGCTCCTGACGCGAGCCAGTTAGTCTCGGCCTTGCGCCCCCTGCTTGCCCTAAGCTTTCCATTGATTTGCAACATACGTAAAAGGATCGCTATTTTCGCTTTTTTGCAAAGTCCAGGCTCGACGCGCATCGCTCCTCCCTTTTTCCTTCTATTTGCTGAAATGGGGGGTTCTTTTTTCGATCGTTCAATTGTTCTGTCCCATGCGCGCCTTTCACGATCTCTGCCTCCCCCCCAGACGAGCGTTTTGGCGGCGTCAATGCCCCCCCCTTAGTAGGAATAGGCTACCCTGAGATTTTTTTGCAATGCCCATGTCCCCTGGCCGTTTCTTCCCTCCCATCGCTCCCGGTTTAAGTTGGTCGGTTTCTCTCGTTTAAACAGTCAAAAAAGCGGTCGTGCTCCCGAGCGCAAGTCCTTTTTTGCAGCAAAGTGCCCCGAGCTTTCCATTTGCTTATCGATCTTCTGTTCGTTAGAGAAACGTTTTCGCTGCTGAACCCATTTCCCGTTTTTTTTTTTTTGCCCCTCACCCCACTTGTAGCGGCCTGCCATTACCCTTTTCTCCTCCAGGCTGGCTGATTCCCGGTTTTTTCTCCAATGGGTATCCTTTTAAGCGGGGACCCGGTGTTCGTCCGCGTTTATTTTCTCAGAGCCTCTGACCTCTGTTATCCAGCCAAGTTCTGGGTTCTTTGGCTCCCTGGTGCTTTCTTTAGCATTTTCCTTCCCCATGTGGTTTTTTTCCCGGTCGCCTTTGCAGATTTTTTTTCGCCACCGTCGTCCAGCCACGCTTTTCCTACGGTAGCTGCGATGTTCCGCACTCCCCCATCTGCTGCCTCCTTTAGGTTCACGATTTTTTTGCTTGAATCACTGCCCTTGTTTTCCATGGCCCGGTCGCGACTTTGTCGTTCGAGGATTACCCCCCCCCCTAGGGGCACCCCCCTCCACTAACTTTCCCAAGCACTTGTTGGCTGCGATCTCTCTGTCCGTTTTTGAGATGAGTCTTCATCGGATGCTTGGGAGTCTTTGCCTTGGAAATCTGTTTGTCTGAGCTGTTTTCTTTTCCACTACGTTTCTCTCGCAATTCCGTTCGATGTTCCCCAATGGTCGTCCGCTTTCGGTCACCGCATTTTCTCTCTCGTTTTTTTTACAGTCCCCTGTTCCGTTTTTCCCTATTTTCTTTTTCTGGACTTGTTGGCGTCAGCATCTGCATCATACGCCGTCACCCCCCTCGGGACCGTTTATCCTTTCCTAACTTCCCACCCCCCGTCCTTTGTACGGTCCATGCTTTTCGCTCGATACGCGTTGTCGGAGTAATTGCTTCCTCGGACTTCTCTATGCTGGGACATCTTTTGTGTTCGCATCCACCATTTTTCTTCGATGTCTGGCTAGTTCTTTACCTTTTCCCCGTTTTTTTTTTCTGGGGTCAATGCTTTTTTGTTTCGCCTTTTTGGATGTCTCCTTATGTCGGTTGTCCAATCCCTCGCTTTTTTGCTGTTTCCTTTGGTCTCGCTTTGTTTTTTTTTGTTAGACCCAATTCTCTCCTCTCTTGTCGTTGACTACAGCAAGTTACTCAAAATGGGCCTGCGTTTTCCTCCCCCCTTTTCTCTGCGGTATTGTTTCCTTTCCGCTTACTGTTTGGGTTGTCGGAACTTCCGAGTTTCCGATTCTTTAGGCGGTCTTTCTGATTCTACGGTCGCGACTCTTTTGTTCGGCCGCCTCCCAATTCCCCCCTTTCTTTTCATTTTACGCTTTTTTCTCAAGGCAACCACAGGGTTTGTAACCTCCAGTCCTGAGCCTTTATTTGCCCGTTCCTGCTTTTTTTTGTTGATTTATTTTTTTTTGTTCATCGCTCACACCCTCTTGTTCTTACCTGTCTTCTGCACTAGCTTTTCTTGTCTTTGGGTTTATATTTTGATTAATTTTTCGGATTTCGCTTTCCCTACTGTCGGCTGGTCTTTGGTCTCCGCAACCCTCTTTTTTTTCCGGTCGTCTTTCTCAGCCACTTTTTCCATTCGGTTGTTTTCTCTGTACTGGCTTTTTCATCACGTACTGGCAAAATTCCTTTGCAGAATTTTTTTGAAAGTTTCTGTTTCGTGCCCCTTCCCCTTCTTATTTGACCCCCGCCCCGTTTCTGCCTTTCAATGTGCGACCGATTTCTGTCCCTTTTTTTTCCCCCAAGCTCTTCTCCCAACATTTTTTTGTTGGTTCTATCGGGATGTTCTTTTCCCCCGCCGCAATTTTTTCTCCTTCTTCCATTGCGGTCCGCTAAATACCCCCCTCCCTTGTTTGTATGGCGAAATTGCTTCCCCCCCTTTAGATCGGCTTTCCTCCACGTAACTCGCTGTGCACAGTGGTATTTCGCCCCCTACCGTTCTCTAGCTTCCGCTTGTTTCTTTTTTTTGAGCTCGCGTCCTCGTCAGGACTCTGCAGAACATCCGCTAAACTCTCGCGTTCTCTCCCTCTTTCTTTCCCGCTGGTGTTCTTTTTTTGAATTCGTGACTGAGGTACTCGTCAACAAGCGCCGGGTTTTAATAGGAGGATCCTTGTCTCCCTTCCCCTTTTTTTTTACGGTGTCCCCTAGCCCTGTTTTTTTTTCTATCGCTGGAGGTTGCAAAGTCCCCCTGCGGTTCCTGAAGATCTGGTCACTCGTAAACACACTTGCTGCCAAATTTTGTCTCCCCTTGAGAGCTTCCCTTTCTTTCAGTTCTAGTGCTCAAGACTGAGGGTCAATTGTTCTCTCCGCCAAGCTGCTCCGAATCTACACAGCCAGCTTTCGAAGCTCA
>Ga0179593_1320814_pt1 | contig 15003 bp, 17 predicted proteins | sample CZODoug2_1_08_16_FD_185931 | JGI IMG/M metagenome (GOLD analysis project Ga0179593, IMG submission 185931) | Vadose zone soil fungal communities from Angelo Coast Range Reserve, California, USA - CZODoug2_1_08_16fungal (PacBio error correction) | ecosystem: Environmental > Terrestrial > Soil >... | reverse complement strand
CCCTTTCTCGAATATATCTGGACCTTACCCCATGTCTTTCATATACGAGAGTTCCTGATCAACCCCCTTTTATTCTTGCTTCGGCTATACCGCTTCTTTGCTTAGATTCTGGATTTTTCGCTAGTCCGCCTGTTTTTTCCCATTGCGTCGCTTTTCGCTTGCTCCTTTTGAGCAGCTTACAAGCCAACCCATTAAGGTGACGCGATCTTCTTTTTTTTGTGTGGATCCCAACTCCGTTGTTTGTGAGAGTTCCGCTTAGCTTAGCTGCCCCTCTTTCCTCTGGCCAATCACTGGTGATTCCCAGGATTAGTTTCTCGCGGTTTTTATTCCCTTGCTTTTATTGAGATTGACCTCCGGATTTTTGTGCCTTCCCCGCCTGAAGCCCATTTTACCAGACTGATCGACGGATTTGGACCCACTCATTTCCGCAATGACCTTGTCGGAGCCAGAATGGAATCGTCTTTACGATAGACATCTGACCCTGATCTTGCCCTGATTGCCCAGGCGTCTGCCGTCTCTGCAGCCTGTCGATATACCGCTTCGTGAAAGTGCTTGGAACAAGGGGTACAGTATTACCGGTCGTTTTTTTAGGTGGAGCGGTAGGTAGTGCTGGCTTTATAGGACCCCCGAACCCAACAGAGAACGGCCCGGTGTGCCCCTTATGATTCTCTAGCACCGACTCTCCCATCTTGACCATCCCCTTCTACCCGATCCATTTCCCGCGATAGGGAATTTAAGGGCAGCACCCAGCCAGCATTTGCCGGTCCCTCCCTCCGGGGTTGCACCCAGTTCATACCCAAAAAAAGTGCCCTTTCCCTTCTCGGATCGTCCTTCCTTATACATTTTCCCTTTCCGGCTTCTTTTTCGGTGTCCCTCCTTTCCTGTCCCCTGCAGGAAACACCCCCTAGACCCTTCTCAACCATAATTTCTCTTTTTTTCCTTTTTTTATAATGCCCCAATTCCCCCTTCAGGGAAAACCACTAAATGTCACCTTTGCCACACGAGTTAAAGCGACGACGATTACCCCTCTTCTTCTGACCCCCAAGACTGGAAGACTTTCTGAGACCCTCCCTCCGCCTCTTTTTCCAGAACCTGGATAAGTAGGCCACCCTTCCTCCTCTCCTATTGCGTGCTTGTTACCCTTCCCGCCCCTTTTCTTTCCTCGCACGAGTTCCTTTGGTCTCCTGCACGATACCCGAGGTCATTGTTTCGTTCGTGTATCTAGCATGCTGCGCGCCCTTTTACTTGTTTGCACAGACTATAGAAGGAGGTTTCTGACACTCGTAATGGATTCCTTCTCTCGGTAACCCTCTCTAGCCTGCTTCACACCCCCCAACAGAAGCCACTCTACCTTTCTTCCTACTTGGCCTCTTAAACACCTCCTTTTCTGTTTCTTTTTTTTTTTCCCTCGTTTTCTCTTGGGATTTCTGGACCTTACCCCACACCGTGTATCTCTCACCTTTCGAACCTGGGGACCTTTTTTCTTTTCCCTCCCAAGGAAAGACTCGACTAGAACCGAGTTTCGCGCCATGGTTGACGTTGGACTTACAACGAGGGCTCCAAGTTAAAGTGCGTCAACTTCGTCGTAGGCAAAACAATGATTATTCCAACCAATCGGGTCAATTACACTAAGTTCCCTCTTGAATGTTGGGTCCTCTTTCCCGCTTCCTGGGTTCACTCTTTGGCCCCCCCCCCCCCCCGGTTCCCTTGTTGAGTTTGCAGCATGATACAGTATTCGGTTTAAAAAGAGTGTTTTTTTTTTCTTTAATCATGTTGTTTATCTCCCCCTATTCCCTGGCTTATCCTCCCGAGCAAGTTAGTCTTCCCTGTTTCATTCGGCTCGTTTCTTTCCATCGGCCCCGCCTTCGGGAATCCAAACCACCTGGTGAGGATCCCTCCCTTTTTCGTCTTTTTTTTTGTTGTTGCATCACCCGTTCTGAATAGTTAGGTAAGCGGAGAACCTTTACCAAGACGAGGATGCCTACACCTGTTCCACCTTTCCGCAGGTGTGCTTATGTGTACCCTTGTCTGACTGACCTGTACGATTTGACTCCATCATCTTCGATGTCAATGTAATAGAAATAGTAATTCTTTGCTATCGCTTTAATTGCAATCATCTCGATTTTGAGTCCAGTCCTCCCGGAAGGTCAGTGTCACGACCCGTCTGCTACTTTTCTCTTCAAAGATGGTGTCCCCCGGGTCCCCCCTTTGGTGGTAGCCTTTGCTTGCACATACGCTTATCTTTGCTTAGAACTACTTCCACCCCTTCGTGGTCCCCACGACCTCAAAGTTGTGGTTTAGGGCACCTCCCCTTTTTTTCCTATAGACCTCGTCCATGCTTTGCTCTGGTTCTAAATATTCTGAATTTCATTAACCTGTGTTGAACTACCCCCTTGATTTCGGGTGCACGTCGTGTCTTCCTTCGGAACCCAAGACCCCCTCCAACGGCGATGCTTGTGTTCTCTCACTCTGCAACCTACCCACCCCCCGTGGTTTTGTGGTGTGTTTTTTTTTTGTGTTTTGGGGGGGTTCTTTTTGTTCTTTTTTTTTTTTTCTTGTGGGTGGTTTTTTTTTTTTTTTTTGGTGTGTGTTGGTGTCTTTCTTTTTATCTGCCCCCCCAGTTGGGGATGGGTTGGGCCACTATTGAAAATTTGAACCCAGAGGTTCTCACACATGTTGGTTTCTGGGTTGCTTTTTTTGCCCTATCTCACCTGACATGAGGGTTGTGGGAAATGTCTGCACCCTGGCCCTTTCCTTCTCTCGTGACTCGGTGGTTCTCTAGTCCGTCCTGATTAGTTTCGTTTGGAATGGATTTCCTCGAGAGTTGAGGGCATTTAAAATTTCCTTTTTCCAGACTCCAAAGCGCCCCGTCTCCCTTTCTGTCCTGTTTGAGCATCCACCAGGAGAGGATATCTCCCCCCCCCCCCCCCCCCCCCCCCCACTTTCTTTTGTCGTGCTTCCCACACTGGGCAGTCCTGCCTTCAGCGTTTTGTTGAATAGAGCTACAGGACTGATCCCTTCAATCAGTTTCCTCCAGCTTTGCCCCTTTTTTTTTGCTCATAGAGGAGGCATGCCTCCCCCTCTATGGGCTGCGCTGATGACACTGCTTCCTAAAGGAACTGGAGCTGGCGCGTGGGCTCCGAGCTTTTTCCTTATTTGTTCTGCCAGCCTCTCAATGTTTGAGGACCTATTTCCTCTCCTGGTTTTTTTCTCTCGTATCCTGCTTGCTTCCCTAGTTTAGTTCTCCATCGGTATATGGACATTCGTTTCTTTCGCATCGTCTAGCGTCGCTTCGCTCTCTTTCCTTCCTTTTTTTCTCCTATTGACTTCCCCGACTACCCCAGAAATGCGATGAATTACCCTGTTTCCTACTTCCTGTGGGGGTCCTGCCCGTTCCAGGAGAGTTTTTGTCACCCTTTTCCCTAAATCCCCAACGAAAAGGAAATTATGCGTCCTGTATAGCTTTGAACCCATTTCCAGGGGGTGTGACCCCTTGAAATTTTTCTCACCCTTTTTTTTTTTTTGTGTCGCCTCGTTTCTGTTCCCTCATGCGTACCGTACCCTTGCTGTTTCCCCGCTGGAAGCGGTTTTTGGGGCAGGTAGAGATTTACCGTTGACCCCCCAGTTTTCTCGTTCCCTATGTGGGTGCAACCGCCGGGACCCTCCTCCCTTCTTTACTCCACAAACGCTTCACGTCGCTGATTTGACCTGTTGCTTTTCCGCTTCCGCCTTCGAATTTTGCTATCCTCTCTTGCCGTATAATTCCCTGACGCAGTGGCTGGTCGGGTTCTATCCCTTGGCAAGATGGAGAATCTTCCTCTATGCCTCATTTGCCCCATCATTCTTGGCTGTTATTCTACCCCGCCCTGGTGTTGTCCTCATACGAGTCTGGTCAGGAGTACGATTTTTGCCCTGGTTAGCATTGATGTCAGGATCCCCGAGCAATTGTTTTGCTTCCCCCGCCTTTTGCGGGACCCGCCTGCCTCATTTTTTGTCTGATAAGCCAGCCTTTACATGAATCTGGATCTAGGAAGCGGACACCAACCAACTGCTGCTTCTGCCCACGACCCACAAACCTCCTTGATGCCACCGTTGCACTCTTTGATGGAGTAATTCGCTAACATAATCTCCCCCTGGCCCGCCTTGTTCCGTCGTCTACTACCTGCTGCGTTCCCTGGAAACGGCCCCCGCGGGGACCGGATTCTGCCTCCCGGATATTTGATCGCTACGAGGTTCTCATTTATCGCGCGACTATGCTTCCTCTCCAGTGTCAGGTTTCCTGTTCCATGAATTTTCTGCTCCCCTTCTCCGTTGTTGTGAAGATAACTGTCCGCAATTCGGAAATCAAACTGGGCCTCTCCTTTTCTAATTTTCCTCTCTTCTGTCGTGTAAAATTCCTTGGTGTTCTTCTCGATTTTGAGCATATTGCTTCGCTCGTTCCCTCGATTTTGCCGTTGACCCCTTTGTAACTGACGGCCCCTCGCGACCGTGCGGTTTAGTATGCCCCATCCAGGTGCCCGGTGTACCCTTCCTAGTGTTTCTGTACAAGTCAGGTTCTTCCGTTCCCGCCGCCTTTCGCCTATTCCTTCCCTGGCACTTTTCATTGGCTGTTTTTTCAAGTCATACCCCCAAGTCTGTGTCGGCATTCGTATCCCCTCCTATGTTCTTCCCTCCACCCCCTGCCCCCCTAGACCCTTTTTTCTCATTTTTTCTTTCGGACAGCCTGCTCGCACGCGGATTTACCTCCCCCAGAAAACATGTACTTGATGGGCCGATAAAATGTTCCTTTTCTCATCACGTGTATGACAACCCTCTCTTCCCCTCAGGTTCTCTCCCCGCTCTGTTCGTTAAGCCTTAGATATATTTTTTTTTCCTGTTTGGTCCCTTTCCCTTCTGGTCCTGGATAAGTGTGCTCGTTTTGGAGGTTTCCAAATGTAAGGTAGGCTGTAGCATCATCACGTCAGATTCTGCCCTTCGAACTTGGTTACTCAGGTTACCCGTTTTCATGTTAGTTTTCCACCCCTTCTCCCCGATTGTCCCTCCCCTCCCCTCGACTCTAGGGAAATCCCTTCTTAGAACTTCACAAAGGACCGCCTATGAGCTCTCAGCCTGAATTAACCCAGTTCATCACCGCTTTCCCTTCGGAATAGCTCTCCTTTGTGTTATTCATCCTTTCACTGTCTTCTTTCGTGTTTTGCTTCTTGCTTGGTCCTTCTTCCCCAACTGACCATCCTTTCCTCCTGACCCCAATGATTGCCCACTTTTTCTCTCTGTCTTGTCTTATTTATACATGTACCCCCCCCCCCCCGTCCCCTTTAGTCATTCAAAGTAACCACCAGCGCTATTCTCTCCTGACTCCCCTTATTTTTTCTACCAGCCCACAGAAAGCCTTTCACAATATACACCTCACTCTCCTCAATCCTGAAAGCAGCCGGTTAAGATCAAACTTTAAGGATCCTGAAATGGACATTTTCGCCACCTTTCGCTACTTTTCCTCAAAGATGGGTCTTCTCCCTTTCGGAAACCTTTGAGTTTTTTCCTTTGGTCGTCACGCTTGTCCCTCCTGCAGCCGAGTACTTCGAGCCTCTCGGGCATTTACTGCTACCCCCGCTATCCCTTTTTCATGATGCCCTCGCCTCCCTTCCTATCTCTCCTGCCTTGGACAAATTTTCTCGTAAGTGCTATCAATTTTTTTTTTATTATCGGTGCAACCAACGTCCTTGAGCTCCGCCAGGTAGTTACATGACACCTGCTGTCCGAGACTCCAGGAACCCTTTAGACTATGGTCCTTGGTTTTCATGGACCCTCTAGTCGATACCGACCATTGCCCAGCCGAAACCTCCCCAGTTCTAAACCTTTTTGTTTCCCCGCTCTCCTGGTGAGTTCCCTTTTTCCTTCCATTTTTTTTCCCTCCCAACGGTACAAGTGTTCATTTTTTTTTCAACCTAGGACCCCCCAAGGGACGTAACTGGAAAAGGGCAACCGCATGAATTGGTTTTTTCTTTCCTATTTTTTTACGGGTGATGAAATATTCCCCTGCGTTTGAGAGGGCCTTCCATCGGTGTCTTTTCCGCGCTTTCTGACCGCAAAAAAGCGACTCTCGTTTGTTTTTGGTTTTCCCAATTGCCCCCGTTTTCACTCCCTAGCGTTTGAGCCCCATCACACTGCAGGACTCTGCAATCTTAATTTTCCTCTCCCCACTCCTGATGCGCTCCTTTTTCAAGCGTCTTTTCCTCCCCAGGCTATTTGTCCCACGGATTTCAATTCGCTTAGGTGCGAGGACCGATAGCATAGCGAGCTTTCTTTAGGTACGAGGCGAAACCCACCCGACGCGCTTTTTCAATGTTCCACCTTTGGTTTTCCTTTCGCACAGCCTGTTCGTTGCTTCTGTTCTGGTGTCTTTCCCTTTGAGCCGCGTATATTCTTCTCCAGGCTGGATTGTCCTTCTAATAGTCTTTGTCCGAGAGCATCCGAGATTGATGCCCTGACTCTTACACTAGCGTCACGTCCTCCCCAAGTCACGATTCCAACCCTTTAGACCGTGTTTTTTCTCCTGGGTTTAAAATGACCCTTTTTTTGCAATGGGCGCCTCCCTAAGGTAATCACAATTTTTCCTCTCTTCTATACTTTCCCTCCCATTAATCCTTCCCACTCGTGGGTCACCAAAGAATAATCATTCTTTTTCCCTAACAAGGTTCTGAGATTTTGCCCGGCTGATGCCTTTCCCAGTTCTGGAAACTAAAATTTGTTTCGAGGCTCTCTCTGTGGAGTCAATCTGGAGGTAAAGTACGCCTTTGCTCTAGCAATTTAGGGCCCGCCGAACCTGACGTTAGTCTGGTGATCTTCCAACCCTCACCACCCACCCCCACCCACAACCCCCCCCCCCCCCCCCCACCCCCCCCCACCCCCCCCCCCAAACCCCCCCCCCCCCCCCCCCCCACCCCCCCCCCCCCCCCCCCCCCCCCCCCAACCCACCTTACATGTCTTCAATCCCGAAACTCCGTCCCCCCACTAGGACGACTCACCTTATATCTTTAGGATCCTGATTTTTCTTTCAAGTTGGTCCCTCTCTCACGACTGGATGCGCTGTGAACTCCTTCCGTCCCCCACAATGTGGGGACTTCCACTTTCCCCTAATTTCTCGTTCTACCCCCCCCCCTCTTCTTTGTGGTTATAGGACCATCGTTTGTGCATGAGGAAAAAGCTCTCGGACGTTTCCTTTCCCCCAAGTACTTCCCCCGATCACCTGTTTTCCTTCTCCATTCCACCCCAGTTCTGTCCCCTTGCTTTTTAGTCCGAAGTTTTCTCATTTGTCGTCCCCAATTTCAGGCGCTTACCATAGGGCTGGCTTTTTTCCTTCCCCGTGCCCTCCGGAAGATGTATCAGTTTGAGATATCATTTTGAACAAGTCGGGTCCTCCCGCTGGCCCTGCTGCACTTTTTTCTGAGGCGTGCCCTTTTTGACTCAAATTGCGCGCAGTAGTGTTGACGGTTTTCCCCGTAACGCAAGGGATCCCCCCCCCCTGGTCCCTGTTTCCTGCCGAGCTCTCTTTCGACCATGCTACACCCTTGTGTGTGCCGTCGTGTGATCCCCTGTCTGGGTCCGTTTTCCTCTCCCACCGTCTTGAAGAGCGGTGGCGGCCCATTTGGAGTATTCTTCTACCCATCCCCTTCTTTAAGGTCGTCGTGCGGATCACCAACGTGGTCCCTTGTGTCGTTTCATTTTATTTTTCATTTTTTCATCCTCCCAATCACAAGCCCCCCCCTTGAGACCCGTTTGTACCGCTTTGCTGTCTTCTCTTGTCGAGGGATGGTTTTCTTCATTTCAGGACTCTTTAGGTTCCACCCACTCAGCAATAAAGAACTCATTTTTTTGTACTCCCCAAGTACTTCGTGCTCTAAAGTCAATAATTCTGCTGTTTATCTGTGATTACCTGCATATTTTTGTGAACCCCTGCGTGCGCGACAAGGCCCGGTTTTTTTTTTTGGTTTTTTCTACTCTCCTATTCTTGCCTTTCGTAAGTCACTTTGCTGGTCCCCTATGGAAGGCTCCTTCTACTCAGTCTCTTTTCGTTGACCCCCCAGCTATTGGCTCGATGGTCTTCTGGGCTAGATAGCGCTCCCCTCCCCTTCTTTTTTTTCCCTCCCAACGATTACTTTCTCTAGGTTTTCGCGGCTCTCCAAGCATTCACGCCTCGGTATACTAGTGCTTACTGCCCTGCGCGTTCCGAGATGCCTCCTACGATTGCTCTGGTTGTGCCCTGCAGTGGATCTGCCTTTCCTGTCCTTTAGCTTGGGATCCTTCCCATAAGACTGGGGCTATCCTTTCTTTTTTTCGAGGAATCTAAGTTTTCCTTCCCCATCCGTATTAAGGCTCCCTCGGGGCTTCACCGCACTGGTTTCCTCCAAAACCACGCCGGTCTCTGGTTCATGAATGGCGGCCATGATTAGCTTCGTCTCAACTTCCAAGATCCCCACTGCTGATCTTCCCCGGTCCTAAAACACTAGAATTTTATCCCCCCCGGACATTGGCTGTTTATTCTCCGTCAGCAAAGTTTCATCCTGGTGCCTGCTCTCAACATGTTTTTTTTACCTGGCCCGGAACCATCGCTTTCCTCGCTATGCCTTCTGTATTGGGCTGACGGTCCCAAACTCGCGTTTATTTCCTCCTACTAGCCCTCCCGGAGTCATATTTGTCGTCGACCATTAGAGAAATTTTTATCTTTGTCTCCCTCGAATCTTTAATCACAGTGGGTTTTCTCTGATCAGTGTCATATACGTTCCTTTTTTGACCGCTAAACCTGGGATTTAATACATTTCCCTCTGGAAGATCCATAGTCGGAGAGTCTCGGCCTGGTCCAGCGATGGCTGCTTGTCCATTGACCAACCCTTATCAGTCGTAATTCTCACAGGCAAGGTTCCCCTCTTGATACTTCATCTCTAGCAACAATTTGCCGGTTGCTCCCCGTTCTTGTTGTTTTTGCGGCAACTCTTCCGTGTGCCTTAGTTAGAGTCAGTTTTAGAGAGCACTTTGGGCCCTATCCTTAATTTAAAGCATCCCGGGATGCATTCGTTTGGGGGCCCCTTCGTTTTTAAAGACCTTTCAGGTGAGCGGCCGGGCTTATGCGTCCCTGCCTTCGGAAACAGCGCATTCCTTCTCGACAAGAGCGGATTCCAGGTGGTTTCGGAGCTTCCCCCTCCTTCTGTGGCGAGTACTCCCTTTCGTTATCTCCATCTTCCCCTGATGCTGACATTCCCCCAGCAATTCGTCGGCTCAACCGCGAATCCTCCCCCGGGGCCTGGTCAAGTATTTCCCCGTATCCCCTTCTCATCGTCTTTTCTCTCGTTTTTTAGGTAAAGAAGTAGAGGTATTTAAGGACATAGCTTATTCACGGTCACAGTGACCCTGCCGCATGATTCTTTAGCACTTCCGGTGTTTTTTCCAGCCCTTTAAGCTCCCCCCTCTAAATTTATTCCTCCCAGACTGTCCGCCCCCCCCCGGACCAGTTCATCTGCTGAGCCGGCGCACCTGTTGCGCAATCGGGACATACAAAGCAGATTTCTCTGCTTCCCCGTATGATTCTTTTTCATTTGTTTTTTGTTTACCCCCAAAAAACCTTATTTCTTTTCTTCTTTGGTTAGCCTTCATGAACCCCAATCCCCGCCTCTTGTCCCTCAAGCACCCCTGACAACAGGTTACCAGTGTCTTTTTGATTCTCTCATATGAAACCCCCTTCCCTAGTAAACAGTCACTGACCCGGGCCCCTATCTTTCCCTAATCCTCACAATCCGTACGTTTTGCTTCCCGCACCATACACCCGCCTGTTTTTGAAGCAGGTCCTGGCCTCCGCCCTTTTGCCTCCCTATGTACTTTTCAACACCCCCATACGATTCCGGTGTGACGATGTCCTCACTCCCCCTTTTCGCTAATGGCTCACCCTTGCGGAGAGGCGTGCCCCCGGAAATGCTTTCCGGTCTCGTTTTCTCGTATTGCTGGCCATCCTAAGACCTCACCGTTCTAGCGATTGAGTACGGTCCTGCTCTAAGTGCCTAGAGATTTTGACAGCATCACATTGTTTCAGTGCTGCTCCCCCCTTTTTTCCATATCCTGCCCTTAACCCTCTAAGCCTTTGCACAGATAATCTTTTCCAGGCACCCCACAAGCCCGGATATCCGCTTCTTGTGGATTTTACATTTCCCGCATTGAGAGTTTGCTTTCGTGGAGCAGACCCCCCATGATATCTGCTCTCCTTGTAGGTATTCTCTTCCCAATAGAAAATCCCCATCACTCGTTCATAGCGCACCACCTTCGAGGGTCCGCGAGAAGAAACGATTTTGAATGGGGCTCATATTCCTTCTCCTTTTCGAGTGCCCCAACCCCCCACTTTTCCTCTCCCCCAAAGGGATAAGAAGATCACAGTCCATTTTTTTTCCATATGGATTTCGTTTCCCTCGTCCCCCCCCCCTTCCCACTTTTTTCTTTTGCAGATAGCCTATCCCGTAGGGTGCGCCTTCCTCACACCGTCTTCCTGTTGGTACAATCGAATACTACGGTGGGGCTTCCCTTGCAGTAGCCCCACGGGCCAGGCGATCACTTTGGATACCCTTTTTTTAAGAGATGACTTTTTATGTCCTCGGCTTTCCAAAACCTGGTGTTTCTGATCATTACCAGTGAGTCTTTGGACAATTGTGAAGGTCCATTTCCCCCCCTATACGCCCATTCCTCCAGGCATCTTCGACCTATTTGCCCAAACGACGAGGCGTCAATTGTTCCCATGTTCCCCCCCTTTTTTTCTCAATGTACAAGCGAGTCTTTTTTTCACCTGGAGTGAGCCTTGGGCATCTGATCATCATCTTCTTTCTCGGCGCCCTCCTTGCCTCTCTCTTTAATCTCCGTTTGTGTTGATAGAGGAGCAGGGGATTATTTGACATCACCCACTAGCGATTTCCAGGCACGACCCAGGCCGCGTTGCAACTCCGTTTTAGAGGACATCTTTCCCCCCGGGTTTGCCAAGGGCGTTGTGGCAAATGCTCTAACTAACCCGATAGATATTCTAACTTCCTCGTCCCCATCATCTACTTGCACCCAACGTGGTGTTCACACCGAACTCCGGCTTTAACCCTATTTTTTTGGGTATACCCTTGAGAGTCGCTCCCCCCCCCCCGCTTGAGTAGGGGATTTTTTAGCCACTCTGAGGGATGGGCCACCATTGCGCTTGTCCATAAATGATTTCGACGAGCCTCTGGAATAAATGTACGTTTCTCACTAACACATGGCCCCGCAACCGTCTCTTCGCTGTTGGGGTTTTCGAGGACTGACAGACTTTCTTATGGTATCTTGAAAGTTGATGTGGTCTTCAAGCCGAAAAATCAGACAAAGGTCCTCCCCAATATTGTTCTCTCTTTTATTGTGAGGTTTTACCTGATTTCCGCATGGATGATCCAGTTAAATGCGGAGATCCCCCCCAAAAATTTTTGGGGTAATGAACCTCATGCGTTGATACCCATCTTCTTGTGGTATATATGAGGAAGTCTCTTTCGTCTTGGGCCCTGCCGGTCCTAATCCAGAAGGCCCCAAGTGTCTCCTGTTTTCACTCATATCACCGGTGTATGTCCTGAGCTCCCCGGAAATCTGGCTTTCTACTCTGCTTTCGATTCCAATTGTGTGCGCCAAGAGGGCTGGCCTCTTTTTCATCAGCGGTCCTTCTCGATCGATGGGCATGCTGCTCTACTCCAAGCCGTGACTTTTCTATCATACCGCACTTAGGATGTCCTGGTTTTTCCTCTGCCCTGTTTTTTGGTGCCACTTCTCTAAATTCTTCCCCTTCTTTCTGGTAATGTTCGCTTAGGAGTCGCTACAAACATTTGCCTTTTTTACCAATTTTCCACCTCCCTTCCTTAATACCTTTGAGTTTTTTTCTGCTTTCTACCTCTTCGGATTTTGTTCACTTTTGTTACTCTTTGTTCACTGCTGTCTTTGAGAATGCTATTGTCTGAATTCTTTGTAGTCTCCTTTTCTTCTATTCCTTTGTAGTTATGGTCCCCCCTAATCCACCACTGCCCGCGAATGCGTGAGGTCGGCTTGCGATGGATTTTGCGAAGGGTCGTCATGATTTGGCAACCCCCTTCCCTAAGCAATAACGCCAGACGAAGTTATTTATGTACCCCCCCTCCCATTTCAGACGCAGCCTCACCTTCTCGGATGACCCCCTTTCAAACTGCGAACCCCTTTTCTCTGCTCGCGCAGATTCTTTGGGTGTTAACCTCTGCGTTCCTTAGCGTTATCTTGATGGATCGTAGGATCTGAGGCCGCGTGATCCCCTATCCTGCGTCCTTTCCTTTTTACCCCAGTCTATTTTTTTGCTTCTGTCGATGTCCGTCTCTAACACCACGTATTCCCACCGTCGATGCTTCCCACGACGTGACGGGCTGTGTCCAAATTCCTCGCTCTTCCCCCTCTTCATCACGCCGCTTATCTCTGGATTTCTAACCAGGTCGTCTGTAGACGTCAAGGACTATGCTTTCTTGCCCAAATCAATTTTGGGGATTTATTTATGCAGGGAAGATCCTTTTTGGGTTTTTCTTTTGGAGAATGTTCCCGGCTTGGGCTTCCCTCTTCCTTGTGCCCAATAACCCGCTTGGGATCAGCTTCCGTTTTTTTAAACAACGCCTTCTCCTGGTGCTCTTTTTTTGCCCCCGGACTTGCCCCTTCCAGGGAATGAGTCATGAGGGTAAAACGAATTCCACTGGATTTCTTGACGGCACGAACAACACAATATTCCCCCGTCTCCCCTTCCTGCTTTGCGGAATATATTGGTAACATGTTTAACTTTTATTTTGGCTTCTGCGTTCTCCTGCAACGCTTTTCAATTTTCCTGAACCCTTTCGGGACAGATCCCGTTGAGCGGGATGCAAATAACTTCTGTGTCTTTTGTCTTTCCATCATACTCGTTTTTTTTCCATCCTTAGGCCCATTAGGCATCGATTTTTTTTTGCGCGCTATCTTTTCCAGCAGCATAGTTGTTGTTTTTTGCGCTCGATCGGTGAAATAGCCCTTAAGTCCCCACATGGCTTTTTTTTCCCTAATCCATTCGCCTTCGAGGTGGCACATACAGCTGGCTTTTCAGCTTTAGAGAGGTCCCTCCTTCTTTTTTGGCCTTTCCCCTTGTCCTACAGACTTCTGGTCCCAAGCGGCTGCGTTTTTTTGAATTTTGAGACGGATGAGAAATGCAAGGTGCCGTTTCGATCAAGTTGAGGTGTTCTTTTCTTTTTCCTGCCGACTGTGGAGTGCCTGGTAAGATTTGTGAGCCGTCCCTATCTTCAAGGCAATTCATCTGGTCATAACGCGTTCCTTCAGACGGAGTTTAGGCTTCCACAGAAGGATTATCTTACTTGAACTTCCTTGCTCTCGCTTCCCCCAGCGACGGACAAGTCGCAAGCGACCTTCTTTTTCCGATCTGCACCCCCTCTTCCCTTTAGTCCATCACGGCTCTCTCAATCCGTCAGCAAGCCTTTCCCAGAATAAATTTCTAAAAAGTAAAAATTCCCTTGTCGGCGACTCCTTTCCACGCGCTGCCGGGCGTAAGTTGATATACCTCTGTGTGTATTTGGTTCGCGGAGTAACGTCTCTTTCATTTTTGAAGGTTCTCTATTTTTGGTTTTCTCAAGACGGTAGGCTTTCGTCTAGTCCCAGAACCCTGAATCGAGTCAATTGGGGCCGTCAACTTGTCACAGCGCATGAGCTTTTCAGCACCTCACTACCGAGTGTGACAATAAATGTCCGATCATTCCCTATATTTGGGCCTGCAGTCTGCTCCCGTTCCCACGGACGACCTTTCCAGAGAAGGTAACAAATTATCCCTTTTCCTCACGCTTTTTCACTACCAGTTTGAACAGTGTTATGACTCCTTACTTTATTCATAATAACCCTTCTTGGATGCTTGGAAGTTTCCCTTCTCTCCTCCCTTCTGAGCCCCCACACCCCCCCCCCTCCGCCCCTCGTTCCCACTCGTTTGTCCTCTACTGTATAATCCGGTCGATAATGTCAGAAATGTGACCAGTTTCATCGTCAGACCACAACCCTGTAAAACCCCTGACACAGTCTTATCCCGCACTGACGCACAGCGTTTTTGTCGCCTAAATAAAGCACTTCCCCCGATACATTCCCCTCTGGACCCCGTCTCCGCCTCTTTAGCAGCATTTCTCCTTTCCTTGCCACACACCGGTCCACAGGTTATTTGAGATTGTCCTGGGACTCCCCCCCCCCCAGACGTCCGGTCCCGCCCCCCTCCCCTCCCAGATGATGTCCAGTTTTCTTTTTTCGCTGGCAACCTCGAGTCTCGTCCTTCTGCGTTCTTCTTTGAGTACCTTTCCCTCCCTCTCTGAGCAGCGTGCCAGGGTTGATTGAAACGGCCCATCGTGTTTTTCTTCTACCTTTTTGCCTTCTCCAAACCAGCGCCCGCTGATAATTGACTTAATGAACAAAATTAATTCTAGCCGTTGTTTTTCTCTTGACCCCCCTTCGCTGGTGGATCTTGTCGGATTTGGGTCGGTCCTTGTTAATACGGTGTATCCCTTTGGCCCGGTTTCTTTTTTTCTAATGAAATGAGCCCACACGTCTCCTTCTTCCTATCTCCCCCCCCATATATTGTTGTTCTCCGACTAATATTCAGAGACTCGTGTTATGACCCTGCTTTGTGCTCTTTTCGGACTTTGCCGTCTTCTAATCCATAGTGAGATTCGGGCACACCAAATGCGGAAGTGATCCCATGTTGGTTCCTACTCATACCTCCGGACTGGGGTGGGCTTCCTCTTTTTCTGATTTTACGTTTTTTCCTTTGCCACACACCTGTCCCTTTTCTGCGATAAACCAGTGATTTGGGAGTTTCTGATTTCCACAAGCTTTTATCGCCGGCTGTTTTTCTTTTAGTGGAGAGGGAACTTCCTTCCCCACGAGTCTTTTTTTTCCTTACCCTTGAGTTCCCAGCAAGCACCTTCTAGCGCT
>Ga0179593_1714932_pt1 | contig 15004 bp, 24 predicted proteins | sample CZODoug2_1_08_16_FD_185931 | JGI IMG/M metagenome (GOLD analysis project Ga0179593, IMG submission 185931) | Vadose zone soil fungal communities from Angelo Coast Range Reserve, California, USA - CZODoug2_1_08_16fungal (PacBio error correction) | ecosystem: Environmental > Terrestrial > Soil >... | reverse complement strand
ATTTGGGGGGTTTTTTTGATGAGAAGGCTCTTTTACGGGTTTGGGGAAGGTTTTTTTTATGTGAGGTTTGCAGCGAGGTTGCACAGTTTTTTTTGGGAGTTTTTTTTCTCGTTTTTCCTTTTTGGGGTTTTTTTTGGGCACTTTTTCCACGTCCCCCGGACCCCCCCAACCTGAGAAAGAATAGTTTTGTACCGCTCCCCCCCGTCTTTTCTTGTTTTTTTTTCCGGTTTTTCTTTTTTTTCCGGCGATGGGGCGTTCCTCCCCGGCTTTTCCCCCCTATCATTGTTGAAATTTGAACCTTTTCCCGCCACTTCCCTCCCCCTTCTGTCCCCGTAGGTTCCTGGGACACCCCACCCCTTGCAATTGTTTCAGGGTACGGGCCCCCTTTTTTTTGGATTTTTCTTCCCCCCCCGCCCTTGTGACTTAAACCGTTTTACTTTTTTTTCTTGTCCTCCCCTACGTTTTTTTTTTTTTGCTTTCCCCTTTGCGCCCTTAGTGTGCCCACGTTTTTCCAGCCCTTTCCGGAGACAATGTCCCCCTTGTCTTTGCTCCGCCCTACGCCGCCCTGTTTGTGTGTTGGGCCATGATGGTGGCGCCAGCGTTTTTTTACTTTTTGGTCTGACGGGTTTTCCCTTGATCTCGGACGCGGTTTTGTTTTCAATCCCCCCTCTTGCTTCTGATTTCCATCTTTGGATTGTTTCTTCTTCCGTGTATTGCATCACGTTGGTCTTTCTCTGCGTAACCCCTTCTTTTTGGAACCCCCCTTTTGCTGTTTTATTGGTTCATGATTTTCCCACACCTGAGACAGGCCTCCCCCTTACCCCCTCTTTTCTGGTCCTTTCCCTTTTCATTGTTCCTTTTTCCCCGCTGCTTTCGTCACATTGCATTTTTTTCCTTTTGTCCTTGCCTTTTTTCCTGCCCCCCTTTGGCTTTTCGGGACCTCCCTATCTTTTTTTTTTACGGGAAACATTTTTTGCCATTTTTTTTCTGGTCTTACCACCTTTTGTGTCTTTTTTCTACGCGCTTCCTGTGGATGACGCCACCCCCTTGTGTCCGTTTTTCCCTTTTTCTTTTTTTATTGGGTGCATTTGTCTTCCCCCCGTCCCCCGCCTTTTTGGAAATGGTTGGGTACCCTTCTTCCCCTACCTACCCTGGTCTTCGTGCCGGCCTTTCCTTCGGCCCACGCCGTTTTTCTTTTTTTCCTCGTTATCGCGTCAATCTTAGGCGAAACACCTTGGTCCTTTTTCGTTTCCTTTTTTTCGTTTTTGGTTCGATCCTGGTTTTCCCCCGAGTATATCTTTTGCCATTTTTTTTTTTTTTAGGTCCTTCTAATTTCTCGTTCTTCGGGCCGAGTTTTTTTTCACGGTTTTTCTCCCAGTTGTTCGTTGTTTTTTCACCTCGGTTTTTTCTCTTCTTCTTCTCCTCCCGTCAGGGCCTGTCTGCAATGAGACACTTCCCTTCCACTGGGTGGTCCTTAATGTCGGTCCGTACCCCCCCACACTTTCCCTTAAGATTTGTCCCAGATTTTCCTCTTGGAGTCCGTTTTTGTTTATAGTTTTTTTTTTTTTTCTCCCCCAGCTTCTGGATACAGAAACCAAACTCCCTTTTAGTGTTTTTTTTTTCGAGCCCCCTCCATCCCCTCCGTCTCTGGTTCCCCCCCTTTCCTGGTAGATGACACGTTACATGGGGTCTAGCCGTGATCTTTCTTATTCCGTCTTTTTTTTTTGAGGAGCGCTCAATTTCAACTCGATTCGGCGTTTTTTCACACCTTTTTTGAAGTTTGCGTTGCACCCATGACCACAACTAAAGATGACCTTTTCCTCCTCTCCTGATCCCTTCTTTTTTGTTCTCTGAGTTCAGATTCAAAAGACGTTTTTTTCTTTTTGGTTTCCCTGCAGCTTCGTCTTTTTTCCTGAGGCCCCCCGAAAACTGGTGTGGAGAGAGAGTTGACCCGACGTTCTTTCTTCTCTTTTTTTGTCGGAGTCCTCCGAGTGGTGAGGTCGTTTTTTCCCAGCTCCTCCCAATTGGGCGGTGGGCCCCCACGCTTCCCCCCCGCCCCCTTGTGACCGTTTTTTTCCATTAAGCCGGCTGTTTTTTACGCTGCTTTTTCTTGCGGTGTGCTTTTTTTTCGATTTTGTGCCGCCAGTTTCTCTTGCGCCTTCCTTTTTTTTTTTCCCTTTTTTTCAACTCCCGTACCGGCCGTGGTGTTTTCTTTTCTTTTTTTGCTCGTGTTTTTTACACGGCCTCGAAGTTCTTCGGTTCAACTTCTTCCGGGTTCCCTTTGGCACCCTCCGCTCGTTGGCATTTTTTCCAAACCAGTTCTTGGAGTTTCGTTTTTTTTTAGGTTCGGGTTTTTTTTTTTTTTTGCAACTCTTTTTTTATGGCTATGCGCCTTCTCTGAGGTTCTCGGAAGGTCGCAAGCCTTTCCCGACGTTCGTGGTCGTTTTATTGGGGATCTCGCCCTTCCCCCGGCCTTTTTTAGGGGTTCCTTTTTTTTTTTTATTCTTGCCACCTGACCCTTTCTCGCTTTTACGAAGTTTTCGGTGATCGAGACCCTTTCCCTCCTTCCTCCCTGGTACCCCTTTTTCTTTCCCCCGCTGAAGTGGTCGCCATGTCTTTTCCCCAGACTTTTGAGCCTTCGTTTTATCCTCTCCCTTTTTCCCCAAGGGTTGTTTTGAAAGTCCATCTTGCTTTGTCTTTTAACCCAGATACTTTTGAGGGCTTATTCGTCTTTCTTTTCGATGGTACCCTTTTCTGAACCTCAGTTTGGAGTTTTTTTTTTTGTTGCAGCCCCAGGGATGCAGTTCCACCTCCCCCACGGTGTTTTTTTTTTTATTTCTTTCGATTTTTTCCCGGATCCTTCTGCCCCCCTCTTCAATTAGGGTGGTTTTTTCGCTTGGCGGGCCCTTTTGGGACCCCCCCCCCCCCTTTTTCGATTTTGGATTGTGGTTCTACATCCGCTTTTTCCCCGGTTGTTTCCCTTTCCACTTGTACGATTCCGTTCGTTGTGACCCTGCGTTTCTCGCCATTTATAGCGGACCCTTTTTCCGGATTTTTTTTTTTTCGGTTGACTCTCCGCAGGTCCCCCCCAGGACCCTTTTTACAAACCGGACTTTTCCCCTTGGTTTCTCAGACGGTTCAGGCGTTGGGGCCTTTATCCCCTGGACACCTCTATGATAGTGCTTTTCGTCGCGCAGATACTGTTCGTTGCTTTTTCCGAGCTGGAATTGCCGCCAAACCCCCTTTCCCCCCCCGTCCTACTCCCGCGACTCGCCTGTCGATTTTCTCCACAATCGACCAATTGGCCGGTTCCCTGTTTTCCCTTTTTTGCATCCATTGCCTGTCATCCTTGCAAGCGGTTCGTTCCTGCCCGTTGTGCTTTGGGGTTCCCTTTCCTTAGCGATTTTCCTGCAAAACCCCACACCGTTTTTTTTTTTTCCCTTTTTTTTTTCTGCGTTCGGATGGTCCTTGAGCGATTTTTTCCGACAGCTGGGAAGCCCCTTTTCCAAACCCCTTTCACATATCTTGCCTTCTTGCCTGTTTTTTTTCGAGGGCTCTTTAGCGGGTGGCGGACCTTGGTTTCATTCCTCCCCACAGTTTTCAGGCCTTCTTTTTTCTGGGTTCGCCGTTGCCGCTTCCGACGTTGTTGAGGGAGCCGATGCGGCGGACTCCCTTTGTGATTTTTCTTCCTCCCTTTGCACAAAACGGTCAGCGACTTCTTACAAGCTGCAGGATGTTTAGTGTAAACCTTTTTTTTTTCCCTTTTCCCTTTTGGTTATTTTTTTTCTCTCGTTTTTGGATCGTATTCAACTCTTTTCCCCCGGTGGCTTTTTTTGCAGAAGTTAGTCCTTTTTTCGTGTCCACTTTTCACCCTTAGTAGACCAAGAACTTTGTCCGTTTTTTTTTTTTTCCCCCATTGATCTCCTTCCCCGGCTTGAGGAATTGGTTAGTCCCTTTGGACCCTTCTTCCTTTTTCTTTTTTTAACCCTGTTTCTTTTTTTTTTCGGTTTTGCGGTTTTTTTTTGTTTGGCCCCTTCCTCAGGAACAAGAAGAAGTTCCCTTGCGGCCTTCCGATTCTTCCCGGCCCTCTCGCCCCCGCTTCTTCCTCCCTGAGTGCTGCGCGTTTCTTTTTCTGTCTTTTTTTTTTTCGTTTTTTCCTGTCTTTGCGGTCTCATCTTTCGCCCTTTTCAGTATTGAGGTACAATCCTCTTCCCTTTAATTTTTTGGCCCTTTTTATGGTTTTTCCCCGATCATATTTTTGTCCCGGGGTAATTGACTATTCCCCTGCGGGGTGTGATGGTTGTCCATCTTTTGGGGCCATTTCTTTGGACCCCGACCAAAACCGAGTCCTTTCTTTTACTTCTTCACCTTTTTCTCCCCCCTGTGGTAACGGAATCCGTTCCCCCCCAGTTTCCAATTCCCCCGCATGCCGTGACAGAGAACGTTGAATTTTATGTCCCCCTTTTCCGGGTGAATTTTTTCTTTTTTTCAGCTACTTTTTTTCGGCGCCTGTTCCTTGGCTTTGTTTGCGCACCGAACCTTGCAGTTTCTTCAGTTTGGATTTCCCCTTCCCCATGGTCCTTGGTGCTGCAAGCGTTCCCTTTTTTTTTTCAACCCCTGGGCCCCTTTAGCGTCCTTTCTTTTTCCAGGTCCACCATGGCTTTTTTTTTTTGAGATTCGTAGCTGGTATCTTTTTAGGGTATCTCCCCCTTTGAATGAATTGTTTTTTTCCTGTTTTAGGATCTCCGGACTTTTTTCCCAAGTTCCCCCTTAGATGATGTCGTTGCCGGTAGATCCTCAGAAGTCCTTTTTTTTCCCCTAGGTTGGCACTTTCCAGCGATCTGGTCCTTTCTGAGTCGTTGGAATTTTTCATTCCTCTTTTCCGACCAGTATTTAGGACCCCGGTGCTGCCTGGGACCCCTGTCCTACCCGTCGTCTCGACGTATTTTTTCTTTTGACACCTACCCGACCGTTTTTTTTTTCCTGAGTTTGTGACCCCCCCTGCTTAGCCTTTCTTATTGAGATTCAGTTTGATCACCTCCCCTACCCTTTCCCTGAAGAAGAAGTCCCGTCCCTCTTTTTTTTTAAGAAGCTTTCCCAACCTTCAAATAGTTTTCTATTAGATTTTGCTACCTGACTAGACCCTCCACGTTTCTTTTCTCTTTTGTCGGTTCGGAGTTCTGTCAACGTTTTTGCTTTATACTTTCCAACAAGGTGCCCCTTGACCTTTTTTTGACCATCTTTTCCCAGAACTTTTTTTCCCCGAGTTTTTTCAGATCTTTTTCCTATCCCGGGGGGTTTTGTCTTCTTTTCCTCTGAGAATACGCCCTGTCGGATATCTTTTTTCTAGAGACCTTTATGGCTCTTTCAGATCTTTCAGAAATGGCAAGTAAACTACTTCCCCCGTTTCTTTTTTTTGCACTGTTCCTCTCAGCAAGGATTACTTTTTTTTTCTTGATTTTTTATTGTATTAATGGACCTCCTTCCTGGCTCTCTTTTCTTGAGGGGGCAAATTTCGGCCTCCCCTTAAAACTTGCCCCCCTTTTTTCGAATTTTTTGCCTTTGAGGGAGGCATATGTGGTTGGCTCCTCTTCCATTTTTTTCTTTTCTTTTTTTTTTTTTATTTGCTTGCTTGCCCCTTTTTTGGCATTCCCCCCCTTTTGCCCTCCCTAGAGTTTTTTGCAGTTTCCGTGGTGCATGGTGTTTCCTCGCCCCAGGTACCATTCCGCTTTTTTTTTTTCTCTAATTTTTTGACCTTTTCCTCTCCTTTAGGATCTCTCTTTTTTTTTTTTTTTTTTTTTTGTTTTTAGAGGCTTGCCTTGCTTTTTTCGACACTATTCCCCTTTTTTCCTTAACATGACATTGACCCCCGGGTGAGCGTCCCCTTTTCGCTTTCCTTTGCTGCTTCTTCGATTTTTTCACCCGCTCTTTCTCCTTCCTTTTTTCCACCCCCTTTTTTTTTTTCCCTGGCCCCGGACCCTCCTGACCCCTGACTTTTCTGACTTACTTTTTCTCTCCCCCAGTCTCGGCCTTCCAATCTTTCCTGGACACATCGTTGACCTCGGTGACTTCCCCAACCTCCCCTTAACCTTGCCTACTTTCCCGTGCCCTTCTGAAATTTTCGGACAGATTCGGCGGGTAATCCCGCTCTTTTCCCTCTAAACGTCTTTTAGGAGTCCCCTTCCCATACAAAACCCACCTTCTTCCCCTAAGGCCCTCTTCTGTCTTTTTTTTTCTCCACACGTTTTTTCACTCACCAGGGCGAAGATGTTCCTTCTTCTTTTTTTCCCTTTGGACCCCCCTTTGGGTTTCTGACTTTTCCTCCCCTGCGTTCTTCCCCTTCTCTTTTTTAGGCTGGTCTGCCTGGCGTGGCTGCATTCCCCACTTTTGTTTTGCCTCGGCTCTTTGGCCCTTCCCCCTTCCCCTTTCCCCCGTTCCCTGTGTATCTCGCTCTCCGAGTATTGTGGCCCCCTTTTGTTTTCCACACCTCCCTGGTTTTTTTGACCAATGTCCGGAGCCCACATTGCCCCCCCCCCCCTCCTATTGTGTCTCTTTGTTCCTTTTTTTCTAGGTCCTTGGGTTTCCTCTGTCTTCTTGCCTTTGAAAAACATGTTACCCCCCCCCACAAACGGCCCCCCGGCTTTCGTCGGGGAACACTGGATTTGCTCTCGTGATGCCTCTCTAACGGGCCCCGGTTCCCTTCTTCTCGTTCTTCTGTGCACCTCCCCCCCTCACGCCAGATTCCCTGCTGCAACTGCGAAACCCCTTTGACTTCATAAGCAACACCGTGCTCCATGTTGGCCAAGTCAAGCCTTCGGCAAAAACCTCAATGCGAAGACACTTGAGAATCCCAGTCCTTGAGGTGTGGGGTCGAATTACCGGCTCTGACCCCTCTACTTTTTTTCAAGCACTGATCTCAACAATTTTGCGTCTGTTGGAATGTTTTTTGTGACTTTTTCTAGGTCGGTGTGAGAGAGACCCTCCTGAACAAAACAGGCACCCAACGTCCAACGCACCTTGTCCTGATCCCTGGTTCGGGCGTGTGGTGTCCTGTTTTTTCGTCTTTACTTCTCCTTTTTCGTGGCCTGGTACGCTTTACCGTGTGGTTTGGTTTTTTTCGTGCGGTTCCATTACCTTTTTTTTTGCCGATTTGCCCTGTCGGTTTTTTTGTCAACCCCACTGGGGGTGCTTGCATTTATCCTGTCACCACGGCCCTTTTTGGTCACCTTTTTTTTCAATTTACCCTCCCGGAGTTGATTGTGTCCTTTTTTTTCTCCACCAATTTGTTTTTTTTAACCTTCGTTTTTGGCACCCCCTGTCCAATTTTTGCCCTTTTTCGGATCTCGCGGTGCAGTTTTTTGTTTTTCTTCTTCGGCTTTTTCCAAGTCCTTTTTTCTCATGGGAATGTTTCTGCCGGGTGTGTGCTGCTTCTTTGCAGTCAATATTCTTCTTTCCTTTTACTCCTTATGTCTTTTTTTTCTTTTTTGTATGCGTGTTCCCTTCACCCCAGAGTTCTCCTTCGCGCCCTTTTTTTTTCGTTGCCCTTCCCTTGGCAACCCAGATGCGCCCTTTCTCAATCCCTTCCCCCTCTACCCCTTCTGTGATTTCTTTATTCCCCAGTTTTCTTGGAGTTCTTTTAAAGTTGTAGATGTACACTGTGGGGGTTCCCTTCTCTTCCTATTGTGCCTCGTTGTCCCCCCCTTGCTTTCGATTCCAATGTGAGTGATTCATTCTTCCCCCCCCGGTTCCTTTCCTACCCCCACAGTCTTCCCCTGGTGTGGAAACCCTCTTTTTTTTTGCCGCCCCTTTTTTTTTTGGAGTCTTTTTTTTCCCCAACGAATTTTGCAGGAGTCCTTTTCGTGCCCACAGGTTTTTTTTTTCTGTGCGTGGTACCTCTTTTCCCTGCGGTCTGTGCTCCGTTTTCATTTTTGGGCCGGCAGTGTTTCAGTGTTTGATGACCATTGGTTTCACCCTCTTTGGGCGCGGACACCTCTCAGAGGAACTTCCCTTCTCCCACATTTCGTCGTATCCCCCTTCTGCATCAATTTTTCGAGATTGGTTTGAGAATTTTGTGTGCATTTCAACTTTTCGAGTTTTCCAGTCCCCTGAGCGTTGGAAAGCTGTGCAATTGACCTTTTTTTTTTCAAACTTGACCCCCCCCCTTTGAAAACGTTCTGGGTTCCTTGGGCCTGCCGCTTTCCGTCTAGTCCCCCGTGTGTCTTTTTTTATTTGCATTTAGTGTCTCCCTTCAGTTTCCCCAGTGGCTTGGCCCTCTACAGGAAAGCGTATTTTTCCCCCCCCACCCCCTCTTCCCCCCTACCTTTTCCCAGAGTAATTTTACTTTCACAGTTTGTAACCCCAGTCTCACTTGCAGATTGGGCGCTTTCACCTCCTCCCCCTTTGGGTGGTTTCTTTGGTTTTCTTCCGGTGCTGGTCTTTCTAGTGTGTGTGTTTTTTGTTGTTTCTTTTTTTTTCTTGTTCTTTTTTTTTCTTTTTTTGTTTTTTTTCTTGAAGTTCCTTGTTTTTTCCTTGGCATTCTCCATTCTTAGACGCATTGTTGTTTATTTTCTTTTCTTTCCGTTTTTTTCCCCCCCCTTTGTATCATGCATCTTTTTCCCGGATTTTTCTTTCCCCTGGAAGTTGTAGCATTCTCTTCAGTCCCCCTGTTTCAATCTTTACTCCTCTTTTATCGATTATTTTGGTGCGACCGTCGAGACAACGGTCTTCTCAATCTTTAATTCCCGTTGGCCTTTTTGCAGGCCTTCCGTTTCTCCCGCGAGAGTTTGAAGTTCTCGGGTTTTAATTCTTTCCATTTTCCGTAACCCGCACCCTTGCTTCTGCGGAGCTAGTTGGCTGTGGCGTTTTACCTTTTGACTTGCCTATTGGTTGGTTCTTTTCCGCAGTGCGCATGCCCTGCCACTTTAGTGTCCCCCTCCTTCACTTTGGCTTTTCTTTTCGCCCGTCTTGCTGTTGTTGCAAGTCCCTTTCCCTTTTTTGGTTCTGATTCGCTCCTGTGGCTTTTGTCTTCCCCGCCACCCCCCAACGGGGCCGACTTCTGGTCCCCGACTCCAATCTTCCAACACCCGTCTCTCTTTCCTACAGCACAAGTCTTTCTCTTTTGATTTCATTTTTTTCTCCGGGATAGACGAACAAACACGATCAGCTCCAACCCCTTAATCGAAGTGGACAGCCCTTTGGTCGCACTTTTCCCGCTTCTTGTTTCCCCCCCTTTTTCCCCCCCCCCCCCTTCCCCTTTTTTTCCCCCCCCGTTTTCCCTTTTCCGCTGGTCCTTTGATCGGGCTTACCCCAGTCGTCCCTTCCGCGCCCACGCCCCAGGACCTTTCCCAAAACATTCTCCCCCGCGCCACTACGAGGATCCGGGAAGCCAGCCGACACGGTTTTTGTGGTGAGTTGGGAGCCATGCTTGCTCTCTCCCTAGTAGCCCCGTCTTGGATTTAGCCCCCCCCCCCCCACTTATTGGAAGGCCCCTCTTTTGGAGTCCTGGGCAGCTGGGACGGCCCGTTCTCATCAATTTTTCTTTGGGGAGTCTTTTCCCCCGTCACTTCCGTGGTCGCTAAAGTTCCCCCACCCGTTTCGGCCCTTTTCTGTGCTTTACTGCGGAGCGTCGTTCTTTTGACCTCCTGATTTGAGACCATCCAATTTGGATGAGCAGGGAGGCCCCGTCTTCCCCCACACCCCCCCGCCACCCTGGCGTGGTGTTCGCGTTACGACCTCAATCCTACGTAGACTATCCACTGTAGTTCATTACACATATCTCTCATGTCGGCCACGATGTCCTTTTTACTTCTCCCTTCAGATCTTGGTTTGCGGAGTCATGTAACTTGATTGCCGTGTTTTCGTTTTTTAGGACCCCCTTCCTATGGCCCCTTTCTCCGAAGTGACCCCCTGCTCTTTAGGACCCCGGACTCTTTGAGGGCTGACCACCCTCGTCCTTCTTCTTCCCCTTTCCCGCAACCATACCAGGTTGGTCCGAATGGTGAGTGTCACCAGTCCGCCTCCTTTTATGTCCTGGCTCCCCTGAGGTAGATCCTCCTTTTTTTGGGACCTTTTCCGCTTGGGGTACCCAATGTGGGAAATCATCCATTGAATTTGGGAATAATGGGCGTTAGCGTGGTGGCCGCATTCCCCTAACAACCCCCCCCCCCCTTTTGAAGTTCGGGATTATCTTCCATTTACACCCCTCCGGACTTTCCAAGTTGATAAGCCGTTCCTGTCTGGACCTCCTGATTCTTTCGGTCTTTCTAGTGGGTACAGGCCTCTCTCCTGGGACGCTTGTTTTCTTCTCCAGCCTTTCGATCTCTACCAAATTCTGATTGTACAAGGGCAGCTTGCTTGAAAACCTTCGGTCGTAACGCTCCCCCCCGACCACGTTGTTTGCTGGGCTTACAGGCCCAATCTCAACTCTCGCCACGTGCCCCTCTCTTTCCGACTCATCCTGGTTTTCAAGTGTCATTGAACAGGCATTCAATTGTTTTCCACTCTCGTTTGGTCCCGCTCTTACGTTCATTCAAACCCCCCACTCTTTTTCTAGTGGTAGACCCCTTTCCCAAGTCCAAGATTAGTATTTCCATGTGTTTCAGGCCTTCGTTCCTTTTCTTAATAGCTGTTCCCCTGAACCATTTCACCACCCTAAGATCTGTTTTCCTTCTTCTTGTTTTCTCTGTTCCGAGTGGGTGCAATTTTTTTTTCCCCCCTGCCCAAACGGGCGTGTGATTCTTCCCTGTCCCCCCCTTCAGTGATAGCGGGGGATCCCTGAACTCGTGAAGTGCTCGGTGGGGGGTTTTGTCCTGCAGGAGGGGTCCCCTTCCTTGGCTTTTAAGCTTACCCCTTTCCCAGACCCAGTGGGCGAGACCTTGTGTTTTTTCCCCCCCCCCCCCCCCCCCCACCCCCCCAGAGTTTTTTTCTTTTATCCAGAGGCTTCGCTGAACCACTTCCCGACCCCGTCCTCCTCTGTATGGTGGTCAGTGGTTTCTGTTCTTTGTCATTTTCCTTGAACTTGCTAGTTTTTCCCCTTCGCCAATCGAAAAACAACCACGACGCGGGCACCATCATGTCACCCAGTTTGGTTGAGAGGCCTGTGGATCATCGCCCCTGAGCTTGGAGGAAGTGTTTCCCCCAGCGATCCCCATTCATTGACCCTTTTTTCGCTATTTTTCCAGATGTCTTCGCTTTCGCAGTCTGTGATTTTTTTTTTTTTTTCCTCCGGTAGACCCCCCTTTTTTCCTCGGTGCGGTGAACCCGTCACCGGTGTTTCCCCCCCCAATGTGTCTCCGGTGTCGGCGGTTTTTGCGATTTTCCCTTCCCCTACTCCCCCTCCCCAATTTTTTTTTAGCCCCCCCCGGACCCAAACTCACCAGATGTGTTACTAGCGTTTTTTCTGCTTCCCCTTGCTTTTTTGCCTTAAAGGATGGGTTATTTCCTTTTCACCCTGCCCGGTGACTTTCCTTTTATGTTGTTTTGGCGCTCGTGCTTGTGTTCCCTTCTTTTTCCACCTCAAGTTTTTTGTTTCTCCCCCGAGGCTCGTGCCGGCAGAAGGTTTCGAAGGATTTCCGTGCGTGTGGGCATTTGGGGCTTTAGGTGGCTCCAACTTGGTTTTGACACGGAAAGCGTCACACTTTTTTCTTCCTGAGTTAGTACATCCCTGAAGGACGTTTTTTCTTGGGTCTCGAGTCCGTAGTTCGTAGACCTCGCTTCTCCCCCCTTTCCCTACCTTGTTCACCTTCCGGCGTGACGTAAGTACGCTCTTGCGCACATTCGTGTTTTTCCCCACCCTTATTCACTCGTCTGAGTAAATTTGGAACTTTCCCCTTTTGTCGGCCCCCTTTCCTTGCTATGGGGTTGGCAGGCTTTCGTGTTTCACTGGGCCCTCTTTTGACACTTTCTTCCTTACCTTTGTACTAGGTTTTTTCGGCAGCCGGTCCCCCCCGACCCCTCGTTGAAGCGCCACGTCGTGTTTCCTCCCCCCAGCCCTTAGCAATTGACTCAGTTTACGTCATTCTCGACAGCAATTTGTTCAGGCTGGCTGGTTCTCCCATGTTCTATGACCTTTTTTTTTTAAGTCTTTTGATTCCTGAATGGTTCCTTAGGACGGTTGAATTTTCTCCCCCACTACACTTACGTGTGCCTTGGGCCTACACAGTTTCATGGTCTTCGCGGTTTCTTAACAGTTTTACTTTTTTTTTTAATTTCCCATTTAGGAGGAGAGGGCCCCCGCCTTGGGGTGTGCTCGGTTTTCACCCTTCTTCCCTTTCCATTGACCCCTTTCTTCCTCCATGGACGAGACACCCTCTTTTTCGCCCTTTTTTCGTAGTTGGTTTTTTCTTCCGGTTTCCGGTGTGAACGGCAGAGCGTTTTTAGCCAAAAAAACCCAATTCCCCTTACTTTTTCCCCTTTTTTCCTCCCCGTTTTAGAAATTTTTTTTTTCCCCCCTTTTAGTTCGTGGGTATCTTCCTCTTGCCTTTTTGTGTGGCTCTCTCTTGCCTGTGGAAGGTTCACATTTTTTTTTTGAATCGTTTTGCTACGAGTATCTTGTTTATGTGTTTTTTTTTTTTTCGCCACCGCCTTTTTTTTTTTTTTCAAGAGTCGCTGTTCCCCCCCCATGGCTTCTTTTTTCCCTCAAGACCCGCCCCTCTGTACTGTCAGATTCAACCATTTACAGGCCTGGCTTTGAACAGAGTACTGATCTGGTTCCAGCTTTTGAGCCAGTTTAAAGTCCTCCCCCCCCCCTCTTTATTATCAACGTTCTCCCCCTTTTCACATTCGGTAGTGGGTTCCAGAGTACTGGCCCCCGTTTCCCTTTTCCCCCCCTCTCATTCGTCGGAGTGGGGCAGGTCCTCTCCCTACCGTAAGTTTTGTTGAAGGTTGTGTTGAATTGAATTTATTAGACCCCCTTTACTTTTCCTGCGTTGGGTGCTTTTTTTTTTAGCCATTCGGATTCTCCCGACGGTTTTTGTTCCCACCCCCCGGTTTTCCCTCGGCCAGACCGCCTCCCAATGTGTTTTTCCATTCTCTTCCCACGTCAAGGGTGGTCCGGACTGCATTTTCCCATTTTTTTTTCCTTTTTTTGTGTTTTTTTTTTCCCTGCAAGCTTCGGATTCTTCCCCAGGGCCACCCCTTATTTTTTTTTTTTCCACTTTCCTTGACCCCTTGCCCTGGCCCCAACCTGCCGTCCCTTTTTCGTGCGCCCTCCTTTTGATGATGCTTTCTCCGTCACCTGAAAATGAAAGCCCCCTTCAGGCCGCATTAATTTATTTTTTTTTTTAGCCGCCTCTTTGCTTTCAGGTACGGAGGTTTTTGCGTTTTTTTCTTTGATGACGCATTGTTTGCCTGAGTTTCGTATTTCCCTTCTCCTCCTTAGGGCGCGCTCCGACATGTTTCTTATCTCTTTTAACTTTTCGGCTTTCTCTTCCAGGCCGCAAATGCTGGCACTTCTCCCCTACCCCTCAATCCCCCTCGTTGGACGGAGATTGACGTTGAAGAAGCATTAGTTCTCTCCCGGGTTTTTTTGTTCCCTTTTTTACGTTAGGTAGTTTGCCACCCAGAGCTTCTTCTGTGCGTTTTTTAGATGTTTTTGTGTTTTTGCCCTTGCTCTCCCCCACGTTTTAGTTTGTTAGACTCTCTTTTTACCCCCTTTTACCTTTTCTCCCTTCTTAGTTAGCGTTCTCCTTGTTAGAAGGAGTCCTTTCAGCGCATCCCCAATGTAGGACCCAGTACCAGACAAACCTGTTTTATTGTCCTTTTTTTCCCCCGGACTTTTCAGACTTTAGCGGCTCTTCTTCGGAGGCTTCCCGTGAGTGTCGTCTATTGGGAGATAACAGAATTTTTTTGTCTTCTTTCCCTCTCTTTTTTCCCCTTGGTCTTACTTTCCGAAAGTACATTTTTTCCGCCCCCTTATGTCGTGGAGTCTCTGCCCTTTTTTTGTTTTCTTACTTCGCGATCCCCGTTTTCTTTGAATTTTTTTGTTTTTAAACCGCGTCCCTCTGCGGGACACGTTTTTCTCCTCCTTTCCCCCCCTTGAACCGTTCAAAAGCGCACTCTTTTGCGCGTTCTGACGGGGAGCACCGGACAGTGTGTCTTTGCCCAATTTGGGCTTTGATTTTTGGATGTCAACCCCGCCTTTTTTTCTTTCCCTTTTTTTCTTTTTGCCACATTTTTCTGCGCAAACATTACCCTTCCCCGACTAACACGTTTCCACTAATCCCTTTGCCATTTGTTAGGTTAATTGCGTTTATGCAATTTCCTTCTCGCTTTTTTCTTTCCCCTTCCCCGTCTCTCGCGGCCGTCCTGAGTGGTGAAGGGTTACCGACTTCCACTTTTCCCCCCCGACTACCACGGTTATAGAAGGTGTTTTCTCCCGGAATCCTCCGTCGCCCCTTAGTTCCCGGTTTCCCTTTTGGGTTTCCCCGAGACCCCGGGTGCTGGGTTGCCTTTTCCGCTTCGAGCGCCCGCTCAAAAAGTTCCCTGCGTCCCGTCCTACTTGACACAGACTTTTTCGTTGCGCAGCGGCGGTTTTTGTCTCCCCCCTCCCAATTGTGGGAGGTTGTTCAGGCCCTACCAAAACCTGGTCTTTTTGATTTGTACCGCGGTTTCCCCAAAAAGGCCCCCTGTTCGAGTCTACCATTACGTCCAAACTTTCAAACATTGTGGAGAGTTTGAAAGACTCAATTTTTGATGGGCTACGGATTGGGGGGCTTCTGTCTTTTTTTCCGCAATTTTCCGTTAAATGCCCCCAAAAACGGGGCGTTTATTTACTAGCTCTCCGCTGGTTTCCTGCTAATTTATTTCCCGCCTGGCCCCTTTGCCTTTCCCTGGTGTTTCATCGCGGTTTTTCCACACCTTTTTTCCCCGGGTTTCGTGTGCCAAAGGCAAGCTCCAAGATTTTTTGTGTGGAATGGGTTCCCCCCCCGACTTTTAAGTTTGGCTCTTTGCCGCCCGGTCTCGAGGAAATTGACCCCCCCCCCCGGCGTTCCACCCCCACCTACTA
>Ga0179593_1719086_pt1 | contig 15005 bp, 14 predicted proteins | sample CZODoug2_1_08_16_FD_185931 | JGI IMG/M metagenome (GOLD analysis project Ga0179593, IMG submission 185931) | Vadose zone soil fungal communities from Angelo Coast Range Reserve, California, USA - CZODoug2_1_08_16fungal (PacBio error correction) | ecosystem: Environmental > Terrestrial > Soil >... | reverse complement strand
CAGGTCATCTTTCCATCGTTGAAATCGGTGTCTTCAATGGACCCTCTTTTTGCTCCTTTTGCCCATGGTGTAGGTTACTTTCTTGTTGCCATTTTTTTCCCATGCCCAGTCCCCCTTCTTGGTGGCCCCAGTGTTATTTTAGTCCCCTTTCTTTTTTTATAGTGATGAGATTGCCATTCATTACCTTTTCCCCACCTTTCAGCGCTTTCTATGGGATAAACTCCCCCCCCGGGTTCGCTTCCTTTTGTGGGCTCCTTTTTCGCCTATTTATCCCCCGTGTGTTTTTCTCGACACGTCTTAGCCCCCCCCCCCCCGTTCTTTAAAAACACTTACCGTATCTCGTTTCCCCCCCTCTTAACTCTGTCAAACCCGTGAAGTAGTTCCGGTTGTTGCTATCCTTTGCCCGTTGTCAAGGCTTCCCCCCCACCATCCCAGTTTTCTTTTACGGTTGCCAAAACAGTATCCTTGTCTGTGTTCTCCCCATGTGAAAAGTTACTTTTCCCTTGCCTTTTCCTCCCCCTCCAACTGGGCCTTTCTTTTCCGTTACATCGTCCGGTATGGGAATAATCTTTTTGGTTGTGAAATTTTTACCTTTCCCTAAATTGAAAATAAACCACCAACTTTTTTGGTCCCGAAAGCCAAACGCCTTTGTGATATACCCTTTCGTTTTTTTTTTCCACCAGTCAGTAGTCCTGGTACTATTTGCTTCTTAATATTCATATTTACGTTGTTCCCCGAGTCCCCTGATGGTTTTGAACAAAGTTATACTCATGTTTCCATTCTTCCGATTGGTTATTTCCCCTTTTTTGTCTCTTTTAGATACCTTCGGTCCCCCTTTTGTTGTTTGCAATTACCTGGAATTCAACTGTTTTTTATTGTCCTCTTTGTGATGGTCCGTCTTTGGGTGGCACAAATTTTTTTTCCCCCCCCCTTCCCTTCAAAACTCCCGATTTTTTTGTCTTGCCTCCCCTTAAATTTTCCTTTTTCTTGTTGTAGGTAATCCGGCTTGGTGGAACGCTGCTCCCCTTCTTGTCTTCTTCGCCACCTTTTTTGAATTCATTGATAGGTTTCCCCGCGATGGGCAAGACATACTTGATTTTCCCCAACTTTTGTGTCCCCGCTTGTCAGTCACTTTGGGCACCTCCATACGGAGGATCCCTTAACCGTCTCCTGCCTCTTTTAAGGAATATTTTCATGGCCCCCTTCCTAGAAGCACCTTTTTGCGTCCTCCCCTTTTGTGGCAGAATTTTTTAACCTTTTTCCTCTGACTTTTAAATGGTTTTTTGATTTTTCATATTGTCTCAATCCGTAAAAACCCTTTTTCACTTCTCTTGTGTTTTGAAACCCCTTCTGGTCCTCCGACGCTGGATTGAAAGTTCTTCCCCCGTCGATGTTCAATTTTAATCTCTTATACATCGTGCGCTCCTTGGTCTTCTTATACTGCAACTTTCCCGTTTTTTCTAGTTGCGTTCTGTGACCTTTTTTAAGCTCTTGTTTCGCTCCAAGTGAGAAGTTGGCTTGTTCAGTTGGTGTTCACGTCCGGATGCTATTTTTATACCTCACTACGGATACACCATTCTCGTTTCCTTTGTAGATTTTTTTCGTTTTATTTTCTGTTGTGCCCTGGTGTACCTCCCGCGGTTTTCCCCACCCCAAGGCCCCCGCGCCTCTGCCGCCTGCTCTGTTCCACAGACTGCTTTCCTGCAGTTTCCCAGCAAAACGCTCCATTTTTTCTCCCCTTTTTCCCTGTATTTGAGTTTATTCCTTTCACCGTGGCCCAACCCCGACAAGTGTTTCGGGTTGTTTTCCCACTCGTGTCACTTTCCCGGGGAATTGCTTTTTGGTTCCGTATCTTTAGTAGGCCAACCCTGTTTATTTTCCCGCCAAGCAGTGTTAATTTCCCTATCTGGTGCCCCCCCCAGGACATCTTGGCTCGGAGTATTCATAAGACTTCCATTCGCTATTAATCCTTTCAGACACGTCATCGAGAAACCGTGTTGGACTTTTTCCAATCCCAGGGTAGAAATTTATTGCAACGTGCAAGACCAGTTCGGGATATATCTTTTCTCGTTGTTGGGTTGTTTTTTAGATGAGTCCGCTTTTTTCTTGGGGTCCAAGGACCCCCTTCGGACCGTCTTCCTGGTACGCCCGGTTAGCCAAGTCCCTAGCTTTTTTTTTTTTGTTTTTGCTGTTATGGAAGTCCCTTCGGAAAGGCATGCTGGCTCCACGGCGCTTGATTCCCCCGGGGTATTTTCTTTTGCAGCCCCCCCCTCTCCTCTTACTTTTTCCTTCGTTTACCGCTGTCGGGCCTTCGTTTTTTTTTTGTGATACCCCCAGTGGGGTGTCTTCGATTCCTTCGAGTCACGATGAATCCAAAATTTTCAACCCTTTTTAAGCTTAGACTTTTACGTTTTTACTTTTTAGGTTGGCCAAACCCCCCCTTTCCTTTTTTACCTTACGGTTTTGCCTTCTGTAAGTAATATAAATATCATCTCTGAAAAAGTGGTCGGTATTTTTCTCACAGAGTTTTTGGTCAAGTCGGCCCTCTTAGTTCGCGTTTTGTTCTCTACCCGCATAATTCAGACCTTTCTGGGTGCTTGTGGTGAGAGTCGTCTTTTAGCTTGTGTTCCCCACCCCTTTTTGGGAACTCGACCATCTAATATTTCATCCTGGTCCACTGAACGACCATGTTTTGTGGTTCCGAGTGGTTCCCTCGAGGTTATCAAAAAAGACTCCCATTTTGCTTTTCGTCCCGTATGCAACCGTCCAACCCCAAAAAAAACATTCGGTTACCCTTTTTTTTTAGCCATTAGGGCTTGAGCCGCCCGTCCGACTTTGCGATCACCTTGAACTGAAACTTTTCCGGTTTTTTTGTCCGTTTTTTCGACGCCCCGTTGTGTTGCGTTGTGGTACTTTTTTTTTGTCCCGCCCCCCGTCTTTTTCCCTCAGTCTTGGAAGGGACCTTTTTCCGGCTTTCATTTTCCCCTGTCCCACAAGGGAGGCTACACATGCGCCCTTTTTTTTCAACGGTAGTTATTTATTGGGATCCCCTTTTTCCCAAATTAAGTGTGCCTCCCTTTTTTTTCTCCCCAGATTTTTCCGCCTCGGTGGTGTGAATGGTGACGCACCGCCCCTATTTATTTACACCTTCCCCAGGAGTTGATTTTCCCTTTCTTTTAGCCTTTTCTGCCTACCTGTCCTCCCTGTTGTGGTTATTTGTGGTCCCACCATGAGTGGACAATCCTGAGTGGTGAACATTGGGAGAAATATGTATTTATAGGGGTGTCTTTTTTTTTATCTTTTCTTTTTTTTTCTTTTCGGACTTGAAGTCCACTTTTACTTCTTCAATTCTCCCCGTTTTTTACCTTTGGCATATTCCCTTCTGTTTTTTGGAGGAAGTCCTCTCCCCCAACCCCAACGAAGTTCGGCTCTTCTTCCCTTCACCGTCCACTTTTTTTTCTTCCCTCCCCACACCAATTCGCATATTTCCCTCCTTTTTCCAGCCGAATCTTTCCTTTTCTTCTTTTTGTTTTGACTTTTGTCCACCCCGTAGGACCCATCCTGCCCCTATAAGTCACACGCGCCCCTCAAATCCCATGTCGTTAATTTTTGTCACCAACTGGGGAGACATGTTGATTCGCAAACTTCCTTCTTCAAAGAACCCTTTTTCCTTTTTTCATTCGTTCCTTTGAGTTTAAATAAAACAGTTTTGTTACCAAGGTTTTTACCCGATTTTTCCCAGTCCTACCCAATAATCCCGTGGATTTATAATCCCTTATTGAACCTACATGAATACTCGAACCAACAAGAGGTCCCTTTCTATTTTTCCCTTTTTTTTAGGGGTTTTTGGAGCAATAGTGACTGTCCTTGTTTTTCTTGTCTCCTTTTGTTTTTTTTTTTTTTTGGGGTGGTCCCTCTTTTGCACAAACGCTTCTCCTGCTTTATTTTTTTTTTCCCAGACCCCTTGCAACTTTTCTCCTGGTTGGCAGGGACCTTTTTGTGTCTCGTATTCTCCCTTTTCACGCTTCTACGGCCACTCCTTCTTTTCTTTCCTCGTTAATGACTCCGCATCTCTCTTTCAAGTCTGTCCCCCTGAACACGTTGTCCGCCTAGGGGCCCTCCGCCTTTGCCCAAATACCACACTCCTTTTCATGGTTCCGTGGTCCCATTCTTCACTCGAAGGGTCCCCATCCTTTCTCTTTTGTGTTTCCAGCCGAAAAACGGGTTTTCCCTCTTGCTCGGACCCCCCTTCGACGGCCACCGTTTTTCCCATTTCCCTTTGATTTTCCGTTGTCCCCCCCCTTTTATATTTTTGTTTTGGCATGAACTTCAGATGGGTCAAGAATGCTTGCGGCGTCCTTCAGGCGATAAACTTTCCCTGCTGTTTCACTTGTCACATCCACCCCTCTTTTCCCATTAGACGGGAGTTCGTTTTTTCCCATCCCCCGTGACGATTTTCCCCCCGGAGGACTTTTTTTTAACGCTTGGCCCTTTTCTATCCTCCTTCCCTTTTTTTGTTTTTTCTTTTTTCAGGTTTAGAGTTGATGGTCAAAGCTTTCACCTCCTTTTTTTTTTTTTCAACCCTCGTTCTCCCCCTGACCACCCAAACGGTACTTTTGGCTGCACTCTTTTACTTGATTTTTTTAATTGATTGCTTGGCTGATGGAACCCGTGTTACAGCCACCCTTTTTTTCCTGCAGTTCCCAAATCGATATCTCCGTTTAACGTCCCCCCAACGGTTTTAAGAGATTTTTTCCCCCCCAGGTCCCCCGGTTACTCTCCCAATGTTTTGTTGCACGTGGCTTTGTTGCCGATTCATATGGGGTTACTTTTTTCTTTTAACTCCCACATTAAGTATCCCCCCCTTTTCCTTCCCCCAAGTGCTTGACCTATTTTGGGACAAACATTTTGGACCCCCCCGGTCCCTTCTTTGGTTGTTTTTGTCTACCGTCCATAGCTTGCGTTCACCCTTTACTGCCCAGTACCTTTCCGTTAAGATAAACCTGTTTTCGGCGTCAGTTTGTTCCCCCAAAGGCTCAACTTTTTTTGCCTTTCTCTTTGGTTTACCTTTTCCCTCCGGCGGAAAGTTCCCTTTTTCCCACATCGTCAAACCTTGTGGTGTCTTTACGTCCCTGCTCTTCTTTTGTGACCCCTCATAACTCGGTTTTAGGCAGTTCCAGCCCTCACCACACCCAAGGGATCTTAGCAGGTCCTCTCTTTTCTTTCTTACGAAACCCTTTTCTCGCGTGTGGTGACTTCCGCTTGTAAATTCTTCCGGCAAGTTGAGTTCTTTTCCCTCAAGAGGATTTGTTTGGTAACCTCCATTCCCTTCTCAATTCCGCTTGGGTTCTCTTTTCCGTGTTCCGTTTGACTGGATTCTTCCCCGTGCCTTTTCAGTCACACGGCAAACACATCTTTCGTTGATCTTTCGTAATTCTGGCTTTTCTGCGCCTGGTAAGTCACATGTGCAAAGAAAATAGCCACACGCCTGCTGCCCTTCGGGCCCCCTTACAACTGGTCCTAGTTAGGCTTTCTGACCCAATTGCATGTCGTCTGCTACTTACTTTGTTCTTTTCCCCCCAATCTCCTTGTGCCAAAGTTTTGATTTGCAATCCCTCTCTTGCTCACATTTCACGCAGGTCTTCCTTTTTTCCGCATTCCATGTTTTTTTTGAGTACCGGTCTGCACCAAGGGTTTTTTTTTGTTTTTATTCCAGACTCAGATCACTTTCCTTTACTCTGACCAGGGTTGTGCGTCCTTAACCCTCTCAACCATTCAGGTTCCACCCTCAATTTTTTTTTCCCTTCTTACTTTTTTTTCCACCTTTCTTATCATTTTCCCCCCCCAATTGTAATTTCTTTTCCCCTTTTGCGGGAATTTGAGGGCATTTAAGTCCACATCCTCGTCGAAGTGGGTTCTCTCTACGTACACCACCATCTTTTTTGACAGTGTTACTGGTTTGCCTTTTATGAATCCACTCCCGCCCTCTGTCGTCAGCGCGTTCCTTGTTGAAAACAACGTTTTTTTGCTTTATTTGAATTCAGACACCCATCTATGGGTTCTTTGCTTGGCCGGCCCCTTGTAACCTTTCGCTTTTTTTTCCCCCCAAATAGGGCCTCATTTCCCCCAAGTTTCCATTTGATTTAGATCTTTGCTTGGTGTGTGACCACCCCAAGCAAGAGGATACCCCACCAAGCCCCTTGGAGCGCCTTGTTCCGTGCCAAACTCACCCTTTCTGCTTTGCCCAGACCCAAGAGTAAGTTCTCATTCTTTTCTGTCTTTGCATCCTTTTCTTTTCCCGGGCCCAGCTCCTCAAAATGTGAGGTTGTTGCCAACGAGCCTACCCTTCCCCTCCCCCTCGGACCTGGCTTGGCTTTGTTCTGTAGTCATTAGACGGTTCTCTGGTGGTATTCCGCACCTTTTTGCCGCATAATCTAGCTACTTGGGCTGCCCAGAACCTCCTCGTTTGGAGATCTTCGGCAGATTCCCGACGACTTTGCACCGCCACCCTTTTAAATTTGCGCGCAACCCTTAGTTCTGCATTTTCATGCTATCACGAGTCATACCTTTTCCCCCAAAGCCTTTGTGAAACGTCTGGCTCTTTTTTCCTAAGCCTTGGTTTTTGTTTTCTTTCTACATAGCGTCTTTTTGTAGGGAACTTTATATCAATAATTGTGGTTTCCATTTGTTCTGCAGGAGCCTTCTGGTCTTGAGGATTCCCTGTCTTTTGGTCCCTGTGCATGGTCTTTTCCATAGTCAGGATTTCTTCCCCCTGTACCTTCGGATTCTTTTGTGAAGCCCCTCTCTATGATCTTTTCCTTTCTTGCGGTAGATCTATACCACCGGGGCTGGGATTGTGTTTTCCCATTCACGAGTTTCATCTAACTGGGCAACGTTTCCCGTGGGGCGGTGTTTTTTCCTCTCTTTGGGCCCACAACCCCCTTCGTTTCACGGGACCGTTCAGTTCCTTTTCGGATTTGGTTTTCCCTACCCTGGGGGGTTTGTTGGATTTTGTAATGCTTTTTCTGGCAGGTTGGAATGATGTCCCTGTTCCCCCTCTCCTTTGCATTTGGCCAGGCGTGCGGGTTTGTAGGCTTTTTCCCGGACGTTGCCCCCCCCCAGTGTCAAACGTCAAGATCCGATCGGCTTTTGTTTATCCCGAGGTATTCCCATATTGGTTCTTCCCGCACCCGCAGGACTCCGTTCGTAGTCGGCAGATAGCATATTTCAAAATGCGGTGTTGAGTACCGCCAGGTGAGACCGACAACCTCCGGTGTTTATGGAGCTGGTCTTCAGGCCTTTTTGAGGCGACGTCTCACCCGTTTGATGAAGTTGGTCCTGTCTCGTTCCACCCTTAAGAAAGCGAGTCTCGTGTGGTACTGCCTTTTGGCTTCCCCCCCCCCGTCCTTTCTCCCCGACTGGCTTTGAATGTTCCTTGTCCCTATGCCCAGTTAACCACGGGAGGTTACATGCACCAGTGAAACTTGGTTACTGAGGCGAGATCACAACAGCACCCCGCAAGTGTGCTCGTTTTGTTTTTGTGGCCGCCCTCCTGTTTAACCCTGACTCCACGAAACCTTTAGCCCCGGTCTGAACTTCTTTTCTCTACTCAATAATAACCGTCCTTCTCAAGTGCGCTCCCCCGGGTTCACCACTTGTGGCCTTTTTGCCAGATTTTTGGATCAGCTGGATATCCTGCCACCTTACGTTTTGGCATAGCAGGATCCCGCTTTTTTCCCGGACAAGTATGAGCTCCAAAAGCGTGGATAATTTTTCTTTTCAAAAAATCCCCAGCCCCATCGTATGTCCTTAGCAGACCGCAGTTTTCGGGATTTTTCATTGTTTATTTTCCCCTATGGAGTACACCTCTCCCCTAGATTTCGCCCCGTAAAGAGCATTTTCACCCTTTCTTTATTTCTCATCAACCCCCCCTGGGTTGCGCAAGTCCTTTCCCCAGTTGACAGTTCCCTAAGTCCCCCCAACTTGTTATGAAATTCCTCCTGAAAAGTCGCTTTCCAGTTTTTCCAATAGGTTCACTCCATAATGGCAACACGTTTAGTAATTGTAACGTACCCTTTACCTAAGGGAGTTCTTTTCGTAGAATGATGAAGACCCAACTTCGTATGGCGGTCATCCCTTGTTGTTTTTTTCCTTCTGTCTTGAACAACCCACTCTTTATTACCCCCTCCTGTCTTCGCCTCCCCCAGTTTTTTCGGACTTGGCCCCCCTTGGCTGGATATGTCCTTCTGGACTTTCAATGGAGTTGGAGCTTGTTTTCTTGCTTTTTTGAAACGATCTGGCTTTTAATCTTACGTTCAAAGGGATGGACGACCGTTTTCCGTGAGTATGTTTCCCCTTTCCCAACCAACGGGAACCGCCGACGTTTTATCGTCCGAGTGTTCACCGGGTCCCTTTGGAAAGTAGCCTAGCTTTTTTCGATATCAGTTCGATTCTAAATTTCATCAATCTTGAGGGTTTTTTCCGCGTCCAGGCCCAAAAGACAACCCCCATTGCTTGACTGTATCCTATCTCTCCCCTTTTGTGAACCCTTTTTACGGATCCCTGCTCTGCGGTCTTCGACTTTCAGTTTTTTTCTATAAACATGTTGTCCCTCCTGTTTTTTTTTGCCTTTTCCTGGCCCCCACATTCCAAAACCTTTCCAGTTACCCCCTTTATGTCAGTCCATAGTGGATATTTCCAACGGTGAAGGAACGCTTGCCCCGATCCTCTTCCTCTCCTTACTCGTTGTTTGGGTTGATGCGCCCTGTCAAGCTTCATCAATCTTCGGGTCGTTTTTCACGTCCCTTATTTCTTTTTGCGTTCATAGTTGTACCTTTTTTGTTTTTGCTGCTCCCTATGCCATCCGCGGATTGGAAAACCACCCTTTTTCACCGCAGCCGCACTCAGATCTTTCCCCCTTTTCTTTTTAAGAGTATTTGTGGGGGCCAATTTTTGATCAATTGTTTTGGCTTTCTTCGCCTTTTTGCCATACCCCCAGATTTTTACATCCTGTTACCCTTTAAGCCACAGCTTGCTGATCCTAACTTCCCTTTTCCCTCGTTGAAATCGGTGCCCTACCCACGGAGTTTTGTTTCCGTTGTGGCCTTAGTCCCATTCCCTGGTCGAAACAAGTTTTTTTTTTCCTAAGGGATCTGAAACCCAGTGCGTTTCTTACTTTACACCCCAGCAAGTCACGTTATTCCCCCCTTCCCAATTGGGTCGCCGCGGCGCCAAGATACCAAGGGCCTTGGCCATTTTTTTTTTCCACCTGTTGCCTGGTCGAATTTCCCCCTTGGATAAAAAGTCCCTTTTTTTTTTCCTCTAAGGAAAGCCACTCCACCACCCACTTTTCATTTTCCCAGCACTTTGTCTCCTCCCCCCCCTTTTCCCTTTGTTCGGTGGACTTGTTCCTAGCTCTTTTAAATTAGGACGACTTTTCCGTTTTCCCCCCCCGGCCGTTCAACTGACTTGTGCTCTTGCGCCGCGTGCCCTTTCCCCTTTCAATGGTAAAGATAAAACAACCATAACACACCTTCAAAGGCACGACACTTTTACAATTCCCTTTTTTTTTTTTTGTTCTATTTCCCAATTTGTTTAGATACTTCGCCAATGGGGTCGTGCCCCCCCTTTTTACGCAACTTATTATTTTCGGATATCTTTTCTGGCGGATTGTGCGACCGGTTTTTCTTTTCCACCTTCCACAATACATAGTAACACTGTCGCGTTCGTGCTAATTTGATATGCTTCCTTTCCCTTTTCTCGCCCCCCAAAACTTCTTTGCCTGTGCATTTCCGTTCGTTGGTTTTCGCAACGTGACGTTTCTGCCCCCAAGGTTACGCCTTTGGCCTTCCCCCCTTCCAGCTTCTCACATTTTTACCCGGGCGCTTCTACTTGCCCATTCCATACGGAGGGAGGCTTTTTCCCCCTTTTCTTGAATTTTAGGAGTCTTTTCAGACTTCGGATTCCCCCGTGACAGAAGGGTTCCGTGAGTTCTTTCACCTTTTCCCCTTTCCCTTTTTGGCCCCCCCTTACAAGGCCGATTTCCGGCTGTTAAAAGTACCCGTCCCAAAATTCATTGCTTGGTGTGTTGCCCCTGGTGTCTTTCTCGGGAGTCTCCCGTCTCGTAGAAGACGTTTGGGTATCCCGTCCCCCCCCCCAATCGGGCCCTCCTCCTTCCTTTTTCATACGTTGTACCCCAACATCCACCTTCCATTTTACGGGGTCCTTTTTCTCGCCTGCCTCTCCGCCTAGTAGCTCAGCTCCCCGGTTTGACTGTTTTTTCTTTTTCCTCTACCAAGTTTCTTTACAGGCCCTTTTTACCCTCCTGGAGGACCCTCGTTTTTTCTTTTGAAAGAGGATCTGCTTGAATGTGGGTTGACCCCCCACCCCTTTGTTTTTTAAACGCCGATCCCCCTCCCCCCCTTTTTGTCATTTTGGCGGAGTGATCCAAACCTCCCCTTTCCCAGCCTGCTGCAAGGTAAAAAATCTTACCTTTTTTTTCCCCCCACTGTCCAGGATTTTTCCTCTTCTGATGGCCCCGGGTCCAAGTCCTTGCTGCCTTTTTTTTATGTGTGGGGACCCGCAACGCGCCCTTACACCCTCGCGTCCCCCGAGGGAATTGTTTTATCTCCTCGTGAATTCGATTCCCCCCTGGGGGTTTTATCTTCCCACCCTCACACTACCCAGATATACTCATTTTTTGCTTTCAACAATCCGCGCTGGGGTACATCTCTCCCCCGGCAGGGCTCCTTATCCTTCTCTCCAGTTTTTCAGAACTTTGAATTCACCTTGAGGTACGCCTTTCATAGCCATTGTTCCCCCCCATTTTTGCCAAGAAATCAACCGAGCATTCTCTTTCTAGCCTTTCCCTTTTCTTTTTAGAGAGAGCTTTCGTTCTTTCTTTTTCAATCTTGGACAGTTACTGCGATCGCTGCCCTTTTACCTGCCGTGCGCGCTTTCTTGGAGTCAATGACTTCCGTCCTTCTTTGCTGCCGACGAGGACTCCGAAGCCCTTCCCCTTGCTTTTTTTTGACAAATATTTCGGATTATCGTATGGCTTTCGGTTTACCCAGGGGGGAGACTTCCCCCCGGATTTGGCGCTACCAGTCCCACAACCCCTTTTTTCGGAGGTTTTGTCTTTCTCGTGTCCCCTCTTTCGTTCCTTTCCCTGGTTGAATGCATCGCCGTGACTTGCCCCCCCTTCCAGTGGGTTTGGGAGGAACCGTTACCCTTTTAGAGTTTCTGGAAAGTGCTGGAATTGTCGGGCTTTGTTACTTTTCTCGCCGGCCTTTGGGCGGGGGGTCTGTTCTTTCTTCGTTCGCTTGTCAACCATTGGCACCTTTTCCTCCTCCCCATGGACGAACTGTTCGCGTGTTTTGGGGTTGGAGCGATTTCCTTTCGACAAAAAAAAACCTCTACATTTTTGACCCTCTCAACCCCGCTTCAAACCATCATGGTTTCTCCTTCGACACTCACCCAGTTTTTTAGTTCGTGGGCGGCGTCTTTGTTGATACCAGACCTGGAACCGTTTGGTTCGAGCCACCCGATTTACGTTCCTCCGATTGTAGGTCCTTGTTTTGGTGTTTTCACCCCAACCCCCCCTTACGAGGCCTGCGACCCTCTTTTTTTTTAGAGACCTCTCCCGGCCCGATTTTCCCCCTTTTTTCAAAACAACCTTTTGTTGAGGGAATAAATCCATTGGTACTTTCGGGGAGGGCACGTTTTGTTGAGCATAAACCACACTCCTTCCCATAAAAGTTTACGTGGGCCCCCTTTTTTTGCTTTCCCCTCAAGTTTTTTCTTCTATGAGGTTTTGACTGACAACTTTCAAAACCTTTATCTTTCCCCCCTTCCCCCCCCAGAGTATTATTTCTCTATAGGGATTCTATTTATTCCCTATTTTCGTCAGTGGATGGCCCGTTTCCCATTTGGAGTCCTCTTTCTCCTGCCTGCTCTTTCCTTCTTTAACCAACCTATTTGCTATCAGTGGGTGACTGGCATGCAATCACCCTTTTTGTTCTCTTATCTCTTAATATGCTCCAAACTCCATTTTTATTTTAACGGTTTCGGAGTGTACCCAAAATTCCAACTTCAAAACTTTAGAGTAGGCTCCTTATTCTTTCACTAATTTTTTCTACCTCCAAACCCGGACGTCTCCGACCCTCTTCCCGTGCCCCGCTCGGGGGTTCTTCTGTCTGTTTGACTTTGCCCCACATGATGAGGTGCAATTCCCCGACCAAGACTTTCTTTTCAGGCTGCACTTTTTTTCATCTTCGGAACTTTTCCATAACCCTGTCTAATTAAACCTGTGATGCACCTTCTTGCAAAGTCTCACCCCCCCCGCTTTTTGTTTTTCAAAATGATCCGGAACGTTTTCTTTCTTCCATCAAAGCTTGACCTCGGGAAGACAATAAAGTTCTACTTTTAACCAGCGGCCCTGTCCCCTGCTTTGTAGGGACGTGATGTCCAGACCCACTTTTCTTTTCTGGCTGCGATCCTTGTTTTTTGTTTTTTCTTTTTCAACTGAATCCTATGTTTCGACCCATCAAAACTGTTTTGGCAAGGGTTTTCCTTTGCGGTCGGAATCGTCTGGCCCCCACCGGGGGCATGAAGTTCTTCTTCTTTGTCTTTTTCCCTGTGTAATGTTTAATCCATTCCCTCCCCTGAAGTTTGTAGACCTCTCTTTTACCAGCTTTGCACCCACTACTTCAGCTTCAGTTCGCCACGATTTCAGACGGGGATTATTTTCACGTGCTCCCAATCGATAACACGGTTTCATTCTTTATGAGTGCAATGCGACGATTGATTAAAGTTGGCCTTACCCCCCTCCTCTTACGGTGGTGTTTGTTACTTCTGTGTCCAGGATCCTTGGCCGAATTCAGGCGCTTCCCCTGCCATACTGATTTGGGACCTGGCAATCCCCCTTTTTTTGCAGTAACACTCTTTCTGCCGTTTGATCCCTCTTTTCCCGGAGTTAGACGTTCCCCGGGACGGATTCTCTCTTCTTTTTCCGCCTTTCATGTTGACCGAGACCTGTCAAGTGATTTTCTCGTTGGAAATCTTGTCGTGAAAACTTGTCATTTTTTCCATAGGGTAACTTTTGTTCTCATTCGCCCCCCCCCTGCCCCCGCATGATGGGTCCCCTTGTTATCCGCATGACCCGCTTCCTTGATTTTTCCATTCTGTAACCCCAAACGGTTAACAGAGTTTGTGATACCAGCCCCGGTCTCACCCCCCTGTGGGAATTGGAAAATGTTCCGTCGCCGTTTTTCCTGAATCCAATCTGGACTCGTTATCGCCCTGACTTCAGGGCTAGGATTTTCTCCGTTTCGCTTTTTTGCCCACATTAGGTTTTCCCCTGACTGGTCCAACTTGAGTAGCCGGTTGTTTCGTTTGTGCAAAAAAACGTCCTCATTCCCTTACCAGATGAAAACTCAGGTTGTCCTTTCCATTTCAACCCCCCCTGTCCGAATCCAACTTTTCTTCCCTTGAAGTAGACCTCAGGCCTCCGATCCAGTCTTTTGGCCATGTGCATTTTCCGGTCGCTTCAGTTTAATTCTATGGAGTTCTGGTTTCTAATAAGTTGGTTAAAGCTGAAGAAGCCATCCCACATTGATTACAGTCCCCCCCCCTGACCCTCCTTGTTTGTTTTTTCCTTCCTACTCTTCCCCCCCCATCTGGAATTAGACTGGACTATCCCGTCTGTTAAATTTTTTAAGAACTTTTTTTTGGGTTACGAGGTTTTCAAATCTGCCTTCCCCGGGGGGGCACTGGGGGCCCTTGTATTTCCCGCGTGTTTTTACGAATCAGGGTCCCCTTCGCCACCCTTTTGGGTTGCTGCAACCTTACTTTTTCCCCAAAATGCTCCTTTCCTGCTTGTCCGGGATTGTGTTCCACTTCGGTGTAGTCCCCACCAACACATTAATCTACTTTCTTTCCCGGACTCTGCGTCAGTTTTTTCCAACTTGGCGCCATAAGTTTTGTTTTCTTTTTTTCGAACAAATGTGCTGATTTCTTGTACGTTCTTTGTCTTCGACCAACCCCCCGTGCACGATTTCTTCATACGCCTATGGGCAGCCTATCCCTCTGATCCAAAACTTTGGACGCCTGACCTAATGGTGACCTGCCTCCCTTGATTGGAGTGTCCCTTAGTGAAGGTAGGCTACGTTCTTGGTTGACGATCACTTTTCGTGAACTAGAACAAATTCGCGTCATGTTCAAATATGCACTTTTTTTGCCTTCTCAAATTAAAGTTTTTGTTCCTTTTTCGATTTTTATTCGTCTCCTCCCCGACCCCTTTCTTGATTCCCCGTTTTACACTGTTGTTTTTTTTGCCTTTTGCTTTCTGAGGTATCATTCTCGAGAAGCTGTGGGTATCTCCCCCCTAACAATCGCAGGGATAGTGGGTGTTGCCGGCTTCCTTAATTGGTGCTTATAAGGACTGATAAATACGCCTTCTTTGAAGATTCACGTGCCCAGGTTGTTGAGAGTGGTTTGGGCATTCCCGCGCGTATTCTTTTTATCCTTTTCTACGACCCCCTTTTTCCCACTGTAAGAGTACTCGCTTCGCCGGTGGGTGAAAATTTTCTGCTAATCCCCCCCTGCAGGCTGAGAGGCGGTAGTGTGAACCACCAGCACCTTCAGGCCTGCCAAAACGCTTCAACTTTTTTTCCCCCCCCCCTCCCGGGATGAATTTTTTGACTTCACTTTAAGTAATTTCCTGAAGGTTGGGTGTATCTCCAAGCGTAAGTTTTCGAGTTTCAAAGGCCTCGATAACCGCGTCTTTCCCGACTTCTTAACTATGCGATCCCCCTTGTGGTATCTATTTCTTGCCGTTTCCTCGAGAATTTCCCCTTGATGCCAACTTCCCAGGACAATCGGCGCCGTTTTGTCCGATATTGCCAGCATTTACACTTCTACCTTTTTGAAATTTCCCTCAGTCACTTCCAACTGTGCAGGTATGCTGGCTCGCTTGAGGACTCCGCAATTCCAAAGAAGTTCTCTTT
>Ga0179593_1466971_pt1 | contig 15005 bp, 11 predicted proteins | sample CZODoug2_1_08_16_FD_185931 | JGI IMG/M metagenome (GOLD analysis project Ga0179593, IMG submission 185931) | Vadose zone soil fungal communities from Angelo Coast Range Reserve, California, USA - CZODoug2_1_08_16fungal (PacBio error correction) | ecosystem: Environmental > Terrestrial > Soil >... | reverse complement strand
CTTTCAACCTGCAGTCCCGTAAGGCCCCACTCTACACATGAATACCCCTGCAAGATGCTCCAAACCCTCTGTGTTAGCGCAGCTGTTTCGTACGTTGAGTGCCGTGCCTGTTTGGGTCGCCGTTTCCCGATGTCTACAGTTGAGCAGTTTCGATAGTCCACTCGATGGGCATAGGTGTCTTCTAAACATCTACACCCCCCCCAGGGCAAATTGCATACCGACTCCATCCACAAAGCTTGTAGTTTTCAGGGGGCGCAGACCTCGAGGTGCCTCATAGAACGATCAGATGCCCCCCTTCCTTCCGATCTCGGCGTAGCGGCAAGTCCTTACCCCATTTTTTTTGCAGTGATTTTTCCTCCCACACCGAGACCAAGATCTACTTTTTTCCGTCGCTGCTTGGATCCCCCACTTCATTTCCTTGAGGCACCTTGCGTAGGCTAGCCTGCGATGAGGGTATGCGTACATTTTTTTCGGTGAAGTAAGTCTAAGTCTACTCCCCAAGTTCCTTTTTATTATTCCTTTCGCGCGGTAGCGACACCGCTCGATTCGACCGACCACCCCTCTGGAACGATGAGCGGCGCACGTTCCCCTTTTTTGCGCATTTCGTTTTCAGCTTCAAACACGCGATCTCCCAACGTGTTACCGATGGCCTACTCACCTGAAGATTCGCTTCCGTAGTTTCTACTCATTAGGCCTTCCACCCGCGCCCAGGCTTCTCTCATGGTTAAGAAAGACAGTCAGTTTTCGACACTGACACCTTATCCATTCCTCCGAATGCGATCTTGCCCCTTGTGTGCTTTAAAGCTCCCATCTCAGCGTCCCTGGTAGGACCCACTGCCACTCCGATCAATGAACAGAATGCATAGGTTGTTTGGGACTCTTCACCGCTTCCCCAGTGGCAGGATGCTCCTGCTGTTCGTTTCGCTTCAGGGGTTTTTGAGTTCCCTCGTCCCTTCACCCCCCAGGAGATGCATGGACGCGTCCAGGTCTCAATATTGAGGGTTGGGCGATATGCCTCCACGCTTGGGCTTTTCGTTTCCGCCGCTGTCCCTTCCATCACCCCTATCACCCGGTTTATGTCCCCCTGGTGATTGTCTTCACTGGTCCCATTTTTTGAGAGCTGTTGACTCAGGCGCCTCATGCGCCCTTTCTAGACCCCCATTTCCTCATGGTCTTTCCAAGCGCCTACTTCGGGGAACTTTTTTTCTCATCATTTTGGGCCTTCTGATCCGCGCCCGTTTCTATGTACTTTTCTGAACCGACTTTTTGAGCTCCTCGCTTCTTAACCGGTTTGTTGTTTAGGTCTTCTATTTTTTTTCGAGCACTGTCCGGTCCTCCCCCAGCAGCCGACGGGCGATCATTCTGGCGCTATTGGATAGATACCAGTTGAGTTTTCCCCCTCTTCTTCGATGACACTGGCTCACCGCTCTTTTTGCTTGTTCTTTCATGCGCCGCAGGAGAAAAGTCCTCTCGTTGGACCTTTTCCTGCATCACATGGGGTTGAAATATTTTAGGTTGCGTACCCTCCTTGTGTGCACCTCGCTCGAGGTGGTTATTCTAGCGCACCAATAACAGATTTTTGACCGTTTCGTTTTCCCTTCTAGGAGGTCCTGTTGGCACGATTTCTCGCGCAAAGTCTAGGGGCTCGAACAGCCCTTACCGAATTTTTCTGCGTAACGGTGTACTTCCACGAGCATGCTGATGCAGGGACTGTGTTTCTCGAGTCACAACCTTTCCTTTCGTATTGTGCGAACGTCCATATGCGTTTTTCCGCTCTCTCGCGGCCAATAATTGCGTGCGGTTGTCTCCACGTTCCTCTTTCGTCCCCGTCGCACCTTGTTCGATGTCTCCCGCCCCCTCTTGTGAGCTGTTTGATTGTTTCCCTCCCGTAGCGATTCTTGTCTTATGCCTGTGATGTCATCGACACTATCTCCGTGTGTTTCCCCGAGCTCCAGTTACCTGGAGTAACGCGGCATCGGTTTTCCCGCTTTGATTTGTGTGGAAGACTGGCGAACAGTTTTTAGCGGTCTCGCGTTTTCCCTATAAAATAGCCTTTTTTCGTGAGAAAGTAAGTCTTGCCAGGTTCCCTCGCCCATATAGTACCTATCCCCTCGTTCGTTTTTTGAGATGGCGAATCCCGCTGTACGGTATTGTGTTCTCCATCTCCCCGCACCATCGATCTTTTTCTGATGTAGGCTCCTTCTTCCCTAGCCCCCCATGCTTTGGTAAAGTGTGCTTTCTAAGCCGCTATAGGCGGTGCTGCTCTGCGGGATTGTCTTCTCTTCCTATTTTTTCTCCCCGTTGAAATCCACGGCGGTTTTATATCTATCCTTTTGCACCTGGGTGGGGCGATTTAGTTACCCATGGCTACGCAAACTGACGTGGGACTACCTTTTTGATTTTTCTCTCGGCTCGTTCTCCCCCACCGCGCACCTTGAGCTCGCCCCTTTTTTTTAAGGCAAGATGATTTGCTGCATCTTGCTCGAGATTTTCTCTTACTCCCCGTATTACTCTTCCTCGGCCTGAGCGTCCCTGCGCGCTAGCAGAAAGAACACAAAGGTCTCGATTGTTACGAGTCGCGGTCTGGCCGCGCTTTTCCTGCGGTTTAGATCGGTACTCGTGCCTTCTGGGCTGAAGGGCGAGATCCTAGATAAAGGCCCCTGCCACAAGTCACTTGGTGGGATCTTTCTTTCGATAGCCAGCGCCGTTCCTTCTAGCTTGTTTTTTTTATTTGTGATTCGTTTCGCATCGTCAGCTAAGGCGCGCCCCCCCCTGCCAGCACAGCGCGGGTTCGAAGAACTTTCCCGCGAGCAGCACTTTCCTGCAGCTGTTTAAGTTGAATAGACCTGGGGTCCGGCCGAGCGACTGTCCCTTCACGTTACAGTCCGGGTTCCCCTTCGAATTTTCAAGTGCGCGGCGATCCCGTCTTGCTGGCGCTTACTGAGGTATCATCGTGCTTTAGGGCTTACCGTGTCTCCCCCCGGCGCTCGAGGAGCCCGTTTTTCGAGCAGGTGATTTTTCTGTCTTTCGGCGTTCAAATGCTCTAGGCATGCTTCTCGGCTTTACTCAAGAATCGGTCCGTTTCTCTTTTTTTTGTTTCGATCCTCTCTGCGGCGTTGTTGCAGCGGTTCTTTTTCCCTTGTATGTTGACAAGTTTTTTATTGAGCGCGCTAGGGCCAATCAGCGGCGTCCGCGTAGTTTTTATCATCCGATTCCTTTCCTTTCATTTTCTACTCCTTTTGTTGTGTTTTTTATTCTTGTTAACCCTCTGTCCTACACGTCTGCGAGTTACTTGCCTCCTCTCCCCCCGTCACTTTTATGGTTAGAGTAACCATCACGTGCCCGCCCCCAGCTCCTCCTAGGTCCCAACTCCTCCCCTCGCTGAGATATCGCCCGACGTTTTTCCCCTGGCCGTCTGGCGTTACGTAACTTCTTTTCTGCGATACATGTTAGCTCATGCACAGCCCTATCCTCGCTCCGAGCTTTTAGCTTTGCGATTTCTCGCACCCGGTCAGCCCATCCAATGAGACCGCCGTCATCATTCCGGTACAGTACCTATTGCCCCCTCACCTGCTGCGCCGCGGACCCTTGTTGACTTTTTTTCTCGTGCGCGTGCCTGTGCAACACGCCTTCATGCCGTTCTCCCACCTTGAGAAACGATTGATGATCCGCGGTCGTCATCTCAAAGAGTATGGTGTCTGGCGCGGACTCCGCTCTTTGGTATCGCTGAGTTTCGCGCGCTGCCGGCTGGTCAGAGAGCGGGCGCGCGCTTTGAGGCGACCTTATATTAAGAGAACAATAGACCCACCGGCCGGTCTTTTTCCCAGTTTCCATCTCCGATGGCTTACATTCGACTCCTCATTCTCCGCACTCTACCGCTCTGTTAGCAGTCTCCTTTCAACGAAGCTTCTTCAGAAGACATCGTTCGCCTAACTCGATTTTCTGTCTATGCGGCTCGCGCTTCTCGCCCTATGAAGCTTTTGGCCGACTTTCTACGTTTCTTCGAAAACCTTTCCCAGAATCCTACCGTCATTTCCGAAGGGTTCATTCGAGCAGCTGTCGACTTGCGATTGTTTTTTTTTTCCCTTCGCGTTCCCGGAGTGTACTTCGCTGCTCGGTATCGTCCACGGTAAGGGATCTATTTTTGTTCTTCTTGGAATAATCTCCCCACGGGCCCCTTCTCCGGCTCATCCCATTTATCGGTGAAGGGCGCAGCCTCCTCTGTCCTCCAGCCGAGTCCTGAACGCAGAGCTATTGCGTAGCTGGACACTTGTTCCCCAACTTTTCTTTGGGTTCCCCGTTTATGTCGCCACATCCCAGCGAAAGATTCGGGACTTGGGTGCTGAGATTCTTTTTTGCCACAGCCGTGTACCTGGGCCTGCATGCCGTCTCGAACGGCATTTGGTTCGGATCGTACCTATCTTTCGCGGACCTTTGATTACCCTTTGCCCACGTCCCCGGGTTAGAGGGATCTACGTTCCCCCTTGGGCCGCGACAACCTCCCTCCTATTTTCGCCTAAGCTCCTTGAGGCAGCGCTGCCGCTTTACGGCAACTTTTACTGGGTAGGCCTTCTGGCCGCTCCCCAAGGTCGCCCCTTTGATTTTTCCCGAGATCATCCCCGGCCCTAGGAAGAAAAGAGTGATGGATCTCTCCCTAGCCTGGCTACTTTCCTTTTCGTCATCACCACTTTCCCAGTTTCGCGTCTGTAGGTTCCCCCCTCCTTAATTTGGAGAAAAATTTAAGAGCCGGCTTACTCATGCGCAAACTCGAGCTTTCGCTGCATGCGTTCTCCCAGCTACTGCAGATCCCTGCGACCCTGTCGTAGGATTTGCTCACTTCCCCATACAAAGATCAATCAAGATTCTGCTCTGGTAGGATCCCGAGGTAACCCGTAACTGATTGAACGCTTTTGCGGTGTTTTCTCTTTAGAGAAGACTAGTTCGGGTGGGCTTTGCTGAGCCGCGGAGAGGCTCGACGCGGTGGAGCCTGGGTGTACCTCAGAGGCTTGGACTCAATTTTTTTTGTTTTGTGTGTTGACTTTTTTTTTTCTTTTACGTGGTCGCTGCTGTTCTCTCCCCAGTGACTTTTTTTCCACACCGTCACCGGTTATGTACTGAGGTTGGGGTCCGGTCGCAATAGCAGCTGGATTCTCCAACTGCAGGTGAAATGAATTTTTACCTCCCTCTCGGTGCTCCAATTGGCGCATGGAGCAGGCTTTGGCCTCAACGTGGAGCTATCACCTTCCTTATGATTACCTTGGGCTGCTGGTGATATGACCGAAGTGCGTGCCGGCAATCATCTTTTCCTCTCCTTGTTTTTTCTGGTTTTATGCGTGTTTGAAGCCAGCACTGTTCCATTACTCAGAGACCGCGAGACACTGAGGATAGCCCCAAGTGGAGGGCCCATTTGGCAGAATTCTCCAAAGCCTTGAGCACGCTCTCTTATTTGAAGCATGCGCCTCCTTATCGCCCACATCTTAGATGGACAGTCCGTCCCACGGGTTTATACAACGGTGTTTGTTGGGACTCAGCGGCTCCCTAATTGCGAGCGTTTCTTCCGTCTTCTAACGCCCTCGATTTCAGTACCGGCTCTCCGGCTTTTTTGAAGGTTTCGCGGCGCTCGCTCACCTGACCTTTTACCCAGCGGACGCATCCGAAGAGCTCCGTAACCCCCTGTGACAATAGAATCTGATTGCAGATGCCTTTGATCTTTTTTTATTGGGCTGAGCTCCTTCAACCTGGCCGTTTAGTTTCCGGTCGAATCGATGCGCGCTTAGCAGTGCTCGATGCGAATCCCGTCGCTTCCCGTGTCGTGCCCCTTATATTGATTCACTTTCCGCACCTTTTTGGTTGCGTCCGCAAAAGTCAAATGGAGCACGCCTCTTGAGCTAGCTTTGTGTTAGTTTGCCTGCCGTTTATTATCTCTCTCGGGTTGAGTCTTTTTTAGCCGGACATGTTTCCCACTTGGCGTCCGATAGCTGTTGACCATTTTATGTTTTTGTACTTATGCTACCCGTGAGCTGTGTCGCGCCTCGCCTGGCAAGTGAGTCTCTCACGCCATTGGGCTGGTTTGAGCATATACTGTATCAGATAATCTATCATGTCGCGGTCGTCCCAGGGCGTTACCTTATGTTTGTGCCGTAATCAACCCCTTCCGATCTTTATGGTAGTGGCATACATTGCCCACCCCCCCTTCAATTGCGGTCAGCGTGGAAGTCCCTTATTTTTGTTCTAGGCATCTTAGGCTTTCTTTTCACCGAGTGGGCTGGTGGAACACTGAGGTCCATACCCAGGTCCTTTGTTTGTTAGCGGTAGTCCAGTTTACCTTTTTGGTTGGCGAGGGGTAATCTCACGGACTATCCGCATGAAGTGGACCGTATTTCGCTTCCCCTTATCCCGTTCAACCGAGAAACCACGCGAACGCGCGCGCCCGTGGACACATCTGAGGGCAGTTTATGCTTTCTGATCTTGCGGTTGGGCTTTCACTTACCTGGTCCCTCGGCTGCCGGATGTTCAGGGGCCCTCTCGCATTTATCCAGAAAACTTTACGATGTAGAGCTCCTTATTGCTCGCCGTCGTTGACTACGCGGCTTTTACGACCCGTGATGTACTCGTTCGGATTCGGTTTTTTTCTATCCTCGTAGCTCCCATTTCAAACTTCCCCCATACCCGTCCTTTTGGATCTTGGGAGCGTAGCTTTGGACGCGCCTCAGAGAGCGCCGCTTTTCGCGCTTTGCCTTCCTCTTTTCGATTCTTTGTCGCAGCTTTAAAGCTTACCTTCCTCCTCCATCACCTTAGAGAGGTAGATGCGTCAACGCGATGAGCAAACTTTCTGCTAAGACTTCTGCACTTCCCGTTTCTTTCCCCCCTGATTCCGGCGCCCCCCCCAAGGGGAAGTACGTAGGGTTTCCCCTGGACACCGCGGCGCTACTGTTATTTTGTTTGCCGTCCCTAGCTCGTCCTCGGGTTTGGAGTTTTCTGCCGTGCGTCTCAGCGTTTGTTCCTAGTAGAAGAGCGTCTTTTTTCTAGAGCAGCTGTTTCTTCGGTGCTGGCGCCCCCCATGATCTCGTGCATCTTACCGCTGCTAGCGATTCTTCCTTGTTCTTTCCTCTCCCTTTCCTGTCAGAGTCTTTTGCTTTGATTCATGGCGTGATCTGAGGTTGCAAGTGGACCTTTCCTTATCACGGTTCTTTTCTGAGAGGCTGAGGTTTGCCAACGCGCCCCATGTGTTTGCGACTATTTACCCCCCTCTCTACGATCTCTCTCTTTCGTTTAGAGACTATCCTATGATAGCCGTTCAAACCTCGAGCCCCTTTTTTTCGTTTGTCCTCGATGTGTACTCACCGTAATCCTTTGCCAGTGTCAACTGTGCCTTCACCCAGCTCCGCGAGGCAATAAACCCGTGCACGCGCGCCTCCCGAGCAGTAATTTACCGGCTCATGGTACGCGCGGGAGCCCGAAGATTGGTGTTCCCTCATAAACTCCCAACCCTCTCTAGTTCTTCACGTTGCTCGATCGACCGATTGCCCATTTCAGCCCCTTAACTCCCCATGAGACGCCCTTCGTCTCCTCCTGACCCTATCTTAGAGCGGGCACTTCTTTAGCCCTGTTCCCTTCCTTCCCCGTGACTGGTCGTCCACTCTCTGCCTTCACAATAGTAAGCACGCACCCGTCTTTCTGTCACCCGTTATGTCTCGAGTTTGTCCTGCTACACGGTGATGGCATTTTCTTTTACGTCTTTTGTTAGCATGATCCCCTCTCCCCTGATTGCAGCCAGCGTTCAGCTCCGTCTTTTACTGCAGTCCGTTCTACGAGTTTCCCCGCCACCTACTGGGTGTTTTTTTTCATTTTACTGATGCTCGGAGGCTTTTCTTTTAACTTTATCACTTGACCCTTGAGTACGCCGTTCCCCCCTGTCACCCCTGCCCACTTTATCGTTGACGCCAGTACAGCGATCTAAATTTCTCACTTGTTCCTCTTCTCGATGCTGCCCTCTCCTGCCGAGCGGCCCCTCCTCGGCCGCTTCACTGGCGATTAGAAAATCTCGAATATACACCACTTGAAGCAACAAGATTTTCCTCGCAGCTTTTTCTACCTTTGTCGCGACGTGTTTTTGACTCGGTCCTGAGTTCGTTGCTCTGCTCGTCTCTTCCAAGGTAGTGGCCGTACTTTTCCAGGTTGTTAGATGACCCAATGCGCCCACACCCCAAGTCAAAGGCTCCGTTTCATCCAATCCACACCCCGCATTCTGGCCTGCATATGAGGAGACTTCGAGGTTTCCTATACTCCAGACGCCGATGCGTCCCGCCGAGCTCGGGAGTATCAGGAATGGACCTACAATTAATTTGTGCGCGTGACTAGATCGTTTGACTTGGTGGCCATGGCTTGTTCCCAACGGACTGTTACCAGCTGCCTCCGCCTAGTCTTAAGATTACCTGTTTTTGGAGTTTGATGAAGTACCCTATCTGTTGCTACCCTAGTTTCACGTCCACGAACCCTTCGTTTAGGTTTTATCGAAGTTAATCTCTCTCTCCACCTCCTCTCTCGCAGAAGATTCAACACCTCCCTCGTGACGCTGAAGAGTTTTCGAAACTTGAGTGGCGACCTCGGACGACACCTCGCTCGACAAACTGCTCTGTGTCTTCACCTTAGCACTCGCAACCGATTCTTGGTATTTCCTTCCTTCTCCGGCTACCTTCATTTCGTCCCGGTTTTAACACAGCCCAAGGGGCTTCGTCCTGTGTTCCTGCAGGACTGGGCGACAACTTCTCAATTTTTTGCCAGCCTGAGCATTTTCGTCCATCGTTTTTTTCTCCCCCTGTTTCGATCAGCGACCCTTGCCCGGTGAGAAAATGCCCACTAAAATACCCTGCATAAGTGGGGAGTGCACCGTTTTACGCCGAATGCTTATTTTAGGGTACCGGGCTTTTCTCTCTCATTCGCCAGGTATGCGTATGCTGCTTTTGAAGGGCTGGAACGCTTTTCCCTTGGGGACGTCCTTCCTAATCCGTTTTTTCTATCTTTACGCCCACTCTGGTGAGCTTCGCTTGTTCGCCACAGCATGTATTTTTCCCGCATCTCCTGTTATGTCCACGGTTTACGTTGGTTTCCCCCGTTATGCCATCTGACTTTGCCGACCTTTGCATGAAACTTTTTTTCACGCCTGACGCGATAAGTCCTTCTTATCTCAGCGCCGCAGGAGGTGGCACTAACGTGGAGATATCCTGAGACTATGATCGCGCTTTTCAGGTTTGGGGCTTCCGGCATATTTTCTCCTCCCTCCTGTTGGTTTTGGATCCTTGATCTAGTGCCAGCATTTTCTAATTCCCTGCCCTCATGAAGATCTCCATTGAGTGATGATAGCTAAATTTGCTCGTGGTTCGTCAGTCGGCCGCTCTCCTTTGATTGTTGAGTAGCACGTTTCTTCTGGTGAGTTCAGTTCATGCTGCGCAGTCTTTATAAAGTAGCTGCTCTGACTCCTCCACGGGACAAGTTTCATAACGGTTTCCGTTTTCGGACACGCCAGCGTATAAAGAGGACAGGTTTTCGGTCTTGATCGCACCACTGCCCTCCCTATTTTTCTAATTAGAGTAAACTTAGCTGACGGCGATCGGACGCGTGCGTCTTCCAGATTCTCGGCGGTCAGACCTCCGGTACCCCTGCAGATGCAGCTTTATGCTTACCTGGTTACCTCCCCCCTGATCATTTGCTGATTTTGATCTTTTGTGTCCCTTGAGCTCTTTTTTTTTTTTATTTTTTCTCTTTTTTTATGCCTCTCAGGAGCTTGCTTTTGTTCGCCACTCCTTCCTCGACAGATCCCGTTCGGCGCTCGTTACAGGCCGCTCTGTTTTTCCGCCAACTTCATGCTGATGACGGCTCGCCCCACCTTTTTTTGAGAGTTTTTTCCTCACGCTTTAGCCCTCTCTTATATGACAGTCGCGACCTCTTGTGTTTTTTCCTGACGTGTATGATCTCGACCCCATAGTCCTTTTTCGTTGGTGAGCTCGATGCGCCGCCTTTGTCGCTGGAAGTTCCTATGAAGTTTTAAGATTTTTGCCCTGACCTCGCTCTCGTCTTTGATTTTCTCGTAACCTCTTGGGCGTTTGTAGCGCTAGTCCGCTACATCCGTGTACGCCATACATGTCGCAGTCAGATCATGCGACGAATACCCTTTTTTTCTGCAGGCGATCCACCATTCTATCGTGAGATTATTTTAGACCTCACTCTCCACCCACATTCTTGGGTAAGTGTAAGTCTACGCGCTTTTTTTGCTAGGTCTGCGTCGTGCGTATATTCCCCGCTGACTGCTGAAGATCTTATTTGGGTGTATGCCCTTGCCCTTGTTTGGGCGATAGTCTCACCCTGGTAATAAACTTTCACTGGACCGTTTCCTCGAGCGCGCTTATATTTTCCTACTATTCTTCCCACCAAGAACGTCGTTTTCACTTCGCAACATAATTCTGAAGGAAAGCTGGCTTGTGTTTCTCCTCCCGGTAGACTTCTTCTCTTTTAGGGTTGATCCCCGTACCATTCTTCCTGGCTTTTCGCGCAGGCTTTAGCGTGACCCTCCTAGCGACAAATATAGATGTTGCTCTCTCTTTCCACTTCGCACGCCTCTCTTGACGCGCCCTTTAGAGTTTGACTCTTCTTTTTTCCTTCGTTGCTTCTCAGTTTCGCGTAATTAGAGATTCCCTCGAGTCTCAAATTTAAATCCCAACCACCGGACGGTTGGCGTAGAGACTAGATGGCGTCGGCCTGAGAATCCTTCCGCGATCAGGGACAATTTCCCGAATCTTGTGGAAGCCTTTCTCTCACCCGTATCAGGTCTCCTCGCCAGCACCTGTCCGTTGGTGTACCTAAAGTGAGAGAAGCGCAGCGTTTCTGCCTGCGTCGATCGGGTCTACAAGTCCAGGGGGCCTTTTTCCAGTCGAGCAGCGTCTCTTCCTCCTTTCGAATGTTCCGGAGCGATTCACGTCCTTTTCTCAACTGGATTGAGGGATGACTTGCGAGAGCGTTCTGACTCTGACAGCGAGTGTCTATCTCTTTGCTTTCCGTGTGATGCTGCAACTCTTCCGATTGCTTAACGACATTGGCCAGTTTTTCTCTTCGAGTCGTTTTGCTTCTGTCGCCGCGCGTGCCTTCGTTTGATGGAATCGGTCTCTTCTTTTCTTTCCATGTTGGGTCCCGATCATTTTCTTTGAGCGTCGCGTACGACGCGACGGTGTCTTTGAGGTCTTTGGACATACTTCCCTCCCCCTCCCCCTTTGTTTTTTTTCTGAGAGATCTTATTTATCTCCTGGCCCCTTTCAACCGATGGCGCGTTGCGCCTGCTCGCCCTCAATCACCTTTATAAGTGACCCCTACTTGTCCCCGCCCAGCTTCTCGGCCCATCAATTGAAACCTCCCCCTGCTCTCTAGTTTGTCCCACCTCTCGGCGCCCGGACCCCGTTGCGTACGCCGTTTTTTAAGCTGCCTCGTCATGGTTTCTGCCCCAACGAAATGCCCGAGCTCGCGCACGCCTCTTTTTTCGTGCCCCGTTTTTGTCAGCCCTCACGCCCGATGTAAAGTCCGTAGTCCGCCTTCCCCGCTCCCACCGAGATTCTGCCGGGCACTTCTCTCTTGAAAAGAGCCCAGTGACGTTCCCGCGCTACTGAACAGCTGTCAATTTTGCCGAAACTCTGATCCCCCCCTATTATAGCGGTATTCAGATTTACCCGGGCTGTGCGTGTCTCGCTCGCAGAGGAGTTTTTTTTGCGCCAAATTCTTTCTTTGATTTGTTGCTGCTGTTGGCTTTCGCTTCGACTATTTGGTAGTCTAGTTCCTTCCAACCATTTTATGTTTGCAGGAAAATTCGTTATCGCCTCGCTAATAAATGCAGTACAGCCTGTAGCAAGCGCATCACCGTCTCGGCGCGCCTACCTCGTGGATCTCTCCATATTATTGTGCGAAGGTAGCTCCTGCGGCGCCTTGACCCCTAATGGCATCGAGGCCGTTGGGCCCGAAAGGCAATCTCAAGACTAATCTATGATTTCCAAAGCTGCTGGTTCGATCATCTTTTTCCGTGTCCAGTCACTGCCGTGTGCTGTTGGGCGCCTCTTTTCCTCGTGGCTCTTTCACGTGCCCTTGGCTCTCAGTTCTTTGCCCCCCTCTTTCCTTACCTCTGCAACCCCCAAGTTTTGGCTATCTCCATCCACACCCGCAGTGATTGGCGCAGGGGCGCATCCTTCTCCTGGCAGATCAGCCGTCCTATTCTCCTCCCAGATAGGTTCTTTTCATTGATCCCCCCCTAAGGTAGTTTTGAGGAGTTTCACGATCGAATTTTGTTCCTGCGGCTCCAACCTACTTTCCACCGCTGTGGTGTCTTCTCGTCGGACCGCACCTGCTCGTATTCTGTGGCTTCTTTTCGCCCGAGACCGAGTCTACGTTTAAGACCTTTTTTCTGTTCTCGACTCTACTTCCCTTGCTGGACATCCATTCGCCTCCATCTACACTCTCGGTCCCGCTTCTCAGGCTCCCCTTGAACGGTCGATTCTTTGCGATCTCTTCACTGCGAGGTGGTTTCCCGAGTCCCAAGGTAGGCCCCTCGAGTCTGCGACTTGTCTCGAGTCAGGCAATTTCGGTTCCCTCAACCTCCACTGCGCCGTTCGCCATCCTTCCTTGGGCCACGCAGCGCCGGCTTACCGCATCTGTGGGCGAGCATCGGAGTTCTCTCGGCCCTGTTTGTTTTTCTCAATCACCGACAACGATAACCCTGCATCCTTATGGGAGGGCGGGTCCCACGACGAATTGCTGAGCTGCGGGCGGCTTTCGGCGCTGACGGTGAGCGCCGAGTCGGCTCTGGTCTTTTTTTTCTCTGACGCTCCGTCGAACCCTCGGGCTTTGGTAGCTTCCACGCTTTGCGCGCTGCTTCGCCGCGCGTCCTAACCGCTCAGGTATGTCAATGGGGCGGGGAGTAATTCAACATTTTCTATCCCCGTCTCATTGAATCGATCCTACTCTCTTTACCAGGTCGCCTTTCAGCCACGTCCCCGGGGCCCTCAACGTGGAGCTATCCATCATTTTACCGCGTCCTGCGGTTTTATATGACCGACGGTTTTTTTAGAGTTTTTTTTTTTCTTCCTCCTACTTTCCCTCCGGTATTTGGTTGGTGAGTATCTTTCTCCGTTTCCAGTTTCCGGTCTATAATGAAGCAAGCCCGCTTTATAATCGGCTTCTGATAGCTCCTTTGTAGTGTCACTTAATTATTTTTTTTTTTTATCCCCCCTTCCCTTTGAGACGTACTTTCTTTTTAGTCTTCATGTTCTCTGCTAACCGTCGCTCTATGCTTGACACGAACGTACAGGTTTCCCTCCGTTATCGGGTTTCTGATCGTTCAGCGTTCCGCGACAGAGAGCCAGATTGTCCGCCCGCACCCGCTTTCGTAACAGGGCCCTTCCCCGCTCGCTCCTTTTCCGCCCTCTCTCCTCCCCCGGCCTAGAGGTCGAAACAGACGGACCGAAAGATGCAGCAGCCTTACTTTCCATAATTAATTTTCCTTGTGCAGGTTATCTGTCGGGTTTCTTTTAGCTCCTTCACCCTGTCGCTTCTCTTTGGGGAAACGCCTCCTGCTTCGCCATTGAGGAGGCGAGGCTAACTGCCGGCGCTGAGGGTTTCCGACCACGTCATGTCAACCATCGCGCAAGTGGCGCTTTCGGCAGCCATTTCTTTAGCTTGACTCTGTTTCTGATCAAGAGTCTCTCGACTCGGTGTGCCTCGTTACTTTTTTTGTTCTTCTCTAGTCCCCCCCTTTCTCCCCGTTTTGAGAGAGTTTGTTGAGCGGCACGCTCGACCGTTCACTTGGGCATGTTCCTATTGAAGGTTTGGTCTTTCTTCTTACGACGGTGTTTGATCGTGCGGCCGGTCCTCACATAGCATTGGGCTTGAGAAGAGATCGGTCCTGCCTTCCCTGGTAAGCCACCCTCTCTTTCCTTTCCCTTCTTGGATGTTTTTGTAACTTTGTGGGCTCCCCGTCATTCGTCTCTACTTCGATCTTTGGTAGTTGCTTTCCATCCTCTTTAACCACAAATTAATTTTCGGTCCACGGGTGCCGCTACGCCTGAGATGGTTGCCTTTATTGTCCCCCCGGCGTTTTCTCTTTCCAAATAGATGTTCTCCCTTTCTTCACGTACGGCCGGTGGATGGAGCGGTAGCCTTTCCTTTTTTGGATTGTATATCATCACCTTTCACGGTCCTGTCCTTTTGGGACGATACCGAGCGGAAAGTCTCAACTGTTACTCTTCGACCCCATTGCACGCTTTCCGTCTAACACATGTTAGAATGCGGCGTTGTTCCTCTTTTTCTTTTTAGTGTGTTTGGGAAGTCTCCCTCGGCCTCGATGCCGGAGTTCTCCGGACTCCTGCAGACCCCAAGGTATCGCTTTAGCGTAGGGACCCTTCTCTCGTCGTTGAGATCTTCCTCTCCTCTTCCACGGTACTCTTTTTCGAGTTTAGCGGAGACTTCATCCCTATCTCCCCTTAAACTTCATCTTTTTGCGCGGGCTTTATATTTCTCGCGCCTCTTGGCGATTCGACTTCGGGAACTTAATCTCCCTTCCGCTTTGTGATGCAGTCCTCTCCTTTTTGAGCCGCGCCAGAACCAGCTGGTCGCTGACGACCTCTAGCAGCTCTTGGCGCAGCGTTCTGCCCTTTACTGAAATTCCGAGCGCCTTCGACCGTAAGCCGGGAGATGAGGGTAACTTCTTCGCGGCGACCCTTTCTGGGCCAGTCGACGGCTTCGGGTTTCATCTTCTTTCTTCTTACCTTTAGAGTCAGCGGGCGGCCCTCTCTCTAGTGCGCGAGCTCTTTGCTTTCGGCGTCCCCCCTTGATTTGCAGTTTCCTTTTTTTAGCCTGTTTGCTCGAGAGTTGGAATGTTTGAGAGAGATTTTTTGATGTCCTCGCTTAGCCCTGTTTTTTTCCCTTTGATTGATATATCTAGCGGCTAGTCCCCCTGCAGTCTCTGACCGGCT
>Ga0179593_1690767_pt1 | contig 15006 bp, 17 predicted proteins | sample CZODoug2_1_08_16_FD_185931 | JGI IMG/M metagenome (GOLD analysis project Ga0179593, IMG submission 185931) | Vadose zone soil fungal communities from Angelo Coast Range Reserve, California, USA - CZODoug2_1_08_16fungal (PacBio error correction) | ecosystem: Environmental > Terrestrial > Soil >... | reverse complement strand
ACCTTTGCCTTGGCCCGAGCGTATCTTCTCCCCGTCCTCATTCCCTCGACGTCCTTTGCAATGTTTCGCGAGACCCGTTTCCGCTTCAAAGCCCTAGAACGGGAATTTTCCCCCATATCTCTTTTTTCACCCCTAGCCAGTGCGCAACCCAGTTTTGGCTTTTGAAACTAAGTCCCCCCTGCTCCAGCAGCTCCCACAACCCGCGAGTATGCCTGAAAGAAAGATAACGCACGCCGCCACCTTTCTGGGGTGCTACGAGACAAGTGAAATTGCCCTCCCTCTTTTTTTTCCCTCTGAGACTTCTCTCCTGAGCAAGTCCCGCATCCTATTTCCCCGACTCCAAACTCCTGTATAATCCCCTGAGAATGTTCCCCCTGGACTTTGTTGTAATCCCTTGCTTTTCTCGGAGCTTTATCTTCCCCCCCAATTTTAACCAGTTAGTCCCCATGGATACCACTTGGTTACCCTCCCGTTCCCCTTCTTGTAAAACACCCTTAGTAATCCCCAATTGAGACCCTCAAATGGTTGTGTCTTCTCCCTACAAAATAAAGTAGGGCGTTTCGTTTTTTTATTTCATTCCCTCGCTTTAGAGGTTTGTACGGTCCCTCCCCATCTCACCGCATCTTCTTTTTCCCAGTCAAAGATCCGTTTGTTTTCTCCCGACGTCAAGCGCAGCGTCCGTCTTTTTCCTCTCCACCGGACCAAAACTCATCTTCGCTCCCCCCTTCCACCTTTGAGTCCCCCCCCCTTTCTTTCCTTTTCTTGACCCTTTCTTCTCGAGTAAACCTCCCCCGGCGCCGGTATTAAAACACTTTTGTCTTATGACCCCTTCGCGTCCACACATCGTTTGTCCCCCTTTCCGGCGCAAGTTTCTTTCGCTGATGGCTAGGCGTTTTTCCAGAGGATTTCTCTTTTCGTTCTCCCTCCCCCTTCCTCGGGTGACAGGAGCACCCCCTACCCTGACTTCGAGATTCCCCCCCTCCGCGGGAAAAGCAACCTGTCTTCAGTCCAGTTTCACATTTCCGCGGCGGGGCGCGTCCTTCTCTTTTTGCCCCATGCGACAGAGAAGCGAAGCCTTTCATTCGATCCTTTTCATTTTCACTCACCTGCAAGTCTGAGTGTCCGGCGCGCGCCGCGAGAGTTCCTGATGGGTCCCCTTTTCTGGGCGTAGATGTTTTTTCCAGTTTTTTCCCCTCCATTTATCGAACTTCTCCCCCCTCGGAGCAAATTGCTTTTTGATCCCTTGAAGAGACCTTTCACCAATTTTCCCTCACCGGTAAATATGTTTTGCCTTTGCTGCGGGAAATAGAATTTGGCCCCCCCTTCGCTCTCCGTTTCATGCCAGCGATGAGGCCCTTGACGCAAACGCAGTAAGCCCCCTCCTTTGGGTCAAGTTACCGCAAGGATTTACACCGATGCTGGATAGGGATACGCCTTGTAATGCCCCCCTTTTTCTTTTTTTTATTTGCGCTGACCTGGGCCGTGGGGTTTTTTTTTTTTTTTGCTTCAAGCTTTTTCCCTTTTTGCTGCTGACTCGAGTGGTTACTTCTCTCCTGGCCCCTCTTAGGCAATGATTGGGCTGCGCAATTGCCCCCCCATTCAAGATACGCCTGCTTTTTTTTCCCTCTAACATTCTGTCGATGCTTTAAGTCTTCTCCTCGTCTTGGAATTCCGCTTCGACGCCCTTTCTTTAGAAGGGGTAGTCGTTGACCTCTTTTGCGCACTAGACACTCGTGTTCGTTACCCTTTGAACCTGCACGCTCCCCTTTCTGTTCATACCAACACGCATTGTTGCTTTCCTCTATTGGTCAAATATTTTTTCTTCCAACAGCGGTGAACGTCCTTGCCCCCTCCCCGGGCGCTTAGATAGTTCTTCATGTTTTTTCAATTTCTTTTGCCTGTCAAACTCCCTCCCCTCAGGAGGAGCTCAACTTCTTCAGTTATATAAGTCCCCCCCCCATTAAATATAGAGGAGCAGTTAGGTATTTTTCCGACGACAGTTCTCTCCTTTCTAGAGAATTTTCGATTAAGACTGGCCTCGTGTAGGGGTCGGGAGATTCTTCCATAATAAGACCTAGCAGATCGCGTGTTTTCCCCCCCGGGCGGCGTTTGTCATCTTTCCAGGGGATCTTTCGCAGTTAGGAATGAGGTTTTCTAAAATTTTTTTTTATAGTGGCTCCTTTTGTGAGAGAGTGGTGACGTTGAAGCCCTCCCACACTCGAGGTTCAATTTTTTTTCCTGGAACCATCTCCTCCACACTTTACTGCTTTTCTCTTTTCAGCGGCTCCCTAAATTTCCCTTCTCTCCTTTCCTTGAAATCGAAAGGCTCGCTCTCGCGATGAAAACGCGAGAAAGGTTCCCTTTCTTTTCCACTCTAGAGCCCTACAGTGTGTATGCCTCCTTGGTCTTTCTGGTTTTAAGTTCCGGCCAAACCAACGATCTCTCTCCCGTCCTTCTTATTTGAGGCGGTACCCTCTTTGGTAACTCAGCCGACAAATCGTCCCGGCCATTTCCTTCCTTTTATGCTTCCTTTCGCGGTTTCGCGATGTCGAACACGAAAAAACTTCTTTCACTAGAGGAGCCCCCACCTCCTTTTCCCTTAAACTAATGACCGGTCCTTCTTTCAGCGTTTATCAGTTTTATCAATTTTTCAGGAGACTTTTAATAGCATCGCAGTGTATCTCTTCCTAGTCATCACTTTCTCTTTTCACCTTTACTTGGTCCATATTCCGGCAAGCACCCCTCCATTTCTTCTACTCTTTTGAACAAGCTGCCCCCACAGCGCCGGATTTCATCCTTGTCCCAAATAGAAGATTCCTTACCACATTTCCCCCACTTTTTCCTTTCCCCCCTCCACTAGTTCTTGAGACACCATTTTCCTCCAAGTAAAGGCCTCTTATTCAGTCCACCCCGAATCCAGATCGTTCTTTCCCCACCCATAATTGCAGGTTAACCTGCCGAAACCTTTTCCGCACTTTTTTTTTTTCTTAGCTTCTTGCCCGTAACCTTCCTTCTTACAAGATTCCCCTCCCCAGAGTTACCAGGGATGTCCTCCCCCCCCCTGGAAAGTGGTGCCCATTTTTCCCCCCCTCCCGCTCCACCATACTTTTTGCGATTTCCAAAGACCTCTTTTCCATTTCCTTGGGGACAAAAGTTCCCTCCCACGATTTCCCCTTTTGTGCGAGACACCATTTTCTCCTCTCCCCTCGAGAGACTTTCCCCTCCCTCCCCTTTTGAAGCTTTCCCCCAATGACTCTAGCCCTTTCCTCATCAGAAAGCGCGCCCCCTCAATTCGGCGTAGGCAAGCAGCGTACACCCTGTTTTTTAGCTTGAAGATTGTTTTTTTTTCCTCCCTCTTTAAATGGTTTGAATAGTTCCCCCTCCTTCAGTTGAGTTCTTGCCGTTGACTGGTATGTCCACGGTGATGTTTAGACTTTCCAAAAAACTCTTCACGACAGGTAGGCCATCACGGCCCCCTCCCCTTTTTCTCCGTCAGCATCGATGTTGCGTTCTATCTTTCCCAGTGACGCCCACTTGGAAGAAGTTTTCTTTCGGGAGTGAAGCCTTTTCTTTCAATCCATCCAATCAGGGTGCCGCCCCAGTTTCCGCGGGCGTCGATGGAGTCCTTTTTTTTCTTTTTATCGTCCCGGATCCAGGCTCCCGGAGAGATCTGATAGGACCCCCCCCCCCCGTCTCTTTTGAACTTTTCGCGGTCCCAGATTCTGTCTTGGAAACGAACCATTCCGAATTCCATTTCATTTGAAATCGCAACGCATATAGTTTTCTTTCTCCCCCTCCAACTTGTGAGTAGCTACTACACCTGCCTCCCCTGATTGGTTTCCCCCTTCTCCCCCTTATCATCCCGTAGCCAGTGGTCGGCTTACCCTTAAAATTTGAGATGACGCACGGGCGTGGCACCCGGGCCATGGGACATATAGTTTCTTTTTTCCTTTTGCCACAGTGCTTTTGGTGTCCGATCGGGTATTGCCCTTCTTTTTGCGGACCTTCCCCCATCTTGGAAAAATGATTTCGGCACGGGACCCCCCCTTTTCCTTTCCTTTTTTCTATGGTGCCAGTTGCACTATCTGTGGTTGGACTTTCCTTAGATGGGGATGATATTTCAACAGGCCCAGTTTTTCGTCCAATGTTTCCCCCCTCTTTCCCCTCCATATTGATTGGTGGAAGGCCAAGTTTTTAGACTTTCTGATTCTTTCCACTTTCTCGGCGGGCAGTAAGTTCAAGTTTTCCTTTCATTCTTCGCGTACTTTTCCTCTTTACCGATGAAGTTCATCTCCAACAAGCTTTTTTTCCCCTCCTTCTTAGTGATGGTAATACGATGGCCCTATATCCTAACTACCCCCTTTTTTTGTGAGAGAGGCCATCGTTTTTTAAAGCTGACCCGCGAAGTCCCCGGTTGTGACTTCCCCTGCCTTCTATGAGTCTCTTCGGCCTCCACAAAGTTTCTCTCCCTGCCCAACTCCCCTTCTGCCTCGACTGACACGTGTACAGATTCACTTAAGTTCTCTTTAATTCCACCAATCGTGGGACCGAAAAAGCTTGCTTTTTCTTGGGGTTTTTTTTTTTCAATTCGCCTGCACCTCCTCCTCCATCCCCCCTTGCCTTGGTTTTTCCTCATTGATTGCCTTACCTCCAACGTTTCCCGAAATTGAATGTGAACCCCAGGCTTGTTCTAATTTTTTTGTGCGAAGTTGCCCCTTATCCTTTTCCCCGTAAGTATGGTTCGTCGGACTCCGGAAGCTTTCCTCTCCCTTACTCCAAACGGGGTCTCCCTCCCCCCCTTCCCAAAGATTCAGTCCACGGTTTGGGGGTCCGCCCGGCGGTTTCAGCTGGAGCGGGTCAGACCCCCCCCTTTTTCCAGAACTCGAACGGAAATTTTCCCCCCCTGTTGCATCATTGTCCCACCCCTAACTTGACTTCAATTGTTATTACTAAATTGCTGTTAGTTTAAACTAAAGTATGGTCCTCTGTTTGCAGTGCATACGATTAATTCGGGAACTTTCCCTTTTGCAGCCGCATATGACGGCCGACGTTCAGTTTTTTTTTCTACGACGACTCTCCCGGACAGGATATGGTTCCCACAACCGCCCCCCAACGAGGCAGTTGCGGCACCCTCCGGATTTCTTGTTTTTTTCCTTTCCCTTTTTGTTTTGAAACCCTGCGGGAACCGTGGGAGCTCTTCCCCTCCCCCCTATCGAAGTTGCACAGAGACCCCCCCCGCGGCGCAAAACGATTTTTTTGATGTCCCTACCTGCGTTGCAGAGGATTCTTTTCCCCCTTTTCCCCCCCCCTTCCCCTTTTCTACTTACCGGCCGGCAGAATCTGAGTTCCCCCCCCCATTCCCCCCACCGCGGAGAAAAGAAACCTTTTCCAGACCTTTGACGACAGGCTGGGTCGCCGAAGTGTTGGATTTGAGAGTTGTGGCTCCACCCCCCGATATCGTGTGGGAAGCAGCACCTTCCTTCTTCCTGGACGACGATGCGCGAGGATTGCGGTTTTCCCCCCTGGGGTTAAGTTTGTGTGGAGAGTAAGGTGTTACTCCCCGAATCGGCTTATTGCGCACTTGATGTGGCGCAACTTTTCTCTGTCAATTTCAAAAATGGCGTTACATTCTTTTTTAACTCTGGGGCTGTTTGCGGTAAATCTCTTTGGCAAACACGGTCCCTCTTTAAGAGCAGTCGATGAGGCCCGATAGAAACCCGCAGTCGCCATAATGCGAGTTTCCCTTTCGCCATCTTGTTAAAACCTGTCCCTTCCCCTAATTTACTGCCGCGACTGGTCCTTTGTAAGATGTCGAGCAATCCCCGGGTGACGTGCAGCCTGCGTTGTTGACTTTTCTTTCTCTGGTGCTTGACACTGAACGATTTTCTTCTTTTTTGGCGAACAATCGTCCCTTTCCTGATGGGCTGGGCGCGCAAGTCTACCCCAAGTCCGATCTTGCGTTTACAAAGTCGATGCCCTTAATTCTCGTCCCTTATCTGAATTCTTTAGACTCTCCTCCTCGGTCCTCTTTCCTAGTATCTTCGTGCGGGTTCGCATCGAGTCCCGCTTCGTGTCCAGTTGTTACGTCTAGCAGCATTCGTCAAGCACCCCCCCCAAAGACCTTTTTTCCCCGATATGGTTCCGTGACTACAGCGGTCTTGGCTGACCCAATTCACTCCCCCCCCCCCCTACGTCCCTCCCCTCGTCCTGTGTTTTTTCAGTTAAGACCGTGCAAAATACCTGACCAGAATGGTACTCCACTCTGCGTTCTCTATAGATATCTTTATCTTTATATCTCGGTGCGGATTTTTCCTCTGGACCTTCTTTTCTTCCCTTTTTTTAACGATTCCTTTTCTCCCCTGTGTTTGGGAGATTAGAACGCCGTCTATCTTTTTTTTTTTTTTTTTTTTTTTTTGCGAGATCTTGATCGCAGTGGGCGGCGCGATTTCCCCCTCTCCCTGGAGCCGAGAAGTTCGGTTTCCTCAACGATCTTTCTTTTCTTTTCCCCCTAAGTTTGTTTGGTGATTTGGCCTCTCGTTTTCGAACCATCTCCATGACCATTTGCTCGCGTGCGGTACCTTTCCCAAGCTGACCGCGTCCCCCCTTTCCTGCGCGGCTCGGTTATAGGAGCTTTTTATATCCAATCCACACCCCAGGGGAATCCCGCAAAGGCTCTCCTTCCTTTTTCCTCCTTTTCTTGAGGACAAATTCCGCACCGTTGATCTCTTCCTTACCCAGCTTGCACTCTTCCGAGGACAGATTTTGTATCTAATGGTGCTGTTTTCCCAGAACCCCCCGGAAACAAACGATCTCGGCAGCTTTCTTTTTAGGATTTTCGCGGCTACTTTTTCCACAAGATCCACCCCCTTCCTGAGCCCTCAAGCAAACCCTTTTGTTGTGTCGCTTCGGGGAGGCGGGAGTAAGCTCTTGTGGAGAACACGAACAAACTTTCCCCTTCCCTTCAATGCGCTCTCTCCACCCAAGAACTCCTTCAAACTCTACCCTTCCTTCTTACGTAGACTGAATCCAGTAAATTCCTCCCCCCGGCCGATCGAATTTCCCTAACAGCACAAGGCGAGGCCCGAAGCAGCTGTCTTTTTTTTGAAACCTGGCATTTTTTCCCCCCCTTGCGCCGACCTTCCCCCACCCGGCCGCCTTGATTGTTTCCCGCCCACCCTACCGATACCAGCCTTTAAGGTCAGCAGCCCATCGCACGCCGCCCCCCCGTCAAAAAAAAGTACGCCGTCCAGATTTTTTCTTTTTTCGCATCTGCCCCCCAGTCCGGCCGCGGCATCAATTCGTTTCCATCTCTAAAACATCGTGATTTTCGCTATTCGTCCCAAGGCACCCGCTCACATTATCTTTTTCACGGTCCTAATCTCTTCTGCCCTAAATGCTTCAAGGGTTGGCCCAACGGATCCCAGGAACCCCGCCCACCCCAGAGTGGGCATGTCGCCAGGGGGCCCTCCCTTAAACTTGCTGGCTCCCCTCCTTTTTTTTCGCCAATCCGATTTCCCCACTCTTTTAGTTTCAATTGGTTTTTCCATTGACGCTCCACACGGATACTTCCGACCGTGGCCCGCCTCAATAAGGAACTTGTGGCTTCCTTCCCCGGCCCGAACGCCCAAGTCCCCCTTGTCCCCCCCCATCGATTCCATCGACTGAGCGTGCCCTGAATGGGCTAGCTCTGTCCGCAGAAGCATTCTTTCAATGGTCCTTCTTTTTTGCGTTTCGTACTTTTAATTTTAAAAGGTTCTGAAGAGTTCGCCTAATCTCTCTTGCCTTAATGCCCGGCTTCGATGGATTCATTTCCCCCAGATTTCCGCAGTTATGCCGCCCCTCCCCCCTTTGCGCCACCGTTGCCCTTCCCCAGAGGGACTGGTCGCTCTTGTTCTGGCCTATCACCTGTGGTTCAGTTTGCGGCTGTTTAGCAAGTTGACTTCTTCACTCCAAGTTTTTTTCCCGAAATCCTTTTAGTGCCGGAAGTTTAATTTTTTTTCCCCCCTCTTGAGTCCGGTAATGTTCCGTGTGACCCAAAGATCCATGCCGCGTCTTGTCAGGCGTGCTTTACCTACAACGCTTTTTTCCCCTTTCCGCCAGATTGAGGTTCTCCCCGTTACACATTCACCCGATTGAAGATTATGCACAACCGCAACGCCCTACTGTAGTTTTCCGCTCTCAATAACCTTTGAGCTCCTTTCCCCCCCCCTTTTCACCAGTTCTTTTTTCCCCTTTGGAAACTATTGTCCCCCATCACAATTGTCTGCTGGTCTTCCTCTTTCCCTTTTCGATGACCTGAGATGTTCCAAAACGCCGCCTGGCGGACCACCCCGCATTTTGTAAGTTCACGGAGACCAGTTTTTTTTTTTTTATTTCCCGATGAGGCGCTCCCCTACTCCAGACTGCTGTCACCCCCATCGGCAGCAAGACCCCCCAAGCTGGTTCACGGCGGCTTTTTCTTCTTTCAATACCTTCTCTCCTCTTTTTGAGGATGAAGGAGCGGGGTTTTGTCCCCCTTTAAAACGCCCCGCACCATGGTGAGAACTTTTCGCCATGCTCGATTGGTGGCGGCCAGTGACCTTTGGGGGATTGAGCTGTACATTATTCTCTTTCCCGTCTGTGGAGTCGCGAATTATTTCTCGAAGTTTTCCCTCCCCCTCCCCTCCTTGCCAGTATGATCACGGATTTCCGTCGGGAGGTGACCTACGATGCCTTTCTAGCTTTCCTCCTCCTCCGTTGTTGTGAGGCCCCCTCTGTATCACGCCTCAGAGAGTCCCTTTGGTCCCTCCTCCGTCAGGGGGCCCGTTTTTTTTTTTCTTGGATATCACGCGCGAAAGTAATTTCCCCTCTATCCAACCCCCAACATTCTCCCCGGATTGAAAGACTCAATCCCATGCGTAGAACGGCTGCCACCCCCCTCTTCTCCCCTGACGAACCAGGTTGAGCAACAGGGCGTTTGAAATGAAGCCCCCGCCCCCCCCCCCCCTTAGAACAATAAAAGATGTCGATATTTTCCCATCACCCTCCACCCCAAGGAAACCAGCTTGACGGTTATGGTTCCCCAGTGCCCTGGCGAAATCAATTTCCTTTCTTAGTAGAGAAAAAAAGACTCATACATAACCCCCCCCAACGACTGTGGTCCCCCCCCCCTTTTTCCCCCGATTCTGTCCCATTCTCGGTGGTTCCTATTACTTTCACTCTCTTAGGTTAATAGTCCAATTTACCAGTGAGCGTCCCCTTTTTCAAATTGAGAAAATACGTGTCCCCCCCTTTTCCCCCAAACTAACTGTGCCTTTTTCCTTTACTTTTAATAACTCAACATTTTTCTTGTTAGCAAAAAACTAACGGCGATATTTGTACTACGGATTATTCGGGAATGTGGGTTCCCCTGCTTCGCCTCATCTGAGCGAAAGTAAACCCCGATACTTTCGTGTATTCCCTGATTCAGAGAGCTTCTTTTTGTTACGATCACGACCACGAACTCCCTTCCCCTAAACCTTTGAGGAACTACCCAGAGATTTTCTTCCTTCCTGAGAAACCCTTCCCTTCCCCTTTTCCAATGGAGTATTAGGGACATCCCCTGACCCCAATCCGGCCCTCCACGATTTCTTTTCGTGATGGCCACATCCCTTTTTATTAAGATACAATCACATGTCCTCCTTTCCTTAACGCGCAGACCCCTTTTTTGAATTAGAAAGATTAAAGCAACCCCCCTAAAGCCACCGTTCCCGCTACTCGGTTTCCATTGAAACTATCTTCTTGCGAGCAGATTTCCATTCCCCTCCATGGTTAAGCCTCCCTCTCCTTCTCAGTTTGTGGAAGCCTGCCCTCGTTCTTGCGGAGGCTCGAGATCTATTGTTTTTGTACTGGAATTAGTAGTTGATTTCTTTTGTTACCGACAGGCCCTCTCCCCTTTATTTTTCATCGACTTGTCAGAAAATATGTTATAGAATTTCCACCTGTCCTACCTTCCCCTCTGGTATTTCTTTCCTTCGAATAGAATTTGGGCAACTACGATTCGACGGGCCCCCCCCTCATCAAGCGCTGGTGGATACGCGCAGCCTACTTTCTCGGGGACAAAGGTTAAAGGCAATTCTCCTTTCCCCCCCCCCCTCTGATGGATTCAGATTACGCCTTTCCTTCCCGAAGGCGGTGGACGTTGAGCTTTTGATCTCCCGGAAGCGTTGGTCCTTCTTTTTTTTGAATTGGTTGGGCGGCATGGCTTCTTGTTCTAACCCGAACTCGTTTATCTTATGAACCATAAGGCTTTTTCGCGCAACCCCCCTCTTTCAAGCTCGCATCGCTTATTTTCCCTTTACCGTCCTCCCCCTCCTTCCCCCTATTACTGAGATTCCTTCTCCTCCTCCGAATTTCGACGATAGCGTTAGATGTCGGGACTAGAGAATTGCGTTGTTCGACATCTTAACCTTCCCTCATACCGCCGGCCTCACAAACCCCACGAGTGTCTTGCCGAGTGGTTGCTTGTGTCCAGGTAACGCCTAATCCCCTTTCGCCTCGATCCTTTTTTTTCCCCCGAATCGGGCAGTACAGACCACTAGCAAGACCCCCTTCTCTATCTATTGTGACAAAGCCCCTCTTCTTCAGGATATCTCGGCTTTTTAGGCTTTTAACGCGCATCTTTAGGAGACTTTCGGGATCCTTTCTCCGGTTTGCGTTTATATTTAAAAAAAAAAGGGCCTTTTCCCCCTAGCCGCCCCCTCCCTGATAGTCAAGGGGCTGGCGGAGAGTGTCTCTTTTCATGTGACACAGACAGTTCGGTCTGTTCCCAGATATATATACTTTCTTTTTCTTTTCTTATCGTTTTGAAGCACCTTCCTTTCTTTCCCCCCGACTGATCGGATTCCAGTGGACCTAGGGCACGAACCGGCGATCTTCTCGTCTATATTAGGCGACTTGAATCCCCCAGACCAACAGGTCGATTTACGGAACGAATTAATACTGTATCCTGGTCCTCTTCCCTACTGCCACATGAAGCCCTGATACGAAGAAGATGAAGGGCAGAATTGTGTTCTCCTTGTCTTCTCTTCTTTTTCCATTGATGCTTCCGGGAAACCCTCTTCTTCGAGATTCTCTCTTGGGATGCACTTTGTACCCATTCGCGAAATAGAGAAACCCCTCTTTGGGGGTTTTTTTCCTCCCCCCCGGGATGAGGGCCTTCAGATCTAAACTGAAAAAACCATGCCTATGAACCCCGAGGAAGACTTTTTCTCCCGGATATTCTTTAGAGTCGCGCTTAATTATCCCTTTTCCTCTCTAGCTAATATCCGCCAGAATGGTGAGTTCACCGAATGCAGCAGAGATTCTTAATATTTTGCAAATCTTGAGCGCCAGTGCCATTCGCCCCTCCTCGGTCCGAACCTCCTCTAACCAGATCTCTTTCCGGAAGCAAATCGCCCGCAGCTCCCCCACAATACCCCCACCCCCTCGTAACCAGTTACTTTGCTCACTGAAACAGTACGCCAGTCCAGGCGTATCATGAATCATCATCTTTTCTTTCATTCCATACCACCCACTTGTCCCCTTTTCAACGATCTCTTTTCGGTCCCAGTTGAGTCCTTTACCATCGCTTATTTGCTTTCAGCGACGTTCCAAGGCGTCCTGATCAGAAACCCAGTCTTTTTCCTTTGAAGAATAAAGAAAGGGGGTGAAGTTCCCCCTTTTTTCCCCCATGACGCAACAATAAACTTTTTTTCTTTGATTTACAAGAGTCTCGATTTTAGTTGTTACACCAATGCAGTCCAATGGAGTCCGCCCCCCAGAACTATCGTAAGTCATTCTCTCTCTGAGCAATAGTGGGTTTTCCCCCCCCCCTCAGATAGAATGAGCGTTCTCCATCAATGGTCCCATTTTGTCAAATAAGTCTAGTACCCTGAAGAGTCGAGTTCAGGGGTGAACGCGTGAACTTCTTTCTAGGGAGTGAAGTCAAGGAAGATTCATGTTCCCCCCCCTTCCTTAATCCAGGATAGATGGAGAGGGGAAAAAAGAGACCTCTTCCCGCGGCCATAAGATTCCAACCCTATTTTGCGAGCCTGTTTAGATCTCGTACCCCTTCTTTAGTCATAGACTAAATTGTTGACTCCTGTGACGGGAGGTTTGACCTTCTTTCCTTTCTCTAAAAATGTCCATCCCTGGTATGGCCAACCCCTTTTTTACCTTTTTTTTGCTTGTTCGGTGCTCGCCCCTACCGCCGCCCTTTCTTCCCTTTCTTCCCCTACCAATGATAGTGCCTTCTTCTTGAACAGGGCCCGTACATCCCTTTACTTTGTATGAACATGCAAAACCTTTTTTAGGTCTTCTCCCCAATACCCACAAATGGATTACTAAACCCTATTCACATTGGTGGACAAGATTTGTTTCTTGGTCATCGCCAGTTTTCGGTTTACTACGTACCTTCTTCTGACCCATTCCCTCTTATACAAGACTCCTTGGCCTTTCCCGGTCCCATGGGTATGGGTTGCGGAGCCACAGGAGTGGAAGCTCCCTTTTTGTTCGAGGCTAAGACATACTTGATTTGCCCACATGATTGTTCCCTTTGGCAACTTCAAGAAGTAATTGTCTTCGGCGTTTGTAGGAGCAGTCCCCTATCGCGGTTCTTTCTTCGGCTTCTTCTTTGGGTTGGCTCTTTTAAAACCCGCCCCCCCCCACCGAACAACCTTTGGTGTCGTTTGCAGAACCAACAACCCCCCCCTACCTTTTTTTTTCTTCAAGATTAAACAGTGACCTTCCTTTCCCCAGTAGGATTGGAAATGTCGCCTTATAGATCGAGAGACCCCGCCTGGACGTCTACCTCGAAACCTATGGGCCATAGCGGAAGGTTCTTTTCCCCCCCCGACTTGCATCGTTTTCTCCCCCCTTCCCTGTTTGTGATGATGATGGCAATCTGAGTTCAATCATCCCCCCTAGGCCTTACGTATCGGGCCCCTTCGGTAGAGGTCTTTTTTCTCGAGAAAGATGATGGACTTCCCCCATCAACTTGCCTCCTTCAAACTTTGGGAAAGATTTCACTAAACCAGTTTACTTGTTCTGCAACCCCTCTGGGCTTTCACGAAGCCGTTTCTCCCTTTTGGCGTTCGTTTTGAAATAGCCAAAAGTTCCCCCCCTCCCCTCTCCATTTCACATCAACCTCCGATATTTAAGTCCAAGCCACGAACTCGAAGTACCTTTCTTTTGAAGGAAAGGAACCAGTTTCCGTTTGTCGAAGAAGCTTTCTTATCCGCGCAAAGAAGCCCCCGACCAAGTTTCTCAGCCCAGAGACTGTCCCGCTACGGTTGGCCCTTCTTAGGTGTATCTCTTGAGCGGTCTGCCCCCCCCCCCCCTTTTTAAAATTTCTCCCCCCCCCTCTCCCCCCCATTTCACAATGGATGCCAATCCATTAACCTCCAAAACTAACTGTGCAAAGGGTTATTACTAATCACATTGTTTGGTAGAGAATGAAACAAGCTTCTTTCCCCTCTGGAAGTGGAATACTCTCCGGATTGTAAGGTTAACCGGTCGACCCCCTGAATACCCACTCGACTTTTTTAGGTCTATACTCATCTTCCAGAAGCGGACTTCTTTTTTTCCGATACACCCCACAGACCACCCCCCTAGGACCGCCGACAATTTTGCGTACTACCCGGATTTTGTTTGTTTTTTTTCTTTTTTTTTTGAGTAAGAAGTATTCTTGCGTAACCTTTTTCACAAGGCCCCCGGATACACATTGATGACTCACCCGAATACCTCCCTACGAGAGACCTTCTTCCCAGACAGTCTATTTCTTTACGCTGGATCTGCTCCGGAGATCGAGCTTTTCAGAGACCCTTCAATACCTTCCCCTTCCCTGAAAAACTCTGACTGTCCTTTTTCCTCAAACTCACTCCCGTCTTCCCCCCCCAAAGACAAGTGTACCTCCTCCCCTTTTGAACGGCGGCGGTCTCGTTTCTTCCCGTCTTATGGCCTGGCCCAATCTCCTCAACGAATCTCGTGGTGACTCCCCTTTTCTGGAAGAGTCTGGCGCGTCGAGATTTCCTTGTCCCAGCGGGTAGGTTTCTTTGATCGGTGGTTACCGGAAATTCCTTCTACTCTTTTAAACGGGGCGCATTGAGTTTGTCGCCTTTTTTCAGCTGGTTTAAACCCCTTTTTTTTAGTCATTTACCCTTTCCCCAGTTTTTGATGAACTCTTGTGCCCCCCACCAAACACTGGAAGCTTAGCCTGTCATCCTTAGATTCATAAAGTGCCATGGCACATTTCCCCCTCAACTGTTCCTCTGGGTCACATCAATTGATTTAATTCCCTCCCTCTTTTGATAAGGGATTAGCCTTGCTTTTTTCTACGCTAGGGATGGTTCCCCTTTTCTCCCCGAAGGCGTGAGGATGACTTGTGTGTGTATTCAGCGGCGTGAACTTTTTTGAATCGGCTCTGTTCTTCAGAGTTCTTGGCGGGGTCCCCATAGAGGCCCCCCCTTTTTTTTCTGGTGCGCAAGATTGCCACTTCCCTGCAAGATCGCCCGATTTTATATAATCTTTCGATTCTAACTTCAGATGGGCTCCTTTATGAACTTTACTGACTGGAAGAATCAGCCGTTGGAGTTTCTAGTTCTTGTTGCGCCCATTGCTGAGTGTTTTAGGTTCTCCCTCCTCTTTCAAAAGCCCGCATAAAGCGAAGCCCAAAACCCCTCCTTTGGATTGTGGGCCTCCCTCCTGGGTTTCTCGTTGAGAACGATTCGAATGAACTCCGGAGAGAGCAGATGTGCTGTCCCTGTATTCTGATAGCCCTGGCCATTAATTCCCTTTGAATGCGTGCATGAGATACAACCTTGCGATTTATGGTATCTAGCGAGGGCGATTTCCCCCCGCGCCTTTCTTTTTCTTTCTTTAGACTTTCGATTTCCGCCTGGCAGAAGGTTTTCACGATTAGAAACCCTATACAATGAGACGCATATAGCCCCCTTTTTCCCTTCCTTCGAGTTTCATCGTTTTCACCATCGGATTGTTCTGTCCCCCACG
>Ga0179593_1510093_pt1 | contig 15006 bp, 12 predicted proteins | sample CZODoug2_1_08_16_FD_185931 | JGI IMG/M metagenome (GOLD analysis project Ga0179593, IMG submission 185931) | Vadose zone soil fungal communities from Angelo Coast Range Reserve, California, USA - CZODoug2_1_08_16fungal (PacBio error correction) | ecosystem: Environmental > Terrestrial > Soil >... | reverse complement strand
GATCTAGGCTCTTAATTTAGGTTACGCCGTTGTTCCGAGTAGTCTGTTCCAATTTTTCCTTATGGTCCTGGCCCCTGCGACCCCCCCCCCGCCCGGTCACCCTTCTTTTTTGCCTACCCCCCCCTTCACCCCCCGTCATAGGAACCGGTTTTGAAAAGCGTGCTTTGGTCACACTTTGCTCCTCGGCTTCAGTGACTTTCAGTCCCCATTGTTCTTTTTTTCCTCCCGATCCTAGGAAGACTGCTATACCAGAATAGAGGCAGCGATAATGCCTTCTGATTACCTTTATGTCCTTGGCTACCTGATGCCGTCGTCTTTCTCTCACGTCGTTTACATCGATTCTGGCTTGAAGATGGTAGACCCGTCTTTTTTTTTTTGTGTCTCGGTTATTTTGAACCCTTTGTCCCCTAAACTTCTATCGAACCGGACACCGATTTCCTGCCACATCAATGCGCAGGTGGTTACTTTCGTTTTGTCGACTTCCTACCTCTTATTTGTTCCTCGTTACTCCCTTCTTGTTCCTCTTTGATGAGCCTTTGGGTTTCGTTTCTTCCTGTTTAAACGCGTTTTTCTGGCACATCAATAAAGCTGTGTACATCCTCATTTTCTCTTTTCCCCCCAAGCTCCCGGTCAAGTTTTTTGCCGTTTCCACCCAGTTGTGATCCCCCTCCCCCTGACGTACTCACCTTATTAGGCCGTTTCGTTATCCGTTGAGTTGAACTGCCCACCCCCCGACCCCCTCGCTCGGCGTCTTACTGTTCCCCTCCTTGATCTTTTTTTGGTTTTTTCCTAGCGCTTGCCATACCTGTGCGCGGCTTGTTACCTTCCACTTCGAGCGTCCCTAAGCCCCCTTTCCCCCCCCGGATTGCCCTTTCTCGGGTTTGCAACGATCCCTCCTTTCCCAGGATTGAGCAGGAGCCCTCTGCCATCGTCACGAGGTCGCGTGTCTTCGAAGTAGGAGGAAGCAGTCGGAATTGGTCCCTTTCTCGGTTTCGTACTCTCTGCTGTCTTACTGCATTTCGTTCCCACCGAACACTGCCCTACTCCCCCGATTGCTGCAGTTGTGCTGTAGGCTCTGCTGTGTCGGTCCTTTTTTTTTTAGCTCTAGATTTCAACCCCTTCCGGTCCTCCCTGTGGTCACCCCAATCGTCTAACCTGCTTCTGGCCTCTGTTTCCAACCTAACTCCAGTGCTATCGAACCGTTTTGCGCGCGCTTCCCCTTTTTTACATCGAAGTCGACCCCCTCACACCCACGTTTCCCACCAATCGTCAGGACCCCCCCGGTATTTGGTAGACCAACGGGTATTTTCCACCTGCTTTATCACGGTGTCCCCCTCCCCAACCGTCCTCCGTTCCCGCGATTTTTTTCGCCATTTGCCAGGCTGACCCGGTGTTAATTCAAGTTGCGCCACCACTATCGTCTCCCTGCGTCTGACTTATCCTCTTGTCCCCTTCTTTTTTTGTTTCTCGTATTTTTTCCCTCCTGCACAGACTTCAGAGCGTCCCGCCGAATACGGTAGCTTCCGTTTTTTTTGCTTATCCCACACAACCTGTTTTCTGTCGTTTCACCCCCTCCTTAGTTTTCGGGTCGCTCTAAACGGAAGGTTGTGTCATCCCCTTTTTTCCCCCCATGCCCCGCTTTGTATGCACCCCTCGTTTTGCTTTTTACGTCTCTATGTTCGGATGGCCCTCGCTCCGACACTCAATATTTTCTGATTTCAGGTATGCGCCCAGATGTAGCCGGGAAATAATACCCTCCTCTTGTTTCTCGCCCTTCTCGCATTGCTCATTCCCCCTTCCCTGCGAAGCAGGTAGTATGGCACACCTCCTGAAATAGCCTCCACTCTTGCCATTTCCCCTTTGCGGTTTTTTTCCGCCAGACATTTGTCACTTGTCCGGACGCCACTCATTTGGCACCAGATTTCCCCATTTCTTCTTCCCTTCCGACATCCCGATAATCGTGTTTTCCCCCGAATAGGCAAAAGGACAGAGTTCATAAACTTCCGACGACTTATTCTTTCTAGTCTTCCCGAAATTCTTCTTTTTATGGCCACCCTCACCGAGCCCAACGCCCTTTCACTCAAGTGGAAGGACCTATAGATTTTCATCGGATTGCATGCCCTCCCTCGCCACAGCTTTATCGATCCCTAATTTCCCCACTTACTTGAGTTGGTGAATGACTTTACATCCCAGAGACTTTTTTTTGCTTTTTTTCTCTGACAATTTCTTGCTAGATTTGGTTAACACTGCCCCGCCCCACCTGCATATTACCGTAGTCCACGGTTTCCGATTGTGTTCCTGGACTAGTCAAACAGACAAACGTGCTCCGGTTCGCCGCCCTCCATTCAACACTTTTTAGTAGTCTCCCAATCCATCTCCTCTTCCTGCTTGATCGAGTGGCTGAACACATTGTACTTTCCCGAAACCGTGTTTTTGCCCCCCTTGACACACCCCTCCTCTATGAATTTGTTTCAAGTCCCCCATCCACTATTTTTTTGACGCACGCAGATCCAGCGTAAAGGGAATAACCTGCCCCCCCCCCCTGACCCCCTGGTCACCACCTCCACCTCGCATCCCCCATAAAACCCCCCATCTCTTTCTGAAGTGGTAGTACACTGTTACGTGGACAAAAAGGATTAACCGTTTTGCTTTGGCCCCCCTCGCTAATGCGAATATGACAACTGTTTTTGTCCCTCTTTCACGCGACCCTTGCCACTATTGAAGTCTTTTCCGCGTCACTTCTTCTTTCGATCGTGCTTCAGCGGCCCCAGGCGTCCGTTACATCACGATGACATTCCTTCCATTTCACGTTCTCGACTTTCTTTCTTTTTACTTTGTTTCGATCTGATTTTGACCTCCGGACGTACTCCCCCCTTTTACCCCCTTTTGTCTACTCGTGTCCCCCAAAAGCAAAAGCGACCGAAAGAGTTCCAACCCCTAGCAGGCCCTGCTTTTTCCGGCCGGTTCTCTCGTCCCTTTTTTTGTAGTCCGGATCCTCCTTGTTTTTGCTTCCCTGAAATTCCCCAGACCCTTTCTTGCTTGAAAACTTTACTCCCAGTAAAGACGTGCATGAACCAGGGAATGCCAGACCGCCCCTGCGTTCATTCCTCTTTTAAACTAACTAGCGGTCTGCCTCCCCTACTCGTCCCCCTCGAAATCACCGAGAAACTCATCTTTCCGCGTTACCCCAGATCTTGAAGCAGTCTAGAAGTACCGGGGTACGTTAATAATTTTCCTCTCTCTCGAGCTGCCAGGCTGACCTGGGCGTTTGGATTGATGTAATGTATCGATTCCCGCACAACTTGCCCGCGGAGCATTCGATTTCTCTCATCTTCGGCCCTTGAACATCCGGGCAGAGGCGCAGGCGTGCCTTACCGTTTTTCCGGTGGTGAACATCCCGTGCCGAATCCCCTTTCCGGCGTTTAGGAAAGTGAAGCTAGATTTCCCGGCCCCCACTCTCGTGTAACCCGCAGACGACGGCGCGTGTAATCGTTTTTTTTTTCTTTTCTTTTACCAAACCTTTTTTGACGTGGTCTTTTCCTTTTGGCCTTCCCATAAGAAAAATCAGATAGGGATATGTAGTTATCAGCGGGGGCAGGCCTCCTCCTATGAGTTCTCTAGGATCCCCTTCTTTTGTCTCACCCCAGAACCCCCCCCCTTCGAACCCCCTATGGTTTTTTCAATCTTTTTTTTTTTTCGCATTCGCGCCTAACTTAGGGAACCGCGAAGAGTTGCGTGTCGTCATGGCGGACCCGACCCATTTTTTATCTGTAGTCGTCCGTTTTCATTCTCTCCAAGACCCTCATGGAATCCTCAGGAGTATAGCATCTTCGTGAAGTCCCAAAGAAGCAGTCTTTTCCTTCTATTCCCCCGAACTGTAAGGTTTTTTCCAATCACCCTCCACGCTCAAAGTAACCTCGTGTGCCAACATGAGAGACCTCGGCGAGAACCCCCCGAGGTGCCCTTTTTCTCCCACAGTTTATTTTCCGCTTAAATGTGCCGCCTTTGTATAATCCTTTCCCGTGGAACCTTCCGTAGTTACCTACCACTTTGCCCCTTCCTTTTCTTCTTTTTGGTCTCACCAAAAGTCACCCGTATCTTTGACCCCCTGAGCGCCACCTTTGCAGTTTACCTCCCGTGCCACGCCTTTTCACGACCAACTTGGAGTGTTCCCAAAAATAGATAAAGTTACCTTCTTTTTGCTGCCCTCCGTCCTAAGGTCCTGCCTAGTCAGAGCTTCTAGCCTTATTTATATGCGTCGGCGTTGCTTTGACACAAGATTGGCCAACTTCATCCGGTCAGTTAAGGGTACCTCAGAAAATGCCCCTCCGCCCCGTTCCCGTTCTTTGCCCCCTCGCCCATCGTCTCTTCATTCGGATTTGGAGCGTTTATTCGCATGACGCTATGACTTGGGGTATCCTTCCGTCTTCTTCTGTCTTGGCCTTCTACTCGCTTCGCAATTTCATGCGTAATTAACATTTCGTTGAAATTAACCCTCCGCGGTCTCGATGACGTTTTCTACCGCCTTTCCGCACCAGTACCTACTTCAAGGCCTACCAGGTCAGACCTTCTCGTTCCAAAGCCCAATCCCTGACCGGGGCCTTCGATAGTTTGAGACGAGCCTGACCCCTTGTTTTCATAGTTCCTCCATGCTCCCTCCTTTAGCCCGGCGTGTCGCAAGCTCTTACCACTACCGCCACTGTGCCGTTCTGCTATTATGCGTTTTCCCCTCCTTTTGATCTTGTCTCGAGGTTAAAGCATGCCGAGTCTCCTTTATTCTAAACCCTGCGTCCGAAGAGGAACACCCAAACCTACACGAGCCAATTTTCAATCGGCCGTTGACCCTGAAGGTATCTACTCTCTCAACCCCCCTGAAGGTAGAAGTTCCAGTGTTGCCGCTCGCGTACAGCCCCCCCATGGATAAACTGTCCAACCAAGTTCATTTTCTTTTTGGCTCCTCACATCTGACGAAAGGTGTTAGTCCTGGTCAAATGTACCCATTTTCTCCGGGCGTCCGAAAGCCGTCTAATTACGCCCACCTCTACACCTCTTCCCTTCGATTCCTTCCCGAGCTCTCTACACTCTTGTCCTTTCAGTCTCGACTCTTTAATTTGACTCCGTCTCCGCTGCGGGCCTCGCCATCAGCTCAAGGTGCGACACGATTTTCCCCCTGTTCCCCCGGCCCGTCTTTTTTTTCGAATCCCCGCCTTAATTTACCGCCGCCCCTCTTTGATCTGCTTATACAAGTGAGCGTCATACACGGCTTCATCTAGACCTGTCCTGTAGTATACAACACCTGCATTAACGCTTTTTCTCTGTGCTCCTCTATTTTCTCACCTGAACGTCCCATAGTCTTAGCTCCTGCCACTATTGTTCCCGGTGTGTACGAGCCTTCCTCTTTCTGGCTGCGTTCCCCGACTCCTGTGAATTCAAACGGCACAGTGCCGTTGATATGTTCCCCTCGTGCCGAGGTTTTGGTACCGTTTTTGTTTTTAGGTTTTTAACGGGTGCCGCGATCGCTCGGTGTTCCCCCCCCCCCCTACCTTGTTCTTTAGCGTCTCCTTACCATTACGTTCGTTGCGCCTTCCTTCGCTCCTCCTAAACGAGTACGCAGGTCTTCCCCGATGTTCTTCGTCCCTCCTCGTACCCGCCCTCCGACTGTCCAAACCGGTTTCCTTTTCAATCGCCAGGAAGGTCACTGACCACCTTGAATCGCGCGTTATTTCCTTCCTTGAGCTTGCCTGTCCCGGGGCCTGCCGCCCCACTCCAGAAGACTTGCTTTTTTTTGCCACACGTTTACAAAGAAGTCTTTCTTGCTATTCCCTGGTAATGCTGTATCTACCTATGAGTTGCCTTTATTGATCTTTCCTGCTGTTTTTTTTCCCCTCACTGTCATTTTCACATTTCTATCCTGACTTTTGCGGTCGCTCCAATCTAACTTCCATCCCCTTTTACCTAATAATCGTCCTTCTTGGGGTACTTTTCCGGCATCTTCGAAGCCCCCTTCGGTGCCCGCCTAAGTTTTCTACGTACCCTATAGAGTTTTGTTAGAGGTGCTCTGAACCCCGCGAGATCTCTCACTCCATGCTCCCATCCTATCTTCTATCTTGTTCGTCCCGTTACCATCGACAACCTTTGTCGTTATGGAAAGTTCGCTTCGATCATCTCGGCGGTGTTTCGAGGTGTCGTCCCCTTCTGTCTCGCGGTGCTTCCGACATAGTCTTTTTTCCTCTCACCTGCCACATATGACGCCACCGTGGTCCCCTCAACTGTTCTCCTGGTTCCATTTGACCAGAAATTGCTGTGAAAGAGATCCTTTTCCACTTACGTTAGAGAAGGAGAAGGACATAGTCTGGAGTAATCGATTCCGGATTGACACAACCCCGGTCGCGATCACTGATCTGCCAGAGAGAGTCAGATCAATAAACCAAATTTGCCCCTAAAGGATTAGATGGACCCCATCTTTCCATATAAACACATAACTTCTTTTCCCGACAGCAGTTTACACAAGGCGTTTTCTCCCCCCCTTTCCCAGGAACCCTTCGCGGTGTTGGTTGTCCGAGTTGTGGTCCACTCTAGGGAAGAGAGGCCGATTAGTCGTACTTTTTTCGAATCTTTTGTAAAGCTGACGTTCCTTCTCAGCCCTCGGGGGACACCACTACTTTTGTGCCGCTGTTAAAGCCTGGTAGGTTGCAGCCCCCCCCCCAAATGTGAACATTGTGCACCCTTCTCACTAGCATTCTACCTCCTTTTTACCCGTGAGACACCCGTCCCTCTCTCCCGTTTGCGCCCCTTTTAAAGACAGCGTGATTACACTGATACGTTTTTCTAGTACTGCACGTCGGCGATCCTTTTATGTTACACTTAACCTGACCTGTATTCTTTCAAGTGTGTGCCCCCCACGCGGATCCTCCCTTTTCTAGTGCCTTGAGTGTCAACATGCCCGAACACTCAATTTTGTCTGTTTGCACCTCTTTTTACGGCCCAGACCCTTATAGACATTTCTTACGCTTGCGTCAACTTCTCCCCCCTTTTTTTGAACCTAGAGAAGGAGGTTTAGTTGGTCACGTTCGTCTGCCCTAGTTTCTAGCGTCTGGCGGGTTCATCCTTTTCCCCCCAGTGCCTAGTACGAAGCCCTGTTGCCACATGCTGGGCGACTTATTGAGGCCATTCTAGCCCCCTGACATCTCCATGTTGCCGTCTGACCTCCGGGGGTCCTGATACTTTAGTTCCAACAATCCGTTTCGTTCACCCCCGACCTTTTAGCTGCTCCATTTGTACAACTTTTTTACCCCGTCAGTCCCTCTCTGTGCCGTTAAACTGACGGCGTTCCGTGCCCCCTTTATTGATCTTTTCCTCCACGCAAAGTCTTGAGGCGACCCAAACCCTGACCCCTCCCTACCCACCAAGGGTCTCCCCTCGTGGAGTCGCTGCTTTACCCCCCTCTGGCTTGCGTGGTTCACGAAAAAGCCCTCTCGCCTGTGTTGCTCGCCCCTTAGAGTTCCCCCTTTCCAGTCTTGACTATGTCCCAGGCTGTCAGCCGAGGCCCTTACTAGGCCCCATCCCAGGTACCCAATGAGAGTCCGAGACCCTTTCCCCTCTCCCTGTCCCCCCTTCCAACGTCATTCGGTTTATGCCCCCCCTCCCTCTGAGCGCTGATGCATATAGCGGGCCTCGAGGAGACGGAGTCCCTACTCTGCATGCTCTTTTCTCGTTATGTCTAGTCGGTGGTGCCCTTCTTCTTGCCGCATCCCCCCTTTACCCTCCAGTGCACAAGAAGGTACTTTCGGTCCCCCCCCCAACGCCCCTTACCTGTCCGTGTTTTTTTTGTCAACTGCGGCTGAACGTGTTCCCCTTCTTGACGCCCTTCGTGTCCTCTTGCCGCAATTTCCGATACCAGCTCATCGAAGAGTACTTGCATGTAGGATCAGGCGTTCCTTTTTATCGTTATGGCCTTTACCTGCGAGTTTGACCCGATTCCCTGTGTCCGATGTCTTTTCCTTTAGGAGTGGGTGCTGCATGGACCTTTTGATCCAGCCGTTGCACTCCACCCATGTTCGTTTTCAACAAGTCGATCCGTTTCCTTAGTTTGCCCCCGTGTTCGTTCACTTCTTTTAGTAGAAATTTCATGTCGCCCTACTGAAACCCTAGTGTGATATTCCGCCGTTGGCTGTGATGCCGTGGATTACCAGAGTTCTGCCCTATGCTCCACTTTTAAGAAACGCGTCCCAATCCACCCGGTTCGCCTAGTCCACGGACGAGGTGTTCTTTTAACATGTCCCTGCCTCCAGCCTCTCTCCGCGTTTTAACAGGTTGCTATTCCTGACGACCACACATTTCCTGCTCGAGGCTTGCTTGATCGGTTCATTACGCCTTTGAGTGAGCTCACGATTTGTATGCTTGCCGGCCCTTAAATCCCTCGTCACCATCGCCCCCAACGCCTTCCTGGCTCCCCGGTCTTTCGCGAGGCCTGCCAATACTACGCCCCCCTCATGTACCGAGTTTACTACCGGCCGCGCTGTCCTTCCATTTTTAGTAGGGTAAGGACGTCGTACTGTTTAGAGGTACCATTTGCCCTCTTTCTTTAAATGTCACACGTTTTCCAAATTGTGCAATCCCTTTCCTCTTCCTTCCTTGAGTTTAGGATGGCGGCCGGCGGTGATTTCTCAAGCTTCGTCCTTCCCCTTGACCCTCGATAGGATGATTCCTTGGGGTCCAACCGAGCGTGGCCACTTCGACCCCCTTTTTCTGTTCCCAAGAGTCGCGGGTTACGCACATTCTATCTCACTGCAAAACCTGTGGCACATCACGCGTTGCCCCCCGTTAGTTCCAACGGCCCCACCACTTGTGATTCTACCTTCCGACCACCCGGCGTGCCCTCCGCGTCCTGGCTCCTCCCGCTTCCCCCTTCCTGACGTTCCACCCCTTCAATGCCGTTAATCACTTTTGGTTTGACCAACATTGTCTCCCTTAAGGCTCACCTTTGGACATCCTACCTTCCCGTTTTTGTTTTCTAATGCGAGCTCCCGTCGACGCTCGTTTACTTCTTGGCTATTACTCCTGCTCCTTTTTAAAGCGTACTGTCCGTGACCGCTTTCTCGACTCTGTGGTCTTTCTCTTTCCCTGCCCTTTTCTAGTTACTGAGCGTCGAGTGACCATGCCATGTTGTCTTGACCTTTCTTCACCCCACTATCTAACCACTTTTTTTTCATATGAAAAGAGTTCTTTCTTTTGAGGGTTCGCCTGATCTTCTGATCCTTTTTTACGACTCCCTCACATCAATATGTAGAGATTTCAGCCCACTGAGGTCTGTATTCCTCTGAACATAATAATAGAGTTCAGTATTATCGCGTTTCCTTTTTTTTTTAGCTAAAAGGTAGTGCCTTCCAAAGAGATGACGAATCATTAATGTAATCGTAACATTTTGACTTTTCCACGGGTTTCCCCCCCTCCATGTACTCCTTTCTACCCCTCATTACGCGACCAAGCCGCTTTCGTCAGACTCCCTATTCCCTATGCCGTATGACGATATTTTAAGTTCTTTCCCCGCCGTCACTTTGACACGCGTGTTTCTGAGTAAGAGACAACGGGGTGTACTAGGAATGTGATGAGGCATGTACGTTCTCCCTCGTTTTTGACCCCATGAAGGAAGCAGAGGACGCCCCCTTCCACATCCGCCCTACTGCCAAACGCCACTACAAACATAGATTCCCCCAAAAACCCACACTCAACATGAAAGAAACCACCACCTAAACAAAACTCCCAAGCCCTGGACAACATCAAGAAAGCACCAGCCAGCACAAGCAAGAACCAAAATGGTCCACAAATAGAGAAACAAAAAACAAAAAACAACACATTATGGAGTAGATTTTATATCTGCCGGTTACAATACATGTCGCTTTGCTTCCAAGATCTTTTGTGTTAGGTGTTTTTGGTTTTATGGTTCTCTCCGGCCCGTGAATGGACGCGATCCAACCGTGTATTTGTCGGTTGCGTCCGCTTTTTTCTTTTTTTTTTAAAAGCTAACACCCTCCAGATAGAACCCGAACGCGTACTTCTGTGGCGTTATGTTCACCACTGTATCGTGGATCGTCACAATTTACCATGAACCAGATTTTTTGGTTCGAACAGCCCCCCCTTTCTCTTCTGCTGAGCACCCCACCCCCTGAGCGACAGCATATCTGACCCTTTTTTCCCCAGGCTGGTTGTTCTTAACGCAGATCTGGTCGCTTACCACGGTGTCTTCGACACCCCCAGCTTTCTGTTTCTCCCCCTTTTTTCCTTCTCATTGCCCTTTTTCCGTCTACCAGGTGCATTTTCTTTTTTGAACCCCGGCTCCCCGCCATAGACCCCCCAGTCCTTATTCAGAATGTACTACAACGGGAGGTTTCGATGTAAGTTCTGCGCGATTCACGACCCCTCCAAGACCCAAACGTGTATGGCCGTTCTTGAATCAGTAGTAAGATTCAGAGTTTCCCTGAGAGTGTATATGACCAAGGGAGCGGAGGATTTATCAGCCCAACCGTTTTGAAAACCAGCACGTCCCAAATAAAACTACCGGGTACTCACCCAGGCACTGACGCTTAAGAATGACGTATTTTGTTAAGTGGTGTCCTGCTCTTCCCTCTTTAATGTGCTGTTCGGTCTGCGGCAGACCCCCTTCGACATGCAATCTAACGACAAGAGCCAAATTCAGCCTGTTCCATGTCCTCGTCTTCTACCCCCTGACTGCCCTCAGACAGCCCTCCCCGCCCTCCCTCTTAGGCTCCCGGTTTAACAGTTCTTCTTGTTGGAAGCAACGCCCCTGTGACCTCACATACCTTTCGTCTGAATTTTTTTGTGACCCCCTGGCTGTAATGGTTCTTTTAGTTCAAACTCTTTCTTGGAGAAGACCTCGGTCCCTCGCTCTCCCTTCTGCGGAAACAAGTGCAGGCCCTCACATTGTCAATTCACCACGGTTTGAAAAGGTCCCCCCCTTTCTTGGATAACCCGTCTTCTTTATTATTGCTATTTCACCGCGAGAATGCATTGTTTTCCTAGTTACCCTAGCTCAACAGAGACGGTTCAGATCGTCTTGGAATCACACCCACTTGTTTGGGTTCGGTTTCTGGTTGGTTCCTTCTCTCCTTCAACCACAGACGGGTCGTGTTCTACCTTTAGTCAGGACCCTCGATTGTGTTGAAGGAAGTCCTTCCCTCTTCCGGGAACCTGCCTCCCCCTTTCTTCCTGTTGATAGCATGTGATCGAGACCCCTCCTCCCAGAACTATGATTAGGCATTTCCAGTCTTTCCTTCCCATTTGCCGCCCTCCCCCACATTGTTACCTCCTGGCAGGATGGCTAACTAGGTCTTCCCTCCCGGACGCTTTAGTTTCAAGTCCTCCTTTCCCCAAGACCAGGGCTCTCCGTTAACTTGGCCCCCCTTTCTCTTGAGTTCGAATGAGACTCCCTTCCGAATTCACTATGTGGCCCCTCCCCCGTAGATTCGGTCCAAGGTTCTCAGGCCTAAAGTTTTTTCTTTCCTCCGCACTTTCTTGCTACGGTGGGAAAACCTCGTTCCCCCGGAATTGCTCGGTCCCCCGCCCAGTTAGACGACTGTAGCCCCCGAACGTAGATATTCCCCTCGCATTGTTTTCGTGCTATGCGCCCCTACCTTCTTTATTTGATTTTGCACTTTATTTACGTTAGATGGCCCTATCTGCTTCGTCTTGACTGTACTCCCTTTTTTTTCACAGAGTTTGATCCACCCGTATTTTTTCTCACCGTCTTCTTTGTACTCTAGAATGGACGCGTCAGGCGACAGGCGAGAGTCCATCTGTTGCCAGTTCCACTGCTAATCCAGACCTCTTTCCATCCGCACTTCTCCCACTTGCAGTAGCCGGTGCTTTTGAATTAGTTTCACCCCTCCCCCGAACGGTGGAGCCCCCCGTAAACCCTACATTCTTTTTGTTGCGTTGGTGCCCTCTACCACCAATCCGCTACTCCTCCCCCGAGCTCTTTTCATTTCAATTTTTTTCATACCCTGTGTCGACTGTGTCTGAGTTCACCTTTACTGTCCCCTCATTATCGCTCCTTGCCTGTTGAAGATCGGATTCTTCTTTTCCCGGCTCCCCCCCGATGAGGTATAATGTGTACCCTTCTGAGACCAAGTTACCGTCACGTGTTTTCTTAATAGTCGAATAGCTGCCCGAGTGTTCAGCCTCTTTTTTCCCACCGAATTACTTGGCACCCCCGCTTTCGTTTTCTGTCACAACTGTGATCCCGTTTTAGCATCATCCGCCCTACATCCGCTATGCAGGACCCTCAAGTTTCCAGCCACCTCTTTTCTATTTAAATTTCTCGACAGGCGGACGTCCCAGATCCAGGGTTCCTTCTCTTTTTTAGTACAGAGGACTGCTGTGGTCACTAGTTCGATTTTGACTCTAACCTCCCCCCCCCCCCGATATTGACCCCTTTCCGACCAGCGTTAGCCGTGACGCGGCCATGATCTATGAGTACTAAGTCCAGAATTTCTGACCGAAACCTTTGCACTTTTGTTTTCTACTTTTCGCTTGACGCGACTCACCCCTCCCTCTCCTGCCGTTCTTCTAGATAAGCGGCCTACATCCTTCACGTTAATGTCCTGTCTTCCACAACCGTGTCAAATTCAGTTTTATCCGTTTGCTACAGTCTCCCTCTTTCTATTACAACCGCAATTCCCGACATATTGTTCGTCTTTCACCCCCACCCCTTTTAATTTGTAGTTTTTTTATGAGAAGCGGTGTATTCCGGTCTTCGGCTTATTCCTTCATTGCGTTGAAGTTTTCAGACCTTAAGACAGGTCCAGTTACCCATTCGCTGTCTTTCCCAGCTCTCTTCTAGAGGTATATTTTCTGCTTGCCGGTCAGAGTGTCTAACGACTGAATTTTGGCCTTCGAGCCTCCTTCGAGATATTTGGCCCATTCACTTTGTGCTTTTGACCCTATATTTTCTTCAGTTTCACAGTAATGACCCGCCGGTGATTTTTGTTTGCTTTGGCCTGAAAAACACCGTTCTCCTCGTTTCGTGTGGAGATAGAGCTCGCCTCCTTCGTTCACCAGAATTCGATTGCTCGATTTTCTCGAAGCCCCCTTCGCTAGGCGTTGCCCTTTTCCACTCTCCCACAGACCCACGTAATTCTGTCCCCCCCAAACACCGGAAGATTTATTCCGTTTTAGTATTTTATCGTATGTCGCACCTTTTGGCTGCAGCGAGATTACGTAAGACCCCTCCCTCTTATTTTCTAGCTATTGCATTCACGTGTATCTCGGAAGGCCCTTGCTTTCCCCCAAGCGCTCAATTTAGCTGCTTTTCTTAGGTCTTTGTCCTTTTTACCCAACCGGACCCAGTTCCCTGGCATGGACCTAACCCCTTTTACTCTCATGTTTCACGGATGCCACTGTTTCTAGGATACTTAGAATTTTTCAGACGGATGTATCCCCGGTCCCAATCTCCCTGTGTCTTCAATCGTGTTACTCTGCATCTTGCTTGCACGGTTTCATAAAAGATTCCGTTAACTCACCCCCCAGGGTGATCTTCCGACCGTTTTGCGGCCGAATGAGGAGGCCTTTCAGATGATGCGTAAGATTCAAGCCGCCTGGCAGGTTTTTAGCTCCTACGCTTCTTCTTTCCTATTCGGTTCCCCTTGTAAATTTAGAGTGTATCGGCATGGGATTTTGTTAGCATTTCGGTCATTCTTTGTCAGTCCTTTTTTTCTTGCAAACACGTTTAGAGCGGCAGGCACCACATGCTACCGGCCGGTTTTTAGTTGCCCTCATCGCTCCCCTCGGTTTCTCCTTTCCCAGGAAAAGTCTCCCATGCCTTCTCAGCTTAGACATGAGCCCTCCTCCATCTCAATGCATTACTTCCCGTTCCCCCTTTCCTTCCTCGTGCCAAGCCCAATCGCCCACGTCTCCCGCTTGTAGGTATTCTATCGCCGAGAGTCTCCCTTTATTGGGATTTAGCCTCTTGGGCATTAGGAGGGTTTGGTTTGTAGCTGAGATTGGGCCTTAGAAAGCATGGTGAAGAATGCCCACAACCCCAGTTTTTGATCCTCGGGAGTATGCAAACTCTCGATTCTCTCCCAGACGGTCCTCCATTGGACGGTCTTTTGTCTGTACTGCCTTCTGTTTTCACTCTTCGATGTTCGTTCGGCTGACGTCACTTATCTTCGTTGCCCTCCCCTCGACGTTGAAGAACCGTTACTGACTCGGATCACCCCCCTGTTCCGAGCTACCCTGTCCCACTGATCCTGGACGCCAACCCTTCTTTCCAGGACCAAGTTGCGGCTTCGCGCTGTTTGTTCTCCTTTACCCCGGATGTGAGTCCTTTGGTGTGGCCCTCCCTGTGGCAGCTTTCACATATTTTGCTGCTTTTGCAGATCCGTGCCCTTGTCCGTCTCCTTCCATGGCTCGAGTTGACCCCTTCTACATTTCTATTACCACCATTTTTCAGTCCGGTCCTGCTGCGCTGTTGATTCGGTACGGATTCCCTGTTTGTAATGCCACACTTCCCTTCCTCGGATGCCCGCACCTTCTTTCGCTTGCTGGTGCTTCCTCCAGACTTTTCCTTTTTGTTCCTGTGTTTCCCTGCTCCCCTGAAGATGCGCTGCGTTCGGAAGAGGGAACCCATGACCATAATAGTCGCCTAGAACTTCCCTGGACCAGGTATAAGATACCGTTCTTCTTCTCTTTATCTTTAGATTTTCTTACCTTTAGTTGCCCAGCTCATAGTCAAATATGTGCTCTTTCCCCCCGCACGACCTTTACCCGGTGATTCCCACCTGTGATCAAACCGATAGCTTCGTACGTTTTGACTTTTTTTTTTCGTATCAGGGCCATACGGCTGCTCGTCCCTTCCCGGAGACCTTGGAGATCAACCGGCCCATGTCCCTTTGCGTGCCCCACTACCATTCCCCTTTTCAAGACTTGTCTTCGCTGTCCGCTGCCTCCGTTGAATTCGACCGTTCCTCCCCGTTAGCTGCTTTGGCT